>JABUBO010000254.1_pt1 | contig 16742 bp, 14 predicted proteins | sample 7240361 | NCBI WGS metagenome assembly JABUBO01 (sample SAMN07256346, study PRJNA390944) | subsurface metagenome | isolation source: Methane hydrate marine sediment | place: Pacific Ocean: Eastern North Pacific, ODP site
AAAAAGCACTCTAACTAAATCGACAGTACATTAGTGCGAATGTTTATGAATAAAAGATTTTTTAACCAGTTCCGTGTACCTTCTCTTGCATTCCGCTGTCCGCAAATCTATAATGCACACACGTAACGAGGCTCTTATTTTGAGCCGCCAATTAAATTAAAGAAATGGGTATGGCTAATGAGCAATCAATCGCCTGAAACCAGAACAGGTAAGATAAGTCAAGGGTGGCTACGTCGGAACGCCCCAAAGGTGGTCATCGTTTTCGCTGCTTTAGCGATATTGACCGCAATCACGAAAATACCGACGCAAAAAGGGGATGCACCTCCCACCGAAGCGCCGCCGGTGAACGTCTCGGTCATAACTGTAATTGCCGAACCCCAGCTTGCAGACACGTTCGACCTGCCGGCCATCGTCGAGCCGAACCGTATCATCACGGTCTCTGCCGAGGTCGCGGGCCGCATCGAGCGTATCCCCAAAAAGGAGGGAAGCGAAGTTAGAGCCGGCGACCTGCTCATCCAGCTCAATACCGACCTCATCCGCCCCCTGTTTGAAATCGCCGAGGTGCAGGTCGAGCGAGACCAGATCGAGTTCGACCGAATGACAAATCTCGTCAATCAGGACGCCACTCCCCGCCGTGACCTGGAGAATGCCACCACCCAGCTCGCCATCAGCAAGGCCCGCCTCGATGAGGTCCGCGCCCGTCTGGACCGCACCAGCATCCTCGCCCCTACGGCCGGTGTGCTGAACGAGCTCCTCGTCGAGGAGGGGGAGTACGTTGATGCAGGTACGGCGGTGGCCGAAGTCGTGGATACGCATACGGTTAAGGTCGTGGTGGAAGTACCTGAACGCGACATTGCGTTTTTCGCCGTCGGCCGCAAGGCGGATGTCTTCCTGGACGTCAAAGGCAGGGATATCTCCCTGGTCGGGACTATCACCTTTATCAGCAAGCTGGCCGATGCACAGACCCGGTCCACGCGCATGGAAATTACTCTGGAGAACAAGGAGCAGCTTCTGCGGAGCGGGCAGATCGTGCTTGTCCGCCTCATGCGCCGAATCCTGAAAGACACCATCCTGGTCCCGCTGCTGGCTGTGATTCCGATGGAGGACAGCATGGCCGTCTATATCGTCAATTCAACAAAGGCCGAGCGCCGCGAAGTCGAGCTCGGAGTCATCAAGGGTAATCGTGTCCAGGTGATGGGGGGGTTGGAGCCGGGCGACCGCCTAATCATCGCCGGCCATCGATTTGTCGCGCCGGGACAGAAGGTAAACATCGTATCGGAGAAGAAATAGCCGCTATGCTGATTACCGACACTTCTATTCGAAACCGAACCACCGTGGCCGTCCTGGGACTCATCATAATCCTCATGGGTGGCTACAGCTATCTCTCATTGCCGCGCGAGGCATTCCCGGACATCCCCATCCCGCATATACTGGTCAGCACGATGTACGAAGGTGTCTCGCCGGAGGACATCGAAACATCCGTCACGATGAAGATAGAGAAGGAGCTCAACGGCATTCGTGGTGTCAAAGAAATCCGCTCCAGCAGCGCCGAGGGGCTCTCGATGATAGACGTCGAGTTCACGCCGGACGTACAAAGCGACGTGGCCCTCCAGCGGGTGCGCGACCGCGTGGACATAGCCGAAGGTGAGCTGCCTATGGACGCCGAGGAACCGGTTATCAAGGAGATAAATTTAGCCGAGTTCCCTATCATGCTCGTCAGCATCTCCGGCGACGTCTCACCCATCCAGCTAAAGGAGATTGCCGACACATTGCAGGACACCCTCGAGTCGGTGCCCGGTGTTCTCAAGGTTGACGTGCTCGGCGTGCTGGAACCAGAAATCCGGCTGGAGTTCGACCCCGACCGGCTGGCCTCGTACAACCTGATGATTCCGGAGATTCTGGCACTGATACCCTCGGAAAACGTAAACATCTCCGCTGGTGGTCTCGAGACACAGGGCACAAAGTTCAATGTGCGAATCCCCGCGGAGCTTGTCACGGCCGAAGAGGTGGACCACCTACTCCTGACCGTGCGTAACGGCAAGCCCATCTATCTTTCAGACGTTGCAAACGTGCGAGCCACCTTCAAAGACCGAACCAGCTACTCGCGACTAAACGGGTCAGGAAACGTCACCCTCAGTATCCAGAAGCGTGTCGACGCAAACGTCGTCCGGATCGCCGACCACATCAAGGCCGTTATCGAAAAGGCACAGCAGGTACCTGGCGCCGTGAAGTTCGACCTCACCTTCGATATGTCAAAGTACATCCGCAACATGGTGGCCGACCTGGAAAATAACATCCTGACCGCGCTGCTCCTGGTTTCAACCGTGCTACTGCTGTTCTTGGGCTGGCGACCGAGCACCATCGTGGCGATGATTATACCCTTCAGCATGCTCATCACCTTCTTCCTCCTCCAGATGCTCGGCTACACACTGAACATGGTCGTGCTCTTCAGCCTCATGCTGGTTCTGGGTATGCTCGTAGATAATGCGATTGTCATCGTGGAGAACATCTACCGGCACATCCAGCTCGGGTATAGCCGATTCGAGGCCGCAATGCTCGGCGCGCGTGAGGTCGCCTGGCCGATCACAACCTCCACCTTCACGACCGTGTGCGCCTTCTTACCACTGATGTTCTGGCCCGGAATCATGGGGGACTTCATGAAGTATCTACCAATAACCCTGTCCCTCGGCCTGCTGGCCTCACTATTTGTTGCCCTCGTATTCAGCCCCACCATCTGCTCAGTTTGGGCCGGTCGCTCGTCCAAACCTCGTCAGATGGATCATTGGTTCGTCAGGGGCTACCGTCGCCTCCAGCGAGCTGGCCTGGAGAATCCGGCGCTCACGTTGTTCCTGGCTGTGTGCCTCTTATTTAGTATGGTGACCCTGTATGCCAAGATAGGCAAGGGAACCGAGTTCTTCCCGGAAGGCGACCCTGAGCGCGCCGTCATCGACGTCCGCATGCCACAGGGCACCAACATCCGCGAGACGGACCGCATCGTTCGCCTAATCGAAGACCGCATCAGGCCCTACGAGCCATGGTTCAAGAACATCGTCACGAACGTAGGCTCTTCGGGCGGCGGCATGGACATCATAGCCAGCGCAGGCGGCCCCCACTTGGCCAACATAACCCTCGTTTTCTACGACTTCGCCGAGCGACAGCGGCCGTCAACGGAGATCATCGCCGAGATTCGAAAGACTATCGCCGACATACCAGGCGCCGAGATTAATGTCGAAGGAGAGGAAGAAGGCCCACCCACGGGCGCGCCCGTCACTGTACGTTTGATAGGAGAGGACTTTAAGGTCCTCGAGCGCCTTAGTGACCAGGCCTACAGGACCATCGCATACGTCCCCAACATAGTCAACCTCCGCAGTGACCTGGAAGCCACCCGTCCGGAGCTGGCCTTTATCGTCAATCGACGCGTCGCCATGCTCCTCGGAGTCAACACCGCCACAGTCGGAAACTTCCTCAAAATGGCCGTCTTTGGCACAAAGGTCGGGACATACCGTCAGTACAACGACGAGTACGACATCACCGTACGCCTGCCACTGGCCGGCAGGGTTGACATCGACGACCTGTATCGCCTCAGGATTCCAAACCTATCCGGGAACTCCGTGCCCGTCAGTTCGCTCGGTCGTTTCGAGTACCAGGGCGGATTCGGCACCATCAACCGCGTTAATCAGAAACGCGTCGTCACCATCACGGCAGACGCCGAAGGCCGACTCAGTTCCGAAGTGCTCAAAGACGTGCAGAAACGCCTGCAAGAATTCGAGCTGCCGAATGGCTACGAGATTGGCTATGCCGGCGAAAAAGAAACCGAGGACGAGTCACGCGCTTTCCTCGGAAAGGCCTTTGCCATCGCCATTCTGCTCATCATCTTTGTGCTGGTCATTCAGTTTAACTCACTTAAGGTGCCGCTCATCATAATTACCACAGTGCTCCTCTCCCTCATTGGCGTCCTGACAGGATTACTGGTCTGCGGCTTGCCCTTCGGCATCATCATGACGGGCATCGGCATTATTGGCCTGGCCGGAGTGGTAGTGAACAACGCCATCGTGCTGCTCGCCTATACACGGCAGTTGCAGCAGCGGGGGATGGACCTCGTCTCCGCCGCGGCAGAGGCCGGCGTCACACGACTGCGCCCGGTGCTGCTCACAGCAACGACCACAATCATCGGACTCATCCCCATGGCCATCGGCATCTCCTACGACTTCCACACCTTCACCTGGGCCACAAAGAGCGAGTCCAGCCAGTGGTGGCGAAACATGGCGGTTGTCGTCATCTTCGGCCTCGGCTTCGCCACGGTTCTGACGCTCGTCGTGGCTCCCTCGCTCTACGTTATGCTCAGTCGCCTCTCACTCCGGCTGGGCTTCAAAGAGGTGGACGCCGGGGAAAAACCGGTGACGGAAAAAGCAGTGACAGCCACAAGTTGATTGCAGTGACGTCAATATGAAACCGGTGCATGTGGGCCTGTTGAAAAAGTTGCTTTGCTCCTGTGGGGACAACGGGGCTTTTACGGGGAAAAGACACAGGAAGACATCCCTCCTAACGAACAATCAAAAGACTGCCGGAAAAACGCCTTGTCATAGGAAGCACGAAATATACGAGCTAAAAAGCGTTGCGGATTTGAGCTCAGGCGGTTAAATTAGTGCCTCTATTGAAAGAGTTTGCACAACAGCAAGATATTATCTTGTGAACGAAAATTATACCTATAAAGGAGCAGACAATGAAGAAGATAGTTGTATTGCTGTGGTTGGTGATTCTCACGTCTTGTGTGGGTTGCCGGAGCACCTCTGGTCCGGCTCAGCCGCTCATCGGAATTACAAGTGTCTATAAGGTAGATGAGAACAACGGTTCAGCTTCGACTATGGTTGGCTTCACTTATGTAGAGGCTGTTGCTGAGAACGGCGGCGTGCCGGTAGTGCTGCCGACGCTTACGAATGAAGATATTTTGCAGCGATATGTCCAGGAGCTGGACGGCTTGGTGCTCGTAGGAGGCGCGGATATCCCGCCCTCGGCTTACGACCAGCAGCCCCATGAAACTGTAAAGGTACTTCCCATGCAGCGATACAATTTTGAAAGAAAGTTGATCTCTTTATGGTTGAGTTCCGGCAAACCCCTGCTGGGAGTCTGTCTGGGGATGCAGTTTACAAATGTCGTTTCTGGTGGCTCGCTCATACAGGACATCCCTTCGCAGGTGGGAACAGACGTGACGCATCGCCAAAAGTACCACCGTGTGCGGATTGAGCCGGGCAGCTCTTTGGCTGAGCTACTTGGCACCCAGGAGGCCATGGTCTATTCAAACCACCATCAGGCGGTCGATAAGCTGGGGAAGAAACTGAAAGTCATTGCTCACGCCGAAGATGGTGTCATCGAGGCGTTGGAGTCTGTCAACGGTAGATTCGGATTATTTGTCCAGTGGCATCCGGAAAAAATGGAAGATACCGAGCACCGAAATGCAATCTACGGTGCGTTGATTCGGGCCTGCGCTGCGCGAAACTAATACTCTTCATAAAAAGATAGGTAAGACGAAAGTGGAAATTATAGAAACAAACTCAGACCTTTCGCAATTAGCGAAACTTAAGAAAGGCTGTGTGCTGACCATTGGCAATTTCGATGGCGTCCACCTCGGACATCAGGAAATAATCAACGTTGCACGAAAGCTCGCTGACCAAAGGCACTCTGACCTTGTACTGATGACATTTGAGCCGCATCCTGTCGCTATCTTATATCCGGAAAAAGCACCTGGCGTATTAACTCCAATAGCGTTGAAAAAACATCTGCTCAATCAATTTGGCGTGGATTGCCTCGTAATTCTGGAAAGCAGCTATAGGATTTTGAACCTTTCCCCGGAGTCCTTTGTTGATGAATTTCTTCTAAAGTCTGTTCAGCCGGATGTTGTGGTCGAAGGGGAAGATTTTAATTTCGGTTACGGCAGAAGTGGTAACGTCCGGATACTAAAAGAGCTGGGACAGAGGTTCAATTTTGAAATCGTTATTGTGCCGGGCAAAGAGATTAAACTTGCTGACGAACAAAACGCCAGAGTCTCCAGCACCCTGATTCGACATTTGCTGCACAAGGGCAAAATTGCGGATGCTGCAAAAGTCTTGGGCAGATATTATCGACTATCCGGCCAAACCACTCTGGGCAAAGGAAAAGGTCGAAAGTTAGGATTCCCAACGGCCAATATTGACCCCATAAACCAGATTATACCTGCCGAGGGTGTCTATGCCGGCTTCGTGGAGATAACTGACAACGAAGAACAGCTCTGTGAAAGTAAGAGCAAGCTCCCAGCCGCATTTAGTATCGGAAGAGCAAAGACTTTCATATCCGACCATCCTTTACTGGTTGAGGCCCACATACTCGGACAAGACACAGGTGATTTATACGGCAAATACCTCGCGATGGACTTCGTAGAGTTTATCAGACACCAGCAAAAGTTTACCTTACCCCAGCAACTCTCCACCCAAATCGCAAAAGACTGCGAGGAAGTAAAAGAAATCTTAACCAAAGATGAACAAAGATTATACTAATTCGTCATTCCTGCGGAAGCAGGAATCCAGGATTTTTAGCCAAAGGAGAACACATAGGTTGACAAGAAAGTACCTTATTGAGTGAAATTCAGCTCAGAGAAGGTGTCAATATAGTGAAATCTGTGGTTAAAAAAGAAATTGATATGGATTTTCAAAAAGCCGTTGAGTTAGTAAAAAAATCCAACAGTATTTTGCTCACGACTCATACTAAACACAACAAATCATGAAAAATCAGCTTGACAGGTGTATATAACTATCATATACTTATGTTGAAATGGATGATATAGAAAAATTATTGCTGTGTACGGGATTCGACTGGGACCAGGGAAATATTGAAAAAAACTGGCTGAAACATAAAGTAAGTCCCGTTGAATGCGAACAGGTATTCTTCAATCAGCCATTGATTATTCTTGATGACCTTAGACATTCAACCTCTGAAAAAAGATTTGCGGTATTTGGATGTACAGATGCCGGAAGATTGCTTGTAGTAATATTCACAAAGCGAGGTAAACTTCTGCGAGTAATTTCTGCGAGAGATATGAACAGCAGAGAAAGGAAGTTTTATGAAGAAAAACAATAAAAAACGAGTACCTAAGTTTAAGAACGAAGATAAGGAGCGCGAATTCTGGGCGACTCATTCATCTCTGGATTATTTCGACACGAGCAGAGCCAAAAGAGTTATACTGCCGAACCTCAAGCCATCGGTTAAAACAATTTCCTTAAGACTTCCTGAAATGATGTTGGAAGAGCTTAAACTTCTCGCCAACAAACGAGATGTGCCTTATCAATCGCTTTTGAAGATGTTTTTAGCCGAGAGGATAGAGGTAGAATTGGGGCATTAAATAAAGGCCTGATAATACTTGTAGATAACCATGCAATGTGGTACTATTAGTATATGGATAAGGCCATTTCACACGACCGTAAAGAAGAATCTGCTGAGGCCAAGGCTCGCTGGTTTCGGTCTCTGACACTGTCCGAGCGCATGGAGATGCTTTGCTCGTTTACGGATCTTGCTCTAACGGCTAATCCCAGTTTGCAGGAACGTAAACATGCTCAACCGGTTACAGGACGTATTCAGGTACTCGACCTTGAAGATGTCCGATTGCTGGAGCTTGCTGAGGATAAGGAAATCGCAGAACCAGCGGGTGGGCCTGACACCGAATAGTGGCAATACGTCTGTTCATCCGTTGCAAGCTTACATCATTTGAGCAAATCCTTTTGCCCAAATCGCAAAAGATTGCAAAAAAGCAAAAAAGATTTTAGACACATATAAAAAATTGGGAATCAAATGTTAGATAAACTTGATAAATATTTACGAGTGATACACTCGCCAAACGAGGAAGAACCCTGGTTTGAACGGGAGTTTCGCGAGACTACAGGCATTAATACATATATCGAAATAGTCAATGAATTAAGCGACTTGCCGCGTCTTAATATAGAAAAATATCGGCGTCTCTTTCGTGGACAGGCAAATAGTGACTGGCACTTACAACCTAAGATATGGCGAGAATTGAAAGGAATTGAGTGCGAAGAAGCCTTGCGTCTTGAGTTTGATTCAATTAGATACTTTCGAGAATGTGCGCATCTGTTTTTAGACACGAAGTTGATTCCACATGAAGGCGATCCTGGCGGCTGGTTGGCATTGATGCAGCATTATAGAGCTCCCACACGAATGCTTGACTGGACTACTTCTCCGAACGTTGCTTTGTACTTTGCAGTAATGGATTATCCTATAGAGAAATCCGATGGAACATGCGAGTATAAGCCAGGCGCTGTCTGGTTTTACAACATCAACTCTCTGCTGTACAGTATGAAGCGGTACCCGCGTGTATCTATAGAAGAATATAAAAGCATCTTAGCAGATGAAGATTCCTTTGTTGAATTCGGACTAAAAAAGTCGAAACCAAATATACTGATGTATACTGCTGGAACCCAGACAGAGCGAATGTTGTCCCAAAAAAGTGTTCTCATCTTTTCAGATAAACCATGTTCTGACTATGCCGAAGTGATTGGAAATGCTCTGTTGAATTCTAATTCCGGTTGTGAGAATATCTGTGCACTGAATAAAATTTCGATACCAGTGGATTTAAAATCAAAGTTAAAAGAATACCTCCACAAGCTGAGCATATCTGCCCATACTTTGTTTCCCGGCCTGGATGGTCTTGGAAAGGCTGTATCGGAAATACTGAGAACCGAAAGTGGAATTTTCTATAAAAGAATGAAAGCCATAGATGATAGATAATCCATATCTTGAAAAATCAGTTGAGTTGATTAACAAATCCAGCAATATTTTAATCACGAGCCATACTAGGCCGGACGGCGATGCCTGCGGCTGTATCGTGGCAATTTCTGATGTGCTGGCTGCTCTCGGTAAAAAAGCTAAGGCGCTGATGCTCTCGCCAATTCCGGAATGGTACGAGTTTTTATTTGCTGAGAAAGTCCCTGTCCTCGGCGAAGATATCAAGCTCGACCACTTGATAGAAGGGCGGTTTGGCGAATTCGATTTGATAATTATTGTCGATACCAACAGCCTCAGCCAGTTGCCCGAATTTGAAAAATTCATAAAGCAAATCGATAAACCCGTCCTGATAATCGACCACCACGTAACCGCCGATGGCCTTGGCGATGTAGAGCTGGTCGATTCAGATGCAGCCGCCACGAGCTTGATTGTTTATGATTTGCTAAAATTCGCAAAGTGGTCCGTAACCGAAAAAATCGCCGAGGCGCTGTTCGTGGCCGTAGCTACCGACACCGGCTGGTTCCAGTTCAGCAATACCAACAGCAGAGTCTATCGAAGCTGCGCCGAGTTAATAGACGCCGGAGCGAATCCAAAAGAAATCCATCACAATTTATACGAAAATTTCTCATACCCACGGTTCAAGCTGACGCTTGCTATGCTCAACACACTTGAGCTGCATCTTGACGGACGCTTCGCAACCCAGCATATATTGCAGCAGGATTTCCAACAGACCGGCGCCACATACAAAGACACGGAGAATTTAATCAACGAATGTCAGCGAATAAGCACAGTTGAGGCAGCGGCCTTGTTTGTAGAATTGAAGGATGGCCGAATCAGGTGTTCGCTGCGAAGCACAGGCACCGTCGATGTCAGTAAAATCGCCGCCAGGTTCGGCGGAGGAGGACACAAAATGGCCGCCGGCACCTTTCTGCCCGGCCCATTGGAAAACGCAAAAAAACTTATTCTTGCTGAAATGACCGAAAAATTCAAATCCTTGAGCTGCAAATAACTTTCAATCGGGGGGATGATAATGAGGAATCTCGCCGGCTTCGTTTTGGCGAAACGTCTCTTTCAGAACAGCCCGTCCCTCTTCGCTGTTGGCTGGCACCCATTTCTCATCCTTCACTCGCCGGATAAGCCTGCCTTTACCCCAGATTTCCGCACCGCTGACTCTCAAATCCATAGGACCTATACTGCTCTTATCTACATTAGGGTCCGTCGTTTCCAGAAACCCGATAAAGGTATCAGTGGTATTTGGCTCGTTACTGTAAGTAAATACGTATGCCCTGACACCTGCCGGTTCTCCATTCGCAAGCGGGCCCGAAGGGGCCTCAATCGGCGGTATTTGCCCCTTGCGTGCAACGAAAAGCCTTCTGTGCTTCAGGTCGAGGAGCCAATCATTCTCGTAATTCTCAACTTCAACAACCTTTTTCGGCAGCGTTAGCCATATTCCAAACACCATCAGCCCAACCACCGAGACCACGCTCACGCCAATAACCAACTTGGGGCTCCGGCTAAGCCATTCCCGTATCGCCAATCGTTCCCACCATTCTTTAATCTCGTATTTCAGATATCCAAAATCAGCCATCCTCGAATCCATCCAGATACTTTACAAAAATCCTGCGCCTACATATATCCACTTGAGACAAAAACAATTCAGATATTAACGTCCTTTGAGCAATTTTACCATTCCCAGCATTCACTTGAAAAGCCCGCAAAAGACTCCAACGAAAAGAATGTCATTGCGAGCACCTCACCTGATTCTCAGGAGGCATGTAAAATAAACTAAGATATTGGCTGAATTACGCTAACATCATTCTATTACAAGACTTACAGATAACATTGTGCCGAATGCGATTTCTTAGTTCATTAGGAGCGAACCATAGGTTCGCGCGGCAATCTCTGAGTTTTAAAAATGATAAATCTCATTTTGTTATATGCTTAACACCATTCTAAATCAACTTTGCCTCTCAGACAATACTTGAAATTAGCCAATTCCGCTTTATGATATTGCATGAGGAATAAGATGCGACTTTTCCCCTGATGCCTGCTAATTGCTGGGACAAAGCCACTGATAACAAAACTCAGCTAAATCCTGCTCATCGACTTTTTTGTCATCAATCAAATCAGCCTTTAACAGGTCTCCACTTTTGAGCCATTCATCAGCCAGGATACAATAGTCACGGAAATTCACAAATCCATCGCCGTTAAAGTCCGCCGAGCCGACCATTTGTCCCATCTCACCGAAGACACCGTAGCCCGAGCCGTCCTGCCCGTAACTTTGCCAGGCCATAACAAATTTGCCATTCTCTATTATTGCCACACTCGGCCGCTTTTGGTCGTCCGTCATATAGGTATTGACCTGAAATTCATTGCCGAGGGGTAAGCCGGAGCTGTTATATCGCTGGGCGAATATGTCTCTTTCATTAATATCAGGCTCAATTTTAATGTCCCACGCAATTATAAACCGCCCCCGATTATTCATCGCAACCTCCGGATTCTGTTGTGGCCCTGTTAGAGTTGTGTTGACGATAAACTGCTCACCTATCGCCGTGCCGTCAGGCTTGTAGCACCGAACGTGAATATCATCCAGCCTGGCCAGCTTAGGGTCGCCGTCCCACGCCACTACAAAATTTCCGGCCTTATCCATCGCAATTGAAGGCTTCGTGATAGAGCTGAATCTGATTGTGCTTACACCGAAAGGCTTCATCTTAGCCGTGCCGTCTGCATTGTAAAGGCGGGCTATTATCGAGTTGCTGCTTTTATCCCGCATCCAGACAACCGCGAAATTGCCTTCTGCGTCCATCGCCACATCCGGATAACGGCTGTCCGATGCTTCCTCGTTAATGACAAACTCCGATCCAATGCTTGAGCCGGTGCTGGCATACAACCGCCCACATATTGCCTTGCTGCCCTGCCCCGGAATATTGCTGCTCTCCCAGGCGATAATGAAGCCGCCGTCATTATTCATAGCTACGCCTGGGTAAAGTTGTTTGTCGTTTGTATAGGTGTTAACGCTGAACTCACTGCCGAGAGGCTGGCCGTTGGAATTGAACCGTCTTGCAAAAATATCTTCTTTGTCTTCTCCCGGCCCGTACCACGTGACCACAAAATTGCCTTCGTCATCCATCGCGACCGCCGGCTCTCTTTGATTACCGCTGGTTTCACTATTGATTTGAAATTCATCACCTGCGTGGTTGCAGTTAGAGTCGAAACGCTGTCCAAAGATGCCGTTCGAGCTGCCGTCCTGAAGATAGCTGTTCCAGACCACGACAAAATTCCCTTCGGCATCCATCGCTATGGCAGGGTTCTCCTGCTTATTGGATTTGCGTGTATTTGCCTGGAATTCACCCACGCAGAACATCGCTGCAACTAAAGTTATTGTCACAGCCGCCAAATAACTCCTTTTGAGCGCCAAAATGCCATCCTCCTATGATTAAAATCGCGAATTTGTATTTTAACTGCTTAGCACCGGCTGTCCAGAAAAAAATGTAGGGCTTCAGAAAAAAAAATGCTCTTCTGCCGATTTCTGAAAATAGGTTTTAAAAATGATACTCCTCAAGACGAGTTTGTTGTTTAATGACCTGTGAGGAGCCTTAAACACAGCCACATCAAGAATAGATACCCACTCATAATCCAGAGATTTCCCTTGACGGGAAGGTAGATAATTTGGTATAGATAAGGTTAGTGAAGTTTGTTCCTGCTCAGTCGGACATCTGTGGCTTCGAGGTCATACAGCAGGCAAAATTCTTGCAGTGTTCCAAATTGAGGAGGAATTATAGCAGAAACTTTGCGTTTCGCAGTGAAGATATTTTGCATTTCAATTAACAACTTATATTTAGTTTTTAAGGAGGACTATTATGTACAGGAAATTGTTTTGTTTGGTCTCTTTTGTTTTAGTGCTGGGCCTGGCAGGTATGGCCGGTGCTGAAGAAGGTCTGATCGGCGAGTATTATCACGGCAGCGCCTCGGACGCCTGGGACGATTTGGTAATGGAGCGCCTGGATCCTACGGTTGATTTTAGCTGGGGTAACGACTCGCCGGAGTCGGGGGTTGTCAATGTTGACAATTTTAAGGTGCGCTGGACGGGTGAGGTTGAGATATCGAGCACCGGAACCTACACTTTCCACACGCAGACAGACGACGGGGTCAGGTTGTGGGTGAACGACGTACTGGTTCTTGAAAACTGGACGGATCATGGCAGTACCCATGACAGCGGTGACATTAACCTGGAAGGCGGACAGAGATACTCGATTAAATTAGAGTGGTATGAGAACGGCGGCGGTGCCATATGCCAACTGTCCTGGGAGGGCCCAACAATAGCCCGGCAGATTATCCCAAGCCCGTATCTGTGGGTGGGGGGGGACAGGCCGAACGCCCATAATCCGACCCCGGCTGACGGTACCCTGCTTAGAGATACGTGGCTGCTCCTTAGCTGGGTGCCGGGAGATTTTGCGGTCTCGCACGATGTGTACTTAAGTGAGAATTTTGACGATGTGGATGCCGGCACCACCGAGGCGTTCCAAGGCAACCAGACCTTAACGGAATTTACTATTGGCTTTCCCGGATTTGCTTATCCGGATGGCCTCGTTCCGGGCACGACATATTACTGGCGAATTGATGAGGTTGAGGCCGACGGCACTACAAAACACAAAGGCTTTGTCTGGAGCTTCGCGGTTCCACCCAAGACCGCCTATTTTCCCGACCCGGCTGATGCTGCCGAGGCTGTAGATCCGGAAGGTAAACTTAGCTGGACGCCGGGATTCGGTTCGATACTACACTATGTGTACTTCGGTGACAATTTTGACGACGTGAGCAATGCCGCTGGAGCACTCCCTCTGGGAAATGCAATCTTTGACCCCGGCCCGCTTCAATTGTCTAAGATTTACTACTGGCGTGTCGATGAGTTCGACATGGTCGAAACGCATAAAGGAGATGTCTGGAGCTTTACGACTGAGGGCGCCGTCGGGAACCCGAATCCATCTAATGGTGCTGTGGACGCAAAGCAGACACCTGTTCTGACCTGGGTGCCGGGAATCTTCGCCGCTTCACACAACGTTTATTTCGGTACTGATGAAGAGGTCGTGCGTAATGCCGATACAAGTGCACCAGAGTACAAAGGTAACCAGACTCTCGGTTCCGAAAGCTATAATCCCGGACAACTTGAGTGGGATTTTACTTATTACTGGCGTGTTGATGAGGTCAATGACACCAATCCCGGCAGCCCGTGGATCGGCGCCCTTTGGAGCTTTAAGACCGCCAACTTCCCCGTCATAGATGATTTTGAGTACTACAATGACCTTGAACCCGACAACCCAGAGAGCAACAACATTTTTTACACGTGGTTAGATGGATTCGAAGACCCGGCAAACGGTTCTCTCGTTGGTTATGAATTTCCTCCTTTTACTGAGCGAATTATCGTTCACAGTGGTAAACAGTCGTTGCCGTTATACTACGACAACAGTGTTACGCACTCTGAGGCAGCCATGACATTGGATTATCCGACTGACTGGACCGAGGGAGGTGTTACAACACTGACGATTTGGTTCTATGGCGACCCGGACAATGCTGCTGACCCACTGTATGTCGCTCTCAATGGCAGCGCAGTGGTCACACATGATAATCCTGATGCAGCACAGATAGCCATGTGGACGGAATGGAATATCGACCTGCAGGCCTTTGCAGACCAGGGCGTTGACCTGACCAATGTCAATACGATTGCCCTCGGTTTAGGCGACAAGAATCCCGATGTATCGGGGCAGCCTGGTGGCACAGGTACAATGTACTTTGATGATATTGCTCTACATTAACTACCATCGGCGCCATAAGCCGAGATTTGCTGACAGTTAGGTGCGTGGTTGATATAGTAGATTTGCATCAATTCGGGGCCTATAGTGATTGATTCGGTATAGGCCCCCGTTGTTTTAGGGCAATAGCGGATAAACTCCATATATGCTGCTAAAAGGTTAAACCATCTCAGGATTTTCTGTAGGACGGTTTTAAGATGGATTTTTTTCTTTCTACAATGGCCGAACTCAAGCCGAAGGGTATCTCAGGTAGGGTCGGGGGATTTTCAGTCAAATTCGAACGAAAAGAGCGGCTTTATTGGGTTCATTAGCATTTTTTTCGCCGGGTTTGAAAGGCAATGGTTCAGCGAACTGAACGGCAACACGGCGCCAATAGCTATATACTTTGTCAACCCGACAGACATGGGCTGAACGGGTAAAATTTACCATATCAAAGGAATGATCCGGGCGATAATGAGGGACCCTAAAACGAGCGGTTATATGTTGGCCGAAGGAGGGACAGCCATCGTGGGTGTAGGTGATAAACGCAGCGCCCCTGCTGGAAATATCTATCATCTGTCCCTGTGCAAGTGTCTCTTGAGGATACTCGCCAAACCAGACCGGTGATGAATAACACAATCTTTGTTCTGTTCTTCGCTCGTTTCTCGTGTCCATTATCAACGCCCGTAAAATCTCTTGTTTTTCTTTAATGATTTGCGAATCGACAGATTTGAGGCTTGACTTTACTAAAAATAGCCGAAGAAATCACGGTTTCTGAGCCAAAAATGACTTTTTGAACGCCTGAAAAAGCCGGCAAAGGTATGCGGTTTCTTATATTTAGGATTTATTTTTTTGACAAAAATTAGCAAAAAAAGTATAGCATTGCATAGACCTTTGTGATATATTATTAACTAAAACACATTCGCAGGGCTGAGGATATCTCGCTTTTTCCTCTCCCTCCGCACCTCAGCCCTGCTTCCTCCTTTTTCGGGCCAATCGGCTCTTTTCTTCAAAATTCCCGCCGCTATTGGTTGGTACTATCCTCCTTCAGAAAAAATGCTCTCCTGCCGAAGCCGGGGTATGCAGCTTCTTATATTTAGCCCTCGGGGCTTCATTTATCTTCACTCCATAGCATAAGGCAGTTTTTTGACACCGTAAGTTAGACCTTTTCTCATTAACTTACCCCCTTATTTTACCGATATACGACTGGAGCTAATCAGCAAACGACTAACTGCAACCGACTAACTACAATCGACTAACTGCAACCGACTAAAAAGTAATAGACTTTTTTATCTCTTTGTTTGTCTTCTTAGATGTTGAGGGCCATAAATCTTAAAAGAGGAGAACAAAATATGTTTACAATCGAAAACATTATGACACAGGATGTGGTTACAGTTAGTAAGGACACTTCGATACAAGAGACCATAAAGATTATGACTGAAAATAATATTACCGGCCTGCCCGTTGTCGATAGCCATATGCAACTGGTTGGTATTATCTCAGAGAAAGACATAATGATACTACTGTGTAATGTCGGCAGCAGAACAGGTAAGGTCGAGGACCTTATGACACGGAATGTAGTCTGTTTTAAGCGGGAAGATAGTTTGGCTGAGGTCTGTGATTGTCTGCTCAAAAATCACTTTCAAAGGGTCCCGATAGTTACAGGGCCAAAGAAAAAACTGGTAGGAATCATTACCAGAAAGAACATAGTAAGAAATATTTTCGAGTGCCAGGATTTCTTCAGAGACACCCCGCATGAAAATGATGAGCTTGCCGATGCCAGGGCTCAGGTTGAGATGATAAAATCAATGAACGATTAAACCTGCAATCTCAAACATATTTAACCCCGCAATTTATTGCGAGGTTTTTGTTTACCCCGCCGATTTACCCAGCGAATTTTGTTTAGCCGTCGCCGCCACGGCGACGTAGCACGTAATACAAGAATGTCATTCCGAGCGAAGCGCAGCGGAGTCGAAGGTTCTATTGAAAAAGTCATTGCGAGGCCTGCGAAGCAGGCCGTGGCAATCTCCAAAATATTTAGCACTGGGTTTCACCCAGGGTTTTCTGTTTAGTCATCGTCGCAAGCTTGCCCTGAGCGCAGTCGAAGGAACCTGCCTGTCCTCCATAGCCAACAGTGAAGGAGGAGCGATGACCGGATTTTATCCCGACTCGTCGGGACTCACCACA
>JABUBO010000255.1_pt1 | contig 16714 bp, 14 predicted proteins | sample 7240361 | NCBI WGS metagenome assembly JABUBO01 (sample SAMN07256346, study PRJNA390944) | subsurface metagenome | isolation source: Methane hydrate marine sediment | place: Pacific Ocean: Eastern North Pacific, ODP site
CGACAGGAGTTATACATACGAGTTCAGAAGTTGAATTTTATAATCCCATGTTATTGAATAAAAAATATAAAGTAAAAATTATATTAACTGAGCCGGTTAAAAAAACAGGTAAAAAAGGAACTTATTATTCTGTTGTTTTTAAAACATCTATTTTAGACGAGAATGATACTATTTATGCGATAGATAATCATGAATTTTTTATTAAATTGGCTGGTGATAGATGAAATTGAAAAGTAAAAATCCAATTAATATTGAAATTGGCCAAGAAATACCTCCGTTTAAAGTAAAAATTGAAAAAAAAGTATACGGAAAGTATAATAGATTGATTCATGAGATTAATCCGCTTCATTTGAATTTAAATTATGCTAAAAAATTGGGTTTTGATAATATTGTTATTGCTGGTAATTTTTTATTTTCTTTTATCACCAAGTGGATAATTGATTTGGTTGATGATATAAAATTAATAAAAAGTATTACCATGACATTTGAAAAACCTGTTTATATTGATGAGGAAATAGTTTATAAGGGAAAAATTGTGGAGATCCAGAATGTTGGTAATAAAAAGATAATAATCTGCAAGTATTTAGTTGAAAAATTAAGTGGGGAAACAGTAATGAATGGTATTATAAATCTTATTTTTATAAATAATAAGTAAAAAAATTTATTATTGAAAATTACTTAGGTATTGTTGCCACTGCACGCACCCATCCTCCGCTAGCTCCGGTTATTTTTATAGGAAAGCAATAAATCGTGGCTCCCACGGGAGGAACTTTGTCTAAGTTTGTTAATTTTTCCATTTGGAAATATCCTAATTCGATACCAGCAAAATGACCCTCCCATATTATACTGGGATCGGGTTTTTTCTCTTTAACTGATTTCTTCCATTTTTTCGCTGTAATCAAAAACGGAGCGTCCCACGTCCAAGCATCGATTCCAACTACGTGCACGCCTTGTCTAACAATATGCAATGTTGCTTCTTTTCCAACACCTACTCCATGATTTATATATTCTCTGGTCCCAAAATATTTCGGAGCATTAGTATGAACACAAACGATATCTCCTTCCTGTAATTTATGGTTTATTTGACTAAATTTTTGATCTATATCTTCTGGTGTCAATACATAACCTTCTTCAAAATCGGTACAATCAAGAACAATTAAAGGTCCTACACACCATTCCAGTGGAATTTCATCGATTGTCATTGCCTTTCTTTCCCCAATCTCTCTATCTTGCACAGGAGCATAATGCCATGGAGCGTCCATATGAGACCCACTATGGGTTGATAGAGTAATTAATTCAGTCGCCCATCCTTTTCCATCGGGTAAGTGCTCTTCAGGTTTCAATTTTGGAAATGCAAAAGCCATTTCTTTAGCTCCACGATTATGATTACCATATTCGACCTTGGGCGTCGTGAGTGGAGGGTCACATAATGTATCATTAGCTATAGGTATTGATAAATCAATATATCTAACTTTTTTCGACATTTTTTAACTACCTTAGTTATTATTAATTTAGTGTCCAAGATCGATAAAATAATTTTTAGAAATTTTTTAAGTGATTAAGATAATAATTTAAGATATTTATTAATTAGATAAAAAAAATAACTTTAAAAAACTTTAAAAACATAAGTCATTTCACGTTATACAATTTTAACACAATTGATTTCAAATCATCATTATTCTGAAAATAATATAAATTCTTTTCTTTAGAAAAAAATGGTGATAAAAGCCCACCACTTTTTAACATATAGGTAATCGGAGCATCTTTTAGCACAAACACTTTTGTTTTTTTTAGAAATTCTTCTATTGCAATAATTATTCCCATCTCTACCATATGTCCACCCTTATCATGCTCAATTACTATGAGTATCTCTTCAGAAAATTTCGCCAATAAATCGAATTTAAACACCAGATTTTCATTATGAGTTCTTTTAAATTGATTCTCAAAAAAACCTAACAAATTCCTATTAGTATTAATTATATTTTGAATCTCTTTTAAATTCGCAAAGTTTTCATTTATATATGAGCCACATATGAAAATTTTGTGCTTAAAAAATCCATCATCAGAGAATATCTCAAGAAATTCATCTAAAAATTGTTCCCATGTGTCATCATGTGAGATTTCCATTTTTTTGCCTTTCTTTTATGAAACTGGTTATATATTCGTTAATCTTCTAAAATTTTTATATATTGAATTAGATTGACTCAATCAAATTTGAGTTAAATTTAAATATTAATTTTTTCATATTTTACTTAGAAAACAATGAAACTTTTTTTAAAAACCATAGGAGTGAGAAAAAATACAGACCCCCAAAAACTTTGAGAATGTGAGAAAAGATTTAGAAATCATTTCCGAAAAGACACGATATAAAATTCTTCTAACTCTCTTTGCAAGTGAACAACCTTTATCTTTCAGCCAATTGAAAAAATTGTTATCATCTGTTCAAGAAAATAAATTAAATTATCATCTAAAAATACTAAGAGAGAATAATTTCATTAAAAATGAAAAGAGAAAACAATATAAACGTAATGAACAACGCTCTTTTTATTCCTTAAATAAAAGATCTATACATTTACTTGGAACCCTTGGATTATCAAATGTTAAAGCAGAATTCCAAGCTCTTTTCAAAAAATTAACATAATTTTTTACTCTAATTTAATATGTCATTTCGACCCAATTTTCTAGTTCTAGGAATAGCTTCTTTAGGTTATCAATCTTTTCCTCAAGTGCATCCCAATAACCTCTTTGGTCCGCTTGGAGCATATTTTTTATAATATCCATCATAGCAAACCTATTATTTTCAATCAATGCCTCTCGTATTTCTTCATTTTCGAAGTATTGTTCATATGATTTATCCCAAATCCAATTATCCACACTATGTGTTGTTGCAGCCAAACCTAATATATTTTCAACTTTTTCTGCAATTTTTTGTCCTCCATGGTATTTATGAACTAACAGCCCTTTAATCCAGCGAGGATTTAAAGTTCTTGTAATTGCTCCTTCTTTTATGCTTTTTTCTATGGTATCAACTTTAATTTTTTTACTGGAGGTATCCGCAATATATATATTAGCCTTTTTACCACTTAGTTCTTCATAAGTCCTGGCTAATCCACCAGTAAATTCATAATAATGGTCTAAATCCGTAACATGATATTCACTTGAATCCCGAATCTGACTCATAAGGTTTATTTTTCTTATATTTTCAGAAAATGTTTTAACGCTCCTCTTTACTTTTTGATTTCGCATATATGCATAGCTCATATTATTAAGGTAATCATCGATTAGTTCTTTTTCATTTTCCCATTGACCAGCAGAAATAATATCAGTTAAATTTGTGTTATATTTACCTGGAGGTGGACCAAAAACTCTTGCTTCTGGATTTTCAGCATTTTGTTCTCTTAATTCCACTGCTGATTTTTTTACATAATTTTGCTCCAAAGGTTCATCTAAATCAACCACTAATTCAACTGCTTGATTTATTAAATCTAAAATATATGGAAAGGTGTCTCGAAAGATGCCACAAATAGTTGTTATAACGTTAATTCGAGGATGATTTAATTCTTCAAGCGGTATTACCTCAAGTTCAGTAGTCCAAATAGATTTATTTTTAACAGCCCTCACGCCCAAATAGTTAAATATTTGCCCTACTGTTTCACCACCGGTTTTCATCGTTTCGAAAGCCCATAAAACTACACTTACAGTTTCAGGCCATTTATTATTTTCTTTTTTATAATTTTGAATCAATTTTTCAGCAATTTCCCCTCCTCGCCTATAAGCAGTTGTGTTTGGTATAAGTCGCGGATCAAATCCAAAAGAATTTCGACCTGTTGGAAAAATATGAGGTGATCTTATTGGGTCTCCTCCAAGTCCCGGTTCAATATAACCTCCTTCTAATGCATGGATAATGTTACTCATTTCCATTGAATTATCCATTCTATTCAAGAGATTTCCTATCCATTCAATCATTAAATAGTGGTCTTCTTGAGTTAAATCATATTCAGTTTCCAATTCCTTACTAATTTTTTTAACTATATTCTTGTTAATCTCAACAAATGAGGATAATTTTTCAATAATATTCATTAGATACTCTTTTATATTTTCTGACTGCTCTTTTTCATTAATTCCAAATTTTGAAACATTATTTTCGATAGTAGAAGGTATTTCACCAGAATTTATCAGAATCATTAGTATTAAATCAAACTTTTCTTCTAGACAATAATTTTTTCCTAAAACATGTAGCCCCATTGGTATTATTGAGACTTTATATCTATACAAGAGATCTTCAAGCTCTGAAATACTCTTATATTCTAAATTTAAGTCTTTTGCAATTTCGTCTATTTCTTTTTCTAGATCTTGAATTCTTTCTGATTTAACTGATTCAATGGAGCTAGAAGAACCTAATGAAAATTGATTTTGATATTCTACGATTAAAGATTCGAGTCTTTCAAGATCTTCATATAAATCAGAATTTTTAAAGGAAGGTCCTGCATGATTAATTATTACTGCATTTGCCCTTCTTTTCGCGATGGCTGATTCGCTTGTATTGGTTATATGATAATAATATATATTCGGTAAGGACCCTAATAAATTAAGATTATAATCATTACAGTTTCCGGCACATTCCTTTCCTGGTAAAAACTCTTCTGTTCCATGAGTTCCAATGTGAATTATCGCATCAGCTTTTATTATATCTTCAATATATCTATAAAAGGCAAGATATTGATGCCTTTTATAGATATATTGAAGATATAATAAAAGCTGATGCGATAATTCACATTGGAACTCATGGAACAGTACTTCTGGAAGGCTGTAAACAGATATAAATTTTTTTAAGTTGAATAATCGGCAATTTTATGCTCGAATTTTCAACCATGATCTTTCCTATTGGTTCACCCCAAAATTCTTTGATTTCCTGTTGAAGGTTAGTAGACAGACTATTAAAATACTCTAGATATTTGTCTTTACTTAAAAGTTTACCATTAAAATTATCAATACTTGTAAATTTTGGATTATTAACGATACCATCTTTGATAAAAATTTCCGCAAGGTTTTTATCTTCGGGTAATTTTTCCGAAGTATATCCTTCTTTTATTAAGGTGTTTATTAAATTTCTTAATGACTCTGAAACATCTAAATATGCGGCATTTCCTATTTTATCTTCCCCTGGGGGGTAATTATATATAATAATTGCAATTTTTTTCTCGGAATTTAATTTTTCTCGTAAATTAAGCCATTTTTTTATTCTTTCAGTGGTGAATTGAATATTTTCTGGTAATGGCGCCACTTCTAAGACATCTGAATGTATCTCTTCTGAATAGCCTAAATTTTTCATACATCCGACCGTTAGCATTTCGATTCGTCCGTCCAATTCGGGCATTACTACAGCAATTATTTGATTAATTGGAATAAGTCCTTCTTTTGAATTTTGATATTCCTCGTAAGACATATCAAATTGAATAATTGGATTGAAATGTGGTATATCCATTTTTTTGAATAATTCCAATGTTACTGAGCCATCACCTCCCAGAGGTCCGCCGTTTAGTTGAAAATATTGAAGATTTATGATTAAACTAACAATTTTTAATTCTTTTTTAAAAAAGAATTTCTCATGTGCTTCCACATTAGTCAAAATATCTGAAAACACGGGAATTATATTATAATCTGATAAATAATTAGTAAATTCCTCAACAATAGGTAATGATTGTTCAAAATAAAGACCTCCATAATAAAAAAGGCCAATTGTTTGTTTACTCGGATTAAGAGGTTTTTCAGATAAGTAATTTTCAATTTTATTAAAATATTTATTCAATTTAATATCATAAATTCCGTAAGATGGAATCTTCACTGGTTTTGGTACATCTAAGTCCTTATAACCTAAATATTGTTTTAAAAGAAATAATATCATATTTTTATGATTTGAAGCCATCCCGGCAAAGCCATAAACCCAATAATTCATCATTAGCACCCAATAACGCGCATGTCTAAGCGATTTAATTGGTAATATTTTTCCTAATAATTTCATCATTTCAGTCATTTTTAGCCCAAACCTTACCGCGTCAGTTAAATCGGGTATCTCATCAATTCCATATTCTGTTCCTTTAGGAGCTGGTATTTTCCGTGCTAAAAAGGGGCCCATCTTTGTAAGCCTCCTAATTTCGCTATTTCCGCCCACTAATGCAACAATAGTTTTTTCTTCAAAGAGTTCAGGGTTTTCATTTTCCATTTCTTTGTAGGTTTCAACTAAAATTTCAACAGTAGGACAATTTCCACGAATGTCAATAAGCATAACTTCTGATTCATAGATTTCTTTGATAAAGTCCTCTTTCTTGACTTTTCCAGAATCTACATCATTTAAAAAATAGCTCTTAAATTCAAATATTTTGCCTAATTTATTATAAATTTCTTGAATACCATCGGTTATGTGTTTCATAAAAATACTAGCTGAAATAAGTGTGATTTTAGGGATTTTTCTATCAATATCAATTTTTTTTTCCATAATAATACACTAAAAAAAAGTTAAATATTTTCAAAAATTCCTTCAATGGTTAAAATTTCATTTAAATTTTCCTGATCTAGATGATCTATATGGTAATATATGGCGTTTGCAACGTTTGCTAATTTTTTAGAGAAATCTAATTTTACATCTGAAAATTCTGTATCCACAAGAATTAAATTTATTTCTTGTTGAGCAATTTCCTTGCCAATTTTTAATACATCTTCAATTGCATCTTTAAAATAGACGTTGCCTCTTGCATCAGTTAATAGAATAATTAGAGGGATATAACCACTTTTTTTTCGAATTTCTTCTTTAGCTACATCCAACGCCTTTAACAATCCCGCCGCTAGAGGTGTTGTCCCTCCTGTAGGAATATCTTTTAATAACTTATAAGCTAAATCAGTACTTCTAGTGGGTGGCAAAATAGTTTCAGCTCTATCTTGACGAAACACAATAAGAGAAACTTTATCACGATGAATATAATTAGTTTGTAAAATAGAATAAATTGCTCCTTTAACAGTTTCCATTCTGTCCTTAATTCCCATAGATCCAGAGGCATCTACACAGAAAATAATTAAATAACTAGATTTTCCCATTCTTTTTTTAATGTGAATGTGCTTTCCTTTTATTTCTAATTTATTACCATTTTTAAAAGCTCTAAGGTTTTGTTCATCCAATGCAGCTTCATTTAAAGTCTCATTGAAGGCAATATCCGTCGAATAAGGCATATTTATTTCTCGTTTTTTCTCAGAACCTACATATTTCCCATGAGGGCTCAATGTTGGGTGTAATACTCTTTTTCCAGAAGTATTCATAACTTCCCTTTTTTTTTTATTCTTTATGATTTGATCGGCTAAAATGTTTTCTTTTATTCCAAACGTCTTTTCCCGCACATTATGAATTTGTTTATCATTCTGGATATTTTTTAAAAGATTATTATCAGTTTGATTATGCTCCATTTCGGACTGTTTTTCCTCTAGTTGGGTATCATTTTTTACTTCAATTTCTTCATTATCAAATAAGGCTTCGAGTTCACTCTCATCTAATGTTTTGTCTTCAAAGGGTAATCGTCTTAAGCGATGTGATAAAGCCAATTTTGCTGCAGTCTTAAGATCATCATCCTCTACAAATTTTCGGCCATAGAATGCAGCGATTGATTTGGCGGTTCTATTTATTGTAATATCTGCTCTATGACCGTCAACTTCTAATTTTACACAAATCTTACTAGTCTTTTTTAGCTGGTTATTTGAAATTTCTACGGAGGGTAAAATTTTTCGAGCATTTATTATTTTATTTTTTAATTCTTTTTGTTTTGGTTTAAATTTGCTATAGAACTCATTAGGATCATTTTGATATTCTTCTGCATATTTCGTAATAAGAACCCTCTTATCGATATCTTTAATGCGTTCTACATCAATGCTTAATCCAAAGCGATCTAAAAGCTGAGGTCTTAAATTTCCTTCTTCAGGATTCATCGTGCCTACTAAAATGAAGTTCGATGGGTGATGAAGGCTTATTCCTTCCCTTTCAATTATATTAATTCCCATTGCTGCACTATCTAACAGAACATCAGCTACATTATCGGCAAGAAGATTCACCTCATCAATATAAAGAATATTTCTATTTGATTCTGCTAAAATTCCGGGCTCTAAGGCTTTTATACCTTCCTCCAAAGCTTTCTTAATATCTATTGTACCAATAACTCTATCTTCAGTAGCATTAATTGGAAGATTTATCACTCGCATTTTTCGAAATTCTATATCTTCTTCTTTTAAATCTGCAGCAATTATCCTATCTTGACAAGGATGACATGATTCTTTCAAATTCTTAGGGTTGCAATTAAATGGGCAATCTTTTATAACTTCAATTTCTGGGAGTAGATCTGCTAATGCCCTTACTGCCGTAGATTTTCCAGTTCCTTTTGTACCTTTTATTAAAACTCCACCGATTTTTGGATTTATTGCATTTAATAACAAAGCTAATTTCATTAAATCTTGTCCAACAATAGCAGTAAAAGGATATGCTTTATAATGCGTCATTTTATCAGTTTAAATATAAGTTTTAATTATTCTTTAGGCAAAAAACATTTCAATTTTTAGTATGACTTTCTTATAATTCAGTATTACTATAAATAAAAAAGACCTATAGCTTAAAAAGATTATACTTATTGTGTAAAAACTATAGAATTAAAAAAATGTAGTAAAAATTCACATAATTATATATTTAATCTTAAAGAAATTTAGAACTTTAATAGATTTTAAATATTTTTATAGTATCATATGAAGATATTTTCGATATTTTAAAAGATATAAAATAATTAAATTCCAAATATGACTTTAAAAGCCAGTCAGAAACAAAACTTTGTTCAATATTTTACCTCCACCTCGATTACCGAATTTATGGTAAATTTGGTAATGGAGGAGTTAAAAGAGGAGAATAAATTGGATGATTTTAAAGTTTTAAATTTATCTCTTTTAGAACCTGCGGCTGGCGATGGTGCTTTTCTTGAAACACTCATCGAATATGGTTTTAAAAACATTACAGCGTTTGAAATTGATAAATATTATTATAATCTGCTAAAAAATAAATTTGGAAACAATATTATATTAAAAAATTCTAATTTTTTAGAATCAAGTGAAGAGGAAAAATATGATTTAATAATAGGAAACCGTAAGAGTATGTATATTTAAATTCTTGTAAATAATTATTTAAATTAGGAATGGAAAGAGAAAACAAGAAAAAAAAAATAGACCCTCCACTTAAGTTCAAGGTCAATGAATATATGTCACTTAAATTGGAGAACGGAAAAACAAATATTTTCGTAAATGATAAGATTTTTAAACATTGTAAATTCCTCTTATTGGACATACCCATCAATGAGGTCGATAAATTTAATAAAATCGAATCAATCGATGAGGCGGAAGAAAGATTGGATGATTCTATGGAGTCACTTACCAGACATAGAAGTAATCCCGATATAATCCCTCCAGAAACGGAATTTTGGGCTCACTGTTCAAATTTACAGGTGTGGTATGAAAATAATTACGATACACGTCTGCTCCACAGAGATCTTGCCTTTTCTTTATTGGCGAAATTGGCAGATATCGGAGATTTGACCGCTAAAAAGGTCTTTAATGAGGAAATAGTTAAGAGAATTTTAAGCGGACATTTCGTGGTTATGAAATATCTATTCGAATTGGATTATTTAGGAAACTTAAACGATGAAGAATGTAAATATATGATGGAACAGCTGGAAGCACTGGGGTTTAATAATTATATAGCTTATGAAGGCAAAATAATCGACTTATATAATTCAAAATATAAATCCATTAGAATAAACCCAACAAGTCTAAAAGACATACCCAGTCTTAGCGATATACAAATTAATGATATTTTAAAGATAAAGAACCTCGAGAAATTTTCGGATATAGAGACACTTGATATCTCTGGACATAAAATAACTGAAATTGAAGGTCTTGAGAACCTTACTAACTTAAAAGTATTATGGCTAAGTAATAATCAAATCTCCGAAATTAAAGGACTTAACAATCTCGAAAACCTAGAAGAATTGCGGATAGCAATTAATAATATCTCCGAAATTAAAGGACTTGACAATCTCAAAAATTTGAAAAAATTATGGCTATACAACAATAGAATTGATGAAATAAAAAATCTGGAAAAACTAAAAAACTTAACGGAACTGGATCTATCCGGTAATTATATAACCAAAATCGAGGGATTAGATAATCTCATTAATTTAAAGAGATTGGAGTTAAATTTCAATGAAATAAAAGAAATCGAAGGGCTGGAAAATCTTAAAAACCTAGAAATATTAGAGCTCGTAAAAACTAAAATCACGGAAATTAAAGGACTAGAGTGTCTTAAAGCATTAAAAGAGATATCCTTCTACAGAACCCCTATTCCAAATAAGATAAAGGAAGACTTCGAAGAAGACGCTCAAAAATATGTAGAGTATTGTAAAAAAAATAAATAATTTACTTATCTTATTCTTTAGGTTTTTCTTTTTGTAATTTTTCGGTAATATACTCTAAATATTTACCATATAAATAGAATTGATTTTCCTCTATAAGCCATTCAATAAATTTCTTTTTTCTATATCTTTTGTCTTCGGTATCATCCTTAAAATACTTAATATTTTTTGGGCATCTGTCATATAAATCATCTATCTTTTTCTCCATATAAGGGTCGAAATCTTTCGTCTGTGAAACACCCCAACGTATTGAATTACTTTTAAAATCCCTAACTTTAGGAGTACGGAGAGCGAAAAGGAATTCTTTATCCACAAAAATCGGTACTGGCTTCCATTTGCCATCTATTTTCATCCAAACGTAAATATCCCCGCTCTTTACCCCCTTATCTGCAATAAGGTCTTCTAAACTCCCTCTTACCGAATCTTCAGCCTTATAATTTATTACTCTATCCTTATGAAGAGTTGCCATAGATGTACTAATCGCCTCCATTATACCGTCCTTCCTTGGCTTTATCAAATCATCCTCGCTTGAACCAACCAATTTAAAGAGCAACTTTGTAGCATAATTGCCGGACTCAAAAAACATTTCCATCAACTGCTCTTTAACAAGCTCATTTCTCTTCTCTGTAGTCCATTTTGCGAAGTCTAATAATTTATTATCCAATAACAACCTCACCATCTGCAAATTATCTTTAATGGTCAAAATATCTCGGCTAAAATCAATACCCGCAAATATATTTCTATGAAGGTCGTAATCCGGATAATTATCAAGGACTACTTTTGCTTCGTCACCATCTTCAGATTTGAACGTAATGGACTCTCTGCTTCCAGTTAAAAAAAGAGATAAATAGACATAAAAGCGTCCAGAATATGCACCACTATCTTTTAATCTGAAAAAAGTCCACAAAGTGGACTTTCCATAAAAATCGCGATCGGATTGTCCATAGCTTTGAGCTAATATTTTCTGATTCCGCAAAATCTTATTTAAACTCTCCCAGTCCGGGACATTATTCTCGCATTTATATACACCATTCATTTCCGAGATTGTCAATAAGCCGGTCTTCAGCATCAAAAGCCCTGAGAATCCCATTAGCTTGTCGAGGGCAGCGTCAAGTTTTCTCAATATCTCCTCATCCTTACTATCCTTCTTGAAATATGTCGTATCCTCAAAGCTTGCATATTCACCGACCAAACCATATACTTCCGCAAAATCGGGCATATTCTGCGTAATCTTTTCCAAAAACTTGGAGTAAAACTTCTTTTTGTCCATGCTATTTACGGTGATGGAATTGTCATCTTCAATGGTATAGCAAGCGATATCCTTTAAATCGTTCTCATCGAAACCCAATTTTTCAAAAAGCTCTTCATAATAACTGTTGGAGTATTCTATTGTCTTTCCCGTTTCTTTATCCGTGTATTTTCTGCTAAAAAGCGAGTAAAAATCTTTACTGTTGGGAAAACGAAACAAAAATAATGATCTATGCACATCTTTTGAAGCTAAATTAGTTATCCAATTTAAAGCACTTTGGATAACGGCAATTTTATCCTTATATTCTGGTTTAATATCTGAGTTTAAAAGTACTCGCGGAAGTTCTGAACTTAGAGAAACATACCCGGGTGTGGTGTCCAACCCCGCGTCCGCGAAAAATGTATCATATAGTTTGATCTCGTGCTTCATATCACCTTCAATAAAAGCGGTCTCAACCCAGTAATCCGTTTCCGCATGGCTATTTACATGATTTCTATCCATAGTCACATGAACGGAGAAGTATTCGAACCCGATATATTTATATTCTTCATTTATTAAACTGCATGCATAAGCAGGGTTATTAGCAATATTTTCAAATAAATCGGTCGTAACCAAATGATTCTCTAACTCAGTTAATAGATCATAATTTTCTATTAAATTGCATTGTTCATCAATTTCATTTATAATTAAATACCCGCCCCGTTTTGTATAATACCTCCCGTATAAAGTTCTCTGATTTTGAGGATCTGGGAAGCCGAGATTATAACCTTTTGGTAAATCAAAATCGGGAATATCCGCCACGATCAAGGCAATTTTCGCATCTCTATTATACTCTTCCTCTTTAAAAATATAAGTCAGAGAAACCAATATATTTCCATCCTCGTCCCATCAATAATTAAATAGGGATTATCGTAATTGATATTACTTCTTAAAATAAAGTCAAATATTGCCATTAGAATCTACTAAAAGAGGATCTTCAAGAGATTCATGGTTAGAAATTCCTATTGGTACAACAGGATTTGGTTTAATTTGGAATTTTATCGGAAATGAACCCAAAAAAGAATTGGAAATTTATATAAATTTTGGACATAAAAATTTTAAGGTAAATCATGAAGTTTTCGAATTTTTTGTAGGAAAGGAAAAGGAATTTAAAGATTTACTTAGCGATGAGTTATTATATGAGAAGCATTATTTAAAATCTGGAGAATGGGATAGAATATTAATAAGTAAAGAGATTGAAACACTTGATAAATTTATTAAAGATGGCCCTCTACAACATTGGGCATTAAAAAATATGTTAATTTTCTATGATTTCTATATGGAAAATAAAGAAAATGCTCAGGAAATTGTAAAATCATCAAATGGGTCGATATTGATAACGAGTGGCTGAATGAGTTCAGAAACGCCCTTATAGAGTATTTCTTTCCAAGATAAGTTAAATCTTTTTATTTTTTTTTAATTCTTTAGAAATTTAGTCTAAATTAATTAGTTTTATCTCTTTCTTTAATAGTATCTTACCGCTCCTTTTTTATTTAAATAATTAGAATTTAATCTGAAATTATAATGATGATTTTTAGAATTAATAACATGGGAATTGAAAATATTGCAGTTAATCCACAACTTGAGGAATTTAGAGATAAATTAATATGTGAAATTAGGAATCAAGAATCTTTTCTCCAGAATAAATTCCAACCTGATAAAATTAGAACACAACTTTCCTGTATTAATAGCATTAAAAAATTTGTTCTTAGGACTAAGGAAATAACACCTGAAGATTATGATGTTATTTTAAATTATTTAGCGATACAGGTGGGTTCTGTAGTAAATAATTATTTTTAATTTCTCTTAATTTTATAGAACAACATAAGAGAATATTAGTTTTTCTTGAAAGAAATTGAAATGAATAGATTTAAATAAAAAAAAAGAAAGAATAATGTTTTTATAGTTAGTTATCAAAGAATAATGGTAAGGATAAAGTCAAGAAAAAACTAATGTTTCTCACCCCACTCTGGATTTTTGTCTTTTGGTTGGTGTAGAGATAATCTACACTTATTTTCGCCCTCCTCCTCCCCCTATTTGGTTTTGTGGGCTGAGTTGCGTTGGCAGACTTTATCCTCCCCTTTTCTGCAATTTTCTTTAATAGTGATACTTTTTTCTTTTATTTCGATTTCACTAAATTTTGTAACCACCCATATTTTTTTCTTTATAAATATCTATTTTATTTTAATGTAGAAATGGGAGTTAAAATTAAAGAAATTTTATTGCTCGACAAAATAGATATAAAAAATCTTAAGAAAAAAATAGTCTGCATACCGTCAAAAATGAAGATGCTAAAATATATTCAATCGAAGAGGTTTTAAAAGAAAATTAAAAACAATCTTAGGATGTAAAATGTTTGTTAAATTAAATAAAAGAATAAATAAACTGAATTCGGTTATGGGACAGATTGATGATTTCATTTCAGCACTTATCCTATATAATATCAGTAATAAATACGATATAAGCGATAAAATGGATAAAACAATAGAAATAATTAAAACGTGCCAAGAAACTTATTTAATCTATATTAAACACGAGAGTGTGATCAATCAAATTTTAGAGAATATAATAGATAAAAAAAGGCAGCCTACGAGAACAGAAGCTGCGAGAATAATCAGATATCTTAAAAAGTTGAGGAAGAAAATTTTAAAAAAGATCAGGAAACTTGATTCAGAAATGAAATACTTCCATAAATTTCATAAAAAAAATAAAATTTTTGATTAATAAAACCAAAAGAATACCTATATTTTTTCATGAAGATGTATATTTTTGAACCCAATTAAGATCTAGAAACCTTAAGAATATTTTTCGGTTTTTAAGTATTAAAAGAATTCAGGTTGAACTTTTACCTTCCTGTTTGGAATTTATTCAAAAATAATAAAAGATTAAAGAATTCACGGGAATTTATTAACAGAAAATTCTCATAGAAATATATTTTGTTTATTAAATTCAGTTCCTGTTATATATATTATGTTATTGTTTGTGTATTGGTAAATCTAAGAAATTATTATGAAGATAACCTAGTAATTTCATGTATTCCTCTAGACTAATAAAATAAGTAGAACTATACTCATTTCATTCTAAATAATAATAAATAATAAAAATATGGATTTAGATTTAACAAAATAACAAATTCTATTTTTTTTTTAATAAGTATTTAAATCTAAACGGATTATAGTTTTAACAAAAGTTAAAATATAGAGAATTATCAAATGGTAAGCAAAAGCAAAATTGTCTGTGTTTTAATTGTTATAATTAATTTTTATACATTTTTTTTCCCTGTAATTAATGTAAATGAAAGGACATCCGTTGTAAGTAATGAAGGGGATAACCCGCCTCCATTAGTAATAATGGCGTTTGTCGAACCAATTTATATTGATAATAACTGGACAGAAACGGTCTTTAGTTACGGGTGGTGCACGGGTTCCGGGTTTAATAATAGGGTTTGTGATTGGAACTTTAATTACAAAATGGTGGGCAGGTAGGAAGAATTGGAATGACTCATTTTTCATCGCATTAGCTGTTAACTTTCTATTGTTTATTATAATTATATTAATCATATCGTTCTTGTTTTTAATCATATCGTTTTTGTTTGCAGATTTCTTAATAGGGAGTTTAATCGGTTTTATTATCGATTGTATTCTAGGTGGTTTTATTGTCTCAAAACTCTATAAACTGGAATTTAAAGAATCTCTTTCATTTACGATTTGCTTTTGATTGTTGAAATAATTTTATCCTATGCTTTTCTTGGTATTTTAATCTCACTTTCTTATTTTTATTAACTTATGTTTTTTTTATTTAACTAGATTATTAAATTGAAATCATTAATAATATTTTTAAACAAAATCTTTTCAAATCGTTCCACTATCACAAAATTATTAATTGTTACAGATGAGAGGTATCTTGATGATTTCTAAGATAAAGAACTTGGTTGCGAAAATAACTCTCTCATTTTGTTCTCTTTTCTCTTACATACCAATTATACTTGGTATTTTAATACCTATGGCTACAATCATGGGGGGGTACTTATATTTTTCATGGATTTTTTTTGGCTACAATTTTATAAGTTGGACTTGGTATTATTATATAATCCCAGGAGAAATAATTCCTTTTTTGATTGCCATTGAAATAATAATTATTGGTATAGGATTAGGAATATTCTTAACTGGGTTAGGTACCTTGGTGATAGGGAAGAAACGGGAAGAAAAAATTATTCAATGGGGAATTTACAAGCATATCCGGCACCCACAAAATTTGGGTATTATAATCATGGTATTTCCATTTGCGCTCTATATTCCTGGATTTGAAGATATTGGGATTCGAGTGGGTGAAATTGTATCTTGGAGTCTTTTTGCATTTTTCTTATGCCTTTTATCATTTTACGAGGAGTGGAGGTTAATGAAAGAATATAACAATGAATTCCTAAAATATTATGCAAGCACAGGATTTTTTCTACCTAAATTCAAATATGTTAAAGATCAATCTCCAACTCCAATAAATTTCCTAAAAAAAATAATTATTTTATGTATCGGCTTTATTGTTTTAGTCAGTATATATTATCTAATTGTTCAATTTTTCCTTAATGAATTAATAGCCTATAGATAACCTTTTATTTTTTCAAATAAGAATTAAATTTTAGAACATAATTTTTACATAGATGAAAAAATTTGAAATGTAAAACAACATGAAATGAAGATAAATAATTAAAATATGTATCTTATAACGAAAAGAGGATCTATATTATGGTTAATATTGAAAACATCTCTATAAAGGCAACACAACATAGATTTAAAAAGATTTTGATTTTTGCTATAATTTTCTCTTCTTTAAGCTTAGCTTTAATAATAATTCCAATCCCAAAGATTGAAATTATCGAAAAATTTGGACAATTTGGTATCTTGGAAGACATATCTTATTACGTCCACAAAAAATATCCGGT
>JABUBO010000256.1_pt1 | contig 16683 bp, 17 predicted proteins | sample 7240361 | NCBI WGS metagenome assembly JABUBO01 (sample SAMN07256346, study PRJNA390944) | subsurface metagenome | isolation source: Methane hydrate marine sediment | place: Pacific Ocean: Eastern North Pacific, ODP site
CTTCTAATTTTTTTGTCTTTTCTGTCTTTACTCTTTCAGTATTAGTAGAAGTAAAAGAAATTTTTGAAGAAATCCAATGGACAAATGCTTTAAAAATTATTAATGAACAAATTGATATAAATAAAATCAATGTTAAGGAAAAAAGAATAAAACGAGAAATTGAAGAAACTGGAGATATTATTGAAGGAAAAGTAGATTCTGAAGCAGCATTTAGTTATATGAATAAATGTAAAATGGCAGAGAGAAGAAATAATTTTTCAAGAGCGATCCAATTTGCTGAAAAAGCTCATCATATTTTTAAAGAATTAGGAAAGGATTGGGAAAGAGAAGCAAACAGAGTAGAACAATATATAGATCAATTAAAAACAGCACAGAAAGAAAGAAAAACAAAGATTGAAAGAGTAAAGACAGAAAAGACAAAAAAATTAGAAGCAGAAAAAATGAAAGAACAAGATATTAAACAGAGATTAGAAGAAAGAAGAAAACGGCGAGAGGATTTGAGAAAAAGACTTCAGGAAAGAAAAAATAAAAAAGAATAAATAAAACATTGTAATAATAGTTTAACTTCTTCTTTTTAAATTAATCAATTTATTTGTTTAAATAAATTTTAAAAGAGTGAAATATAGAAAAAATGATTTTAATTTTTTTGTAATAATTAATTACAATAAAATGAAGTAAAAATGAGACAAATTTCCATATATTTTTGTCGATAATAAATACTCATTAATTTTTAGGAATATTTTTAGGTAGTGGTCAATTTCCACTGCAAAATTAAAATAAGAAAAAAATATAATAAAAAATAAAAAGGTGAAAAATAATTCAACTCTCTTCTGTTTGCTTACCTGAAAAATATTTAGAAATGTTAGAAGCTTTTGTGGCCGAAGGCCGATTTCCAAATAGATCAGAAGCTATTCGTGTGGCAGTTCGAGATTTAATTAAAAAAGAATTATTTTTAGAAGAAATATTTAAAAAATCTCAATCTCCAAAACCCGAATAGCCATAAAAATTAAATTTTTTTTATTTCTTTATTTATTGTTCATCTCTTAGAATTTTAGATCTTATATAAAAATAGAAAATTTGAAATTTGTCAGAAGATTTATATGTTACATGTTATATATAAGACATACAAAATTAAAAAAGTGATAATAAATATGGCAGATATTAAATTACAACTCAAAGAACATTTAAAAGATGCAGAAGATTGGGGAAAAATGGAGACTCCAATTCCAGGAGTTTATGTAGTGAAAGTGCCTGCTACGAAAACGCGTCCAGCCCTTCTATTCTTAGAAATAAACCCGATAAAATCAGATGGCAAGCCAATAAAGCGTAAGGGTCTTTTTATTGGTTCTTTTGAAAACCTTCTGCTCTTCTCAGAAGCACTTGCAGATGATAAAGTTGTTCAACTTATAAGAACTCTTGAAGAGATAAACCCGAAAGCTCAAACACAAATGAAGAAGTTAAAAATGGATTAATTTTTATTTTTTTTTATTATTTTTACATTAATTTTTTTTAGAAAAAAATATATTGGAATGTTATTAATTGGAAATCATTAAAAATCTTATCTTTTATTAATATCTTAGGAACCATTTATTCATATTCATAATAATTTCGAACAAAGAAGGAAAAATGATTTAAATGTCTGAAAAAGAAGTATGTGATGAGTGTGGAGGCACAATCTTTCGAATCGTGAACGATAGTATCCTGAAACGAAGATACACATTTGTAACCGATACTAATTTGAAGATGTGTGAGGATTGTGGCGCGAAATATATTACATGTAAAAATTGTAGTGCACTATTAACTCGAGTACATCTTTCATTAGATGTATATGGTGTTAGGAGTAAATGCCGATCATGTGGTAATGATGATCCAGAAGTTGCAGCATGGATTAAAAGGGGGGGCGGGTGAAAAAAGTTCTTCACTTTTTTATTCTTATTATTTTGAAAATAGAAAAATCAATTAAAAATTAATAAATGATTAAAGAGATATTTTTTATATATCTTTATAAATATTTTTTAGGTATCATATTATGGACGTTCGTATTCGAGTCGGAACTCCTGATGATAGAGATGCGTTAAAACAATTTGTTAATCAACTTGTTTCTGATTTAGGAGAAGATTTTGACGAAAAGAGATTTGATTGGGGCATATTACGTAGGTTATATGATCCCTTACAAAGACATGGCATCTTCTTAGCAGAAAATGTAGAAACTGGCGAACCAGCAGGGATGATCGTCGCTGAATTGAGGGTTGATCCCTATGGTTTAAGCGAAGGATATATAAAGTTAGTTTTTGTAAGTCCAGAGTATAGAGGAAAAGGAGTTGGAGAATATTTGCTACAAGAAGCTCTAAATCATCTAAAGAAAATCAAAGTTCAAAGAGTTAAAATAAATCTTAAAGAAGAAGCCTTGAAAGCAGCTAAGCTTTATGAAAAATATAAATTTAAAAAGAAATATGAAGTACTAGAGTTAAAATTCTGATAAGTCGATGGAGAATTTAATTTAATGGCATTGGATAATGAATCCTTATTAGATGTTCCTTGGATTGAGAAATATAGACCACAGGAATTCGAGGATATTATTAGCCAGAATCTCGCAATTAATAATTTGAAAAGATTTATTAATAGTAAAACAGTTCCGCATCTTATTTTTACTGGTCCTGCGGGAACTGGTAAAACAAGTTCGGCTTTAATTTTAACACATAAATTATTAGGTAATGATTGTAAAAAGAAAGGGCTTCTTCTAGAATTAAATGCCTCTGATAATGTCAGGATGGAATTTGTTAGGAATATTTTAAAAAAATTTGTTAATCAATCATTAATTTCACTAGATTCGGAAGAGAATCATGGTAAAATTGTGATTCTTGATGAGGCAGATAATATACCTGGAACTGTTCAGCAGGCATTAAGAAGAATCATAGAAAAATCTTCAGGAAATGTAATTTTTATATTCTTGTGTAATAATATAAACCGAATTATAGATCCGCTTATTTCAAGATGTGCAGTTTTAAGATTTACACCATTAAATAAAGAGAAAATAATTTCTCGTTTAAAATTTATAATAAAGAAAGAAAACATCACTATAAAGAATCAAGATAAATTGTTGAACATTTTATTTTTCATCAGTGAGGGAGATCTTAGAAAAGCAATTAATGCATTACAAATGACTGTTGCTTTAGAAATTATTGATGATCTAAAACTTGATGAAATTTATTCAATCTCGGGCTATTTCAAACCAGAAATCCTAGAAAAATTATTTAATGCTTTAAAACTAAGCAAAATTGATGATCTAAAAGAGATACTTAAAAGTCTTAGTGGATACTCAAGTAGAAATTTAATGAGACAAGTGCTATTAAAAATATCTCAAGAGAAGGGTTTAAATAATATAAATTTAGCAAAAATTTATAGTTACCTTGGAGAATACGAATTTAGAATAACTCAAGGTTCTAATTCAGAAATTCAATTAAATGCATTATTTAATATGATCAGTAGGGAGTTGAAAAATAACAATGACTATTAATTCTCCCGTTTGGTCGGTTAAATATAGACCAAAAACCTTAAGTGAAATTTGTGGTAGAGAACAAATTAAATTTCAATTAAAAGAATATATTTCAAAAAAAAATTTCCCTCATTTACTTTTAACCGGCTATCACGGAGTTGGAAAAACGACTATTGCTAAATGTTTTGCTAAAGAATTTTTAGGAGGATCTTATGAATCTAATTTGAAAACTCTTTTTGCAGACGTTCCCATATCCAAAGAAGAAAGAAAGCAAGCTGGAATTAGATCGACATTTTCTACAGGGATGATTGGAAGTCGAGCAGGGAAGAAAAGATATATCCATCCATTCTTAGATATAAAAGTTAAACCATTCGTTCAGATAAAAGCTATTGGAGAAATTCCATTTAAAATATTAATTGTGAAAAATTTTGAAACTCTAGGACAATTTCAGCAAGGGTTTAGAAGGCTTATGGAGACTTATGGTTCTAATTGTAGAATAATTCTTATTACGTCTAAAATTTCAGCAATTATTGATCCTATTATATCTCGTTGCCAAATCTTATTTATCCCTCCTGTTGAATATAAAAATTTTAGCGATTTTATTGAAATAGTCTTAAAAAAGGAGAAAATTAAAATCAATGAACCAGCACTCAGAGTTCTTTATAGGTATTCAGAGGGTCGATTAAATAAAGCAATCGATATTTTGCAATTAACTGCAATGATTTCAACAAACATTAATTCAGAAGTGCTTTTCGAAGTTATTAATAGTGATAGGGATAAAAAAATAAAAGAACTTTTAAGACCTATTTTAAAAGGCGATTTTTCTGCTGTAAGAACACAATTGAGAAAAATTCGAAGAGAATTTAATTATTCTGCGCAAGAAATATATAAACAATTGTTAGATGAAATAATTAAATTCCCTCTTAGTAAATCTATTAAGATTCAATATATTAATTATATTGCCGAGGCTGATTTTAGAAGTATTGATGGTAAAGATGATGATATTCAACTTTCTAATTTAATTTCGAAAATGTGTCTATTATCTGAAAAATTTTAATTTAAATCAATAAGGAACAATATTTTGGAAGAGATAGAAAAAAAGTCTGAATTACCTTGGGTTGAGAAGTATCGCCCAAAATCTATAAAGGAGATGGCAAAACCAGTTGCAAAAGTAAATAGACAAAAGGTCGATTTAATTGATGAGCTAATTAAATTTATTAAAAATTTTAAAAAAGAGAGTAAAGAAAAGGCAGTATTACTTGAAGGACCACCAGGCATTGGGAAAACTTCTGTTATCTATGCTATAGCCAATGATCTAAACATGCAAGTAATAGAAACAAATGCATCTGATACTCGAACGCAAAAATCACTAAAAAGGAAATTAGATGAAGCTTCTAAAGCAAGAGATATGATGGATTTCATATTTAAATCAAAAAATAAAATAATCCTTATCGATGAAATAGATGGAATTTATGGAGTTAGTGATAAAGGAGCGATTCCAACTGTTTTGGAAATTATGATTAATAGTGAATTTCCAATTGTCATGATCGCTAATGAATATAAGAGAAGTTTAAATCCAATATATAAAAAAGTAAGAAAATTTGAAGTTCAACCCTTATCTGAGGAAGCTGTTATTAAAATACTAGAAAAAATCCTTAAAAGAGAAAATATAAATGATTTTAAACCTAAAGATTTAAGTTCTATTGCTCAAAAGAACAATGGTGATCTACGTGCTTCCATAAATGATCTCCAAGGATTAATGCAAGGTGGAAGAAGCGCTGAATCTCTTAAAAATTTAGATGAACTTCAAAGAGATACCTCTGAAGTTATTTTTTCTCTAATACGGTCTCTATTTACAGAAGTAAAAACATTAATCGATGCAAAAAGATTACTTGATAAATCAGATGTGGATTATGATTTATTATATAGATGGGTTAATGAAAATTTGCCGAAATATATTAATTTAAATGATGAACTGGTCGATGCGTTTGAAAATATTTCCACTGCAGACCAAATATTTGGTCGAATAAGAAAATATCAAAATTGGGCTTTATTGCCTTATTTTTTTGATTTATTTGGTGGAGGTGTCTCTCTTGCAAAAAAGAGGAGTTATACACCAAAATTTGTAAAAACTACTTTTCCTGAAATTATTTCAAGTAGAATTGGCAGAGATAAACTTTCTTTAGCAAAAAAAATTGAGGATGTATATGAAATATCCTCTATTGAAGCAACAAGAACTGTAATTCCATTCCTCAAATTATTATCCTCAAAATCAATAAAAATAAAAAAAGAAATAAGTGATTGGTTACAACTCGATTCAAAAGAGAAGCAGATTTTGAAAAATTAAAGATTAATATGCCTTCAAAGCAGTTTTTTATAATACTTATATTTTTTTATAAAGTATATATATTGCATTAACAAGGATCCAAGAGGTAATGATAAATGCAACAGCCCATTCTGTTATCGGCCACCAAGTAAATAAGTTAAAAATGATTATACCAATACCAATAAAACCATGAAAAGCTTGTAATTTTGAAAATTTAGAACTTTTTAAAATTAAAATGCTAAAAAGAGTTAAATAAAGAATCTCACATATCCAATTTATTAAAGTAAAAGTGCCATGAAAAAACAAAACAATATTGTTATTCTGTATTGCTGGAAAACATCCGATAAGCGAAAAAGTAACACAAGAAATAATAGAAGTAGTCACTGCACTTTTTTCAAGACTGTCACTAGTATTATTACTTCTAAGAACTCGACCAAAATAAATAAAAAATGGAATTGCCAATATTCCTGCTAAAATTAATCCTAAATTAAAAAAAAATCCACCTGGGCCTACACCCAATTCGCTTATCATATTGAGAAGAAAATTATAGTTTGGAAATAAGATTAATGCAATAATGTTAAATAAAAGTCCAATTACAACTGATGATATACCATAAACACTCCCATGTGCAAATTTAAGAAGTTTATCAATAAGATTATTATCGTTTTCCATAATTACACAATTTTATAAATATGTCAAATTTTTTAAGAATTAGTTGAAAATTATCGAATTAGAATACTATTAAAATTTTTTATTGCGAATTCTAAAAAAAATCTTCATTTTAGCATTAGATCTAATATATTTAAACTACCTAAAGATGAGTAAAGGCTAGGGAAAAATTGAGTAATTCTTTTATAGAATGTAATCTTTTTATATTTAATAACTTATTAAAAATCATTCCATTAAATTGGATTAAATATGGAGCCTGAATCAAAAATAGTACTTCCCAAAAGCTATTTTAACTCAAAGTCTATTGCATTTCTAAGCGTAATGAGTGCATTGGGCGTAGTTTTAGCATTTTTATCAGTATATACGTTACCAATAGGTCCTGGTGTCGCAATTGATTTGTCACATGTGGGTACATATATTGTAGCTTTAAGTGGTGGACCTATATTAGGTTCAATAGCAGGAGCTATAGTAGGGCTTATTCCCGCTTTTCGTTTTGCAAATCCAGCTTTGATCCCAGGAAAAATTTTAACTGGATTCTCTGTCGGTTTTATTTATTTTATTCTAAATGAAAAAATAAAATTCTTTAAACAAAACAATTATAAAAAAATATTTGCAATTTTAATTTCAGGAATTGCAGGTTATATTCCAGAAATGATTTTCACGATATGGGATTTAAATATCATTATAGGAATGCCAGAAGCTATAGTTATTGGAATTTTAATTAAAGCATGGATAGAAATTATCGGAATTTCAGCTCTTATGAGTATAATATTTAAAAATAAACAAATTTCAAACCTGATTAGTACTTTAATTGGAGAACGAGAACAAATTAGAACGATTGAAATCTTAATTTTTGCTAGTATAATCGATATATCAATGATATTTTTAATGTTATTTTTCCTTCCATTCGACTTTTTTTCACATGCTTGGGGTTGGACTTGGACCAGTCAAACAGAATTTGAATATTTTATGTGGATAGTTGGACTAGCAATTATTTTAGCCGGTATTATATTATATATTGCATACGATCTGAAGATTAAAAAGAAAAGAGAAATAAATTAAAAAAAATACCAAAAAATGATATTTCTTATTATTTTTCGATTATTTCTTTTACATAATAAAATCCGACTAGATTTCCAAAATCTGGATATTTTCTTGAAGCTAATAATATAATTACATGATTATTTAACTCAAAATGCCTATGATCAACAGCATATTGAACTGCTTGAATTATAATATCCTCTACGGGTTGATTAAAAAAATTTTCATCTGTAATATGGATTGGCATTACACCCCATAAAAGATTCAATTCTCTTGCAGTTCTTTTAAACGGAGTAATTGCATATATTGGTAGTGGTGGTCTATATTTAGAAATCATCCGGCAACCAAATCCTTTTCTGGTAATAACTAAAATCTTACCTTGATAGTTCAAATTTACTAATTGATGTGAAAGATCTAGAATACCTCTACCTAATAATTGTGTATGTTGTAGTTTTTCAGAGTCAAAATCAGCAGGATCTCGTGGAGGTATAATCTCAGAAGCAGTATTAGCAATGCGGTCCATATAACTCACACTTTGTATTGGAAATTTTCCCATAGCAGTTTCGCCTGAAAGCATTACAGCATCTGTGCCATCGAATACAGCATTGAATACATCACTTGCTTCTGCTCTAGTAGGGATTGGATTTATTGTCATCGATTCCAGCATCTGCGTAGCTGTGATTACAGGCTTTCCTAAGATATTACATTGCTTTATTATTTCCTTCTGTTTGACAGGAACTAGGTCTGGGGATATTTCAACGCCCAAGTCTCCTCTTGCAACCATTATTCCATCAGAAACTTCTAATATCTGCGAAAAATTTTTTAAAGCTATCGGTCTTTCAATTTTAGAAATTAATTTGATTTCTGAATTACCAAAATTTTGCATCAATTTTTTAACGTTCAATACATCGGCTGCTGTTCCAACAAAAGAAATAGCTAAAAATTCAGGATCAAGCTTTGCAATTAATTTCATATCTTCTACATCTTTTTTAGTTGGAACTTTCTGTTTAAGTTCACCAGAAGGGATATTAACCCCTTTATTAGAGGAAATTGGCCCGCCCGAAATTACTTGTCCTATTATATGATCCTTTTCTTTACTTTTAATCTCAATTCGAATGATACCATCATTAATAAATATTAAATCTCCGATGCTTATATCCGAAAGAAAACCATCATAGGGGATGCTGAATTGTTCTTCATTTCCTTCAATTTTTTCTTCATAAATCTTTACTTTTTGATTCACATTCAAAATAAATGGTTCTTTTATTGTTCCAACCCTAATTTTAGGGCCTTGTATATCGCACATTATACCAATATATTCATTTACTTCTCGAATCATTTTAAAAGTTTCAGTTTTTTGTTCATGCGTTCCATGAGAAAAATTTAATCGAAAAACATCAACACCAGTATCGATTAATCTTTTAATTGTGGCTTTATTATCAGAAGCAGGACCAAGTGTAGCTACAATTTTTGTTTTAACCAATTTTTCATATTTTTCATAAGACATAAAAAATCAACTAGAAATAATTTTATTAATCAAATTAATTAGTCATTTCAGATATTTTAATTAATTTATGTTTAAACTCGATATATAATTCTTTTATAATATTTTTGGTTTTGAAAAAATTCTCCTTATTTTTTATCTCTTTTAAACATATTAAACTCAATCTAAATTGTTTAGTTTTTATTGGATATTGTGTCAAAAGTATGTTAGCTCTTTTTACTAAATCTCTAGCAATAAACCCAAGTAAATCAGAACTTTGATATGCTAAAATAAAAGATATAAAATAAAGATATTTTGGTTTGTTTTCAGGATTAATAAATTTAATTAAATAAAAACGGTCTTTTAATTCATCTTCTAAAGAATAAATTGATTTAACTTTATAGTTATGTCTTTTTTTTCTTATATTTTCTGAAATTGGGAGAAATTTTCCCTTTAATCTGTTACTTCTTAACTCGAATGTTTTTATAAATTCACTAAAAGAGCTCATAATAATTAAAGAAGAATATGAAATAATAATAATAATAATTTTTTGAATTAACTATTAAATTTAATCTAAATAACTTTCGTAATAGAGATTTAAGATTGAAAAAAAATAAAAAAAAAAATGAATTATCTAATTATTTTAAAAACCTTCACTTGCCGAAAGCGCTGCTATTGCTCCATAAAGTAATCCGTTTATAACTCCACTCAATATATAAGTTAGAATTATAGTAACATCAACTAAGAGTGTACCAACGATAATACCTAAGATTAAAGGAACAACAGCACTAATAATAGCAATTAAGAACCAAGCTCCGAATGCTGCTCCTTTACCCCCTCCAGTTCGTCCAGCAATAATTGCAGCTAATATAGGAGGAATAATTAATCCTATCATTACTATTAAAGCTAATAGTATTGCATCAGGAGCTGCGGCTAATACTGCTAATATTCCAAGGGTTAACCACGCATCACCGGGGAGAACTAATATTGGAGCGAAGAGAGAACTGATAAATCCCATTGGATTTGTTGTTATTAAACCAAAATACACATCTATTTGATTTAATAAAAGGGCACCGATTAATGCAAAGACAAAATTCAAAGCAACATAAATTAGAAAACCTAAACCGAAAGCCTTACCAAAACCCATTTATATCGTACTCTTTATTTTTTTTAAATTTTAATATTAATTATTTTAATATACTATAACTAAGGGTATTTTAAATATATAAATTTTTAATGGTCCATTCTTTTAAATCGATTTTTTCTTAGTGGAAATTATTACCTTTCAGAAGTTGAAATACAAGAAGAATCCCCAATTATTATATTTTCTTTGATAAGATCTTCCAAAGTAGAGAAGTCTCCAATTAGACTACTTGAAGTAATAATTTTATTTAGAGATGTATTATCTCCAATTATTGTATCCGAACAAATACATTTATTTAGAACGACATTATCTCCAACAGAAACGTTAGGACCTATTATCGAATTGGTGATTTTTGCATTATTCCCAATTATTACTGGAGGTATTATTTTAGAAGATATAGAATTTCCTTTAATTTTTAGAGATTCATAAAGTGGATCAATTTGTTTTATCTCACTTAATAAATAGCGATTTCCCTCAATAAGACTCTCTGGACGACCAAAATCTAAGATTGTATCATGCATTTTATTTATTTTAACTGTTTTTCCCATATCAATTAATTTTTGTATTATTGGTGTTAGTTGATGTTCTCTTCCATTATCAAGTGGAATTTCGTATTGTTTCTGGATTAATTCAAAAAAAATGGAAGAAACTGAATTATTGATTAAATATGCTCCTGAAACAGCAAGGTTTGAAACATATTGCTCGGGTTTTTCAATTATTTTTTTTATATTGCCACCCTCATCACATTGCACTACACCATAGTATTCTGGTTGTTTTACTTCCTGCACGTTAATTAAAATATCAAATTGATTTTTATGAAAAGAAATTAACATTGTTGAGTAGTCACGTGTTGGTAATCTATCACTCAAAATGATAAAAAAATTGTCATTCTTTACATAATCTTTAGCTAAAAGAACGGCATCAGCGAGTCCCGAGAAATATGGAATATCATCATCAAAACCTAAGGGCTTTTGTTCTGTAAAAAAAAGATTATAATAATCTGAGTAATTTTCTTTTAAATAATCGGAAATTTGCCTTCCTTTATATCCAATGATAAATAAAATATCCGTGCCCTGAGGGAAATTATTTTTCAATTTAATCAATAAATGGTCGATAAGTTTCTTCCCGGCAATTTTTAAAAATGCCTTAGGCTTAGTATAAGTGAAAGGTTGAAGGCTTTTCCCAACACCAGCTATAGGACACACAATCCACATCTTTAGCAATCCAATTTTTAATTTTAATATATTAATGCCTTTACTTAAGAGTTATATTAAATCATAGGTTTTTAAATTTAGTATTATTCAATAAAATCAGAGGGATTAATAATTAATTTTTGATTTAAAATTTTTGATTTAAAATTTTATCCATAATTTGATATATTCTCGCTCTTTTTAGCTGATCTTTAACGAGAGATTTCAACTTACGCAAATAATATCTATCAGAATTATTCATTTTATCTTTATAGGCATATTTTTTTAAAGTTAAAGTTAATTTTTCATCAAGAAAAGTGGGAGGAATCTCTTTTAATAACTCAATATTACTCTCTTTACTATTTGTGTTAAAATTTTCATTGGAATTGATCAATTCTTTATATTTATAGTTTAAATTTATTATCCATGTAATCAGTTTATCTAGATCCCCACGTAGATAAGTTCTTGAATTTAGAAACTTTTTAAATTCCGATACATATGAGATGAAAACATCTATTGGATCTTTCGATTCTGTTTCTTGCTTTTGACTCTTCCTAATTGACTCTTTTATTTTTTTTAACTTCTGTTCTTTAAATGGGGATATGATTTTTGTTTTTGATTTTCCTTTATTATTTTTCGAGTTATCCTCGTCCAACCATTTATTTAAAGACATTTAATATCATTACAATCATTAAATTTTTATAATCTTCTTATTAAATGTTTAATGTGATTAATAATGGATAATTTAATAAAGACTAAAATCAAACCTGAAGGTATTATTTTTGATTTTGGTTTCACACTATTCCATTTTGAGAATCCATCGCTTGAGAAATATATAGAAATCGAATATCAAGGATTAAATTTGGTTGCGGAATTTTTAAAAAAAGAGGGGCTTTTAACTGATGAACTTTTTGAGATATTTGTTGAAAATGTTAAAAAACAGAATATAAAATTTTTACAACTGTGTTTTAGAACTAAATTAGAATATCCAACTGCTTATATTTTAGAACTTGTTTTGAAAAATATTAAGGAATTGGACCCTATAAAAGTGAAAAGATACATAACACCTAAAGTGTTAAATGAATTATCTGATAAATATCACTCTTTTTCTGATGATGCATGGATTCCTTTTGAAGATACACGAAAAACTCTAGAAACTTTAGCTGAAGTAAAGATAAAGACAGCTGTGTTATCTAACGCCCGGCACCACAATAGCATAATTAATATGTTAAAAAAACACCATTTTTTTGATTATTTTAATGTGATTATAACATCTGCAGATTTTGGTAAAAGAAAACCTAATATAGAAATATTTCAACATACTCTTAAAAAATTAGGCTTATCACACTGTCCAGAGAATTGCATTATGATTGGAGACGAAGCAGCGGATATGATTGGTGGAAAAAAAGCCAAATTAAATACATTTTTAATAAAAAGATCTTTTAAATTCCCTTTCGAACAAGATATCCTGCCTAAATATAAACCAGATTTTAAAATCAATAAAATTTCTGATATCTTAAATTATATTCATCTTTAACTCTCTCTTTCATGCTTAGATTCGATTTCTATCTCATGTACATCTAAAAATTCAATCATATTTTTAATTAAATTTTCAAGAAATGTTATTTTATTTTTTTCATATATTATTTTTACAAAATAATCTTCCAATCTATTTTTTGATTCTTTTAAATGTTTAATATTTAATTCTTGCAATTCAATATAGGAATCTCTATATAAATTTAAAATTTCTCTTAAGGATAAATTTTTACTGGGGCGAATACAAGTTAAACCATAATCTAATTGTTCCTTATATTTCCACCAATCAAGAAAATAGAATTCACTTCCATATGTCTCTCGATAATAATCCAAATTGCAGTATAGTGGCGTTCCTGGAAAATTTCGCAATAAATTATAATTCAAATTAACTAAATCAACTTTTTCAGAAATTTTTTTCGCAAATTCAAATGTTTCCTTAAAAGATTGTCTTGTTTCGCCAGGATGATTGATAATAATATTTAAAACGCAGAACATCTCCAACTTTTCCGAAATTTTCATAATTTCATTAAATTTTTTTATATATTGAGAAGGATTTTTAGTTTTATTCATGATTGAAAGCATTTTTTTCGAATAAGACTCCAATCCGTACATCAAAGAGATGTTTCTTTTAAAAAGTTTAATTAAAACATCTTCATTTAATACATCCAACCGACATTCGGTCCATACGTGAAAATCAGGCTCTATAGGATAAAAATCCAAGAATTTTAACAACCATTGCCGACTAAAGCCGAAAATTGGATCATAAAAAGCATATGATTTAATGTTATTAATTTCACCAAATTTAAGCATTGATTCAAATTCCATTTTTGCTCGGTTTGGCGTATAACTTCTCCATCTTTTATGTACGTTTCCAGTTCCTTCAATCAATTTTTTTTCCATACAAAAGGAGCAATTAAAAGGACAACCCCTACTGAGAGATATACTCAGAGTAGCGAATTCCTTTAAATATTTGTTGTATAAAGAGAAGTCAATCACTGGAAGATCGTCTAATTGTTCAATTGGATCGTTTAGATACTTTTTTGGCGTTTTTTGTTTCTTAAACCCACTATTAATAATATCCAAGAAAGACAATTCACCTTCCCCGATAATAATATAATCTATAGGTGTCTTATCAAAAATAAAATCCTGAGGGACAGAGCTAACATGGGCTCCACCTAAAACAATGGGAATTTGCGGATAATTCTTCTGGAAATATTTCGCGATCATCATAGTAGGAATAAAATGCTTTGATGTGGGGATGGTTATTGCAATAATTGAATTTGCGTCTAACTCAAAATCTACAGAGCTTATTAATTTATCCATTTGATCATGGAATTTATCTACGGGCTCAACCCGATCTGGATTAAAATTGTTTAATTTTTTTTCTTTAATCATGTCAATTATATCTGTTTTCACATTTTTTATCTTACTCTTTATGAAATTTTCAACGTATAAGGGTCCAATTAAAATTTCCTCGATCATTAGCTCCTTTTTCCCAAAAATATTTGGATTCACGAATAAGATATTTTTTAATGTCATTACATCACTATTTTATGTTGAGAGTTTAAAATCTCCGATAAATTTACTTAAAATTATTAATTTTAAAGTTGATAGGATTTTCAATTTTCTTCATAATATTTCATGAAATTATGAGATCTTAGATTAAAATTTAATTCATATCTTAATTTAAAGTTATTTTTAAATAGATTCTATTAGAATTTAATATTAATGTTAAAAGCGGAAATTAAAAAAAGTATAATCAAGGAGATATCCTCTCATAGATTAGGTGCAGTCTTATATATTGAGATTTTCAATTTTATTTGTAGCTCGAAAAGTCCAAATCCAATTTCTGAGAAGATTCTATATGAAATACTTTTTGAAATGATTAAATCTAAAGAACTCGATTTGATAATTCCGGATCCCTTTTTAATCAAATGGGAAAAAAAAAATTTAAAGAATTTAAGCTATTTGCAAGATAATGACTATTACGTAAGAAATTTTCATTATATTAATGATAAACTTATTAATAATTCAAATAAAAATCAACCTTTAATCGATACAAGAAATTTGAATAAAGATAAAAGTGGAAAAATAGAATTAATTGCAGAGAAATTTATTAATATTATTTCCAAATTTCCCAGAATCAAAGAAAAGATTATTTTTTCATTACCAAACAAATCTCCTTCAATAAAATTACATTTTATCGATAATATATTTGAAAGGGAAAAATTAGAGGAGAAATCTTTTGATACTCGAAATAAAAAGGTTGATATAAAAAATGATAAAATTGTAATAAAATTAAAGGAACAGGAAGATGCAATTGAAATTATTAAAAATTATCGAGAGAAATATGTGTGTGTTTATATTACACTTATCGAAACAATTCAAAAAGAATTATCTTATCTGGAGAAATATAAATCTAAGATTGATAATTATGAGGAAATATATAGTGATATTCTGGAAGCTTTTAAAAAATATTCTATATTGTTCGCCGAAGAAGCATGGACTGAAGATTCAATAACAGTTCAGAAAGGAATAGCTATAAAAACTGGAAAATTATATTATTCTTCCGTAGTTTTTAAAGAAGAGTTCTTTTTTATCAAAGGAACTCAAGAATATTGGGTACTTTTTGATAAGAAAAAATTTCCAGGTTTATTAGATTTTTTATTAAAATTAGGCTACGAGGAAATGGGGATTGATAAAAAAAATGATTTAAACAGAGTTGGGTCAAAATTAACTATTGAATTTCCAATTTCAAACGTAGAACAATTATTTTTTTTATGTAAATATATTTTTATGGCAAACTTATTTCATTTACTCTTTTTAATAAATTCATTTTTTAAGGTTAATGGAGATCTTGTTAAATTAGAAAAAAAAAGAGATAATTTGTCTGAAATATTTTTGCCCATTTTAAGACCATTATTTAACATTAATCAAGTAAAACCTGTAAAAAAGATCACTTTTGCATTCCTTGATGTAAATAAAGACGAAATAAATATAATATTTCATCGGTTCCTTTTTTTTAATAGTCGTAAAGTTGAGCAAAAGTTAAGATTTTTTCAATCATTATACAAACGAAAATTAGAAAAAACTAGATAGAAATGGGGGTAGGGGGATTTATTCACAAAAAGCGAAATGCTTTCTCTTTTGAACCCTCGGCCTTTAGCTCCGCAAGCTAACGCCCTTTCTGGAACAAACAGTTATCCAAACTAGGCTATACCCCCATATTTCTTATATATATTCTTTTTAATCTATATATATTTTAAATCTTTCCTACATTATAATATTATTACAATCTCTTTACATTTGGTTTCACATATTTGCTTACCAATTTTTGCAATTCTAGATGCTAACTCAGAAATTTTCCAATGTTCATAATCTTTGACATAAGTATTAAAAGTATCTTTTAATGGCTCTCTCCACTTCGATTTTATCATTTCTGCGCCAATTTGAGCCCCAACAATCGCCCCTACATTGCCACAATTACAATCTGTGTCCAAACCAAGCATTGCTGCGATACAAATTGAACGTCCAAGGGAATCTTCTTTATCATTGGCACCATATAATAATGAAAAAATTATAAAACCTGCATTAGGTAAAACATGAACCCCTGATAATATCTCATGATTTAAGAATTCCCTCTTTCTTCTAACGTTAGCTTTTTGTACTAATTCTACTCTTATAGTATTCCAATATTCCATTAATTTTTCTCTTGCTTTACGAAAATCATTTGGATTTTCATCATATAATTCAATTGCTTTAAAAATCATATCTGTATATCTACTTTCTTCTAACAAG
>JABUBO010000258.1_pt1 | contig 16604 bp, 19 predicted proteins | sample 7240361 | NCBI WGS metagenome assembly JABUBO01 (sample SAMN07256346, study PRJNA390944) | subsurface metagenome | isolation source: Methane hydrate marine sediment | place: Pacific Ocean: Eastern North Pacific, ODP site
CAGGCCCCAAGAGTCCATCCGGTAGGTCGGGATTCGCTAGTGCGCCTTTGTCATTTGCAAGCACGATATTCCCGAACGCGGTGAAACGCCCGGGCACGCGTAGGACCTTCACGCCCAATTCCACCAACCCTTTTTCTCTCCTCAGCTCGAGCAAGTCGGAACACACGAGTGCCCTTGAATTCCCCGTCGCAAGCACTCCGAGGAGGGGACTCCCATCTAAGCTGGTCCTGAGCACGGGAACGCCGAGCGCGTCCAGCACGAGCTGCTCCCGCACGTGAAAGCGTTCTGGGAGCAATGCAATTTTGTCGGTGGTCAGGGCGAAGACGCCCAAGTACGGAATTCGACCAAAGCTCACCCTGACGATTGCCATGACGCCACCTATTCAGCCAAGAATGCCTCGACCGAGCCATCGTCCTTCTTGACGACCCGCACCCGGATTCGGGGCAGAGGGTGCTTCGCCCCCCGCTCCCAGAGTTTGCGGTTCAACGCCTGGTCGAGCTTTATCTTCTCCGACTTCATGTGACGCCTCAGGAACTCGTGCACGATCTTGACTGCCCGCGACGTCCGCTTCTGGCGGGGCACCTTTTTGGCTTCCCTCAGCGGGATGACGTAGATTCGCTCCTCGGGCATGGACTCATCTACGGTTTTATGCGCTGCCTTCGCCAGCTGCGCCGTTTCGCGTGAGTGCGCACCCTTCCCCCGGTTTTTGCCATCACCCATATGGGGGCGCGCCGCGTGCGCTTGGCGGCTTTCCCCAGCCTTCGCTTGAGCGGTGCTGGTTTGTTTCGCGCCATCTAAACCCTCCTTATCTTGAACTCACGCTTGCGCGCCTGCAGCCTGCTCAAAATCTCGCGCAGCTGGGCGTCGGTAATCTTTGAACCTAGCCTTCCCGATTGAGCGAGCTGAATCAACTGGAGCTCCAACTGCTCGGCGAACTCGGGTTTCGCAGCTCGGATGTTGGCCAGCCTGCCTCGTGCTTCTGGAGTCAGGACCTGCAGGATCGCCAGCTTTTTTTGAATCTCGTATTGCCTCCGTTGTTCGGCCTGGCTCTGCTGCTCCTCCAGTTTCGCCCTCAGCTCGAGCATCTTTCGCCTGCGCAGTTCCTCAATTTCCTCCTCTTCAGACATCCTCAAGCCCCCTTCTGCTCTGCAATTATCCGCTTAACCAAGTTCTCAAGCATCGCCGCACCTCTGGGGGTAATCTTCCGCCCACCTCGCTCAACTTTCTTCACGAGGCCAACTTGCTCGAGCTGTTGAAGGATGGTGCGGATGATCTTGCCCCCTGCCTTGCGAAAGTGCTCGGGTGCCTGCCCGCGGTTCTGTCGTCCGCCGTAGTAGGAGCGGAGTCTCGAGATGCCGACCGGGCCGTTCAGGTAAACCCGCCTAAGTAGCGATGCCGCACGCATGTGCCACCAGTCGGGCTGCTCGGGAAGGCGCTCTTTATGGGCCCCTGCCTTGATGAAGTGACTCCACTGGGGTGGCTGGAGCTCGCTTAGCTTTTTCAGCTCCTCCTTCAGCATTGTGAGGAGCGCCTTTGGGTCGACTTCCCCAAGTGTCATTCTTCCACCGTTATTCGCTATCCTACGGACCATCTTTTAATAACGTTGCCATTGTGCTTAAACTATTTTGCGCGCTTCCGCCCGTACGGCAAACGGGTGATCCTGCCGCAGCGTAGACAGGTGATGATCACGCAGGGCGGGTCGGGGCGAGTTCTGACACGGCATGTGACGCTGGGAACCCAAAAGCTCTTGCATCGCCTGCAGAATTTTCGCTTCAGGTGGGGTGGGAACCTGACGTTGTAGCGCGTCGCGAGCTTCCATGCGAGCTGCACGTAGCGATCCGCGAGCTCCGGGCTTTTCTTAAAGACTCCTTCGGCCAGCTCGAAGAGGTACCCCACTCGCTCGGCTGCCAGCTTTTTGTATTCGTCAATTGGAGCACGGCGCGCACGATGGCGAGGCATGGGTTATCTCCTCAGGCGAAGTTCCTGGATACCTAAAGCATCCTCATACGCGTAGATCGCCCGCGCGGTAACGGTTGGGGCGCGGAGCAATTCGGGGTCTATGCTCACCAGCTCGTCTGAAAGCTCGGCAACGTTCGATAAAAACTCGCCGCGTGGGAATCCACCAACTACCACGCAAACTTCATCCTCCTTCGAGAGGCCATTGAAGAGTTCCCTGCAGAGCTTTCGCTGCCCCAGCTCGCTAAACGTTATGATTTTTTTCGACTTGATTCGCTCGATTAGCTCGGCAAGCGAGGCGTTTTCGAGACGAAGCAACGGCCTCTCCGGCGGCGCTTCACCTGTGAGGAAGAGGTGCTCGATCAACCCTGTAAAGCGGTTGAACATCCGGGGGAGGCGAGTGGATGGGTCCACGGTGATGATTTTGTTGTGGCGGGTATGGACGTAGGTGCGGAGTAGCCCTTCCCGGTTGAGGGGTGCATCGAGTGCGAGCAACAGGCAAACGTGCACGATGTCCGGCCTGCCGCGCCGGTCGCCATCGGGCAGCCCTCGCATCGCTTGGTGGTGGAGGCTCGAGTTCAGCAAAAGTTCGGTAGGGCGTCTTCCCTGGCGCCGCGCATGCCACTGGATGACACGGTGGTTGGAGATCTCCCGCGGCACGGTCTCCAGCTCGGCATCCGCTAGGATTAGATGAAGCGTGCAAGCACCAATTACATTTCAGCGAACAGATATTTTAAGCTAGGACAAAGGAGGCAGGGGTCAAGCACTTCTGGATGGTTGATTTTGAATGTTCCCCTTGAAAGACGAGAACCCGATTCGGAGAAGACCAATCCTAACTTATACCTTGATCATCATAAACTTCGCGATCTTTCTCGGGACGCTCTTCGCGGGGATCTTCGAGCAATCAATTGAAGAGTTCGGGATGAGACCAGCCGAGGTGCTCGCTGGCAAGCAACTGCACACGCTGTTCACCTCAATGTTTTTACACGGGGGTGTCCTGCACGTCCTCTTTAACATGTGGTACCTTTGGATATTCGGCGACAACATCGAGGACGTGCTGGGGAGGGGTAAATTCATCCTGTTCTACCTCGGCGCAGGGCTGGCGGCTAGCTTCGCGCACGCCTTTTCCGACCCCACTTCAACGATACCAACGATCGGTGCTTCAGGAGCCATCGCAGGGGTGCTCGGGGCCTACATGCTCCTGTACCCGTGGGCCAGGGTGTACACAATCGTCTTTTTCATTTTGGCTATGATCCCTGCTGCGGTATTGATAGGTTTCTGGTTTGTGTTGCAGGTGATCTCGGCGTCTGTGCTTTGGGTGGCGGGGGCGACCGCAGGGGTGGCGTACTGGGCGCACATAGGCGGATTCATAGCGGGCATGCTTTTTATCCTGCCGGTGTGGATGAAACTCAAGAAACGAAAAAGGAGAGCGAGATACGTTTACACTCTAAGGTATGGAAGCGGTCCCACTGATTAATCGTGTAATCTGAATGGTGCGGCCGGCGGGATTCGAACCCGCGCTACAGGCTTGGAGGGCCTGAGTCCTAACCAGGCTGGACCACGGCCGCACAGTAGATATTTGGCGGGGTAAAATTAAGCTTCTTGGGGTAGTATGCGAGCAATCGTTACTGACGGCCTGACCCGGAAGTTCAACGGCTTGACCGCGGTCGACCATGTCAATCTCCAAATTAAAAAAGGCGAACTCTTTGGTCTGCTCGGTCCAAATGGCGCGGGAAAGACCACATTTATTCACATGCTTTGCACGATTCTTCCACCGACCGAGGGCACCGCGAAGGTTGCGGGCTTCGATATCCACCGAAACCCGGATTCGGTTCGGGCGGCGATAGGGATAGTCTTCCAAGACCCTTCCCTCGATAACCGCCTGACGGGTAGGGAGAACCTCGATTTTCATGGGCGAGTTTATGGGATGAGCAAAATCCAGAGGGAGAAGCGAATCGGTGAGATCCTGAAGCTTGTAGAGCTGGAGAAGCGTGCGAACACTTTGGTCCAAACCTACTCGAGCGGGATGAGGCGAAGGCTCGAGATAGCTAGGGGGCTCATGCACCACCCGAAAATAATGTTCTTGGATGAACCAACCCTCGGGCTGGACCCCCAAACACGGAGGAAGATCTGGGAGTACATCCAGATGCTCAACAAACAGGAAGGGACCACGATTTTGCTGACGACGCACTACATGGATGAAGCCGAATATCTCTGCGACCGCGTTGGCATCATCGATTACGGCAAAATTATAGCGCTGGATGAGCCCGAGAAGCTCAAGGACCAGCTCGAAGGCGACATCGTCTCCCTCGAGGTCCTCCAACCGAGGAAGTACGCTGAAGTCTTTCGGGGGAGCAAGTACGTGAAGGAGGTGAAGGTGGTGGGGGATTATTTGCACCTCACGGTCACGGGCGCCGAGAAGACCATCCCAAAGCTGATGCAGATTATTGCGAGGCATAACGGCAAGGTGCGCTCGGTGGGGTTGAGGAGTCCGACGCTCGAGGATGTTTTCATTCGCTACACGGGCAGGGGCATCCGCGAAGAGGCGGGCGGGGTGAAGGAGGAGATGCGCCTGTGGGCGAAAGCCCGTTTGAGGTAATCGAGTGAGTGCTCAAGCGATTTACGTGCTCTGGCTTCGCGACATGAAGTGGTTCCTGCGGGCGAAAGCTAGGATAATCTCGATGATCATGATGCCATTTCTCTGGCTCGCGATTATCGGGATGGGATTAGGTGCGGTCACCACCCTTCCAGGGGATGAACCTTACATCAATTTCTTGACCCCAGGAATCGTTGGGATGGCGATCCTCTTCGGCGCAACGATGTCGGGCATCTCGGTACTATGGGATAAGCAATTCGGGTTCATGAAAGAGATTCTCGTCGCCCCAGTTTCGCGGATATCCATCATGCTCGGCAAGGTCTTCGGGGGGACAACGACCTCGATCATCCAAGGATTGCTGCTCCTTCTGGTTGCGGGGTTAATTGGGGCGAAGATGCCCGGGTTTGCTGGGTTCCTCTTGGTTTTACTTTTTATGACCATTCTAGCGATCGGCTTTGTCAGTCTAGGGCTGGCGATCGCTTCGAGAATAGAGGATCCGATCGCGTTCCCACTCGTGGTAAACTTCCTCATCATGCCTCTTTTTTTCACATCGGGGGCCATTTTTCCCCTCAGCACCGCGCCAGGGTGGCTGAAGTCAATCGCTCACATCAATCCGGTGACGTATGGGGTCGACGGCTTGAGAGGGGCCATTGGGGTATCCGGATACCCCGAGTTCCCGCTATGGCTCGACTTCGCCGTTTTGGCAATTTTCTCGTTGGCCATGATTCTGTTGGGAGCATATTTGTTCAAAAAGATGAAAGCATAAAAATTTGAAAGCGATGATTTCAGACTAGTCCGCTGCCCGCTTGTGCAGCGTTTGCCCCCCACTATCCTCGAATCTTCACCAGCCCCTATTGCCCGAGCAAGATAAGCAAGGCCGAGGCCGCCATCGAAAGGATGAAGAGGAGAATGATGAACAACGCCAAGAGTGTTCTCGTTCTCTCTTTCATCACATTCACCCCAAGACCTCGCGGCTCCCTGAACTGAAATTTATATGCGGTACAGATATAACACATTTGTGCAAAATCGAAAGTTCATCAAAGGGTGAAGTTGTGGAAATTAATGAATATGTGGAGTACAAAAGCAGGGAATTTTGCAAGGATGTGAAATGTCCAGTTCAGCTGGAGCTAAACTCCAAAAAACTTGGCTCAGAGGAGTACGAAAAGATAAGGCAAACCTGCAGAACCGATTGCAAGCACACCACACGGGAGTTCCACTACTGGCTGATTGACAAAGGATATTTAATCGTCAGGCCTGAGAAATAAAGGAGGCGTCGGTATGGATTGGGGAATGAAAAACAGGCTTGCACAACTGATCCAAAGTGATGGCAGGGCTCTCTTTTTGCCTATAGATCACGGGTATTTTCAAGGGCCCACACGTAAATTAGAGGAGCCGGGCAAAACCGTCAAGCCCCTTCTCCCTTACGCGGATGCAATCATGCTCACGAGGGGAATACTGCGCTCGTCAATAGATCCCGAGAACACCAAACCGATTATCCTCAGGGTCTCCGGCGGCACGAGCATGGCCAGAAAAGAGGAGCTATCTCACGAGGGAATTACCACTTCGGTGGAAGAAGCCATCCGGCTCAACGCCAGCGCGGTGTCCCTCTCCATCTTCGTGGGCAGTGAGCACGAGCATGAATCATTGTTAAACCTATCAAATCTCGTCAACGAGTGCGAGGAGTACGGTATTCCGGCAATGGCAGTCACGGCCGTCGGAGCGGAGTTGGAGAAACGTGAGGCGCGACACCTCGCCCTAGCGTGTAGAATCGCTGCGGAACTGGGCGCACGAGTGGTAAAAACGTACTATTGTAAAGAAGGTTTTGAAAAAGTTGTGAGGGGGTGCCCCGTGCCGGTGGTTATGGCGGGGGGACCCAAAGTGGAGTCCGAGCTTGGGGTCTTCGAGTTTGTTCACGATGGGATTCAGAAGGGTGCCATAGGCGTAAACTTAGGGAGAAACATCTGGCAATCGGATTACCCGGTTGCGATGATCAGGGCTATTCGTTCCATTATTCATGAAAACGCTACCCCGAAAGAAGCGCATGAGTTGTTCAATGAGGTCAAAAGTGGCAAGAAAAAGTAGGTAGAAATCGGATGCGCACGCGCAAGTCATGCCGAGAAAAATTGGAAAAAAGTCACGGACTGCCCAAAGTGGTTGACGATCCACGAGGGCGAGGGAAAATGCTTGTCCCCAAGCCTCTCGACGTTGATGCTACAATACGCAAGATCCGGAAAGGAAAGCTTGTCACCGTGACTCAAATCAGGGAGCGGTTAGCAAAAGATTTTCATGCTGATCTAACTTGTCCGATGACGACTGGAATTTTTATTCGGATTGCAGCTGAAACAGCAGAAGAAGATTCGAGTAGAGGTATAAAACAAATAACACCATATTGGCGGGTACTCAAGGCGGATGGTAGCCTAAACGAAAAATTCCCCGGTGGTACAAAAGCGCACGCGGCCCGCCTGAAAAAAGAAGGGCACAGGATTCTGCCAAGCGAAGGCAAAAAACTACCCAAGGTAAAAGATTTCGAAAAATCTTTGCAGAAGCTGTGATTGCAAAATCGCCGAAAAATCCTTTAACTCAAAACCATTAAAACCGTCCATGCGTGTTGCAATGTACTACAGCAACAAGGATGTGCGTTTGGATGAGCTACCAAAACCAAAGATCGGTCCCGGCGAGTTTTTGTTAAAAGTAATGGCGTGCGGCATCTGTGGCTCGGATGTGCTCGAATGGTATCGCATTAAAAGAGCCCCTTTGGTACTGGGTCATGAGGCCACGGGGGAGATTGTTGAAGTTGGGGAGAAGGTAGAGCGTTACAAAATAGGCGACCGAGTTTTCGTCTCTCATCACGTTCCATGCGGTTCATGTCGCTACTGCCTGAGCGGCCATCACACCGCTTGCGAAACCTTGCACAAAACTAATTACGATCCCGGTGGCTTTGCCGAATACATACGTGTGCCGCGGATAAACGTGGAACGCGGTGTTTATCTTTTGCCTGACGATTTGTCGTTCGAAGATGGGACTCTTATTGAGCCGTTGGGATGTGTGGTGCGCGGACAGAGGTTGGCTAATATACGGAAAGGCCAAAGCGTGCTCGTTTTGGGTAGCGGTATTTCTGGACTGCTCCATCTGCAACTTGCCCGTGCACGGGGGGCGGAACGAGCAATCGCAACAGACATAAACGAATATCGTTTGAATGCTGCGAAAAAGTTCGGGGCGGATGCCGTGATACATGCGGGAGAGGATGTGCCAGAAAGATTGCGTCAACTCAATGGAAGCAGACTTGCAGATCTGGTGATAGTTTGTACGGGGGCCACCGCCGCGAGCAAGCAAGCGTTGCAGTGCGTGGATCGTGGGGGTACCGTTCTGTTCTTCGCCGTGCCAGGGCAGGGCGTTGATATCTCGGTCCCAATCACTGACTTCTGGCGCAATGAAGTAACAATTATGACCTCATACGGTGCAGCCCCCGAGGATCTTGAGGATGCCCTAAAACTAATCAAAGAGCGTAAGGTGAATGTCCATAATATGATCACCCATCGATTGAGCTTGGCGGAAACGGGTTTGGGATTTGGGCTTGTCGCTGATGCCAAAGAGTCCCTCAAAGTGATTATCGAGCCGCAGAGATAGATTTCACGGCCTCGAGAGCATTAGCAAAATCCGCATATGTATCCGAACTAGGTTGATATTCCAAGCATGTCAGGCCCTTGAATTTTTCACGGACAACTTTTAGCACAGGACCAAAGTCTATGCTCCCTCGTCCCGGTGGTCTCGAGTTAGTATCGCGTAACTGTAATTCCATAATCTCTGTGGCGTATTTTCTAATCGCCTCCGCCACATTTTCCCCATTTGCATGGATGTGCATCGTATCCGCCATCAGGCGCACATGATCTGAACCCACGTCATGAACCAAGCTACAAACCTCCGACACACTTGGGAGAAATGTAGTTCTATCCCTACCTAATGGCTCGATTGATATCACGACATCAAATTCTGCACCGAGTTTGCCGAAATGTCTGAATATCTCGATGCATTTCTCCCTTGGATTTTTGACCGTCGGTTTTCCATATGTAGCAACTGCCACAACGTTTCGTGCCCCAACCGCAGAGGCTATTTTTATCGTTTCTTCCATGTGACGCAAGGCCGCTTTTCGATCTCTTTCTTTCGCGCTTAACATCCGCAAGTCATGCTGTAGATACGCTTGGACGGACTCGATCGAGGTATTAAAATTCGACAATATCTCTAAAATGTTCTTTAATCGCTTTTCATCAAAACCATCGTTGACCAATTCCAACCACATTTCATGCGATTCCAATATTCCTAATTTATCTTCTAGTGTATCCCCGGGGACCGCGAATTCAGCACATCCCAAAGCCACACGTCTCACCACTACAAATAGGGTACCCAAGTATAATTTAGCTGAAAGTCATAAGGCGATTGATAATTCTTAGGGGGATCGTGACAAGATGGTTCTGAAAATCAGCGCGGATTTGGGGGAGCGCTTTCCGGGACTGCGTGTTTTGGTTGTGCATGTTAATGGAGTAGGGGTCGAAAGAGAAAAAGTGGAGCTACAGCAATTTAAAGAGAAAGTGATTGAGGAGATAAAACGGACGTATGATCTCGCAACCGTAAAGGATGTTCCGATTTTTAGGGCGTACAGGGACTTCTTTTGGCGCATCGGTACCGACCCCACAAAAAACAGGCCCGCAGCTGAGGCGCTCATTCGAAGGGTTCTTGCTGGAAAGCCGCTGCCGACGATAAACACGTTCGTCGACGCCTACAACTTGGCCTCGATCAAATCATGCATCGCGATGGGGGCGTTCGACATGGGGAAGTTGAGCGGAGACCTCGTGCTACGTTTCGCGCAGAAGGGGGAGAAATTTCTTGGTATCGGTATGGGCGAGCCAATCGAGCTAAAGGGCAACGAACTCGTGGTCTCGGATGCTGAGAAGCTCATCGCAATTTATCCCTACCGCGACGCCGACGAGACGAAGGTTACCCTAGCAACAAAAAACGTCTTGCTGCTCATTTGCGGAGCCCCGGGAATTGAGGAGAAAATTTTGGAGGAGGCAGCGCAAACTGCAATTGACTACGTGACTAGGTTTTGTGGAGGCGAGGGAAGAATTGTCGCCTGAACTCATGCTTGGGATTAAAGCAGTACTTTTCGATTTGGACGAGACGCTCATCGACGGTCAAGCAGGATTGAAAGCCACACACAATGCGGTAGCGAAGAGGTTGCGCCATTATCTCGTGAAATGCGGCGCCAAAGTAAGCGAGGAGAGCATCCGCGCGAAACTCAGAGCGCTCGATGATCGAATGAACGTTGCAACGAAGTACAATCGTGACGCTTGGTGGCCCGTGCTGCTCGGGGAAATTGATGCGGAACAAAAAATTTCACGCTCGTTGGTCAAGGAGCTAACGCATCTGTATTGGGCCACGTATGCTGGAACGAGCGAGCCTTACCCTGATGCCGAGCCCACGCTTGTTTATCTCAAGGACAAGGGTTACAAGCTCGGCCTGGTCACCGACACCGATGGTAAGAAGGGCTGGAAAAAGAGGAGGATAAAGCGCTTCCGGTTTACTGGGTTCTTCGATACGATCGTCATCTGCGGCGAAGATACCCCGCACACCAAGCCGGACCCAGAGCCATTCTTGCTCGCTGCGTCAAAGCTAGGTCTGCGAGCGAGCGAATGTGTTTTTGTGGGTGATAAGCCATTCACCGATATCGAGGGGGCAAAGGCGGCGGGCATGCGAACGATTTTGCTGAAGCGGAGGGATTGGAGCATCGGCGAGCGAGCGGATTTTACCATCAGTTCTTTAGCCGAACTTCCCCGTGTGCTCTGCGATACTGAATAGAAAATTTTATAACAAAAACCTGCCATCTTGAACTATGCGACGAAAAATTCTGAAGTATCCGACGGAGCCTCTCGAGGTCTGGCCCGAGCGCAGCGTCAGTGAGCTTGCGGAGGGGATGCTCTGGACAGGATTTCAGGGGAGAAAGCTTGCGGAAGCCATCGAGGTATGGGCACAGATGCTTCGGAAGCGCAACATCGTGATATGGCTTGGCTTGGCTGGGGCATTGGTTCCCGCGGGCATGCGAAGGGTGATCTCGTACTTGATAAAACGCCGGATGATCGATGTTTTGGTGAGCACGGGAGCAAACCTCTATCACGATGCATACGAGGCAAAGGGAAAGAAGCACTACGTTGGCACTCACTTAACCGACGACGTAAGGTTGAGAAAATGCAAGGTGGATAGAATTTACGACGTCTTCGCGGATGAAGCGGGATTTTATAAGTTCGATAACTGGATAGAGAAAAGCTTTTCCTATGGCTTAAAGGACAACTATCCTTACTCTTCCCGTGAGATCACGTTTTTGCTTGGAAAAACCTTGAGTAAAGTCGGAAGGGAAAAAGACTCGATCCTGGTGAGCGCCTATCGGAAGGGAGTTCCGATTTTTTGCCCGGCCTTGAACGATAGTGCTCTCGGTTTTTCGATAATGTTTGCCAATCGAAAAGGCCGCAGGGTGAAGGTGGGAAAGACCATTCGTTATATTCGCAAGCGGATACTGATCGATGCGCTCAAGGATGTGGAGGAGAGCTCTCGAATTACTGAGAAAGCAAAACGGACTGGCGTGGTTTATCTCGGGGGCGGTGTACCCAAGAATTTCATCCAGCAGACCGCGGTCATCGCCAGCTACCAGACGCGCCACGACCGAAGCCACAACTACGCCGTTCAGATAACGACGGACTCCCCCCACTGGGGCGGGCTCTCGGGCGGCACCTTCGAGGAGGCGCAATCGTGGGGAAAGATCCACCGACGCGCGGGCAAGGTGACGTGTTTTGCCGACGCGACGATCGCTTTGCCGATCATCGTGCATGCGCTGAGCGAGAAGTTCAAGCGGCTTCGACGTGATGTGCCGATTTTCGAGTGGGGCAAAAATGGTGAGCTGAAGCTGCGCTACGAAACGATGCGGCTTTAGATTGAGCTAAACCTTTATATTGTTTCAAAATGATTCTTCAAGGGTAGAAGAAAAAAGAATAAAGAACTTTTGGATGGTGACAGTTACGGGTCCTGAAGCCCAGATGGAAAGTTTAGAACGAAGCGTGCGAATGCGCAGTGAAACTGATAAAAGGCTCTCACCATTATGGGCGTTCATTCCACTCATATTTTTCGCCATGATACCAAGTGTCATGGTTGCAGGGCTTTTGTGGGGATGGGGATTTGAAGGGGGATGGAGATGGAGCGGGGGATGGCCCATCTTCATCGCGGCTATGGTTTTGATGGGTATTATGGGTGCCCTCTTGCTACTCGTTCTAATTTACATGCTCATCAAGCGCAGGAATGAGCACTTCAAGCGCCATCAACTGCTTGAGGAGGATATAGTTAGAGTGCTCACGTCATCGGCTGGGAAAAAAAGAGCCAAAATTGAAGATAAGCTAGCTTCCATTGAGCTAAGCTCCAGGGAGGCAAAACTAAATGAGAAGGAGCAACCGGCCTTCTTGTGGGCTATTTTATGCTTTTTCATATCCATCGTTAGTTTGTATGTTGGTTATTTCCTCATGAGGGACTTTTATCGCCACGAAAGACGTGAGGATTTCTTTCTGGAGGATCTAGAAAAAACAGCGGGCCCCATCGTGGCTCTCGAACTGCCGCGCCGGTTCCGCTCAACGCCAGATCGAAACATCATCCTCTATATAGTGCTAACCATATTGACGGCGGGTCTTTTCGGCATCTACTGGCTGTACACCCTCATAGTTGACCCGAACAACCACTTCGATCACCAAGGCAAGTGGGAAGATAAACTGCTTTCCTCGATGTCGAAGACAACCCGCGCCTGAGATATTTGCACCTAGGGTAAAAGATGAGATTATCCAGACACTTAATTTCGTGATTGTTCGATTGTAGCCTCCTAAGCGACGCAAAGGCCCAGTTAGGTTCTTTCCAGAAATTTGTTTCAAAATGCGTATGGTGCGGAGGACGGGACTTGAACCCGCGACATCCGGATGTCCGTGTCCCTTACTGGGAACTTCAGTTTTGCCCGTTTGAGTGTGTGCCCAAACGACCGGCACTCTCCCAGCTGAGTTACCTCCGCACCATCTTCGTTTTATTTTAACCCGACTTAAATTAATTTGCCCTGAGCAGACTGGGCGATGAGATGATTAAAGTCGGGACATGTGGATGGGGCTTTTTTAAAGGTGGTTTCAGGGCGTTCATTCAGAAGTTTTCGCTGGTCGAGGTTCAACATACATTTTACAAATTGCCCATGGTCAAAACTGCAGAGCGATGGCGTGCCGAGGCGCCGGGGGACTTCGAGTTCGCTTTGAAGGCATGGCAGGCGATAACGCACCTGCCGACAAGCCCGACCTGGCGCCGAGCGGGAATCAAACCGACAAAAACGCAGCTCGACAAATACGGCTGGCTTAGACCAACCAAGGAAAATTTCGAAGCCTGGCGTCGAACCAAGGAGATCTGCGACGCCCTTAAGGCCAAAGTCTGCGTAATCCAATGCCCACCGAACTTCAAGCTTACTCCTGAGAACATCGTGAACATGCGCAAATTTTTAGGTAAAATTGACCGCGGCAAGCTAGCGCTGGCTTGGGAACCACGAGGCGACTGGAAGGAGCATCCAGATGAGATCGCGGAGCTATGCGAGGAACTCGAGCTGATTCATGTTGTTGATTTGATGCGTCGCGAGCCAGTCTCTAAGCATTCGATTGCTTACATCAGGCTGCACGGGCTAAACCCCCGCGAATATAATTACAACTACAAGTACTCGACCACCGAACTAAAACAGCTGGCGAAAAAAGCCAAAGCGTCAGCCAAAACACATTGGGAGGCCTACATAACGTTCAATAATTATTTCATGTACGATAACGCACGTCAGTTGATGAAAATTCTGAAGGTTTAGTGGCGGATCCGTTTCACGATCAAATCCACAAGTCCAAACTTCTCTACATCGACCAAGCCCTTGTCTGTGATTCTTAACCTTGGGATCACCGCCAATGGTAAGAAAGATATTGCCATGAAAGGCGATTTCAACTTCACCCCACATCTTCTCGCCGCGCGATGGAGCATTTCCAGTTGCGCGCTCACGTCCTGAATACTTCTGTCTGACATGAGTCCAGCGATCGGCAACTCAAGCTTAGCTGTGGGGATGCCTTTCAACACCACTACTTGGCCGCCTCCGCATCTGACGACCTCGTTTACCGCCACAGCCATATCCTCTGGGTTAATTCCCACGACGGTTATGTTGTGTGCATCGTGCCCAACGCTCGATGCCAGCGCTCCTCTCTTCATGCCGAAACCCCGAACGAAGCCAAGCCCGATGTTGCCCGTCCTTCGATGACGCTCGACCACGGCAACCCTAATTACGTCGCGTGCTAGGTCTGGCATCACCTCTCCATTTTTCACCTGCAAACTCAAGATTTTGTGCTCGGTGACTATTTCGCCCTCGATGACTCCGATAACTCTAACCTTCACCCGCCCGAGGGCTAAAGCCGATTTCACTACAAAATCCGAAGGTGTTATTTTTTTCTTCAACCTCACGCTATTTTTCACGAATTTAGGATAAGCGCGCTGCTGAAGTGTCAACAGCAGTTTTCCATTCTCTGCCACGAGCCTTCCGTTAGCAAACACCTTCTTCACTTCAAATTTTCTCAAGTCCTCAACCACCAAAATGTCGGCAATTTTTCCAGGTGAGAGATCGCCGATGTCGGAGATCCAGAAATGATTGGCCGTATTTATCGTCGCCATTTGAATTGCCTTGATCGGGTCAACCCCCTCCTCTATGGCTCGTCTGACCACATGATCCATGTGCCCTTCCCTAAGCAGGTCGTAGGGATGTCTATCGTCAGTGGCGAGTAAGCAGTGGCGTGTGTCCAACTTTAGCTTTAGGATGGGTTTTATAAGTGTAGTAAGATTTTTTGCGGCGGATCCTTCCCTCACCTCGAGCTTCATCCCCCGCCTCAGCTTCTCGACCGCCTCCTTTTCGGTGAATGACTCGTGATCGGACTCTATGCCAGCCGAGATGTAGGCAGCGAGTTCCCTGCCGACCAAGCCTGGCGCGTGTCCCTCAACGACTTTTCCCGCATTTCTCGCTGCTGCTATCTTTCGGTGAACTTTTTCATCTCCCGCGAGGACACCGGGGAAGTTCATCACCTCAGCGAGCCCCACAACATTTCTCAGTTTCAGGGCGCTTGCGATATCTTTTAGCCCGAGTTCTGCACCGGTTGTTTCAAGCCCCGGAGCCGACGGAACGCACGAAGAGATTTCAACGAACACCTTCAGCGGGAGTCTTTTGCTCTCCTCGATGAGAAGTCTGATCCCACGCAGCCCAAGCACGTTTGCTATCTCATGAGGATCTACGAACACACCGGTTGTCCCGCGGGGAAGAACTGCTCTGGCAAACTGAGTCAAGGTGACCATGGAGCTTTCGGGGTGTATGTGGGCGTCGAGAAGCCCGGGAGCGAAGTACTCACCCCCCGCTTTAATCACTTTGGTTTCTTTGCCAACGCAGTGGCTAGCGTCACCGACCAGCGCAATCCTCCCGTTCTTCACGGCGATGTCAACGTGCTCCTCAATTTCGGTGGTGTTGACATTCACAAGTCTCGCGCCTTTTATCACAAGATCCGATGGGATTCTCCCCAATGCAGCATCCACGAGCTCTGCGTTCAACTTTTCACCTATATATTTGATAATGGCGGGCCCGTCGGGATTTGAACCCGAGCCACTAGCTGTCTGTCTTTCGTCCGCAGGCTAGTGTCCTTTCTGGGCAAACGCTATCCAGGCTAGACTACGGGCCCATCTATCAATCTTTTTCTGAGGATTTAATTTGTTAACGTGAGAAGTTTTTTATCAACTTTGGACAAATGCACACTGATTATTATGGGTTCAGGAGGTAGCCCCCGGTGCTCGAGGTGCCCCCGGCGGTTATTATAAAGTTGAAACCCAAGTGAGGACGAGACCCATGACAAACGTGTGTACCTCATGCAACCGCGAGATAGCCCCGGGCGAGCGGGCGACGCGCTTCCCATGCCCCAGCTGCGGCTCCTTTGAAATATGGCGCTGCTCGAAGTGCCGACGCCTCAGCAACCCCTACCGCTGCCCGAGCTGCGGGCTCACAGGGCCTTAGGTGTTTGAATGGGTGAGGTGGCGGTCACTCTTAGGTTAATGCCGGAAAGCCAGGAGGTGGATCTGGCCCGCCTCGAGGCCGCGATAAAGGAGCGCGTCAAGGTTCACTCGATCTCCCGCGAGCCGATTGCCTTCGGGCTGGAGGCGCTTCGCGTCGTCGCGGTCGTTCCGGATGAGGCGGGTGGGACCGATCCGCTCGAGCGGGAACTCGTGAGCCTGCCGGGCGTTGGCAACGTTCAGGTCATCGGTTTGACGCGATTGCTGTGATTTTCCTGCAGCCAGATTACCTCTTTTAGGTCCTGCAGCTACGTTTAAAAGGCGTCAAAATGTTGAGGGACCCGGTCGAGCGGGCAGCGATAGTTTCAGCTATCATAACTGTGGTGTTGGGAATTTTAGAAGTTTGGGCAGCCATCCTCTTCGGGAGCCTCGCTTTTATCGCCGCCGGTATAGATGCGCTCTCGGATACAGCTACCTCAGTAGGCGTCTTCACCGGAAGGCGCATCTCCAAACGTCCGGCGGATCGGGAACATCCCTACGGTCACGCCCAAGCTGAAACTTTGGTTTCAATCCTGCTAGCGGCTGTGCTCATCTTCGCTGGCGTGCGGGTGGCATATATGGCAATAGAAAAAATTCACTTGGGTTTGGTCATCAAGGCAACGCCCGAACTCTTCTTTTTGGCTGGTCTAACCCTCGTGATTTTCGGCGCCTTGGCGAAATACCAAATCCGCACGGGCAAACAGGCCAACAGCCTATCACTAGTCGCGGATGGCTATCATACGCTCACCGACGCCGTTTCCTCAGCTGCTATCATAGTGGGGCTTGTGGCGGTTGGGCTGGGACACGCGTGGGCGGATCCATTGGTTGCACTGGTGATATCGGCGCTAATCCTACGAGTGGGGTTCGGCATTGGGCGTGATGCGCT
>JABUBO010000259.1_pt1 | contig 16551 bp, 22 predicted proteins | sample 7240361 | NCBI WGS metagenome assembly JABUBO01 (sample SAMN07256346, study PRJNA390944) | subsurface metagenome | isolation source: Methane hydrate marine sediment | place: Pacific Ocean: Eastern North Pacific, ODP site
CCCGGCAGAACTTCTGTACAATGCGATGGACCTTGTGATGCAGAAAGAAGGGCTAAGGGCTGTGTTCATAAATATCTATGGTGGGATTAACCCAATTCACGAAGGTGCGAAAGGGGTCGGGAAATACATGAAGGAACATAATGTTAGTATCCCTGTGATGGCCAAGGCTCTGGGGAACCGACAAGAGGAGACATGGGAGATCTTTCGTGAACACGGAGTGCATGTTGTCACCGATATTTCCACAGAGAAAGCCATAGAGTATCTAGCAGGGCTTCTGGAGGGAACGGCATGAGTATTCTGCTGAACCGAGAGACGAAGGCCTTAATACAGGGGATTACCGGAAGGGTAGGACAAAGCCAGACACGGTGGATGCTGGAGTATGGAACGAACATCGTTGCTGGTGTCACCCCGGGAAAGGGTGGTTGGGTGGTAGAAGGCATTCCTGTTTATGACACTGTAGCCGAGGCGGTGGCCGAACAAGGTGCTGAGGCATCGGTGTTCTTCGTACCTCCTCAGGGCGTCAAGGAGACAGCTATCCAGACGATTGATGTTGGAATCAAGCTTATCGTTGTGATTACAGAGCACGTACCCGTGCATGACGTTATGGAGATTCGCGAGTATGCCACTGATAGCGATGTGCAGATCGTAGGCCCGACAAGTCCGGGCATTATCACTGTAGGCGAGGCTAAGCTGGGGATCATGCCAGGGAATATGTTTAAACCGGGCCGAATCGGACTGATTTCCAGGAGCGGAACTCTCTCTTACGAGGTCAGTGTTAACCTTGCCACCGCTGGTTTTGGGCAGAGCACTGCAGTAGGAATTGGAGCTGACCCTGTAGTGTTCACAAATGTCCCTGAGCTTTTGCGCCTGTTTGAGGAAGATCCTGATACTGACCTGGTGGTGCTCGTAGGTGAGGTTGGTGGTATGCAGGAAGAAGAGGCAGCCGAATACATTAAAAAATCAATGACCAAACCGGTTGTTGCTTACATCGCTGGACTGAATGCACCTCAAGAAAAGCGAATGGGGCATGCCGGGGCTATTATCCAGGGGGATGGAAGAGGTACGGCTCAGAGCAAGGTCTCTGCGCTTCAAGAGGCTGGAGTGGAGGTTGCGCAATTTCCGGCAGAGGTGGTCCGGCTGGTGCAGAAGCGACTAGCATCATCTTAATATCTTCGCTTTGATGTTCGGACCTCTTTCAAGAGACGGCTGATGAATTGCAAATCCTGATATAGGAATAAGGTAATCGATTTCTTCTATGTCTTCGGGTGCCTGGTTAGCCAAATCAGTATGCTTGCTCTGGTTCCAAGCCCGCTACGCCGGGTTAAAGTCAGCCGTGCAGGCAACCAACCATTTAACATGGACAGTCTGGGAGTGAGCTTCCAGGTATCTCCGCAGGGTTTTTGCCCTACGGACACTCCACCGGTCCATGATGAGTACCATCCCCCGATGGAGATTACGAGAGCGGGAGCGCAAGAAAGTAAGTACGTCCTCAAGACAGATGCTCTCTCGGTGAATATCCAAGAGGTTTAATTATCTTCAAATACAAGTCAGGATTTCCAGATATGAATTCCCAGAATTTCTGGCCGCAGTATTTGAAATAATCACCTTTATCTGGGTTGACAGTTCGGCCATAACAGCATCCGTTGACAGCAACGACATGTAGTTGTGAATTGCTGGTACGGATAGTCTGTTTAGCCCTTCGGAAATCATCCTGCATCTTTCTAATTTGGCTGCTATTTCTCCAGTTCGGGCCAGACTTGATTGCGACAATGAAGCATATATTGTCCTTATTAAACTCCAGGTCTATACCTTGTGTGGATGATTTCCAACCGTTATATACTTTTTGGTTAACGAAGATAGCCAATCCTTCCAAGAAATTACCAAATATAGTTTCCTCTTGAGAGGATAAATAGGCATCAAGTAAGATTCTCACCAGGTCTTGAGCAAGCAGAATGTTTCGGGCCTTGAAAAGATAAGGATTCTTTCTTAATAGAATGTTGGTTAATTTAAGGTTTCTTAGACTATCTAGCCTACCCGTGTGGAAGCTGCCGATGTTATGTTCTACATATTGGCGGATTTCCTGTGTTCTAATCACGTCCATAGAGTCATCTGCCCGGAATTGCCGTTATTTGCAGCTTTCCACTTTCCAATCGATTCATGTGCTAGTTTGTAGTAGCTGTTCATTGACTCTATTCCAATGTAGTGTCTGTTTAGGTCCAGGCAAGCAATATTTGTCCAAATCCAGCCTTGTTTTCTCATTTCAAGGATTAACTCAAGGACGTAAGTCTGACGTTCGCCGTCTTCCGTTCTTTCTTTTATGTTTAAAATAAAAGCGCCGCCATTCTTTAAGAACTCGCTTCAGTTCGGAAGATATTGGCAAAAACCAATTGACGTATTCTTTAATATAGGGACTCCTTTGTACGTATTCCTCCGGTTATCAGCATATGGCAGTGAGGTGAAAATCAGATTGATGCAAGAATCCGGAAGAGATTTCAAGGCGGTTAACGAATCACCTTAAATTATTCTGTCAAGCTCTAGTATGGTACTCGTTTCAATCGTCATTGGTACGGCCCTATTAGTCTTTAGTATTAATTATCGCACATAGCCGATACCGAAAAATCTTGAAAAGGACTTGACACCATTAAGCAGATTCAGAGAGGCTGATGTTAGCCAAAAGAAAAAGAGGAAACATCTCCGTAGGGCGGCATTTTATATGCCGCCTCTTTTTAGCGGGTAGTAAATCCTCGCCCTACGAAGCTTACGATTTTCGTGGGGGAGTTAGTGCTCGTTCCTTTTCTCCTTGTTCAACTCGGGGTCAAAATCACAAAGATAAAAGGCGAAGGGTGTGGAATGTCACCTCTCTTCTGTTATTGCGGGGCTAACGAAATCAGCCGGAGGAGCCCCGGCGCGATATAGGTGCGAGTCGTCAGGGAGTGCTTAGCTGCGCTGGCAAAGAAATCGGGTGAAGGGCTGAGGATGGCAAGTGGATGTTATTAAACGTTCTCCCTTCGGTGGATTGAAATTAAGGAACAAAATAGTTTACAATATGGCAACTTGCTTTGATTCACCAAATGCACGAATTTGGAATAACTGAAAACATGGTTAATATAGCTGTAGCCAAAGCTAATGAGGCGCAAGCTAGCAAGGTCATCCAAATTAACTTAGTAATCGGCGAGATGGCAGGATTTATCCCTGACTGCATTCAGTTTTATTTCGATTCTCTGAGCAAAGATACCATCGCTCAAGGAGCAGTACTCCACTTTGAATTAGTGCCAGCTCAATTGCGTTGTCGGAATTGTTCCACGATTTTCAAACCCCAAGATACCCTGTGGTCTTGCCCTAAATGCGAGGGCCAGAGCGTAGAAATATCCAAAGGACGAGAGCTCTATATCGAAAGCATGGAAGTCGAATGAAAAAAATCGAAGTTATCCAGAACATTCTGGAGGCTAATGAGACTATAGCTAGGCGAAATCAGCAGTTGCTGGATAAGCGCAGGGTTTTCGCTCTCAACATTATGTCTGCCCCGGGTGCTGGCAAGACGAGCCTTATTCTACAAACTTTGACGAGGCTGAAAGACAAGTTGAATGTAGCTGTTATCGAAGGCGATGTTGCCTCCACAGTAGATGCTGAGAAAGTGCAGAGCGAGGCAACAGCAGTAGTTCAAATAAACACCCGAAATATGCCGGAAAGTTGTTCTTTAATGGCTGCCATGATTGAGTTGGCTCTAAAGGATATGCCCCTGGATAACATAGACCTGCTCTTAATCGAAAATGTGGGCAATCTCATTTGCCCCTCGGAATTTACCCTGGGAGAACATAAACGAGTAGTGATTTCCAGCCTGCCCGAAGGTGATGATAAACCCATTAAATATCCCCTGATCTTTATCGATGCCGATGCTGTGATAATAAATAAGATGGACCTTCTTCCTTATGTTGATTTCGATATTGCCACCTTTCGCCATTCCATCGAAGGACTGAACCCTGAAGCCGAAATTTTTGAGCTTTCCTGCAAGACCGACGAGGGGATAGAAAGGTGGTATTCTTGGATATTAGCACAAGTGGAAAGCAATGTTACAAAACAATAGAAATGTCACATACCCGGTTAACCTCATCAGCTTGAGAAAGTTAAGCGATACGAAGGCAACTAGCTAACATTATATCTTCGTGTAAAGGTGAAAATTGGGGGTCTTGATAATTTGTGGTGAGAGGATTTATAATTGGCGGCATATATAAAGCTTTTAGGAAAACTAGGCTATACGGAAAAGTGGCAAGCTCTGAAAGAGAATTCCTCTTATCTGAGAAGCTGTTTGATTGGTAAAGTATGAGTTTTCTGATTACGACGGCGATTGCTTATCTGATTTATCTCGTTCTCACTATTGGTAGCGGCACCGTTTTTTTATGGAGTACTGCCGAGCTCATAATCGGGGCGGTGTTCGCTGTGGCGGTCGGTGCTCTGCTCAAGAACCGGTTCATCGGCAAAAATCTGCGGATGCTGAACCCGGTGCGATGGTTTACCTTCCTTGTTTATCTGTTTCCCCTTTTCTTTGCCATGGCTAAAGCCAATGTTGATGTAGCCTACCGTGTCATCACCGGCCGGATTAACCCGGCCATCGTGAAAATAAATCCCAACCTGAAGAATGACCTGTCACTTACTATCCTGGCTAATTCCATCACTCTGACGCCTGGAACACTGAGCGTGGACGTTGACGAGAAAACCAACGAACTGTATGTGCACTGGATAAATATTGACCCTGAGGTGCTCAAGGATATGCCCAGAGATTACCATCCGATATGCGACAGCTTTCCTGACTGGGCGAGGAGAATCGCGGAATGACCTGGCTGCCGATAATCATAGTCATGGTGGTGTGTATTATCATCGCTATGGCGCGCGTCTTTATCGGGCCGGGAGCGCCGACGAGGCTGGTGGCTTTTGACACCATCAACACTCTGGTGGTGGCCAGTCTGGTCATTGTGGCGATGATGTTCGACCAAGTGATTTTCGTTGATGTGGCCATCGTGTATGCCTTGATCTCGTTCACCATGACGCTGTATGTGGCCAAATACATTGGGGGGAGCAAGTTTTAGTGGATGCGCTGAATATAGTAAGCTACGTATTCATAGGAATTGGTCTTTTCTTCAATGTGGTCGGGGTCGTTGGCCTCCATCGCCTTCCTGATATGTACACCAAGCTGCATGCCGCTACCAAATGCACCACCTTTGGCTCTATTTTCCTTATAACAGCAGTAATCGTGCAGGCCGCCGGAACATGGGTACTGGAAGGAGCTTATTCTTCTCAGTCTGTAATGTGCATACGTGCGGTGCTGGTACTGGTGGCGCTGCTGGTTACCAATGCCACTGGTGCCCACGCTATGGCCCGGGCGGCACATCGCAGCGGGGAGAAGCCTGCTAGAGCGGTGGTGGATGACCTGGAAGCGAAAGAAAATGATTGACGTCGTGGCTTTGTATATCATTCTGCCACTGGCAATGATTGCCTGTGCCGTATTTGTAGCTGTATGCCGAGATCTGCTGTACGCGGTGGTGGCGCTGGCTACAATGAGTCTGCTGTTGGCTTTTCAGTTTTATCTTTTGAAGGCTCCTGACGTGGCAATTGCCGAGGCAGGAGTCGGGGCGGCTGTGACCACAGCTATCTTTATCATCTCTATCAGAGCAACGGAGCGGAAGGAGTAACCATGAGGCAATTTTTTGCTTGGCTTTTCCTGATTGTACTGATGATGTTTTTGGTGATTGGGGGATTTGAGATGGTGCACCCGTTCGGAGAACCACCTTCCACGATGGACCAGTATATTATCGACAACGCCCAGGAGGAAGCGGGGAGCAATAACGTGGTGGGAGCAGTTGTGTTTGACTACCGAGGATTCGATACGCTGGGAGAAGCTACTGTGCTCTTTGCGGCGGTTATGGGGGTGCTGTTTGTTCTGCGAGCTAGTGAGAAGAAGGAAGAGACGTAAATATGTCTAAGATTGTGCGTACCGTTGCCATCCAGTTGATGGCATTCGTGTTGGTTTTTGGTCTTTATGTCATCATGCACGGGCATGTTACGCCCGGTGGCGGCTTTCAGGGCGGTGCCATCATCGCTTCCGGTGTAGTCATGTTGATTGTGGCTTTTGGCTCGGGGCAGATTAAAAAGTTTCTCCGGGAGCGACGCCTTTCTCTGGTTGAAAGCAGCGGTGCCCTGTTATTTATATTGGTAGCTTTCGCTGGCATAGGTACTGTCTTCTTTTATAACTTTCTGGTTGGCTCACGGATATTTGGAGGCATCCCGCCGACTGGTTCCAATCCTGGTGATGTCTGGACGGGGGGCGTTATTCCACTGATGAACCTGGCTGTTGGCTTGAAAGTTACAGCTGGGCTTTCGGCAGCCGTCCTTGCCCTGGCACTCTTCTCCAGTGGGGAGGAAATGGAAGAATGACCGACACCCTCATCGGGAACTTCCCCTTCGTTGCTGCAGTGGTGCTTATGGGAATAGCGCTTTATATTCTTATTTTCAGAAGAAACCTGATAAAAATTGTAATGGGCATTACCATCTTGTCGTCTTCTGTTAACCTCTTTTTGGTGACTCTGGGTTATCGGGCAGGCGGTATTGCTCCTATTTATACAGATGCACCAGAAGGGCCGATGGTACTTCCCGTAGTACAGGCCTTGACCTTGACCAACATTGTTATTGCTGTGGCGACCTCGGCTCTAATACTTTCCCTGGTAATACGCATTTACCGTCATACTGGAAGCCTGGATTCAAAAAAATCTAGAAGGATGAAAGGATAGTAATTTGGCTACCCTGATAGGGCACTCTTCTATCTTGATTATAGCCGTACCTTTGTTGATAGCATTTCTAACGCCGCTAATCGGCATGGCAAGTAAGAAAGCCAGAAATGCAATTGTAATAGGTGGCCTGGCATTTGTCGCGTTTCTTGTTTTTGCCCTGGCAAGAGACGTCATCCTCAATGGTATCCACATTTATACCCTTGGTGCCACATTCCCTGGCCTTACTATTCCCGAGGGCACTATGGTGCCGGTGCGAATAATTCTGGAAGTGGACGGTGTATCTGTATTTATGGGCATAATAGTTGCAATTGTTTCTCTGGTGGCAGTTATATATTCCCTGTCTGCTATGAAAGGGGAGACGGGGCAGAATAGGTTCTATACCCTGTTGCTGCTTATGGTAGGGGGCACGTTCGGGATGGTGTTTACCGGAGACCTGTTTAACCTGTTCGTCTTTTTAGAAATAGCTTCTATTTCGGGGGCAGCGCTGATAGCTTCCAGAACCAGGTTTGCCGACAGTCAAGAAGGCGGATTCAAATACATAGTTGTATCTGCCATTGCGTCCCTGATGATCCTATTTGCTATTGGCCTGCTATATGCCCAGTATAACTTGCTCAACATAGGGGCTCTTGCCGCAGCAATACAATATACGATGCTGGATAGAATAGCTCTGGTCATATTAATATCTGCCTTTGTTATGAAGCTGGGTGGTGTCCCCATGCACATGTGGCTCTCGGATACCTATTCAGTTGCGCCGGTAAGCATAACTGTTTTGCTTATAGCGGCCAGTCAAGCGAGCATGTATGCCCTTATGAGAATATGCTTTACCCTCTATGGGGTTACTCTCGACCTGGCTGTGGTAGGGTGGATAATCATAGCCATCGGAATATTGAGCATGTTCACTGGGGTCACTATGGCTGTTCGGCAAACGGATATCACGCGCTTGATTGCCTATAATTGCGTGTGCGAGGCTGGGTTTATGTTGGTTGGGCTCGGGGTTGGACTTGCCGTTTTGGGCGATGTGACAGCTTTAAGAACTTACGGAACGACGGCTATCAGTGGTGCTATTTTTCATATGATAAATCATGCCCTATTTGAGGGACTCCTCTTCTTGGTCGCGGGGGCGATATTTTATCGCATCGGCACTAGAGACCTCAACCAGATGGGGGGCCTCGGTCATACCATGAAGTTCACAGCAATGTTTTTCCTGCTTGGAGCTCTGGCCAGTTCTGGTATCCCTCCCTTCAATGGCTTTGCTTCAAAGATATTGATTTATGAGTCTGTATATCAATTTAACCCAATTCTAACCATAATTGGCATATTGGCCTCAATTATAACTCTGGCTGTTTTCGTCAAAGCTTTTTTCTCGGCATTCACCGGAGCATCGTTGCCCAAATATGAAGACATAAAAGAAGTACCGAAAACGATGATAGCTGCCATGACCATTCTCGCTGTAATCATCATTATTTTTGGTCTGTTCCCAGGTCTAGTCGTTGATTGGATAGTGCGCCCGGCTACCGATGCTTTAGTGGGCCAGACATCATACATCAACGCAATCGTGGGAGTTATACCATGACGTTAATTGTAGAATCTGGCTATGAGTTTTGGAATCCTATCATCTGGCTCATTGCCTTTGCTGTAGTCATGGTCATAGTCTACTTCTTCAGAAGGCGAGGAGAGGAAAAATATAAGAAGGGTGAGGCTCAGGCACAGATTTTCCTATGTGGGGAAGAGGTCCCCGGGGCAGAGCAGCGCCAGGTGAGAGGAGGCAATGCATACTGGGGATTCTTTGAAACCCTTAAGGAATATTATGATGTGATCGTAAGACCGCATACTGGCATAGTAAATGACTATGTAGTCTGGTTCATAGCTGTTGTGGCTATAAGTGCCATAATACTGTTTGTTGTCGAGCTAGTTGGATAATCTGAATCAATATGGGAGAGAAATTTGAGCTTAAAGGCATTTAAAAGAGCACTGTGGGTTTACCATCTAAACACTGGTTCGTGCAATGGATGCGATATCGAGATTCTAGCCGTGCTTACCCCCCGCTACGATGTCGAGCGCTTTGGCATCAAGCTGGTGGGCTCACCCCGCCATGCCGATGTATTACTGGTGACGGGTCCGGTAGTTAAGCAGATGATGCCGCGAGTCAAGCGCATATACGAACAAACACCTGACCCCAAGCTGGTCATGGTAGTTGGTAACTGCGGCATAGAAGGGGGCGTATTCTACGAATCGTATAGTCTGGCGGGGCCCGTAGACCAGATTATACCGGTGGATGTGTATGTCCCGGGATGTCCGCCGCGGCCGGAGGCCATTATTCACGGTGTGGTCATGGCCTGGGTGAAGCTGGAAAAACTGGCCAAGCAGGAGGTGGCTTAGTGGAGAGGCTTACCCCGCAGGCCATCATCGATAGTTTCGGCAAAGACCTGGGCGATGGCTTTGTTGGCGGCTCGGTCTACGAGTGCGAGGTTGCCGTCAAGAAGAATAAGTTCCGCAGCCTCTGGGTCGAAGTGAAAAAGAGCGCCTTCCGCGACGCTATTGACCATATCTGCCACCTCCAGGAATACCCCCACCTAGCCATTATCTCCTCGAGCGACCTGGGCGCTGAGATAGAGCTCATCTACCACTTCACCATTTACTATGGCCATCACCTGGAGGAGTTGAGCCTGGGGTTGCGGGTAAAGCTGCCCAAGAGTGACCTGAAGATACCAACGATTACCGACCTCATTCCCGGGGCACTATTTACCGAGCGTGAAACCCAGGAAATGATGGGAGTAGAAGTGGTCGGTATCCCGGATAAAAGACGATTATTCCTGCCTGAGGATTTTCCCGAAGGTGCTTATCCCTGGAGAAAAGATGAGAAGGGCCCACCGAATGACATGCTCAGGGTTCTGCCGGGAAGGGAGCCAAAATGACACCGGAAGAGACGAAAAAGGCAACTTATACCATCCCAGTAGGTCCAATTCATCCGGCGCTGAAGGAACCGATTCGGCTTGCTCTTAGCGTTGATGGTGAAGAGATTGTGGATGTGGATATCTTTGCGGGACAGGTTCACCGCGGTATCGAGTGGCTTGGTATGAATAGAAATAATCCTATCCAGACTATATACCTGGCGGAACGGATATGTGGTATCTGCAATATATGTCATCCGTTCGCATTTGTTATGGCTGTTGAGCACGCTGCTGGAATCACTCCACCGGCGCGTGCTGAATATATAAGGACGATTATCGCTGAAATGGAGCGCATACATTCCCATCTACTGTGGGCTGGTATTGCCGCTCACGAGATTGGCTTTGACACCATTTTTTATCTTGCCTGGCGGGTTAGGGAAGAAATAATGGATTTAATTGAATACGTGACCGGAAACCGGATTACCAAGGCTATGTTTCAAATTGGTGGGGTGCGGAGAGACATTACTGAAGAGCAATTTCCCAGGATTAGACAATCCCTGGATTACTATAAGAGCATATTTGGCCAGCTAAAAAGGGTATTCTTAGACGATAGGACGATAAAGATGCGGACAAAGAATGTAGGCATCCTGAAGAGGGAAGATGCGTTGAAATTGCTCACATGTGGACCATCAGGTAGGGCAAGCGGCGTCCCCAAAGATGTGAGGCAGGACCAGCCTTACGCTGCCTATGCCGATTTGGATATCAAAGCCATGACTCCAGACATGGTCAGCGGGGCTGTAGTCGGCGATGTGTATGACCGGATTATCGTTCGATTACTGGAGGTTAAGCAGGCGATTGAAATCATTGAGCAGTGTTTGGAGGAAATGCCGCCTGGTCCGATACTGGCACAACCAAAGATAGCAGTGCTGCTGAAGACGCTGACCCAAGCAGAAGGTGAAGGTATCGGGCGAGCCGAAGCACCCAGGGGTGAAGTCATACATTATGTACGTCTGGAGGCTGGACAGAGCACCCTAGCCACCTGGAAGGTGAGGGCACCTACCTATGTTAACTTGATGTCGGTTCCCATTATACTCAAGGGTATGCAGATTGCCGATGTGCCTATCACCTTTGCCTCCCTTGACCCTTGTATGTCCTGTACTAATCGGATGATTATTACGGACCGGGCCCTGAGGAAAAAGTCGATAATGAGCTACGCGGAGATGCATCACCTTTCCCTTCAAAAGACCGAAAAATTGCGGAGATGAAATCGTGAATGTAATTGTAATCATAGCTACCTTTATCTGCGTTGTGAGTCTCAGCGCTATATTTAGTTTGTTATACCGAGGCGTAGACCGTAAGCTGGTGGCTCACATGCAAGGGAGAGTAGGCCCTCCCGTAATCCAACCTTTTCGCGACGTGCGAAAGCTGCTTATGAAAGAGAACATTATTCCTGATGGTGCTATCTCCTGGCTGTTCACGGCAGCCCCATTTGTTTGTCTGATAACTTCGGCTTTACTATTGCTTTATATACCCTTGTTTGGGCAGGAAGCACTTTTAGGGGGATTCGGTGATGCGATATTAGTAATATACCTGTTGCTATTACCACCTCTTGCTTTTGTCTTAGGAGGTTTTGCTTCGAGCTCACCATATGCCACTGTGGGAGCGCAGCGTGAGATGGTCATCATGATGAGCTACGAACTCCCTCTGGCGGTAATTATAGTTTCTCTCGCCTGGCGCATCGGTCGTGCCGCCGACAATCCATTTATGTTTTCGACGATTGCCGAATCTCCTATATGGAGTTTGGTTGGGCCGCTGGGAGTAATCGGCTCGCTGATTTTGTTGTTTGCTCTCCTGGTAGTTACAATCGGTGAGGCTGGCAAAGTGCCCTTTGATATAGCCGAGGCTGAAACTGAAATCGCTGGCGGATTACTGGTTGAATATTCAGGCAGAAACCTGTGTTTGTTCTACCTCGCTGATATAATAAAAACTTTTGCTCTTGCGTCATTAGTAGTAGCTCTATTCATTCCATATAACCTTTCCCCTTTGGTTGGAATTGGTGCGCCTGTCCTCGCCGGGATAGTGGACGGCTTATTCTTTCTGGTCAAGGTCTTTGCCGTGATGTTCATTAGTATATCGGTGGTACGCACAGCAATGGCACGATTTAAGATAAGTCAGGCAAGCTGGGTCTACATAATAGCCATGACCCTCATCAGCTTCTTTGGTCTGATACTGCTATCAGTTGACTTGATGGTATCATGAAAATGTTTGAAGCAGCAAAAACGATATTAAAGCAACTCTTCCAAAAGCCGGCGACGAATATCTTTCCGGCCAAATACGCCCCCGGCTCAACTTTGTCCTTTCTGGACAGGGTGGCCAGGCAGGAAGTGAAGCTGCACCCGCCGGTCACCGTACCGCCCAGGTTCCGCGGTAAGATTGCCTACGATCGGGAAAACTGCACCGGCTGCCAGCAGTGTTACAGGGTATGCCCCACACAGGCCATCGAGTGGTTGCCTGAGGAAAAAAAGATTAAGGTGTTTATCTCACGCTGTTGTTTCTGTGCCCAGTGTGTTGACGTTTGTCCGGTGAATACGCTGGTCATGACGGAGACATTTCTGCTAGCCAGCTACGACAAGTACGCCGACGAGCTGGTAATCGTTGATAGCGGCGAACTGCCGGGCTCGGTGAAGAGAAAGAAACCAGACGCCGCAGCCGCAGAGAAACCACCCGAACAGAGCTAGCTTCCTTACTCCAGCCGCGGAATTTCAGCTATCCGTCCTTCTAGAATGGCTTCAGTTAGTGTGCTTACACTTTGGCGCACCGCTTCTGAAATGCTGCTGCCTGTTTCTGATTGTTTAGGCTGTACTCCGACCAGAAGGATGCTTCCGCAAAATGCATTTACATAAGATATAAACATGGAGAGGGGCATGTGGTGTGTGGAAAAGGACAAAATGCTGATTTTCTCTGGCATGATTGTGCGCAGAGCCCCGGGGGGTAAACCCATATCGGCGGCATCTACCAGTATCAATAAGTCAGGCCTGTGCTGTCGGATAACCGAGGTATAGCCTTCCGGTGCAGAGCCGGCGTCTATAACCATCAGGTCATCGGTGGGTAAGGACTTGACTCTGTGCCGCCTCTGGTTGAGCATGTCTGCTACACAGGTGCCAGCGGCATCATCGCCAGCCAGTCGGTTGCCAATACCCAGGACGATTGTACTGCTCATCCGCTGTTCAGAGTCGATAACTTTCGAATAAACTTGCTTTTGTGAGTATTCTATCCCCATTTTAAGTCTTTTAGCAACAAGACTTTTCCTCCAGCTAGTTAATACAACTTGCTTCTTGGTGACCTGGCAGTGTGAGGGATTGACATACTACAGGCCAGGATTTCGGAACAGCTAAACCGTTATCTTTTAGCCGTTGCCAAGCCACTGCTGTGGGTGTTAATATCTCACTGTTTCTACTAAAAATCTCAAAATAGGGAGGGCTTCATGACTTATGCGAATTTAATTGTAGAGCGAGAAGATAATGTCGGCATAATCACCTTGAATAGACCGCCGGCAAATCCGATTAATGTGAGTGTACTTGATGAACTGGATGCGGTTTTAACTGAGTGGGAGAAGGATAAAGCGGTGAGAGCTATAATCGTCACAGGCACTGGCGAGAGGGGATTTTCAGCTGGCTTTGATTTGAAGACGGCTGGTACGCCGGAAGGCGAGAAAGCTGTAGCCCAAGGGCAAGAGGTGTTCAGCCACATCGAAAAGTATCCCAAGCCCATAATCGCCGCCATAAATGGCTATGCTCTTGGTGGTGGTTGTGAGCTGGCAATGTCTTGCCACCTCAGGATAATGGTCAACTCCGAGCGGGCGGTGATAGGACAGCCTGAGATTGACGTGGGTATTATACCTGGCTGGGGTGGCACCCAGCGGTTGCCCAGGCTGGTGGGCAAGACCAGAGCGCTGGAAATGCTCCTGCTCGGTACTAGAATCAACGCCTCCGAAGCTTTGAGCATCGGGCTTATAACCAGGTTGTCTCAACCGGGGCAGTTGATGGATGATGCTGAGGAACTCGCCAAGGTTCTGGCGAAAAAAGCACCGATTGCCGTGCAGATAATCCTCGACGCAGTGACCCGGGGACTCGAGGTCAGTATTGATCAGGGCTTGAAAATAGAGCGCGAAGGCTCACAGCGGGTGGAAAAAACAAAGGATGCTATGGAAGGCATGACGGCGTTTATCCAGAAGCGAGAGCCGGTCTTCACCGGTGAATAGCTTGAGGTCATGGTCATGTTGCCTCCGAGTTACACCACCTGCTGTCCCATTGTGCTAAGCAACAATGGACCCATTCTGTCACCAAAATTCGTAATCAGGCTCGTATTCTAACCGTGCCTGAGCTCAAGTGTTGAAGGCATTAACTCATAGAGACATGCAACCATAGCTAATGTTAGCTATCTTGAGCTCTTCTCTTTCTCCTGGCGTCTATGTGTTCTCCTGCTGCCCACTGGACACGCCCTCACACAACCTCCTGCACACCTCCCGGAGTTGCATCCGTGTTTATCTGTAACAGAAGGTGGGTCCAACCATATTTCGTTCCAATTCAGATTCTCTTTGGGCGTCAAGATATTTATACTGGAGTTATAGGCACACGATGCACATGCCTTCATGCACAATGTACACCCTCTTATGCATAACTTTTCTCTGATAATGGGGTCCGGCTCTAGCTGCATGCTTGTTATTACTGAATTAAATCGAATTCTTAGACCATACTCGGGTGTCAGCACAAGGTTACTTAGACCAAATTCTCCTAAGCCAGCTCTCACGGCAGCGTGCCTATGAGAAAAAGGAGCCTGGAAGTTAGGAATTTGACTCATTAAGGGTTCATATTGCACATCATAGGTTGCCGGGAAACACATTGATGGGTATCCTTGTTTTTCCAAAAACAGAGCAATCGACAATCCGATTTGATCTAAGCGGGTATTTACCATGCTGTAGGCTACCGTGTTATAGGTGTATTCTTGAACAGGTATTCTTAATTCTTCTGGAATCATCTGGGAATTCAGGAATAATCTATCCCTTTCTACAGCTGCATCTAGTAATCCTATCCCAAACGAAATCACTGATTTAGCATCTGGTATGAAATCGGCAGGTGCATGTCCGTTCGGTGCGCCCGCAAAGCTCTCCACCGAGGCAATTCCCACCTTGCTTGCTCCCTCCATCAAAGCGATTCGTTCTATCTCATCCTTCAATAGTGTACCTTCCTTTCTTAGGGTTTTTATATTCGGCGCTTAATGCCTGATGAAAAGTATACACGAAATGACCTTTTTCAGGAATAGCACTTTGGCTCCTTGCCAGACCCCTGGCGTGTCTTTGTTTTCGACATAGGTTATTTGTGTAGAGACACCGGGACCAGATTACACACTAATCAATAGCGTATATTCGACAATTGTAAAATGCTTGGCAGTGATGACGATGATATAATAGCCAAAGCGATGACTAATTTGGTGGATGAGAAGAGATGAAGAATGAGAGAAAGCTCCTATTGTTTTTAGCACTGGTTCTTGTTTGTGCGCTGCTTTTTAGCTCTGTCCCCGCTTGGGCTGGTGAAAATCCCGGTCATGGGAAATCACTGGCGGAAGCCAGGAAGGCTCTGGAACAAGAACTTTTGCCTCTGGCTGGAGCCGGCTTTGTTGGCACCGCCCATTCGGAAACTGAGGGTGAAGTCATCGTCTTTGTCGAGGATGAACAGACGAAGCAAAGAGTGCCTTATTCCTTTAAGGGCTATACGGTGCGGACGGAGGTTATCGGGATAATTGAAACTCTTTCTACTCAGGTAGCGGAGTCCCTAACCGGCGTTAGCGAGGATAGGCAAGACGAGGTCAGACCTCTGGTCGGCGGTACAAGCCTGTCAGCCTATGTTACCAAAGGGGCGCTAATATACCTGTATGCCGGAACGTTGGGCATGGTCACCTATGACAATAAGGTTCTGTCTAATACCCACGTTATCGCTATGAATCCGGAGACGAGGGAGTTTCTCGACGCAGGAACACCCGTCATCCAGCCCGGAAGTCGCGACGGAGGAAGGATAGGCAACAGGGTGGGGGAACTAGAGACATACATCCCTATTGACTTTGGGGATGACACGGAAAACTACGCCGATGCTGCTATAGGCAGTATTGATACTGGTGTTGGTGCGTCTGCTGGCGAGCAGTTTTGTGAAATAAATAACTACTGGCTTGAAGGATGGACTGAGGTCTCTAAAGGGGATATCGTACGGAAATCCGGACGGACGACTGGAGTAACCACAGGTGAGATAGTTCACACCAATGCCTCTGTCTGGGTTGGGTACGACGGCAAATCAGCTTATTTCGTGGACCAAATTGTAGTGGAGCAAGAGAATTGGTCCTTTGCAGCGCCCGGTGATTCGGGCTCCGCAGTGGATAAAGGTGGAGAATTCGTGGGGCTGGTTTTTGCTGGCTCCGAAACACGCGTGGTCATCAGCAAGGCAGAGCACATTATTGAGGGACTTGACATTGCTGTTGAGCTTCCGGAAGGTCTGTGTAGCCTCACCATCTCCAGCACCCAAGGTGGTGAAGTAAACATCCCCGGTGAAGGGAGGCATATCTATGATGCCGCGGCAGACGTCGAACTTGTTGCTGTCCCTGATGAACACTATCGGTTTGTGGGATGGACTGGCGATGTAGATACCGTCGCCGATGTTTATGCTGCCTCGACCAACATCACCATGGGGGGTAGTTACTACATCACCGCCAATTTCGAACTAGAAGAGGGTTGGTATAGCCTCAACATCTCCAGCACCCTTGGCGGCTCGGTAACCGAACCCGGTGAGGGGACTTTTATCTATAATGCCGAGGGTGTGATTGCCCATCCA
>JABUBO010000260.1_pt1 | contig 16541 bp, 17 predicted proteins | sample 7240361 | NCBI WGS metagenome assembly JABUBO01 (sample SAMN07256346, study PRJNA390944) | subsurface metagenome | isolation source: Methane hydrate marine sediment | place: Pacific Ocean: Eastern North Pacific, ODP site
ATGAAGGGGGGATATTTCCTTCTTTCCTGGCCCAATCTTGGTAGCTACACACAGAGAATTGCTCTCCTTTTAGGATATCAGCCGAATGACGTTGGGATATCAAAAGAAGTCGTTGTCGGGACAATTTATAATGCAGGGCGACGCGCAGGGGAGCTGGGAGATATTCACAGTGCTACTCTGAGGGCGGTGAAGCAACTATTGGAGTACTATGGTTTTACTATTGTAGGGGTGAAAAGAGGGAATCCTAGGATAACCGGAAAGTACTCAAACTGGTCACCTTTAATTACAACGTTTGGTTCCTTATGCCCCGTAAGCCTAGCCCGCCGTCTTATCGTGATAGCGGAAAAGTGAAAAGGACAACAAGATTAGGTGAAGTAGGGTGAAAATCTTGCAAGTAACTAACCTTTTCTCGCCAGTGCACGGTGGTTCTGCCGAAGTTCCTTATCACCTATCAAGGGAACTAGCAAAAAGGGGGCATGAAGTTGCTATCTACACAAGCGATTTTAAATTAAGGCAAGAGTACATAATCCCTATTCCTGAAGTTAAAATTCACGCCTTCAAAACCTGGCTAGGCTTGGCTGGATTCCATATGACACCGGGCATAATGAAGAAGGCAAAAGAGGAAATTAGGCATCTCGATATAATTCACATGCATAATTATAGAACCTTTCAAAATGTAGTAATGCATTATTATGCGAAAAAATGTGGTGTGCCTTATGTATTGCAGGCTCATGGCTCACTAACAACCTTCTTTTACAAAAGATGGCTAAAGAGAATATTTGATGCGGTTTGGGGTTATGGAATTTTGAAAGGTGCGTCGAAGGTGATTGCCGTTACCGAAGTAGAAGCCGAGCAATATAAGAGCATGGGAGTAAGTGAGAATAAAATTGAGATTGTTCCCAATGGAATTGACCTGTCTGAGTTTGATAATTTGCCTGAGAGGGGAGAGTTTAGAAAGAAATATAGCCTAATGATAACCAGAAGCTAATCCTCTATCTGGGTAGAATACACAAAATTAAGGGGCTTGACTTTCTGGCTAAGGCATTTGCTGCTCTCTCTAAGCCTTTGGACGATAGTAAACTTGTGATTGTTGGTCCCGATGATGGTTACCTACCAGCGTTGAAGAAGTTAATAAAAGAACTAAAGATCGAGGATAAGGTTCTTTTCACCGGCCCGCTTTACGGGAAAAAGAAATTAGAGGCCTATGTAGATGCTGATGTATATGTATTGCCCTCAATTTATGAGACCTTTCCCATCGCCGTGCTTGAAGCCTGGGCCTGTGGTATTCCGGTAGTTCTTAGTGATGCTTGCGGGATAGCGAGGTGGGCGGGTGGGAAAATAGGAATTGTTATTCCCACAGATGTCGAAAGGCTTAAAGATGCTCTCAGGGAAGTGCTTATGAACAACAGAAGATATAAAGATAAGGTTAAAAAAACAGGAACGGAATTGCTAAACCTTTCCTGGCAAAGGATAGCTGAAAAATTTGAGGAAATATATAGGAAGGCAATGAACGGGGAACGAATTTGAGAGTTATAACGTGCTCACTTAAGAACTCGAAGATAAGGTATGGAGGCTCCTATAGAAGATACATGGAGCTTATAGAAGGGATGCTTTGCAGAGGGTGGGAAGTCCACCATATTTCTCCGAGGGGTTTCTCCAATATAAGTCACGAAAAGCTGCAACATTATGGTGTCTATGAAATCCCTTTCCGCCCTGCCTACGCCCCCTTTACTCTCCAGGTGATTCCTCGAGCTATTTTCATAGCGATGAAGCACAAGACAAATGCCCTTATTGCTTTTGCTATGTTTGATGCTTTCATCGGCATAGTAGCGAGGCTCTTCAGCCCCGGGGTAAAGGTCATAATGTGTGATATAGGAAATCCTGTAGTAGGGCTTGAGATACGGCTCAGGCAGAAATACAGGGTGGGTTTCCTTGTTCCTTTCATCAGCCCTATCCTGAGCCTTCTCCAGAGCTTTGTTTACAGGAAAGCCGACCTTGTCATCTTCAACTCAGATGCAAGGAGGAGGCAGATGACAGAGGAGGCGAAGCTCAAACCGGAAAGACTGAGGCTTATTTATCATAACGCAAATCCGAGCAGGGTCCTTGAGAAGGCGGAGGACGCTAGTGAGGAAGCCTCGAAGCTAAGGGAGAGATGGAAAGGAAGGAAGCTTGTCATCTTCGTCGGAAATCTCTTCATAGACGGAAGGGACATTTCAACCCTTCTAAAGGCTTTTAAGAGGGTGAAGGAAGAGATGCCGCAAGCTCTTCTCATCCTTGTAGGAGAAGGTCCAGATAAGGAGGAAATCATCCGCCTTGCCCATTCCTTAAGTATTGAAGGAGATATCATTCTTGAGGGCTGGAAAGATAACCCCTTTTCTTATATGCTTGCTTCTGATATTCTTGTTGTCACTGCTCTCCATGAGGGGTTTAGTGGTACCATTCTCGAGGCTCTTTACTTCAATGCTCTTGTCCTCGGCTCCAGGGTGGGCGGCACCCCAGAGGCTCTAAAATATGAAGAATTGCTCTTTACCCCGAAGGAGGAAAAGGGATTGGCCACGAAAGTCTTAGAGTTATTAAAAAATGAGGAAGCATATCTGAGAGCAAAGGAGTTAATTAAAAAACGCAGGGAGGCATTCATGTTTGATTGGGTTGAAGAAATGGTAACAGCAATAAAGGAAGTGATCAAATAAACCGAAAGACATAAAACTTTAGTTTGCACATCGCACAAAAGTCTTGCGAGCGTTAAATGGTGTTTGGGACAGCACAATTTGGTTTGAGGCAGAGGCAAAGTGAAATTCTCATGGATTCCATTTCAACCACAAATAGGAAGATTACTGAAAATAGTCTTACCAAATAATTTGATAGTGCCCATCCCACAAGGTAGGTTAAGAGGGAAAAAGTGGGTAATCGGCTCTAGTAATATAGAATGTGCGTTGGGTAGTTATGAGTATGAAAAGAGGGTATTATTTGAGGCAAGGGTATCGAAGTCGAGTGTAGTTTACGATATTGGTGCTCATGTCGGTTTTTATACACTTCTAGCATCAGAATTGGTTCAGGCGGATGGCAAAGTTATCGCATTTGAACCAGTGCCTCGAAATTTACATTATCTTAAGAAACATATAGATATGAATCATTGTGCCAATGTAATGGTTGTGGATGCAGCTGTTTCAGATAAAAGTGGGGCATGCCTTTTTGATGAAGACCTCAGTAATTACACGGAGCACCTTTCCGAAAGCGGTAACCTAATAGTGCGTGTGGTTAGCATAGATGAACTTTTGATGGGTGGTAAGATACCAGCACCCGATTACATTAAGATTGATGTAGAGGGGGCTGAATTGCTCGTGCTGAGAGGTGCCAAATCAACACTTAGTAATTATAGTCCAAAAATATTTCTAGAAACACACAGTCATAGGGTGCATAATGTACATATAGATTGCTGTAATTTTCTAACGTCCCTTGGTTATAAACTAATACCCGTAGTTGGTAATGATTTGTACAGTACAAGAGAAATATTTGCGTACAAGGAATAGTGATTACTTTTGGTTAAAGGCAAAGGAGCAATAGCCGCCAGAATGAAAAAATATAAAATAGCATTGATCACAAATATTCCATCCCCCTACAGAATACCGCTTTTTGAGCGATTAGCAAAGAAGATAGACATCTTCATTTACTTTATGGCTTCAACAGAGGGGAGAAGGGGGTGGAAACCCAAGGTATATCAAGGTTTTACCTATAAAATCCTCCCGGATTTTGCTATAGGCTTTCAGAATAAAGTCACGCAGGAATCCTTTAGCTTCCATACGAATCCAACCTTGGCTTTTGAACTCTTGAAAAGACCTTACGATGTTATGATTATCGGCGGTTTTGCTTCCCTATCTTGTTATATAGCCTTTCTCTTTTCAAAAATAAAGCGAAAACCTGTCATCCTGTGGATAGAGAATACTCTTCAGGATGAGCCTTCAACCTTGAGAAAAATAGCTTTGCCCCTTATAAAACTGCTTATGAAATTCTCCAACGCCTTCGTAGTTTGTGGAACAAGGTCAAAGGAGTATGTCATATCCTTCGGTATACCCCGGGAGAGGGTTTTTACTGCCATAAATGCGGGAAATGTAGACTTCTTTAAAGCTGGGAGCGAGAGGTTAAAGGGTCAAAAAAGGGCGATTAAAAGGCAATTAAAGATAAAAAGCAACAAAGTTGTATTGTATGTGGGTCAATTTATAGAGAGGAAGGGAGTGAGATACCTTGTGGAGGCTTTCAGTAAGTTAAAAGGAGAGGAGAAAGGCGCGGGCTTGGTCCTTGTCGGAGACGGTCCTCAGAGGGAAGAGCTTATGAGAAGATGTCAAGGGGTAGAGGATATTCATTTCACAAAAAGTGTCCAGCCTGAAGAGCTTCCCCCTTATTATGCCATAGCAGATGTCTTCATCCTCCCCAGTCTTTATGACCGATTTGGCATAGTTGTGAGCGAAGCCATGGCCTCAGGGCTTCCCATCATCGCCACAGAGAAAGTGGGAGCTTCGGCAGACCTCATAAGAGACGGAGTGAACGGTTATGTGGTTAAAGACGGGGATGTGGATGGACTCTATGAGGCTTCGAGGAAAATTCTCAAGAATCCGCAGCATTCATGGTGGATGGGGGAAAATTCAAGGCGGATGATAGAGAATGAGTTCAATTTGGATAAAATGGCTCAAGGCTTTGTTGAAGCCATAGAATACGTAATAAGAACATGAATCTGACAAATGCTTCAGATTTTCCCCAGGGACGAGATCTTCTATTAACCAAAGGAGCCCTAAATTTGCTCCAAGCGATCTCTAACCTCTACGAAGAAAGGGAAATTGAATTTGTAATAGCCGGTGATGGCGACCTTTCTAATTTCATTAGGAGGTTTATTAACAAAAATGCGAATTGACGGGCTAGGGAAAAGACTTTTAGGGTCGATTCCCCATGACGAGCTGCCGAAGTATGTAAACGAGCTGAAATTACTTATTTTGCCTTCACATGCAGAGGGCTTGCCCAATATCACACTGGATACCATGACTTAAGGAACATTAGTGTTAGCCACCGCGGTCGGGGCAATACCTGATGTAATAAGGGATGGTGAAACTGGTTTTATCATGGAAAACAATTCGCCCGAGTGCATCGCTAGAAATGTTATCAGGGCTTTGAGCCACCCAGACCTTGGCAAAATCGCCAGGAATGCCCGTGCCCTTGTTGAGAATGAGTACACCTATGAGGCAGCAGTGAAGGGGTATAGAAATATTCTGGCCAACCTGAAAAAGGATCTGAGGCTATAGGTTGTATACCGCACCGGATTTGCCGAGGGGAACTTGATTCATAGCAATGGCGGCTCAGAGATACGGAGATAATGGCCAGGGTCTCTCAGAAAATCACTACATGGAAAAGGTGAGTGGCATGAATATCCTGTTCTGTGGCTCTTTCAAAGTGAAGAACCTAGGGATGCACCTAGTTCATATTTATGAAGTGCTAAGTAATCTATCGAAGTTGGGGCACCATATAGTGCCTCTAAAGATAGATATTCCGGCGAATGGGAAGGAAATTGATGCTAAAGAGAAACTATCATTGTGGGAACACATAAGAAATAGTTTGCGCTCATCGCCAATATACAAATCACTTAAAGGCGAAATAAGCATTTTCTTGTATTTCTTAAACGAAATCCGTATATTTCTCTTGGTCTTTGCTCTCATAGTAAAGCAAAAAGGAAGATTTGATATAATTTATCGGAGGCACAGCCTATTCAACAGTGAATACTTATTAGGTAAAGTATTTAAAATTCCCTCGGTCAAGGAAGTGAATGGGATAGTAACTGACGAAATAAAAGTCACCCAACGGTGGGACGACATTTCGTTACGAATTCTAGATCGGATAGAAAGATTTAATATGCCAAGTGCTGATAAGATTATCGTAGTTACATCAAAGCTAAAAGAGGTTCTTCATAATGATTATATAATACCTGAAGACAAGATTGTTGTAATACCAAATGGGGCAAATATAAATTTGTTCAAGCCAATGGACGCTGTAAAAGCAAGAAGGGAATTAAACTTAAACCAAAGGGCAAGTTATGTCTGCTTTGTTGGTACTTTAGTACAATGGCAAGGTGTTGAAGACCTAATTAGATGTGTTCCTTATATCTTAAAGGAGTGTCCGGATACACGATTTCTAATTGTTGGTGATGGGGTAATGAAGGATGAGCTAGTTGAACTTGCCGAGCAAATTGGCGTATCAGCCAATGTGATATTTACTGGAAGTGTCCCTTATGAGGAGGTGCCTCTATATATAAATGCTGGCGATGTTTGCGTGGTTCCTAAGAAACCTTTCCGAGGGGGATACTCACCCTTGAAATTATGTGAGTATATGGCATGTGAAAAACCGGTAGTGGCAACGAGGACAGATGGCTTTGAAATCCTGGAAGAAAACAATGCTGGATTGCTAGTAAATCCAGAGGATTCTCAAGAATTTGCCCAAGCGGTCGTAAAGCTTCTTCAGGACCCTGAAATCAGGAAGCAGATGGGCGAAAATGGCAGAAAATGTGTGGTTAAGAACCATAGCTGGGAAAGTGTGGCAAAAAGGGTAGCTGAGGTTTGCGAACAGGTAATAGCCGAGCACAAGGCCAAATCGCAGGGGAAAAGAGAAAGGAAACCATGAGCACCCTCCTTTTGTTGCTTTCGATGACTGTCATCGACTTTTCTCCTCTCTTTCCTGCTGCTCATTTGGGTCTTGCCCATTGCCGACAGGAGGATCTTGCTTTGCAGGGTATTCTCTTCCCCACAACCTGGGATTTAGACCAGCCAATGCTTCCCTAATGAGTCTGCTGTCTTCTCCAAAGGCTAAGCTCCGTCCCTTTGTCAGCACTTCAGCATAAATCCTCAGATCCTGGGGCTTAATCATAATTGTATCAAAAAGGCTATTTCCTGATATTCTCATAAAGCAAGCAAGTATTATAATGGTAGTGATGGTATAAGCAACTGTTGAAGCAAACGCTGCTCCAGCGATTCCCCACATAGGGATGAGCAAAAGATTGAGAGGGATATTTACTGCAAGCGAGACAGCAACGGCAACTGTGTTAATCATAGGCCTTCCTCGTCCGGTAATTTCATTGCCCAATACCTTACAAATGCTTAAAGCCACTACCCCTGGTAACAGAATCCAGAGAGGTTGAACTGCAGGGAGAAAGGCAGAGCCAAAGAGTAGGCTAATAATATATTTGCCTAAGAAAAAAAGGAGCACGCCAGCCCCTAAGGTGAGGAAAAGAGTATTGCGACATATTACAGGGGTAGACTTATTAGCCTCCTCAGCACCTGATCGTGATGTTCTAGCCACTATCACCACACCCACAGCAGAAGGGAAATACCACAAGGCTTCTGCCATGGCTACGGCGACTGAATAGTAGCCGACAAAGGTCACGCTCATAAAGAAAGCAACCAAGAACATATCCAGTCGGTAATTAAGCAATTGAATCACATTGCCCAAATATCCCTTAATGCCGAATTTGACCGAATCCTTGAATAATAGTGGATGGAAAGACCACCTTATATTAGTTACTCTACGCACCAACAGAATAGAGAGAATGGTGGCTACAAGAGTGGCGCTTGCCCAAGCCAGAATAGCGCCAAATATTCCTCCCTTGACGACTAATAAGAGGAAGAGTATAAGGACTAAGAATGCACCGCCCTGTGCTAGGTGCACCAGGTTAAACTCCTTTATCCTATATTGCCCTAATAAAATGCAACTGAAATACATTGTTAGCAAGCTTAAAGGCAGGATGATTACCGCTAATAAAAGACAAAGGGGGTCGGCATCTCGGAGGAAGGAGGGGTGAAAGGAGTAATAATAAATAAGAAAGGCGACACTTAAAATAACTCCCAGCCCCAGGGCTGCTATCACAGAATTAGAGGCAAGCGCGGCGGGTCTGTATTTCTTACTGCCACCGAAGTAGACATTGGCGATGCCTATACCCAGATTCCCGAGAGCAGCTAGTAGTATTGGAACCAGAAGAATAAGGGCATAAGCCCCCTTTCCCTCCGGTCCTAAGACCCTGGCAACAACGATAGCTGCAGCTATACCGAAGATGACCGTTATTATCCGGGTGGAGAAGGTGACTAGGGTGTCTTTTATGAATTTCAATGTCCTGCCTTAGTGCAGATTCCATAAAGGTCTAAGCAATCTTTAGAACAGGCTGAGGCAATCTTAAAGTCATTAAGTGAAAACTTAGTCAGGAAAGTTTCTTGCGGAATAATAGGGTTTTGCTCCGTCTTGGACTTGAAGAGGGTTCTCCTTACCCGTTTTAATTGAACGAGGATAGGCGAAGGTAAAATATAATCAAGTAATCGATAGAGAGGATCTATTACATAAACTTTGAGTGGGGATTGTTTCACCCGATTGGATTCAATAGCTTGAATTTCATCTGAGCCATATAAGCCATAAACTTTGACTTCTTCAAAAACTTTGCTAAGTAGATTTTTAAGCTCGTTATCCTTATATTCCTTTATATGTTCTGGATTCCACGGCTTTTGAAACGGCAAGAGTCTTAGCTTTGAATTTGGTGTTGAAACAATAAAAGTGCCCCCTCTTTTTAGTACTCTCTTTATCTCCGAGAGGTAATTTGAAACCATCTTCGGCTCAATGTGTTCTATGACTTGAAAAGACAGCGCTACATCAAAAGACTCATTTTTGAACGGGAGCTTAAGTCCATCTGCTTGCATGAAAATTAGGTTATCCTTGCTATATTTGTCCCGGCAGTATGAGATACCCCTCTCCCAAATATCAATGGCTACTATGCTAGAGGTAAATTCTGACAAATAATCGGCACCGTATCCGGTGCCACAGCCAATTTCCAATACCTTCCTACCAGCCACAAATTCTCTGGCAAATATTGCATATGCTGCCAAGTGCCTCAGATATTCTACATATTGTTCTACCGATTCCCACTTTTCCCTTAGCATTACCGGCATTGGTCATTTTCTCCAATAATAGTCAAAAAGACACTGCTTCATTTCTGCTCTATAGCCTTCCTATAATCTTTATTAATGCCTTTTGTCTACTCTCAATGGGGAATAGCCTTTTAACCCTTTCCCTGGCTATTTTGCCTGCATCCGATTTCAAAGCCTTCCTTATAGCCTCGGCCGTTGCTTCTGGATCTCCGTATGGAACGTAGAAGCCAGTATCGCCAACCAATTCTGGCAAAGCTGCATTACTGGTAACAACAGGAACACACTCACATGCCATCGCCTCTGCTAGACTTAAACCAAAGGACTCGTGATAGGAAAGTTGGCAATATACCTTGGCTTTCTGATACCATTTAGGCAGCTTGTCAAAAGGGATATATCCCATAAATTCCACATTTGATGGTGCAATTGCCTTAAGAAGTTCGATAGAATTATCATATGGTTGCCCAATTAGTATAAATTTTATATTTGGCAAATATGCGGCTGTCCTTACGAAAGCTTCTAAACCTTTCTTCTTGAGTGTGTTGTATGTAACAGCACCAACAGTTATTACCAAATCCTCGTTTTTCTTTCCCTCCGACTTGAATTTATCGCAATCAACGGCGTTATACACAAGCTCTATCTTGTTAGGATCTACATAATTTAAAGCTTCACTTTTATTGAATTCAGAAACAGCCAATACTTTATCCGCATGTTTCAATGCAAATTTTGTCATTCTAGCAGATTTTGATTTGGGGAACCTCATTACACCGTAGTTTATACTTGGCTCGTTTGCCACATCGTATCCACCAGAAACCACAATCGACTTTTTCCTAAATATTGTTGAGAGTAAAACTGCTAAAAATGCATGGAAGCCCGCAAACCACGAAAAGGCAACATCAGCCCATAGGATGCCTTTAGTAAAATTAAGCAAGGTTATCAGTGTGCTTTTTGAATATATTCTGCTCAAAGCAGGATCTATAACCCGTACAACGAAATTGTTTCTAAGTATTTGTATATCCTGCTCGATGAACGAGCTTGTCGTCGTTCTAACAAACAAAATCCTCTTTTTCCGATTCATCGCTACAGTCCATCAGCGGGTATTCTTAGCTAATATCCCTACAATCCTCTCCGCTGCTCTCCCATCCCCAAACACGTCTCTTTGCTTCCCCTTTGGCTCGAAATGCCTAACCGCTTCAATGATTTTCTCTCTATCTGAGCCAACTAGGATGTTCCAGCCATCTTCAACCGTCTCTGGCCAGCCTGTCGCCTCGTCGAGAGTAATACATGGGACTCTGGCAAAGTAGGCTTCTTTCTGAAGCCCGCCAGAATCGGTGACAACCTTTCTAGCATTTCTGGTCAGTATTATTGAAGCCAGATAACCAACAGGGGCTATTAACACCATGTTTGGGGCATTCTTTAGCTTGCTGTATAACTGGTATTGCTTGAGGTACTTCTCGGTTCTGGGATGGACAGGAAAGACTATTTTCTCATCCACGCTCAAAAAAGCTTCGACAATACTTTCAAGGTTACCCTTGATTTCAGTATTTCTTGCCCGGTGAACTGTTGCCAGCAAGTATTCACCTTTACTTACTCCTAGCTTATCGACTATTCTCGAATTTCCCTCAGCAACTTTAGAAAAGAATAGAAAGCTGTCTAACATAACATCACCAGTAAGGCAAACCCCTTCCTCAATGCCCTCTCTTTTCAGATTATCTACCGCTGTTTGCGTTGGAGCAAACAGCAGCTTGGAAATATGGTCTGTTAATACTCTGTTAACCTCCTCGGGCACCGACTTATCAAACATTCTTGGTCCTGCCTCTACATGAGCTATAAGGATATGAAGCTTTACCGCCGCCAAAGCTCCGGCGAGGGTGGAGTTTGTATCGCCGTAAACCAAGACTAAATCTGGTTTTTCCGTAATCAAGACCTCCTCAATGCCTATCATCATCTTTCCTGTCTGCCGGCCATGCATGTCCGAGCCGACTTCGAGATTGTAATCTGGCTTGGGGATATCTAATTCATCAAAGAATACTTTAGATAATTCTATATCATAATGCTGACCGGTATGAACCAACACCTCTTGGTGCTTCTTTCTGAGCTCTCTCGATACCAACACTGCCTTGATGAATTGTGGTCTGGCGCCGACAATAGAAACGACTTTCATTCGATCGCCTGCCTAATTACTGTCACTATCCTTTCTATTTGCTCCTCACCAAGCTCAGGATAGATAGGCAAGGAAAGAACCTCTTCCTGAGCACTTTCGCTTTCTGGCAGGTCACCCAATTGATAACCTAAAGGTTTATAAACTTCCTGAAGGTGCAAAGAGAACGATAGTAAATAGCTGTAGCTACGACCCTTTTACTTAGCGCTTGAGGAGGTACATGCCTCTACCACCTTCTTTAACCCTGCCTAACAATGTATAAGTATTCAGACGAGAATTTCCCAAAATATATTCTACAAATTCGATTTCATTATAGTTTATATATGCGTTTCTCATTTGTGGTTCATTGAATTGGTGTGGTTCAAAGAACATAAACTTTGTATCCAGCTTGCTCAGAAATTCTGTAAGTTTGTGATAATCATCTTCGTTCTTTAGGAAATGATGGAAAATACTCAATGCTAATACGATATCATAGTTTACCTTTTCAATATCAAATACTGACTTCGATATAACTTCGAACTTCTTCTTTCCTACGCTTTTCAACTTATTTAAAAAATACAGTGCTTCGGGATAATTTTCAACAGCATAGCAGGTGAACCCTATATCCTCTAATTTGTGACAGAAGTATCCCCAGTTAGAGCCAATGTCCAGTACCTCTCCCCTGTGACACGGTAAGTTATTCAAGATAAGAGCAAGTCTCTCGTCTCCTTTTGAACTGGGAATACTCCTCAAATCTGGATGCAGGAGTGGCTGATATATGCGGCCTTCTTCGGCATATGAAAGCAGCTTAGCTTTGAACTTCGCCCATTCATAATGTCTTTTTGTTATTATGACAGGTATACTTTGAAGCCCCAATATTTTCGCAATTGATAAACGGTGCCGACCATCCTCAAATAGAAGAGCGCCATCCCGTCCTATTTTTACTGTAACTTCATCTATGAAATTCGGATTCCCGAGTTCCCTTTGCGTTTTATATCCCCTCGTCTTAATATCAAAATAAAGCTCATCAATTCCCCGCCATCTAGCGTTAAGTTCATCCTCAGTTTTGCATCCCCACTTTAGCATACCTTCCTCAATTTCCTTCAAAATTCGGCTGTGAGCTTTGCTTTTTGAAAGAGGGACCCCATTTCTAAAATGTTCTCTGAAAGCCACAAAAATATCCATATCTTCAAACTTTTGTCTTTTTAAATCCCAATCTCCACCTTCAATAGAACGTATATTCTTATATTTATTATTACAAGTTAAACTCTGGTAACATATTTCAGTGGGGTTAATATAGACTACTTCATTTGCTTTAAAGCTCTTTGTCCCCCCTCTGAACATTCTAAATTTAATTTTCAAGTCTAACCTTATAAACCATACTTTCCAATATGCTCGTTCCAATATTCTTTTCCCCCGTTCAGGGCTTTTACGATAAATAATTTTTCTTATCCTGAGGAAGAAATTCATTGTCATGATTGCTTCATCCCTTTGTCAATTAGCCTTGTTATACTTTCAATTTGCTCCTCGCTGAGTTCAGGATACATGGGTAGGGAAAGAACCTGTTCCTGAGCCTGTTCGCTCTCAGGAAAATCGCCCACCTTATAGCCTAAAGGTTTGTAGACTTCCTGAAGGTGTAACGAGAGTGGGTAGTAAATAGCAGTGGCAATGCCTTGAGAGAAGAGATATTCCTGGAGCTTATCTCTACTTCGTCCGGGATTCTTTACACGAATTGTGTAATAATTGAAGACATGATAGCTATCAGGTGCTATATAGGGCGGTTCAATACTTTCCACTTCGCCCAAAAGCCGGGAGTAGAGCTCCGCATTTCGCCGTCGCCGGTCAATCCATTCATCAAGGTGCTTTAGCTTAATACTGAGTATAGCCGCCTGTAAGGCGTCAAGCCGGCTGTTAAAGCCAGGTACGAGGTAAGAATAGCTAATCTTAGAGCCATGTTTTCTGAGTATTTCTACTGTTTCGGAGAACTTGGGGTCGTTAGTAACTACCATGCCACCGTCGCCATAGGCACCGAGGTTCTTAGCTGGGAAGAAGCTGAGGCAGCCGGCATCGCCTATTGAGCCCACCTTTCTATCTTTGTATTCGGCGCCTAGAGCTTGGGCACAGTCTTCAATTATTTTGAGATCGTGCCGCTTGCCCAGCTCCAGGATAGGCTCCAGTGCTGCTGGCTGACCATAGAGATGGACAGGAATTATAGCTTTAGTTCCAGGAGTAATTTTCTGCTCAATTTGTGCCGGATTTATGTTGTAGGTCTTGGGGTCAATGTCCACGAATACGGGTATGGCGCCGCAATTGATTATAGCCCCAGTGGTGGCAATGAAGGTAAAGGGAGAGGTAATTACCTCGTCGCCGGGTTTAATACCGCAGGCGAGTAGGGCAAGGTGCAGGGCGTCAGTGCCTGAGGCAACACCTATAGTAAACCTTGTCTCGCAATAGGAAACCATCTCTTCTTCAAAAGCTCTGACCTCAGGTCCGAGAATAAATTGCCCACTCTGTAGAACTCTTTGAATAGCTTCATTAATTTCATCTTTTATTGAGTTAAATTGAGCCTTGAGGTCAACCAAAGGGATCTTCATAAGCTAATCCTTTCCACTCTCTCGCCGCCTTTAGTTTTCTGCATAGTATATTCCTTATCGCATTGAGGGCATCTTGCCTCACAAGTTCCTCTAAAATCGAGCTTAACACCACACTCGCAGACCCAGCCCTGGATTCGGGCTGGATTGCCATAGATAAGAGCATAATCGGGTATGTCTTTGGTAACCACTGAGGCAGCACCTACCAAGGCATACCTGCCTATAGTGTTGCCACAGATAATGGTAGCATTAGCCCCAATGGTTGCCCCCTTCTTAACTAAGGTGGGTATGAACTTGTCCTTCTGGGATATATGGCTGCGGGGGGTCTTGATATTGGTAAAGACGCAGGCAGGGCCACAGAAGACATTGTCTTCCAGGGCAACCCCGTCAAAGACCGAGACATTATTCTCAATTTTGACATTATTGCCGATATTTACGTTCTTACCGATGAACACACCTTGTCCTATCGTGCAGTTCTTGCCTATATTAGTATGAGGCATAATATGGGAAAAGTGCCAGATTTTAGTGTCGTCACCAATGCTAGATGGTCCTTCCACAAGGCTGGTAGAGTGGACAAAGAAGCTATGTCTGCTGGCTATAGGGATGCTCTGTCCTTGTCCCTGGAGCGACCTCTGGCAAGCATCGAGAACCTGCAAGACCTTTAGACCGCTACTGCCATCTGTTTTTGGTTTGTGGCGTGATTTCAGGCAATCAAGAAAATGCTGGCATTCCAGTTTCAGTGGCTCTGCCATAGTAAATTCAATCGGTGTGGCTTCCTGCCGACGGGGCACTGGGACACGGTCAATCCACTCTATTTGGTGCTCGTAGAGCAGGAGCTTGTTTTTTGAGTTTACATCGTCAAATACTGCCATCTTCTTATCGCCAATAATGACCAGTTTCTGTTCTTTGTAGGGGTGGAGCCAGCTTACGAAGATATGAGCTCTAACCCCGCTGCCAAAGCTCATAGTGGTAACGGTAACATCAGCTATATCCTGGTGAAGGTAACAGCCACCGTGGGCAGAGACCCACTCGGGCATTTCGTTGAGCAGCAGCAGGATGACTGATATATCGTGGGGAGCGAAGCTCCACAGGATGTTTTCTTCGGTCCTGAACTTGCCCAGGTTAAGCCGACTGGAATAGATGTAGTTGAGGTTGCCCAGCTCTCCATTATCTACCAGTTTTTTGAGCTTAACAATTCCGGGGTGATACTCAAGGACATGACCTACCATAAGGATTTTACCTTTTTCTTCAGCTAATTTGACTAGTTCCTCCCCCTCTTCAACTGTCAGGGAGAGCGGCTTTTCCACAAAGACATCCTTACCCGCTAGCAAGGCTTGTTTGACCATAGCATAATGAAGCGCCGCTGGGGTGGATATGATAACCCCTTTTATTTCTTTATTAGCTAATACCGGCTCAAGTTTCGTTTCCCGGTTGGTATCTGGGTAAAGGGCTTCGAGCTGATTTAGAGCTTCAGGATTACTGTCACAGACGGTACGCAGGGCACCAAGCTCAGCGAAATTGCGAATCAGATTCTTACCCCAGTTGCCGCAACCGATGACAGCTATGTTACGTTTCATAATCTGCTCTCAAAAAATCCTCCAAGCTATGAACATCACTCCCCATTACAAACTTGACCTTGTTTTTCATCACATTAAGCCACTCTTTTGGAGGCACATTATATTTTACATTGAGCTCAACTAGAACATTATTTTCGCAAGCAATGCTAAAGATTTCCTCTACTTGACTTCTTTCTAATGTGAGATTGTTTCTTACTAAGAATAATCCAGGATGTGCCCATATATTCACCTTTGGGTTAGTAAGAGCAATTCTCAGGGCATCATAGTACTGACTCACATCGACCGGGAATGAGTGAAATGCCATCAACACTATCTCGCATTGTCTCAATACCTCATCTGAAACATCAAGCTCTCCAGTTTTAAGCACTTTTGCCTCACAACCTGATAAAATGATTAGTTTAGGGTACTTCCTTCGTGCTAACTCGATTTCCTTCAATAACGCATAAAAGTCGTAGTCCAAATTCTTTCTTACATGCTCGCTAAAAACAATTAAAGGAATCCCATGTTTGAGTGCTTCCTTGCAGCATTCATCCACCGAATTGTTACCATCTGTGTAATTTGTGTGAACATGCCATTCACCACTGAGCAAGTAAGGTTCGTATTTCATCCAATTTTTATAGCTTAAAGAATTTACCATCCCCAGTATACACCTCGTCCCAATATCTTATCATTTTGATATTCCATCTTATGTCTTCTTGCTTATCAGAGATAGGTTCACCTAAAGCAAGTTTAACAGCATCATATACCATGTTAATACCTGCCGCAGTGCACAAAACTATCGTTCCTTGAACTCTGGGGTTGCTTTCTATTATTTTCGGCACTCCATCGCTGTCCAACTTAAATTGAAACCCAATATTCCCGTGGAGCTTAAGCAGGGTTGAAATTTGGCTACTATAACTGGTGATCTCAGGATTATTTTCTGTAATCCCAACAAAGCTGATCCCCATTTTTATCTTCTCTCGCCGCCTTGGGATTACGATTAAAGCTGTTCCGTTATTTGTTAAAACATCAACAGAGTATTCGCTACCTGGAAGGTACTCCATAACCAATAGCTCAGGAAATGGCTTTGCACTTTTAAGAACGGCATAGATATTCTCCAGGTTAGCGAAAATGTCTGTCGGCTTATAATTCATTAACAAATCTAGGCGGTCAATATCTTCCCTTAGGATTCGAAAGCCCCTTAAGCCACGCGAAACAGGGGGCTTAAAGCAAACGGGAACACCAGGATAGCCTAAACTATAAACAGCCTGTTCAAATTCATTCCATGTGTTTACTTTGCAAAAGTCGGGTG
>JABUBO010000261.1_pt1 | contig 16538 bp, 16 predicted proteins | sample 7240361 | NCBI WGS metagenome assembly JABUBO01 (sample SAMN07256346, study PRJNA390944) | subsurface metagenome | isolation source: Methane hydrate marine sediment | place: Pacific Ocean: Eastern North Pacific, ODP site
ATTAAAAGAGAAACAGGACTTCAAAGAGATAAGGTTAAAATAAAAAAAAATAACTTTATTTCTTTATAATTGTTAAAATGAAATGGTTAATTTCCTCGAATATGGAAAAAAAATGATTATTATTAAAAATCAAAATCAAAAAAAAAGAAAATATTTTATTCAATTTTTACTTCAATAGCATCTTCCATTAGATCCTTAAAAGGAACGTCAATTTTCAGTAATCCATTTTTGTATTTGGCTTTTGCTTCTGTGGCTTTTACAGGACAACATATTGCATAAGACCCTACATATACTAACTCTTCTGTTTCTCTTTTAATAAAGAAACTATCTCCATGCATTTTTAAAAAGATTGAATTCTTTTCTACTCCAGGTAAGGTTATTTCGATATGATATTTATTATGTTCATCATCAGCCCATGCACATATGTTTGGTGAAACCATTCTTTTTTCTTTTTTAGACATATTTTTAAATCTCCTTTTTTATTTTTAATGAAATTTAGCTAAGATAAAAAGCAAATATGAGAATTTCAATTTAACTTTAATAAATTATTAAGCATTTAGATGGAGATATTCCTATATCTTAAGTCAATATTTAATTTAATTTTTAAAATATAATCTGCAGATATTTACATTAATGGAAATATCATTATTTAAAAATTAAAATTTCTTAAGAAATATTTAAAAGCAAATTTAAAATTGATGGGTTAAAACTAATGAAAAAAACAGTACAAAATTTAATGGCTGCCTTTATGGGTGAATCTCAAGCAAGAATGAGATATACTATGTTTTCTAAAATAGCAAAAAAAGAAGGATATGTATTAATATCAAAAATTTTTATTGAAACCGCTGACCAAGAGAAAGAACACGCAACATGGAATTATAGAATGTTACAAGATCTAAAAAAAGAAGAAAGTTTTGATGATTTGGAAGTTCAAGCTGCAGGACCTACAACTTATGGAACGACCGAGGAAAACTTAAAATCTGCAATTGCTGGAGAAGATTATGAATGGCAGGAAATGTATCCAGGATTTGCAGATATTGCAGAAAAGGAAGGATATCCAGAAATTGCTACCAGATTGAGATCCATTGCTCGTGCTGAAAAACATCATTCAGAACGCTATGGTAAGCTTTTAAAACTAGTCTGTGATGATGCATTCTTCAAACGTGGGAAGAAGATTGTTTGGGTATGTATGGAGTGCGGTTATGAAGTAGAGATGGACGAATTACCAGAAGATTGGAGGTGCCCTGCTTGTGATCATCCAAGAGCATACTACCGAAAAAAATGTGAAGAATTTTAAATTTTTTTAATATTTATTAGAAAATAATTTTTAAAATCAAAATATTCAATAAATAAACATATAAGAAAAGGCGAAAGAATCTTGACTCAATTAAAAGAAATTTATAAATGTGAAGTTTGTGGTAATATTGTTGAAGTGCTTCATACTGGAGGTGGTACTCTTGTATGTTGCGGACAAGATATGAAATTAATAGAACCAAAAACTGCTGATTATAAAGGAGAAAAACATATTCCTTATATAGAAATTGATGGGAATAAAGTGACTGTTTCTATTGGAATTGTTGCAAATATGGCTCATCCAATGACTGAAGAGCATTGGATTGAATGGATAGAATTAATTTGCAAGGATAATTGCTATAAAAGGAAATTTCTTAAGCCAGGCGATGAACCTAAAGCAACATTTGTAGTAGCAGATACTGAGGGACTCTGGGCTAGAGAATACTGTAATTTACACGGTTTATGGAAATTCAAATAAATAATATTAATTTAAAATAATTTTTTTTTTCATCTTTCTTGGAACCTATTTAAAAGAAGATAAAAGATATTTATAAAAAATAAATAATTCTATTTTTTCCTTATTTTAAGGTCTTTTTAGCTATTATTAATTTTATTTTCATAGAATAATTTGAAAGAACAATATATAAAAAATGCTAAATGAATTATTTTTAATGAATTATTATTCAAAAAATAGTGAAAAATTAAAATGAGTAGTTCTGAAAAATCAATAGGAATACCTTTAATTGAAGATAAATTTCCAGAAATGGAAGTTAAAACTACGCACGGAATGATAAAATTACCTGATGACGCTAATGAAGGTGGAAAGTGGTGGTTTATTTTGTTCAGCCATCCAGGAGATTTTACACCTGTCTGTACAACTGAATTTGTAGCGTTTGCAAAACGAAATAAACGATTTCAGGAGCTTAAATGTAGATTAATAGGACTTTCCATCGATCAAGTTTTTTCCCATATCAAATGGGCAGAATGGATTAAAGAAAATTTAAAAGTTGAGATCCTTTTTCCAATAATAGCAGATCATGGTCAAGTTAGTCAGACATTGGGTATGATTCATCCCAGTAAAGGTTCCAATACTGTTAGAGCGGTTTTCTTAGTAGATCCTAATGGAATTATTAGACTTATTCTTTATTATCCGCAAGAACTTGGCCGAAACATGGATGAAATTCTTAGAATAGTTAAAGCTATACAAAAAGCAGATAGAGAAAAGGTAGCAATGCCAGCAAATTGGCCTAATAACGAATTGCTGGGTGATGAAGTGATTATCCCTCCTGCATCAGATATAAAAACTGCTGAAGAAAATCCTAAAAAGTATGACTGCTACGACTGTTGGTTCTGTCATAAAAAGTTGTAAAATTTTAATTCTCAAATTTTTTTTATAATTTTACTAATTTTATTCCAGCTTATAGAATTAATTTAAAAAATTGACAATAATAAGGGAAAAAAAATTAATGTATAATTTTACAAGCGTTTCTTACAAACCCTGCAATATATTTCAATTTTTTAACTAATAATTTTTTAAATTAGAATTCATATAACTGCTCTCGCTCTAACATCAGGTGGTAATCCAGATCTCCGTACGATGTATAGCCAAAAAATTCAGCGATGAGCCAAAAGCAATATTTGTAGTTGCGGACACTGGAAGGTTTCTGGGCTAGAGAATATTGTAGTTTACATGGTCTATGGAAATCAAAATAATAAAATAATTTAAAATATTTTTTTTATATATTTTCCTTCTATCTTTTTTATGGAAATAAAAAAAAGTCTTATTTGCAATTATAATAAGAAAATAAACTGAAAATTAAAGAATCATTGTTCTTCTGCTTCCATTCTTAACTTTTCTCTAATTAATTCATCAACAACACTTGGATCTGCAAGTGTAGTTATATTTCCAACATTCGATCCTGTAGCGATTGCTTTTAAAATCCTTCGCATTATTTTACCACTTCTTGTTTTTGGTAGTGTATCAGCGAATTGAATGACCTCTGGCTGGAAAACGGGACCTATTTCTGTTCTAACATGCATAACTATGTCTCTTTTAAGTTTTGTTGTTTTTTTAATTCCTTCCATTAAAGTTACATAAGCATAAATTGCTTGTCCCTTTATCTCATGTGGAATTGGTGCAACTGCTGCCTCAGCAACTTTAGGATGACTAACAATAGCACTTTCAATTTCCATTGTTCCAATTCGATGCCCGCTAACCTTTATAACATCGTCGAGCCGACCTAGAATCCAGTAATAACCGTCTTCATCTCGGCGTGCTCCATCACCAGTAAAAAATTTATTTGGAAATCTCTCAAGATAGGTTGATTTAAAACGCTCCGGATCACCCCATACATTTCTTAACATACCTGGCCAAGGTTGCTGGATTACTAAATAACCCCCTTCATTTGCCTCAACCTCTAATTCCTCAACATCAATGATTTTTAGACTAATTCCAAAAAATGGAAGTGTACAGGATCCTGGCTTCATTGGAGTGGCAGTAGATATAGGAGTTATTAAAAATCCACCACTCTCCGTTAACCAATATGTATCAACGATAGGGCATCTTTCCTTTCCAATAATCCTATAATACCAGAGCCATGCTTCTGGATTAATTGGCTCTCCAACTGTTCCTAAGACCTTTAGGCTGTTAATATTATGTTTAAGAACAGGTTTATCCCCGTATCTCATTAGAGAACGAATAGAGGTTGGGGCTGTGTAGAATTGATTTACTTTGTACTTCTCTATAATTGCCCAAAACCTATCAACATCTGGAAATGTGGGTACGCCTTCGAACATTACGGTAGTTGCTCCGTTACACAATGGGCCATAGATTATATAACTATGCCCAGTAATCCAACCAATATCTGCTGTACAAAACCATACCTCACCTTCCTTATAGTTGAACACGATTTTGTGTGAGTATGAAGTAAATAACAAATATCCTGCAGTTGTATGAAGAACTCCTTTTGGTTTTCCGGTCGTACCACTTGTATATAAAATAAACATTGGGTCTTCTGAATCCATTTCTTCACATGGACATTCTTCTGATTGACCTGCAATAAAATCATCATACCAAATATCCTTTTCATCATCCCATGGAACTTCTACACCAGCTCGTTTAACAACAATTACTTTCTCAATTGTTGGGCATTGATCAATAATTAAAGCCGCACCTTCTTTCATTGGATATAATTTTCCAGATCTTTTAGTTTTGTCGACAGTAAATAATAATTTTGCTTCGCTATCTGCTATTCTATCTTTTACCGCTTCTTTGCTAAATCCACCAAAAACAATAGAATGAATAACTCCAATTCTAGTACATGCAAGCATAATGATAGCGAGTTCAGGAACCATTGGCAACCAAATGGCAATTCTATCACCTTTTTTTAATCCTGCCGCTTTCATAGCATTTGCTACTTTGGATACTTGCTTAAGAAGCTCCATGAACGAAAATCTTTTTTCTATTCCATCATCACCCTCCCAAATTATTGCAACTTGGTCTCCCCTGCCATTTTTAATATGTCTATCTATACAATTATAACTAACATTAAGTTTTCCACCAATAAACCATTTACCAGGAAATGAATCGGTGCTTTCCCAAACTTTATCCCATTTCTTAAACCAGTCTAAAGTTTCTGCAATCTTACCCCAGAATTGTTCAGGATTTTCTATTGACTCCTTATGCATTGTTTTATATTGTTCCATATTAGTAACATATCCAGTTTTCATAAATTCTGGGTCTGGATTAAAAATACGTGTTTCTTTTAAAATTGAATCCATTTTTTCTTCTTTAGACATAAAACTTGACTCTTTTTAACTTTTAAATATTTTTTACTCTATTTTTTCCATTAAAAAAAAAGAATAAAATATTTCGCTTATAATTTAAAAATAATAAGAATAATATCCAATATGAAAATATAGAAAAAAAGTTTAGAGAAGTGGAGAGAAAAAGATATCATCGCCGAGGAGGCAATTAAAAATATCGTTCCGGACAATCGTGTATTTATTGGAAATGGTTGTTTAGAACCTTAAGGTCTTACATATGAATTATCCCAAACAGTATGAAACATATTTTTTTACAAAGGATAATAAAAAAATCACTATACGTCCTTTAAAAACTACAGATGAGCATTTGTTAAAAGATCTATATTACTCCTTAGACAAACAAAGCATGTATTTTAGGTTTTGTGAAGTAGGTAGGAATTTTTGCGATACTGTAATACAGCAAGAGGTAAATATCGATTATCATAACATATTTTGTATAGGCGCGCTCGTAGGAGAGATTTCAAATAAAGAAATGGTCGGAACAGCGGGGTTTTATCTCAATCCAAATACTAACACAGCAGAATTTTCCTTCGTTGTGAAAAAATTGTGGAGAAATAAAGGAATAGGACAATATTTATTACATCATCTAATTATGATTGCAAAAGAAAAGGGTATTAAGGGTTTTTACGGAACCATTCATTTTCAAAATAAAAATACGATTCATATTATTAAAAAATCAGGATATACAAAAGTATCACCACCCGAAGTTGGAGAAAAGGAACTATTTTTTGAATTATTTTTTGAAAAAGAGTAGTTAATTTTTATTTATTCTCTGTTATTCAATAAATAGGACTTTTTTATTCTCAAGTTCTTGCGGAACCTACAACTAATTCCTAATTTTTTCAAATTAATTGTTGAGATTATGATTTTGTTTTTTAGTTTTCTTATAGTTTCTCCAATTTTTTAGTTTTCTAAATGGATATGATATAGTATCAATAACTGCTCATCCCGTACAAATAAAATTAGTCTTTTTCAATTCATTTGGGTTAATTTTATTTTCCATACTGATTTAATCCTCTTTTTATTATTAATTTATTTTTTTTATTTTTTCTCTTTCTCCAATTATATTAGGTTTTTATGGTCCATATTTCCTTTCTGATATTTTTTTTACTATAATTTCAATTATTTTTACATAATAATTATATAAACATAAATCTAGTTCTTATATTTAATAAAAATTGAATGTATAATTGAAATATAAAAAACATGTATGAAAATAATGACGGAAGAGATAAAAACAAAAGTAGGTTTAAAATTGGAAAAAGAAATGATATTTAAATGTGACTTGGGTAAAATGGCACTTAAAGATTGCTATATTGACGAAACTAATCAACAAGAAGCAGATATGTGGGGTCCAAATCCATCTAGACTTTTAGGAATGGCTCTTTTGGGGTGTTTAAGTGCGAGTTTTATTTTTTGTTTAAAAAAAAGAAATTTTTCAATTGATGATTTAAAATCAGAAGCCGAAGTAGTAATTGGGAGGAATAATAGAGGGCTTTTAAGGGTAAAAAAAGTAAATGTCCATATAATCTCTAAAATTGACGATCCTAAAGCCCGTAAGAGAGCAGATCAATGCAGGAAGATGTTTGAGACTTATTGCACTGTTACCGCAGCTGTTAGGGACGGGATTGAAGTGAATGTAAATCTTGAATATTAATTTTTTTAATTAAATATTTTATTTGTTTTTCTTTTGTTATGGTTTTTTTTTTTTGTTTAACTCAAGTACAATCTTATTTATTATTAAACAAACATTTAAATATGTAAGCTTACACTTTATAAATAATGGTTGTCAATCATAGGTTGACAAACAAAAATTAACAGACTTTATAAAAATTAAAACTAAAAAAAAGAGGAAAATAACATGAGAAAAATAATTGGAATTGACTTGGGAACTTCTAATTCTGCAGCTGCTGTACTAATCGGGGGAAAGCCCACATTAATTCCGAGCGCTGAAGGACTCACTATTGGAGGTAAAGCTTTTCCTAGTGTAGTTGCCTTCACGAAAGATGGACAACGCTTAGTAGGAGAACCTGCTCGTAGACAAGCTATTTCTAATCCAGACAGAACCATAACTGCCATTAAACGAAAAATGGGTATGAGTTATAAGGTTAAAATCGATGGAAAAGATTATTCTCCGCAAGAAATTTCAGCAATGATCTTAAGGAAAATAAAGGAAGATGCAAGTGCCTTTTTAGGAGAAGAAGTAAGTGAAGTTATTATTACGGTACCTGCATATTTTAACGATAATCAAAGGCAAGCCACAAAAGACGCCGGTAAAATTGCTGGATTAAACGTAAGAAGATTAATTAACGAACCTACTGCTGCTGCCGTATCTTATGGTTTAGATAAGGAAGATATCAGTATTAAAATTGCTGTTCTTGATTTAGGAGGAGGTACATTTGATGTCACTATACTCGAAATGGAAAATAAAGTATTTGAAGTCATTTCCACAGCTGGAGATACTCAATTGGGAGGAACTGACATGGATAGAATTTTAGTAGATCATATTGCTACAGAATTTCAAAAGGAACAAGGAATTGATGTGAGAAAAGATTCTAAAGCAATGGAAAGGATTAGAGACGCAGCAGAAAAAGGAAAAATTGAGTTATCCACGACGCTAACAACTGAAATAAATCTGCCTTACATTACTGCGGATGCAAATGGACCTAAACATTTAAACATGTCCTTAACTAGAGCCAAACTTGAGAGTTTAATTAGCCCAATTTTAAAAAAATTAGAGATATCTATTAAAAGGGCGTTAAGCGATGCAAACTTACAGTCTTCAACTATAGATAAGATTCTGTTAGTAGGAGGGCCTACAAGAATGCCTAGCGTTCAAAAAAAGTTCCAAGAACTTTTTGGAAAGCCTCCAGAACATGGTATTGATCCAATGGAATGTGTTGCTCTGGGTGCTTCAATACAAGGTGGAATTTTATCTGGTGAAGTTAAGGATTTATTACTCTTAGATGTCACGCCACTCTCTTTGGGTGTCGAAACATTGGGAGGAGTATTTACAAAATTAATTGAAAGAAATACGACAATTCCTACGAGAAAAACTGAAGTATTTTCGACAGCGTCAGACAATCAACCTGCAGTTGAAATTCATGTACTTCAAGGTGAAAGACCAATGACTGCTGATAATATTACTTTAGGGACATTTCATTTAACTGGGATACCACCAGCTCCGAGAGGGGTGCCACAAATAGAGGTGACATTTGACATCGATGAAAATGGCATTTTAAATGTAACAGCAAAAGACAAAGGTACTGGAAAACAAACTGGAATTACTATTACTGCTTCTACAAAGATGTCTGAATCAGAAATAGATGCAAAAATCAGAGAAGCCGAGAAATATGCTGAGGAAGATAAGAAAATCAAAGAATTAATATCTTTAAAAAACCAAGCGGAATCTCTAATATATCAAACCGAGAAAATTATGAAAGAACACGAAGATAAAATCGGGGACTTAAAAACAACTATTGAACAAAAAGTTTTAGCGTTGAAGGGAGCTTATGAAGGGGAAGATCCTTCAAGGATTAAAAACGCAATGGAAGATTTACAAACTGCTTTACATCAAGTTTCAGCTAGGATTTATGGTCAAAATCAGACTTATAAAGGTTATCCTGGTGGTTCATGCGGAATACCGCAAGATGATAGACCAGAATATGAAAAACAAGCTGAACAATATCGAAAAGCTTCTGGACAAGACGATATAGTAGATGCAGATTATGAAGAAACCTAAAATAAAAATATTTGTTTTTTTTTTAAATAATTTTTTTTTTTTAAATTAAGAGCTGTGCTGGGGTGAATAATGCTGCCAAAGAAAAATTATTATAAAATTTTAGGAATAGATAAAAGCGCTACTAAGGAAGAAATAAAACGCGCTTTCCGAAAAATGGCAAGAAAATATCACCCTGATGTAAATCCAGACGAACCAAAATCTGGAGAAAAATTTAAAGAAATTAATGAAGCTTATAGCGTCTTGAACGATGATAAAAAGAGGGAGATGTACGATAAATTTGGAGTAGTAGATGGTGATCGCTCTACATATTATCAATCTACCCCTGGTAGTAGTCGGTCAAATTTTAATAGAACTCCTGACGGAACTTATGTATATACTAGCTCCGGAAATCCTAGAGATTTTAGCGAATTTTTCAAAAATATGGGAAGTTCGGGGAGATTCTCAGGATCCAATTTCGATTTCTTTAATGATTTAGGAGATATATTTGATGTTTTTTCAAATAAAAGAAGTGGTAGTACAAGAACAAGGGTAAGACCAAATATCCCTCGAGAAGGTGATGATTTGAGATATGATATGGAAATTAATTTTATGGAAGCATTTTATGGGGGTACTAGAAAGGTTCAATATATAGATCCTGCTACTAATAAAAAAACTACCCTATCAATAAAAATTCCTAGAGGAGTACATGATAATCAGAAATTAAGACTTAAAGGTAAAGGTATGCTGGGAGAATATGGTGGTCCAAATGGCGACCTTTATATAGTAATTCACATTGAGAATCATACAATTTTTGAAAGAAGAACCAATGATCTCTATATCGAAAAAGAAATACCCTTCTCAGTTGCAACATTAGGGGGAAAAATTAAAGTTCCTAAAATCGATGGGGGCACTTTAAATGTAAATATTCCTTCAAGAACTCAACATTATGCCACTCTTAGATTAAAAAATCAAGGATTTTATAAATTGAATTCAGATCAAAGAGGTGATTTATTGGTGAAAGTAAAAATTAAAGTTCCCAAAAAATTAACGGGAGAACAGAAAGAATTATTATTAAAATTAAAAAATTTAGGATTATAAAGTGATGTAAAATGATGAGATTTGGTAGTTTTTCAATAAAATTGCAAGAAGCTTTTGTTGAAGTTAAATCTCTAGCGGAATCGAAAGATCATCAACAACTTTATCTTAATAAGTTATAAATTAACAATTATAGAATTTAAATCATCATTTTGCTTGAAATTTATATATTATAAAATTCATTCCTAAAGTATTTATTATAGTATTTCAAAATACAAATATTTTCATTAAAAAATAATGAGAATATTTAAGTTTCTTTTGGTTATAATTTATTTAAGGATTAGAATTTATAAATAAATCCTTTTTAATTTGGAATTTAAATATTTTAAATTTGCATTAGGAGTCTCGTAAAATGAAAAGTGAAGAAAATAAAGAAATTGACGAAGAATTAGATACAAGAGGATTGTATTGTCCTGAACCCTTATTTGAAGTTAGAAATTTATACGAAACACTTGAAGATGGTCAAAGTTTCAAAGTTATAACAGATGATCCTGCCGCTGATGAAGATTTGCATAGGTGGGCAAAAAGGACTGGTGCCGAGATCTTAGATTTTAGAAAGGAGGATAATGATTTAATATTTTTCTTTAAAAAACCAATAAAATAATGGAGGGAAAGAAATGAGTGAGAAAAAGTTTATATTATATGTTCAAACCAGCGACAATCCTGAAAAACAATATTCTCCATTAGTTTTAGCTCAAACGGCTAAGGCTATGGATATTGATGCAAAAGTATATTATTTAGGTACAGGATTACGAATACTAAAGCCTGGAGAAGCGGATAGAATAAAACTAGGAGAATTCCCATCTGTGAAAGAAATGCTAGACAAGACTCTTGAAGCTGGTGTCGAGATTTTGGTTTGTGAAGCTTCAAAAAGAATGTTAGGATTGGATAAAGTTGAATTAATATCAGGAACAAAAATTGTTGGAGCTGCTACTCTAAACGATTTAGTTTTAGAAGCAGATGCTACTATGTGGTTTTAATGTTTAAAAAATACAAATTAAATTATTTTCAAAAATCAAAGTGGAGGGAAAATTGATAAAATGAGTGTATATTTAGATTATCAAGCAGCTAAACCAGTTGATCCAAGGGTTCTATCTGCAATGAGACCATATTATAATAAAATTTTTGCAAATCCCGCATCTCTACATTTTGATGGAGATGATGCTACCAATGCCTTAAAAGAATCGCGTCAAAAAATTGCTGATTTCATTAATGCTCCAAGTCCAGATAGTATAATATTTACATCTAGTGCAACAGAAGCTAGTAATTTAGGACTAATTGGTGCGGCTTTAAATAGAAAAAGAAAGGGAAATCATATTATAATTTCTGAGATTGAGCATATTTCGATATTAAATCTTGGAAAATACTTAGAAAGACAAGGTTTTGAAGTTTCAAGAGTTGGTGTTGATAAATCTGGTGTCATCAATATAGAAAAATTAAAACGTTTAATTAGAGAGAATACAATTCTAATTTCAATTACCTCTGCTAGTAATGAAGTAGGATCTCTCCAACCCATAGCGAAGATTAGCGAGATAGCACAAGAAAAAGGTATTTTGTTTCACACAGATGCTGTAGCAATTGAAAATGTTATTCCTATTGATGTGCAAAATGTTCCGGTAGATTTAATGACTTTTTCTTCGAACGATATTTATGGACCTCGGGGTGTTGGTGCGTTATACTTAAAAAAAGGAGTGAGAGTGAATCCTATTATTATAGGAGGTGGTCAAGAAAGAGGTATGAGATCAGGCTCCGAAAATATGCAAGGTATTGTGGGATTTGGTAAAGCAGCTGAAATTATGAAACAAGAAATAAATCAAGAGGCAGATTTTTTAAAACGTCTTAGAGATAAGCTCATTTCGGGAATTTTATCGTCAATACCAAAATCTTATTTAAATGGTCATCCAGAAAAAAGGCTTCCCAGTAATGCTCATTTTAGATTTGAATATATTGAAGGTGAATCATTAATCTTATTATTAAGAGATCAAAATATATCTGCAGCAACAGGTTCTGCTTGCAGTTCTAAAACTTTAGAGCCATCCCACACACTTATCGCAATGGGATTGCTACATGAAGAAGCTCACGGTAGTTTACTTATCTCAATGGGTCGATACACAAAAGAAACTGATGTAGAGAAGGTTATGGAGGTCTTACCTAATGTAGTCAAAAGATTAAGGGTATTATCACCGCTAACTCCTCCTAATTTATTAAAACAATATAATGAGGTGAAAGAATAATATGAAATCAACAACATATTCTGATAAGGTATTAGATCACTTTAGAAACCCAAGAAACATGGGAGAAATAGAAACTCCAGACGGTATGGGAAAAGTTGGAAATCCAGTATGCGGAGATCTTATGTGGATTTATATCAAGGTCGGCAAAAACGAAAAAGGCGAGGAAATAATAGAAGATATTAAGTTCAAAACATTTGGTTGTGGTTCTGCTGTAGCGACTTCTTCTATGATTACTGAAATGGCAAAGGGTAAAACACTTAGCGAAGCGTATAAAATAACAAGATCTGATGTGGCTGATGAACTCGAGGGATTACCTCCGATTAAAATGCATTGTTCTAATTTGGCAGCTGATGCCCTTCAAGCAGCAATTCGTAATTATAGAGATGGCGCAAACCCAGAAGTTGATGTAATTACTGCTTGTCAATTAGAAGAAAGAGATATCATAGGTTTTAGTGAGTTTCTTGGTAAGGGTATTTATAAGAAAGTAGATAATTTATCAGAATTTAACGATGAAAGAGTGTTAATTGTAGATAACGGAGACAATTCCTTAAAACTCGCATTAGAATTAACAAAACACACTGGAAGAGTTGTGTTAGTCACTTACAGTAAATCCACTCCTGGTAATGCAGAGATACAAGAAAAATTAAAAATATCTGATGTAAAAATTTTATACCAATCTGAGCTTCTAGAAGTAAAGGGATTTGACGATGTAGAGAAGGTTGTCATACACGATTTCGATGAAGATAATAATTACGAGTTATTTGTGGATAAAGTAATATTACTTGAAGATAAATAAAATTATTTTTTATTTTACATTTTTTTATGAATTCTTAAAAATGAATTCAATTCTCTTTAGGGATTTAAGTCTATTTCTGCAAATAAATCATCAATTATATCTATAGTAATAATATTATCTTTTAATTTTCAATTTCAAAAAAAATGTTCAAATATGAATATTTAGAATTAAGAAGATTTAGTATTTTTTCAGTAAAAGTCCTAAGATTTTTTGAGTGTTTAAATTTAAAATCTCTTTGCTCTATTAAATAATCATGAATCATTTTCCGAGTGTTATCATGACCATGAGACGAAAGAAATTCAATCCAATAAATTGATATTCTACATATTCTCTCTAATTCGTTATCTGGATATTCAGATTTATCAAAAATTTTATAATGATATTTATTTATCGATTTTGCAACCCTTTCTAAGTGATCAGCAATTCCTAACGAATATCGACAAAGACTTATCAAACTCGAAGTTGTTCGTGTATTTCTTGTATTAACGGCTTCCTCAAATGCAATCCAAGCTTTAAGCCACTCTTCTTCTCTAAGCCTCTTTCCATAATGTTTATAATCACATTCATTAACCATGGCTACATTTATTAAATCACTAATGTCAACATCATGACCTCTTTTTATTTTTTTGCTAAAAATTTCCTTTAGGCTTGTACCTTCAAGATAAGCTCCTGACCCGAAATCTAGTAATAAGTTTATGTCATTTGCTGCAATAAGCATTTTTGCTTCCCTTTCATTTCTAATAAGATTAACCCATTGAATTTGTTTTTCCCATTCTTTTGTATCCGATATCCTTTTCCAACCATTTTCTTTTAACACATACTCATATAAATTCATTTTGTAAATCCAGAAGTCAATATCATCAGTAAATCTTTTTCTTCTCCAATCTCTCGTAGTGTATTTGCCTAAATAAATTTTTAAAGTCCCTCTAACTAATCCATATTTACCATTTTCTAGTGCTTTACGCGCATCTTCATAATATTTATCGCTAGGGTCATTAGCGATTTCTACTATTTTATTTAAAATTATTCTTATTTCCCTAGCAACTATATCACAAGGTATGCTTCCATCGGATGGATAATGCCTTGAACCTCCGTTTAAAAATTTCTTGAATAATTCAATATCATCATCAGGGATGACATACCACGGATTATTAAATAAAACTTTACTGAATACATAATGTGTGAAACCGTTTTCATCCTTTTTTGTTTTGCCAGTTAAAGGCGAAACATCTCTATTATTATCTCCTCTTTTCACAACATCGGATTTAACATCCCAAATACCATTCATAACTTTTAATTCCATCTTGGATTAATAAGTTTTAACAATTTATTGACATCTGTTATTGGTGGTTTACAGGTTTTATTTGTACATATATAGGCAGTAGTTTTATTATCTATTTTATTGTAATTATGGATATAATTTATAAATACATCAATTTCTGGAGGATCCTGTTTAATATTTCTCTGAATTAATGTTATATTTGGGAGAAATTGATTATGAATATATGCTAACATTTCTTGCGTATTAATTTCTTCAGCATCACCAACAATTACTATTGTATAGGTTGGACCAACGCTAAAATCAACAGCAACCATTAATTGAGTATGCGTAATCGGTGAATTATTAACTCGTTCAGCAAAAACTTTACTTAAAATATCCGCTTTTTCTTCTAACTCGTGATCTCCAGTTAAATAACTCAATCTCAATAGATTTAACATAGCTACAGAATTTCCTGATGGGATTGCTCCATCATAGATCTCTTTCTGACGAGTTAAGAGTGTCTCACCATCATCGGCCGTAAAAAAGAAACCACCTATGGAATCATCCCAAAAATGATCTATTACTTCTTTATTTAATTCCAGAGCTGATTTAAGAAAAGAAATATCAAAAGTAGCATCATATAGTTCGAGAAGACCCCATATTAAGAAGATATAATCATTGACGTAAGCGTCAATTTCAGCTTCTCCTTCTCTATATCGATGTAATAATCTATTATTTGGTTTTCGCATATTTGAAAGAATAAAATTTACCGCTTTTATTGCCGTATTTAAATATATAAAATCGCCAAAAGTTTGATATCCTTTAGCAAGTGCAGCAATCATTAATCCATTCCAATCACTTAATATCTTATCATCTTTATGAGGATGAATTCGTTTATCTCTAATTTTGAATAATTTATTGCGAATTTTTTCTATTTGTTTTTTTAAATTCTTTTCAGATAAGTTTAATTCTTTAGAAAGATTAGCCAATGAATCTTTGAGATGCAATATATTATGACCTGTCTCTTTTTTATTTACTTCTTCAAAATAGTTTCCAAGTTTTTTTAAATTAAATATTGTTATTGCTAATTCTGCTTCTTCCTTTTCAAGAACATTTTGGAATTCTTCAATATCCCATACGTAAAACTTTCCTTCTTTACCTTCACTATCTGCATCCTCAGCTGAATAAAATCCACCTTCGGGTGAGGTCATATCACGTAAGACATAAGTAAAAATCTCTTTAGCTGTCTTTTCGTATTCAATTTTATTTGTTGCTTGAAAAGCTTCCGTATAAGCAATTGCTAATAAAGCTTGATCGTAAAGCATTTTTTCAAAATGGGGGACAAGCCAAACTTGATCTGTAGAATATCGATGAAAGCCAAAGCCGATATGATCATAAATACCACCAAGCCTCATTTTTTGAAGAGTATTTTCAACCATTTCTAAAGCTTCTTTATTTCCAGTACGTTTCCAAAATCGTAAAAGAAAGAGTAGATTATGTGGAGTTGGAAATTTGGGTGCGTTGCTGAATCCTCCATTTTTCTTATCATATTGACTCAATAATTGATTATAAGCTTTTTTAAGTGTTTTTTCGTTAAGTCTATCTCTAGGTAATTCAAAATCTAAATTTTGCAAAGAAAAAACAATTTTATCTGCCGCTCTAAGCACCTCGTCTTTTTGTGTTTTCCAAAGCTTCTTTATTTTTAAAATGAGTTCTATTAAACCTATTCGACCAAAACGACTTTCCTTAGGAAAATAAGTTCCTGCAAAAAAAGGTTTTTTATCAGGAGTCATAACAATCGTTAGAGGCCAACCACCAGAACCTGTCATCATTTGACATACATTCATATAGATCTTATCAATATCGGGACGTTCTTCTCGATCTACTTTAATTGAGATGAAAACGTCATTCATCAGTTCAGCAACTTTTTCGTCTTCAAAAGATTCATGTGCCATTACATGACACCAATGGCAAGTTGAATAACCAATTGATAAAAATATCGGCTTATCTTGGTTTTGTGCTTTCTTAAAAACCTCTTCTTCCCAAGGATACCAATTTACCGGATTTTCAGCATGTTGAAGTAAATAAGGGCTTTTTTCATTTGATAAATGATTTTTATATCTCTTTTTTATATCAGAATTCACTTATTTATTACCTTTTTTCTCATTAAATTTATTTCCATAGCTATTTATAAAAACAAAATCATCTAATTGTTTTCTAGGGGGTCTTTGTTTTTCTCCTAATTTCATTGAGTCAGAGAGAACCGGATTGATTTCTTTTGAATGCTTTCCAATAATTATAAGTGTGATTAAT
>JABUBO010000262.1_pt1 | contig 16533 bp, 11 predicted proteins | sample 7240361 | NCBI WGS metagenome assembly JABUBO01 (sample SAMN07256346, study PRJNA390944) | subsurface metagenome | isolation source: Methane hydrate marine sediment | place: Pacific Ocean: Eastern North Pacific, ODP site
GTCCCTTCCTGCCGCTGCTGCGCGGCGAGTCGATTCAGTGGCGCGACCACATCCTTTACGAGTACTACTGGGAGTGGAACTTCCCCGCCACGCCGACGGTGTTTGCTATTCGCACCGAGCGCTACAAGTACATCTTCTATCACGGTGTGTGGGACCACGACGGGTTCTACGACCTGCTGACCGATCCGCACGAGCGACACAACCTTATCAACGTCCCCGCTTACCGCGAGCGTATCGAGGCGATGAAGAAGCAGCTCTTCGACAAGCTCGAGTCTGGCGGCGGACTGGACATCCCCGTACGCCGTCCTCTGGGCGAACGCCTCGACCAGCGCAAACACAAACGCTGAAACCCCCATCCGGACTTCAGCGAGCTCAGTCGGGCCGCAGCGTGTACGACGTCCCTTGCAGCTCTCTTGAACTCTTCAAATGCTGATTTCTTTTGTCCCAAATAATATCCTGGGCGTTACAAGCCGGGCACTTATTAAAGGTAAAATCTGGCATGGTTCAATCTCACATGACTGAGGGTAACACTTTTCAAGGTAGTTCAATGGCCAGAAATACTCATAACACTTTGTTACAGCAGGAGTTACGGAGAATACGGGAATTCACAGGGTTCAGAAAAGTGTTACCCTGTTCTGAACCATGCCTAAAATCTGTGCAGATATGTGGATTTCTAACTAAGTCCCTAATCATATATGAATCCACTTTATAAATAATAGCGTCTGCTATGACGCTGTGAACTTGTAGTAGAAGAAGTAGCTGGTGCCGAACTCACGAAGCAGATGCTGGAGTACAACTTGGCGATTGTGCGCCTGTATTGAATTGTAGAGTCGCACAAACCGCTTATATCTTTCAATTGTTTCACGCTTTATATTTAGCTTTGTCAAGTCCGGTTGCCGGCCATGCAAACCATGGTATATTAGCATTGCCTCTTCATAAAGTGTCGGGACGTTCTGATATCCGAGCTGTTCAAGGCGCCCTATATTAGCCGCGATTTTATCAAGCTGGCCGGCCAACAGGTAGCAGGCCATAAGGTACTCAAATGCCATTTTATTATTGGGATTTTGCCTGAGCAGTCCTGTTAGCATTTCCTCTATGGATTCTTTGTAGAGCCTGGCATCTCCATTTGTTCGTATGTACGAATTGACCCGTTGAATGTAAGCAGCCTTATCCGGTGCGAATCCGTTCTCCAGGCTGCTCAGCATTGATTCTGCTTTGTCACGATATATCAGGTCCTTCTTCAGAGCGTTAAGATATATTCGAGCTGTTGCTTCTTGTCCTTTAATGATGTTAATCCAGGCGAGCTTCTCAAGTATTATCCCGTTCTCGCCTTCGATAACGAGGAATTCGGAGGCCAGCTTCTCCGCATAGTTTACATTTCCCAGCTCTATGAAAGTATCACACATTTTCAATTGTGTCATAGAAGATTCTTCTTCCTCATGTGTGAGCAAAAGGGCGTGCGGATTTTGTGGGAAACATAACATATCGTAGGGCAATCTTCCGGCATGGTACAAAGCCCGATTAACGTCATGATTGCAGTAGATGTTGTAAATATTCTTCGGCAGACGGTTGCCAAGCTCAAGGACTTCGGACCATTGCCTCTGGCGGGAGAGGTAGTTCATCAAGACGATTTGCCTGTGTACTTTGTCGGAGCTAAAATACAGACCAACGACCATTAAAATTACCGGAACAGCAGGCAATACGAATTTCTTAAAGTATGCCAGGATTGCTCCTCGGTGTCTAACAACGGCGCGGGTCTTTCTGCTCTTTATCCTTCTGGTATGGGCTGCAGAATTATCGCGATTCCTACTGTACAGCATTCTCCATAAGCATATAAGTAACACTGTGACAGGCACGAAGGCATACAGCATTACGACTAAAACCTTGGAGAGCATCTTCATGTTCGCAGTCAAGTCCTGACAAAACGGAGTCAATACCAGGAATGCCTGTTTGGGTGAGATATGAAATACATACTCGGCAAGGACCCAGATGATAACTGCTGCCGCCGGTAGTGTGAGAAATGCCGATAACAAATCTCGACGGAGAAAAATCAGGTAGAAAGTTGTCATGAGCGAGAAAATTAGGGCACCTCCGGCACCCGCAAGACAGTAGCTAATCGCTGCCATAAGACATAAAACCGCCATGCGAATTGGGCCACGGCGCAAAGGCACTCTTTCTAAGACAAACGAAAACAGCAGCCCTATGGACAAGGTCAAGCAAGCAGCAAGTGGATGGTCATAGTGATTATATATTAGAAGGACCATGATAGCCGGAAAATAGTGCAATATGGATGAACGAGGATGGCCGGCATAAACATAATGTAGTCTTGAAAGCTCACAGAGACACAAAGCAACCAGCACAACAAGCAACGCCCCCAGCCATGAGTAGTAGTACCACTGTGAAAGAAAACCGTACACATAAATAACCAATCCGCCGGGGCCTCCGAGCGAGTCTCTCAGAAACTGCCATCCGGTAGAGAAAAGGGGGACATCAAGTATGATGGTGCCAAAACCGTGGTAAATCAGGTGCGGCTCAACAAAGAGCCATATGTAGAGATAGCAGAGCAAGAAGAATATCAAATAGAGCGAAACTTGGCTTTTCCTGCTTAGCATTCTTCTATATTCCAAAATCATTAATAGCCTACTCACGCTCCTGCCAGGATTCTGATTGCACGGCCTTTGGGGTGGCTGCCGTGATAGGAATCTCAACAGCAATACTATCCTTATTACGTGCAGCCCGGCCAAGTAAGGATTTACTCACTCTTACTCTGTTACTGACCAGCTCAGGAACACTATACGTTTTTAGCAGTGAGTCGTAGTATATAGGGTCTCGTTGCGGCAATACAAAAGGTTTGTGTGCCTTGCCGTTATCATCAATATAGCTGATATACGTCTTTGTGAAGAGGCCGTCTTGACGTTTGCTGCTGAACGCAATCCATCTGCTGTTACTCGACCAACTGTGCCACGATTCGGAATACTTGCTGTTGATGGCGAGGCCTCGATATCCGCCCGTAGAAAGGTCCATTATGTAGAGGTCACTGCTGGGCTGGAAAGCCGGAAAACAGCCATACTTACACATGCAAAAGAGCAAAAATCTGCCATCTGGTGAAATCCTTGGCAGCAATATGCTCAGACCGGTTTCTTCGGCGGATAATACTGTCTCTACCTGTCCCCAGCTATTGTTCCGGGCATCATAACGTACGCGGCGAAGGTCATATTTGAGCTTCTCGTAATTCTCGGGTGGTATTTTGTCCCGGTCTTTCCATAGCACCGGTCCGCTGCAATAATAGAGATACTTGCCGTCCGGAGACCACGTCGGATAGGTTTCGAGCTGATTTTTTTCTGATAACTGAGCCGGGCAGACTGCCTTGCGGTCTTCAACCATATAACAGACTAACGCTGAGTCGATATCGACAACATCGCGCACCTCCATTCGGCCGGTATGAAAGAACTGGCGGACCTTGTTTATCGAATATACCGCCAATGTGCCACCTGGATGCCACGCGGTGTAGCCCCACTTCGAGCCTATCTTGCTGACTGTGCCATTCTGAACCAGCAGCGTAGAGCTTCCGTACACCGCGCTGCGCAGACCAATTGTCATTGTATCGGGATTATTGCCAACAAAACTATGGCAGTTAAGACAGCCCTCTCCAAAAGACCTGCCATGCATAAGAAGTGACTCATCGTAGCTTACAAGGTTACGCTGATAAATCCCAATACTCTTCCACCAGTTATATACGGGCTTCATAAGCCGATATACAACATAGCCGTCAATCTCATCTTCAGCAATAGTATTTGATATACTCTTAAACTTCTTCCATCCGTGCTTCGAATCCTTGACATAGACATCGAAGAAAATTTTGTTGCCCTTGTTGGACCTGAGCAGGGCCCGCCATTCTCTCAAAGGAACGCGCACCTGGCCTGTCTTGCTGAAGATGTCTATTGCCTTGTCACCACCATCATGGACCTTGGCAAAGTATTGTTGTCCCTGTTCGAGAATCCTGAAATTGATTGGGGCTATATTGGGTGGGATTACGATATCAGAGTAATCAGGGCTTATCCTCGGTTCAACTGCGACTTCGGCGTACTTCTCGATTGCCTTCGGTGAACTTAAGACAAACCACAACCCCGCAATGATAGTGACGCTGCCAAAGAGCATTGTTACGGCAAATTTGCTTCGTAATCCATGTGCCATACGCGATTAGATAATTGTCAACGTTCCATGACTTTAGTCCACCCGGCGCATCGTGGCCAAGCTAAGCCATATGTTACATATAGAGAGCGCCCCTGGGACAAGGCAAACTGCTATGCATTCGCCGGTAATTATACTCTTTTTTGTCAGTATAGTACTACAAAAAGAGCTCGGAATTCCGATGTAGAGGGTGAGATAGAAGACGAGTTTTGCAATTGTCGGACAGATTTGGTATTCTATTAACGGATACGCTCAGTCCCAATGTGTCGGGATAAATGAGTAGTTTTAGAGATGTTCGATAGCGTTGTGAACGGCAGCTTGTGAACAATAAGTCGAGAAACTTTTGATGGAAGGAGACAAATATGGAGCGGAATAATCTGTTTTGTCCGGCTTTTTTGTTACACGTGTTATTTCTGTTACTTAATCCCGGATGTACCGTTGCCGGACAGCTACAACAACCGCAGGACTTAATCGGGCATTCGGTTGGGGCCGATTACAAGGTTGCACGCTATGAGAAAATTCAGGAATATTTTCAACACGTGGGAAAATATTCTCGCCGAGTAAATGTACGCGAGATTGGGCTGACCACGGAAGGCCAAAAAATGATCATTGCGGAGATTACAGATGATGCCACACCGGAACGAATCAGGCAGGCAATGGCAAACCAAAAGAAAATTGCTGACCCGCGATTAATCAAAGACCAGGAGCATGAACAAAACCTTATCGCAGATGCAAAAGTGGTAATACTGGTGAATTGCAATCTGCATTCCACTGAGATAGCGTCCAGCCAGATGGCGATGGAACTATTGTACGATCTGGCTACCAGCACTTCTACGGAAATACAGGAAATTCTCAAACGGACGGTAATTGTGCTGATACCCAGTGCCAATCCCGACGGGCTTAACAAGGTCATCGACTGGTACGAACGGTCGCTGGGAAAACCCTGGGAAGGTATGGGGATGCCATGGCTTTACCAAAAATATGCGGGCCATGACAACAACCGGGACTGGTTCATGCTCAATCTGAAGGAAACCCGTTTAGTAACCAGAGTAATTTACAAGGAATGGCTGCCCAACATCGTATATGATATTCACCAGATGGGCAATTCCGGAGCAAGGCTTTTTGTTCCGCCGTTCTTCGACCCGAAAAATCCAAATGTCCATCCGCTGAATGACCATATGATGCTGATAATCGGGGGACATATGGCGGCGGAGCTTACCCGCGCGGGCAAGAAAGGGATTCTTAATAGCGCGATGTACGATAACTGGTGGCAGGGAGGTTTCCGCACCACAGCATACCGCCATAACATAACAGGAATACTCACAGAAGCGGCGAGTGTACTAATTGCCTCGCCTGTTTTCCAACGCAAAAGCGAGCTTCGCGGAGGGGCTCGAGGTATGCCGGATTATGCTATAGCGACAAACTTTCCAGACCCATGGCCCGGTGGCTGGTGGCGACTGCGCGATATCGTGGATTACGAAAAAATCGCCTGTATGAGCCTATTTACGCTGGCGGCACGGTATCATGACCTGGTTACGAGCAACACAATCAAACAGGCACGCGACGCGATAGAACGCGGCAAGACAGAGCCGCCGTTTGCATGGCTGGTCCCTCCGGACCAATTCGAGGCTCGAACCGCAGCGGAAATGCTGTCCATTCTGCACGCCACGAGTGTCGAGTTGCATCAGGCAGAGGACGAATTTTTAGCCGACGGCGTGCGCTATCCGGCCGGGACATACATCCTCTATAGTTCACAGCCATACCGTTCTCATCTGAACGATATGATGGAACGGCAGGTATATCCGAATCGTTCCTACTATCCCGAAGGGCCGCCCGAAGCCCCATATGATATGGCCGGCTGGACTCTGCCATTACAGATGGGGGTGCGTAGTGTGAGTGTATTTCAGCCATTTGAATCTCGGGCGCAAAAACTCGATACAGTGACAATGCCGCAAGGTAAAGTAATAGGATTGCCCGAAGAGGCCTGCGGTTATGTAGTGCAGGCCGGGGCTAATGATAACTATCGCCTGATGAACCGTTTGTTTAAGGCGGACATCGCTTTTCAGATAATTTCTTCGCAAACACGATGGAAGGATATAACCGGTCAGGAAACACCATACGGCTCTTTGTTTATACCTGATGCGAATAATGTGGCCAAAGCAGCGCCAAAACTTCTTGAAGGAATTTCCACAGCACTAATCGGTGTACCCCAAAAATATTCGGAAGTAAAAGCAGCATGTAAGAGTATATCACCGCCACGTCTGGGCCTTTATCAACCCTGGACGGCCAGCAAAGACGAAGGGTGGACACGGCTGGTATTGGATAATTTTGAGTTTGCTTACACTTCCCTGCATAACGCCGAGCTCCGGGCCGGTAATCTAAGAAAACGATATGACTGCCTGATTTTACCGTCCGTCAGTTCCGGCTCGATAATTAAGGGCCGAGCCGTGGACACGACTGAGCCACAATATGTCGGTGGGATCGGCTCTGAAGGAATTATCACGCTGCAGAACTTCGTACAGGATGGAGGGACATTGATATGCATAGACAATTCGTGTAATCTTCCGATAGAGTATTTCAATATCCCTGTCCGCAACGTCGTTCGCGGCAAAAAATCGAAAGAATTTTTCTGTCCGGGTTCCATACTGCGCATCTGGATAGACCAGAAACATCCGGTCGGTTACGGGACGCCGGAATGGATATCCGGCTACTTTGCAAGGTCTCAGGCATTTGAATTAATTGGAGCGTCGAAAAAAGACAATAAGGATTCTCGAGACCCTGAAGTCCGTTTCCCTGCTCGCGTTGTGGCGCGATATTCGGATACTGTCCTGCTGGAAAGCGGATGGATAAGAGGAAAAGAGCTCATAGCCGACAAACCGGCGATTGTTGAAGTACAATACGGCAGGGGAAAAATCATTCTGTTAGGGTTTCGAGTCCAACATCGTGGGCAATCACATGGGACTTTTCGTTTGCTGTTCAACGCAATCCTTTATAGCAATTAAAATCGTCAACATAACTATATGAGTAAGATGGTGCAGAGGGATTGAAGAATATGACCTGTTTTTCTAACAGACATTGACGGCGTGCTGCCCTAATTCCTCGAAAGACTCAATTAGTGAGATGTCGGGCCGACGTATCATCCGTGGCCATCTGCCATGCACGAATCCTTTCCGTCAGGCGCGCAATGACATCCTGATGCTTGCCGTCGTAAAAGAGATTTGTCGTCTCAAACGGGTCCCTGTTCAGATCAAAGAGCTGGCTCTTGTCCTTATCGGCAAGGCAGAGTTTCCAGCCGTCCGGCGAGACGACCGCGCGGATCGTTTCTTGCTCCGGGGACGCGGCGTTCCATTCGATAAACACGTGATTCCGCGCCGGCTTTCCACCCTTCATAAGCGGAATGAGGCTCCGACCCGGTAAGCCCACCGAGGCCTGCGCTTTGCCCATCGCGTCGAGAATAGTCGGCACAATATCGATGTGGCTGACCGGCTGCTTAACGATGTGTCCCTCCATTCCCAATTGCGGGATGTGCATCAGCCACGGAACCCTGGCGGACTCCTCATACATCACTCCTTTCTCAACCATCCCATGCGCGCCCATCATATCGCCGTGATCGCTCGTGTAAACAACAATCGTATTATCGGAGAGCCCCATCTCCTCCAGCGTGTCCAGAATCCTACCCACACTACGGTCAATCTGCGAAACAAGCCCATAATAACGGGCGATCAATTTCCGCATCGATTTCTCATCCATACCGTATTTCATCCGGCAGGATTCACGCTTCTGGCGGTATCGCAACGGCTCGTCGTCCTCGAGCGGGTCCTTAAAGTTTTCGGGTAAATCAATCTCATCGGGGTCATACATATCGTCAAGCGGCCCTGTGAACGGCATGTGCGGCTCGAGAAAGTTAATATACAGGACAAAAGGATTCCCGCGATTGCCCCGCAGGAAATCACAGGCCTTCATTTCCAGGAACTTCGGCTTGCACTCTTCTATTGGCAGGCTTGCAGCGAAACTACGCCCAAACGTTCCACGCTTGCCCGGTTTGTATCCCTTCTGCGCGAGAAAATGATGATAGTCGCTTCGCAGATTCCGATCCCGCCCTTCGCTGTAATACGCGATGTAGTTATCCTCGATAGAAACCCATTCATCGAAACCGTGCTGCAAGAAAATCTCATCGCCAAGGTGCCACTTGCCCATGTAAGCGGACCGGTACTCCGTATCATTCAACAGTTCAGGGAGGCATTTTGTCTCTTTCCGCAGCGGAATATTGTTCTTTAGGCAACCGTTCTGGTGCGGCCACATCCCCGTCATGACCGAGGAACGCGCCGGCGTGCACACGGGTTGGGTAACATACGCTCTCTTAAAGACGACACTCTTGTCGGCGAGTCTGTTCAGGTTAGGCGTCCGAATCTTCTCATTACCATACGCCGCCATCGTGTTGTAGCGCTGCTCGTCCGTCCAGATGAACAGCAAATTCGGCTTCCGTTTCTCCCGACCGGCTGTCTGCGCCAGCGTACCCCCCGAAGCAAGCATCGATGCAACACCGAAACTCCCTATCGCCTTCAGAAAATCCCTTCGCGTCAGTTTGAATCTTGTCATTGTCCCGAACTCCTCACTGCAAGTTTTCCATATCAACCAAGAGAAACTATGTAACCGGAGCCTCGCGAGTTGGTTACAACGCGTGGTTGTTTGATTAAAACTACAATAACTTTTATTACAGGAGGCTCTCATGGATAAGTATATAGGATTCGATATAGATTGCAAGAAAACAGCGACCTCTCTTCGTCCAGAAAACATGAGACGCCCGGCCCCTTGACCTGACAACTTGGCTCAGCGACTTGTCAGTGCGGAGCCTGCCGTAGCACGGAGCTACGCCGGAGCAGGCCGGCCGTTTCATATCGGGGTGATGGTAGAAAGGGGGCGTGCTACAGGCCCAAAATCTAACAGATGATTTGTAATTTTCGTGGGAGTATGCAGTAATCAACAGCACTAAAAAGATTCGGATAGACTTCACCATCATTGCTAAGTGGTGCAGGAGGATGAAGGGAGACGGAAAGCGATTCTGCCTGAAAGCTGGTGACTTTCTTATGACGTGTCAGCGCCTTTCTGAGGCACAATGCGATGAGACTTAGAGCTTCTTTCTTCTTTGGCATTTCAATTATTAGGCAATCCAACACACCATCGTCCGGCCTGGCCCCAGGAATCAATGTGAGCCCTCCAAATCGGGGCGTATTGCTGACAAGGAGAACTCCGTAAGTGCCACGAAATATTCTTCCATCGGCACTGATACTCATTTCCCATCCGGAGGCCATCTTTCTGATTACGCTAAGTGCCGCCGCTATGTAGCGCAGGGAGCCGCTGAGTCCTTTCATGCGAATGCTTTCCGCTGAGATTTCTGCAAAAAGACCAAGAGAAGATGCCATACAAAAATAGTGCCTACCTGCCTGCCCAACATCCACATATTTGGTCCTTCCCTTTATGATTGTCCAGCAGGCTTTTTGCAGTTGTTGGGGTATCCCAAGGCTTTTCGAAAAATCATTGGAGGACCCTGAAGGAATAATACCAATGCGCGGAATATGATGACATCCGGGTGCCAAGATACCATTTATCACCTCATTTACGGTCCCATCTCCGCCAACTACAACAATCGTATCAACTTTTTGAGCTGTTGCCTCCGCCGCTAATTCTCGCGCATGACCACGATGATTCGTTGCAAATGAAGAAAAAACGAATTTGTGTTTGTGAAAAAAGGTCTCGGCTTGACGGATACGTAACCGGCTTAGCCCCCACCGGGCTTTTTTGTTGGCAATGATAATGTTGGCGTACATAAGGTAAAATGATTTTGATAAATACGACTTCTGTATGCCAGATTATATGAACATTTATAGTTACATTCAATAAGTGTCGAATTGGCAGGTCATGTTTTTAATGGTAGCCAAATTACTATTGCGGTCTCCCTTGTTAAAGGGAGATTTCAGAATATTTGCTGATTCAACTGAACCAAAAACAAATCCCAATTCCCTTTTTTCTCCGAACAAAAAAGCACTGATGAACCATCCGGCGAAAAAGATGGGTGCGGATGCACAGTGGCTCCGCGGGGCCGATGTCCTTGTGTCAGTAATTTGGCCTCACCGGTATCACCATTTATCAAATAGATTTCACCATTAAAAGTATCGCCCACTGCCCATTTCCCATCAGGACTACCACCTACATGCCAGTACTTCCTTTGATTCAAAATATGCAATGCTCTGTCTTCCAAGGTGATATATGCGATACCGTATGGTTTCTTCAACATCTCCTCGTTCTTGGGCCAAATCGTAAAAAGTGCTTTTTTCGGTCCCCACCATACTTCGTGCGTAACCCATTCATCGTAGGTTTCTTTATAGAAGGGTCCGTTTCCTCTTCCGTCTGCATTGACAATCCACATTCGCTGTTCCGAATCGCCGCCGGTTTCCCAACAGTACATAATCAATCCGCTTATTGATGGGTGAGCCTGGCAATGACCTACTCTAAAGTTCGTATCGGTTATCTTTGCGAACTTTTCCGTATTAGCATCTAAGGCCAGCAGACCCCAGGAATCATCATCATATTGCACTCCCAAATATATGTCTTTTCTATTACTATCAACTGAAACGCTTCCGCTAAGCCTTATGTTATCCGGCAGTTCAGCTACTTTGTGATGAAACTTGTTCTTGCGCTTCTGCCCATCACTGTGCAAGATTGAATCAATGTCAACATCCCATATTTTGTTACCAGATATATAGTACATCCGATTTCTCGTTCTGCTCAAGCAAGCGTTGTTAGCTTGCTCATCATCGGTGAGTTGAACGATTGTTCCGGTCGTTACTGAAACCGCATAATACTGATTTGTCCCACTTCGGTCGGATATGAAAACGATGTGCCGGCCATCTGCCGTCCAGTTGGGGTGCGTTTGATAGATTTTGTTATCTTTTGCCGCCGAGGTTGTTAGCATGGTAATTTCCAGACCAGTAACCGAATCTTTATAACTGTTCTTCTCAGAAGGAAATTTCCTTGCCACATAATACATACCTTGGCATGATTGAGAGTGATTGGCTTTGATATTGACCGCCAAAATCAGAAATGTTAACCGCCAAATTGTCTGATACTTTTCTCTCATATATTGCATCGTCCGTATCCCTAAAATAACAGTGTCAAAATCCAGCAAGTCTGTTTACGAAAACTTTTGGTCTTGCAGAAATTAATTACAAAAGGTTATGCATACTTTGTTATGGACACATCCGGCATTTGTCCACCTATATACTACCAAATTTTGGTCGTCGGGGAAACGGTCGTTCCATAACGGTCAGAATTGCTGCAAGGCTTGAATTTTCAAGACACACTTGATATTCTATTGGAGAAGAGGCTTAGCGGCGAAGCTGAGCAGGTATAAATGGAAAACGTCAGTAATCGTATGAAAGGTCCCCTGGCATGCAACAAATAAAGAATACAAGCGTTTTTCGAGCTGCAAGATTTCTCAAGCAGAAAGCTTGGGGCATGAAGCAATTAAAATGGTTCGTTTTCGCTGCTTGCATGATTTGCGGCCTTACTTCCTATGGAAAAGACAAAGTCGACTTTTCAGCATTGAGCTCTCCAATCATTTTCCGCGGTGACCACAAGCATGCTTATCGCGACCCTGCGGTCATTTTCCATAACGGCAGCTTTTATCTTTACTTTACATTGTCTGAGACGGCGGTTGACGGCGGGTACTATAACATGACTGCCTACAGCATTAGCCCCGATCTTGTCCACTGGACGTTCCCAAAGATCGTTACCCCAAGAGACCGCAGTCTGAATTACAGCAGCCCCGGCAATATCGTTCGCTACAAAGGCGAATGGATTATCTGTCTCCAGACATATCCGACGCCCAACCGGGAAGTATTCGGCACAGACGACAGCAGAATTTGGTTCATGCGTAGCAAGGACTTGGAGAATTGGTCTGAGCCGGAGTTACTCAAGGTCAAGGGCAACGATGTGCCCCGGGAAAAGATGGGCCGTATGATCGACCCCTATCTTCTTGAGGATGCCGAGGAAGAGGGTAAGTGGTGGTGCTTCTACAAGCAGAGAGGTGTTAGCATGTCTTATTCATACGACCTGAAGAGTTGGACTTATGTTGGCAACGCCCGAGCCGGGGAAAATGTAACGGTCATTCGGCAGGGCAATGAGTATGTCATGTTCCATTCTCCGGCAAATGGCATTGGCCTCAAGCGGTCGAAATATCCCAAATCATGGGGACCGAACATACAACTGCTAACGCTCGGACAGAAAGACTGGCCTTGGGCCCAGGGGCGGTTAACGGCTGCAACGGTCATTGATTTAACGGATGAAGTCACTGTTGGTAAATACATTATGTTTTTCCATGGTTCTTCAAAAGAAGGATTGCGGGCTCAACGTGCCCATGGTGCAGCCAGTTTGGCACTCGCCTGGAGTGACGATCTTGTGAATTGGAGTTGGCCAAAATAGCTTCCCTAAAAGAAAGAAGTCCTTTCTGGCTTCCTTTGCCCCGCTCCTCCCTAATCCGGAAAACCCACACTCCCAATCCCTTCTCGCTCTTTATATGCATATCGCGGTGGTGGGAGGATATGCGATAAGAAAATGTGGAGAAGAATGAGAATAACTCAATATTATCTTGACGAAGGTCGTTCCATATCAGAGGATAGCATAAATGAGATATATAGTGAGTGTTTAGCCAAGAGAACACCTGGGATAGTGACAGACCTGTACGGATAAATGTGCCCTACGGATTTTTGCCTTTGTACGCTTGATTGAAAGGAGGTAACAAAAATGGGACGACGTTATTTTGTTCTGGTGTTGAGCTTTTTGTCAGTTATCGGTTTTGGCGGGTCGATTGCCGCCCGAGACCACAGTGACTTGTCTGACCTTGCTCGCATCCACACCGACTTAAAAACAAAACGTGTTAGCAGCTATGACCGAACAGGCGGCAACAACGACCGATTTGAGAACATCAAAGCCGGCGAAGTCAAGGAGCTCTTCAATGTGAAGGGAGCGGGCATGATAAATCATATCTGGATAACGATTGCGCCTCCTCCGGAACAGCTCAACAGAAATGACATCATATTGCGAATGTATTGGGACGATAACCCATTTGCTTCAGTGGAATCTCCGATTGGCCCTTTTTTCGGACAGGGATGGAACGAGAGCTATTCCTTTGTCAGTCTGCCACTTGCCGTCGGGCCGAAGGAAGGTCGAGCACTTGTCTCGTATTTCGTGATGCCCTTTTCAAATGGCGCGAGAATTGAGATAGAGAACCAAACGGGCAGGAATATCAATGCCTTCTATTACTACGTTGACTATGTTGAAGTGAAGGAGCTGCCAAAAAATATGGGCCGATTTTGTGCATGGTACAACCACGAATTGACGGAGGCTTTGCCGGAAGGCGAAAACGAGTGGAGCACGTTAGGACAACAGGGTAAGAATCCACGGGGTGACGGCAATTATCTCATTGCCGACATTAAGGGCAAAGGCCATTTCGTGGGCGTGAACTACTATGTGCATTCTCCAACTACCATGTGGTACGGCGAGGGTGACGATATGATATTCATTGACGGAGACCGGATGCCCACTTTACACGGCACCGGGACCGAAGATTACTTTAATACTTCCTGGTGTCCCAAGACTCTGTTCACCCATCCCTACTTCGGGTATGCGCGGGTTAATGACGATCTGGGCTGGCTGGGAAGGACCCATGTATATCGGTTCCACATTAGTGACCCGCTTTACTTCGTTAAGTCCCTGAAGTTCACTATCGAACATGGACACAACAACTGTCTTACGCTCGATTTGGCGAGCGTCGCTTACTGGTATCAAGCTCCGCCTTTGGCAAAACTTCCTCCTATACCGGACAAGGAGTCAAGGAAACCAAAATCGTTCATCCAACCGGCTGACATTCACAGGTGGAGGCACGAATGGCGAAAAAGCCATGACAATGACAGCCGGCTTTGGGGCAACGAGAGGTAAGGACTGGTAAAGAAATTAGGTTTCGTTTTTGGCTGAGCGAGGACAAGGCTGGCAAGGAAGCAAAATGCAGGCCTACTGGTTGGTAGTCCGAGTTTTGCTGACACCGCCAGCCGAAGCCGCAGCCAGCCAAAAATGGAAGATAATTTATTTACAAGTCCTAAGTCCCAATGTGTACGAATATTGTTGGACACTGGGATGTGGTCGGAATTGGATTGTAGAAGACAATAAAACAACCGTATTTGATAACCTGCAAATAGTCATTCCGAAGATATGAAGAGAGGGCATCTTTGAGTATGATTCGTGCCTTTATAATTTTCAATCGAGTTTTTTTCGTTTTTTTATTGTTATCTCTATCGCTAACCTTGAATTGCGATAAATGGAGTGAAAATTCTCCGGAAATTGCTTTTGATGCCTTGTTTCGCTCCAGGGATGTGGCGCTCATACATCAAGTTCCACTACAGTTTGCCACTTATCATGTGCAGGGACTTGAACTCACGGAGCAGTTTTATTTTGTGACCTCAGTTGACAAAGAACAAAAGCGCGGCTGGCTATTTAAAATTGACAGGCAAAACGCCAACCTGAATTCAAAGATAGAATTGACTGATAGCACATTGATTCATCCCGGAGGCCTACAGTTTGATGGCCATTACCTTTGGATCCCGAATGCTGAGTATAAAAGCCAAGGCAGAACGATGATTTATGGTATCGAACCCGATAGTTTGGAAATATGCACGTCGTTTCCAGTTGATGACCACATTGGCGCTATTGCATCCGATGGGAAAAAACTTCTTTATGGAGTTAATTGGGACGCGCTTCATTTCTATACATGGGATTTTGACGGACATCAGTTAAATAAAGTAGATTCCCCAACGTCAATGGCGTATCAGGACATCAAGTACTTTGCAGGTAAACTTTTATGTAGCGGTCATAAGGACGATGATTCCGTTATAGACATTATTGAACCTGAAAACTGGACATTGTTAAAACGTATCGATTTACCACAAGATGTTTGGAAGAACACTTTAAGTCGCGAAGGCATGACATTCGATGGAAATCTGTACTTTCTTCCTGACGATGGGCCAGATTCTCGCATTATGATATTTACTTTGCATTAAAGAGTCCGGTCTTAAAACCACGAATTTTACTAATGACACGAATTAGATGGTTGAAATAAAAACAAAGCCGAGCGTGCTTATGCGCAATAAGACTACTTTCCTGACTGTTTATCCAATTTTGTGAAGAAATCTCTAAATATCGGGTCCCTGTGAACGAAATTTACAGTTCTAATCAGATGCCTGGATTGGTCAAAACTAAACGTATAGTTGTCGGTCACTATCGGGCTGTGTACAAGATCAGAGGGTAGCCATTTGTCATCAATAATCCAGGCGATTGCTGTCATATCCCAGATTACCTTGGACCAACCAAAATGGTCTTTTCTGTATCCCTTGAAAATCTCGAGCAAGTAATCACCAATCGCCCCTCGGCCCCCTACGTATCGCTCCATTTCAGGTACGGTGGTCGTAAAATGGGTAACAACAGGAGTACAGGGTAATTGCACAAAAGGCACTCCGCAATCAAAGATGACCCTGGAAGCATTCAAATCCTGCATGAAGTTGAATTCTCTTTGATGTGGCCAATTATGGCCATTCCCGCCCAGCCATACAACTACGATGTTTTGAATTATGGATGGCTCAATTAGAATAGCATTGCTAAGGTTTGTAATTGCCCCCACAGCGGCGACATAGAGAGGGTCCTGGGGACTGCTTTTCTTTGCTCTTTCAATCAAATCCATCGCAGCCGGACTCCTTTCCGGATTTCGTAGATCGGTCAGGTAGCTTGAACTGCCCTTGAAAGCGAAGTAAACGGAAGTTCTGCCAAGTTTGCGCAGGATTCTTAAAATTTCTTCATAACTCTTCTCCATGCCATCTCCCGGTCCACTTGACCTACTATTCTTGAAGGGAGCTGCATAAACCGCTTTGACGTCTAACTCAGGTGAGATGAGTGCATAGACGAGGGCAAACTGGTCATCAATTTCGTTATAGGTGTCGGTATCAAGTACCATCCGGACCGGCCTGTCATTTGGATGCTTTAACATTTCGATACGTTGATTCTCTGAAACCGCAGGAAATTGCTGTCCCAAGAGAGGCAGCCCTGTAATAATCACGTTTAAAAGTAACGTAGCACCGAGTACATTTTTCATTGCTAATTTCCTTACAAATTCTGGTAATTACTGTTCGTTCCTGCTTAATTAATGTAAACGGCGGAGTAAAAGTGTACCACCTGGCGGAACAAAAATATACCACCGGGTCACTATATAGCCGAGACCGCCCCGGCTGTCAATACTCA
>JABUBO010000263.1_pt1 | contig 16525 bp, 16 predicted proteins | sample 7240361 | NCBI WGS metagenome assembly JABUBO01 (sample SAMN07256346, study PRJNA390944) | subsurface metagenome | isolation source: Methane hydrate marine sediment | place: Pacific Ocean: Eastern North Pacific, ODP site
GTAGCCATTCTAAAAAGAGACCTATCAGGGTAGTCCTGGATAGCCACCTGAGGATTCCTTTAGATGCCCGGGTGCTCAATTCTCGGGCCCCCACCATAGTGGTTACTCAAAATGGAGTAGATAAGAAGAGAATAGGGAATTTGGAAGCCAGAGGTGTTGAAGTCCTCCGGATACCGAGATGGAGAAAACATCCCCAAAGAGGTCTTGACCTGAAGTATCTAATGAAAAAATTGGCTAAAAGAGGAGTTGCTTCTATCCTCATCGAGGGTGGAGGTAAAGTCAATGCTTCAGCATTAGAGATGGGATTGGTGGATAAGGTTCTCTTCTTCATTGCTCCCAAAATTGTTGGTGGAGAGAATGCGATTACTCCAGTGGAAGGCGAGGGAATAGATAGGATTGGAAAGGCGATAAAATTGAAAGATACTAAAATCAGGAAATTTGGCGATGATATTCTATTCGAAGGATATGTTTAAAGGATTCTGGGAAAGCCCACCCAAGTGTCATTGCGAATGAGATTGCCACGTCCCGATTTTCAATCGGGACTCGCAATGACATTTGTAGGCACGGTTTTAACCGTGCAAGGATGGTTTTGTAGGCACAATTTCAAATGACACAAAGTGTCATTGCGAGGAGCGTAGCGACGAAGCAATCTAACACTAAGTGTCATTGCGAAGGACCCCGCACAACAAATGTGCGGGACGACGAAGCAATCTCGTTATTATCGTTAGAGAATGAGAAAGGAAACAGATGTTTACTGGAATAATCGAGAAGATGGGAACAGTAGTAGAGAAGAGCCCCAATAGAATTACTATAGAAATTGAATGGAAAGATTTAAAAGTGGGCGAGTCGATTTCTGTCAACGGCGTCTGTCTTACAGTTGTCCAGAGCGAGAATTTCAGACCATTGGGAAGATTTACTGCAGACTTATCTCCTGAGACTCTTAGCAGCACAACACTGGGCAGTTTAAGGGTTGGAAATAGATTAAATTTAGAGAGAGCCTTGAAATTAGGAGAACGCTTAGGAGGACATTTCCTCAGTGGGCATGTGGATGGTCTGGGAAAGGTCAGAACAATTGTAAGAGAAGAAGGGGGAAAGGTTTTCGAAATCACAACTTCCCCAGAAATTTTGAAATATATTGTTTCTAAAGGTTCAATTAGCGTAGACGGAATCAGTTTGACTGTGGTTCGAGTAATTGATAGTATAGGTTTTTCTGTCTCTATCATTCCCCACACTGAGAAGGTTACCACTTTTGGTTTTCTGAAAGTGAATGATTCAGTAAATATTGAAGTGGATATGTTAGCAAAATATGTTGAGAATTTAATCAACAAGAAAAATGAGAAATCTGGTATAACCAAAGAATTTCTCTTAGAAAAGGGATTTCTATGAAGTTCAACACAATTCCTAAAGCGATAGAATATATTAGAAAAGGTAAAACGGTCATTGTTATTGATGATGAGGAACGGGAGAACGAAGGTGACCTGGTCATGGCAGCATCGAAAGTGACTCCTGAGGCAATAAATTTTATGGCCAAATATGGTCGAGGACTGGTCTGTCTGGCAATTGTTGGGGAAAGGCTGGATAAGCTGGGAATTAAGCCGATGGTGGCCAATGGAGTGGAGTTACGTGAGGCAGCATTCACAGTTTCTGTTGACGCCAGGAAAGGCACGACTACAGGAATTTCGGCTCACGACCGAGCAACTACAGTAAAAGCAGTGATTAACCCCAGGACCAAGTCTTCTGACCTTTGCAGTCCCGGACACATCTTTCCTCTCCGCTATCAGGAAGGAGGTGTTCTGGTGCGTGCAGGTCATACTGAAGCAGTTGTAGACCTGGCGAAGCTGGCAGGTTTATACCCTGCGGGGGTGATTTGTGAGATAATGCATGAAGATGGTAGAATGGCCAGGACGCCCGAACTTTTCCGCTTCGCTAAAAAGTATAAGTTGGCTATTATTACTATTGCTGACTTGATTGAGTATCGCCGGCGAACAGAAAAATTCATAAAAAGGATAGCGAGTGCCAGATTGCCTACAGAATTTGGCGAATTTAAAATAATTATCTATGAGTCCCTTCTGGACAATGAGCACCATCTCGCCCTGGTAAAAGGAGAAGTAAAAGGCAAGAAAGACATTCTGGTGAGAGTCCACTCTTCCTGTTTAACCGGGGATATCCTCCATTCCCTGCGGTGCGATTGCGGTTCCCAGTTACATCGAGCAATGGAAATAATTGAAAAGAAAGGTCAAGGAGTCATATTGTATATGCATCAGGAAGGCAGGGGTATTGGATTGGTGAACAAAATAAAAGCATACGAACTACAAGATAAAGGTTTAGATACCGTAGAGGCTAATAAAGTTTTAGGTTTTGAACCAGATTTGAGAGATTATGGCATTGGTGCTCAAATCCTCGCAGACCTGGGGCTGTCCACCATAGCTCTTCTAACCAATAATCCCCGTAAGATTGTGGGAATAGAAGGCCATGGATTGAAAGTAACCAAGAGAATTGCTCTGGAGATAAGGCCCACCAGGGTAAACCAAAAGTACCTTCGAGTCAAGAAAAAGAAATTAGGCCACATGTTAGAAGTTTGAAGTTGTAGCTGCAGAGCGATAGCTCTGCTATATAATCGTGTCATTGCGAGTCCCGATTGAAAATCGGGAAAAGGAGCGCGGTCCCGATGAATCGGGACTTCGTCGTCCCGCACATTTGTTGTGCGGGGCTTCCTCGCAATGACAGCGCTTTACCGCTACATGAAATGAAAGTAAGATAAAAAACAGAAAAAGGAGGAGGGAAAATGGTTAAAATTCATGCGGGAAAGATGATGGCGAAAGGGAAGAATTTTGGGATTGTAGTTTCCAGGTTTAATGATTTCATCAGCCAGAAACTACTGGACGGGGCTCTGGATGCTTTGAGAAGACATGATGCTGATGAAGAGCGGATTGAAATTTTTTGGGTTCCCGGTTCTTTTGAAATTCCTTGCGTAGCAAGGAAGATGGCATCGAGCAAGAAGTATGATGCGATATTGTGTTTGGGAGCAATTATCAGAGGTGATACACCCCATTTCGATTATATTGCCAGTGAGGTGGCTAAAGGTATAGCACAGACTTCTCTTTCCACAGGAGTGCCCACTCTCTTCGGCATAATCACTGCTGATAATCTGGAACAAGCTATCAACAGGGCGGGAACCAAGGATGGTAATAAAGGTGCCCAGGCAGCATTGAGTGCAATCGAGATGGTAAATTTACTACCTATGATGGAATAGATAAAATAGAGCCGGTCTATTTAATTTAAAGGTGACAAATATGGGGCTACGTCGTCTATCCAGAGAGTATGCTCTGCAAATCTTGTATGCTATAGATGTTTGTAAATTGGAAGCAGAAGAAGCCCAGGAATCCTTCTGGAAGGAGCATAAATCTGGCAAAAAAGTTCTGGAGTTTGCCACAACTTTAGTTGAGGGGACAGTAAAGAATTTATCTCAAATCGATTCTTTAATTATTAAGTACGCTCTCAACTGGGATATACACAGGATGGCTTCAATTGACCGTAACATTCTGCGCCAGGCCACCTTCGAAATTCTGTATCTTCTGGACATACCGATCAATGTGATAATTAACGAAGCAGTAGAGGTGGCAAAAAAATATTCTACTGAAGAATCAGGAAAGTTTGTTAACGGAATTTTAGACAAGATAAAAGAAACCCGTAGTGCGAAAGATTTGAAGGAGTGAGGTTATGGGGAAACTCGAGGAAGTTAAAATAAAAGCGGAGAAATTGAGAGAAGAAATTCGCCACCACGATTATTGTTATTATGCTCTTAACCAACCCGAGATTTCAGATAAAGAATACGATGATTTAGTAAAGAAACTAAACCAGTTAGAGAAACAACATCCCCAGCTCATTACTCCCGATTCACCCACCCAAAGAGTGGGAGAGAAACCACTTATAGGTTTCAAAACGGTTAAGCATAGAGTGGACATGCGCTCCCTCGATAACACTTATTCTTCTGAAGAGATAAAAGAGTGGGACAAGAGAGTTCACAAAGGACTGCCTGGCGAAAAGGCAGAATACGTTGTGGAGTTGAAAATCGATGGTGTAGGTGTATCGTTGACATACCAGAAGGGTGTTTTCCTTGTGGGCGCTACGCGGGGTGATGGTGTTACCGGTGATGATATTACTCAAAACCTTAAAACTATAAAGTCTATACCATTGAGATTTCTCTCTGCCGAGACTTCACAATTACCTGATTTGATTGAAGTCCGGGGAGAAGTATTTATGGAGAAGAGCGATTTTGAGAAATTGAATGTGGAAAAGAAGAAAAAAAATGAAGTTCTTTTCGCCAATCCCCGCAATGCTACCGCTGGCTCTTTAAAACTTCTCGATTCGCGGCTCACTGCTCAAAGGAATTTGAACTGTTTTATCCATTCCTTTGGCATCATTGAAGGGGGAAGAGTCTATAAAACCCACTGGGAATTTTTGCAATCTGCAAAGAGACTGGGACTTCGGGTTAACCCAGAGATTAAACTGTGCAAAAACATTGATGAAGTAATCAGTTACTGTAGAGATTGGGAAAAGAAGAGAGGAAGATTAGGTTACGAAATCGATGGGATGGTTGTAAAAGTTAACTCCTTACTGCAGCAGAAGAGACTGGGTTACACAATGAAGAGTCCCCGCTGGGCTGTAGCCTATAAATTTCCTGCTCAACAGGCGACAACTACTCTTAAAGATATCATCCTCCAGGTCGGTAGGACTGGTGTGATTACTCCTGTGGCTATGCTTAAGCCAGTTGAATGTGGAGGAGTGACTATAAGCAGAGCCACTCTGCACAATTTTGATGAGATAAACAGGCTCGATGTGCGAATTGGAGACAGGGTTATTGTGGTAAGGGCTGGAGATGTTATTCCCAAAATTGTCAAGGTAGTAGAATCTGTTAGAAAAGGCAGAAGGGAAACTTTTAAAGTGCCCGAGAAGTGTCCTGAGTGCGGAGGGAAGATTACCAAAGAGAAAGAAGAGGAAGTTGCTTATCGTTGCATTAATCCTTCCTGTCCAGCTCAGCTGGAGAGAGGTCTGGTCCACTTTGCTTCCCGGAATGCTATGGACATCGAGGGTTTCGGTGAGTCAGTAGTGGAGCAGGTGGTGAGTAATGGATTAGCCAAAGATTTTGCTGATATCTATTCGCTCAGGAAAGAGGACTTCTTGAAGCTGGAACTATTTGCTGAAAAAAGAGCGCAGAATCTACCGGATGCCATAGAAAAGAGCAAGGAAAGACCTCTGGCTCGGTTACTGTTCGCTTTAGGAATTCGTCACGTGGGAGAGAAGGCAGCAGAAACTCTGGCTGAAGAGTTTGGTTCTCTCGATGCATTGATGGAGACAAAAGAAGAGGAACTGGAGAGGATTCCAGAAGTGGGACCAGCCCTTGCTGGAAGTGTGAGAGAGTTTTTTAAACAGAAGGAGATAAAGATACTTATCGATAAACTTAAGAAGGCAGGACTCAAGCTGGAACAGGAAAGAGTGAAGAGGGGTCCCCAGATATTGGCTGGGAAAACTTTCGTATTTACAGGAGAGCTAAAGGGATACTCCCGGACAGAAGCTGAAGAGTTGGTAAAGAATTTGGGAGGAAAGGCAAGTTCTTCGGTGAGCAAGAAGACTTCTTATGTAGTTGTTGGTGAAAGTCCCGGTTCAAAACATGGACAAGCAGAGGCACTGGGCGTTCCCATACTTTCCGAGGAAGAATTTGAGAAATTAATTAAAAAAGGAAAATAATTGTCTAAGGTCTATTTCATCGATTTCAAATCCCTGCGCAAGTTTAAGAAACTACTTCTCTACGCCGGTTTAGATAAGGTAGTTTCAAAAAATGACATAGTGGCTATCAAATTACACTTTGGAGAGAAAGGAAACAGGGGATATGTGAAGCCAGAATATGTCCAGCGGGTGGTCAAAGAGGTGAAAGCGTTAAAAGGGCGACCGTTTTTAACTGACTCCAATACTATATATGTTGGGGAGAGGTCTGATGCCTTAAGACATCGGGCTATTGCCAGAACTCATGGTTTTAGTTTAGAAAATTGCGGAGCTCCTATAGTAATCGCCGATGGCTTGAGGGGAAATAGCTTTGTGGAAGTAGAAAGCGGCCAGAAACATTTCAAAAAGATAAAAGTCGCCAGCGCTCTTTATCAAGCTGATAAGTTGATTTTTGTTACGCACTTCACGGGGCATGAATTGGGTGGCTTCGGAGGAGCTCTTAAGAATGTTGGAATGGGTGGTGCTTCTCGCACTGGTAAATATGAAATACATGAAGCAGTCGTTCCCAAAATAGAAAAGGGCAAATGCACTGGATGTGGGGTTTGTGTTACGTGGTGTCCCGCGGGAGCTATTAATATAGTAAAGAAGAAAGTCAAGATAGATAATAATAAATGCATAGGTTGCGGGGAGTGTATCCTTTATTGCAATTTTGGCACTCTCTCTATCGAATGGAGCAATTTAACAGAGAGTGAGCAAGAAAAGCTTGTCGAGTATGCTTATGGAGTTCTGAAGAACAAGAAGGTTCTGTTTATTAACTTTCTTAATTTCATTACTAAGTTGTGCGACTGCTGTGCCACTACAGCCGGCCCTGTTGTTCCGGACATTGGCATCTTAGCCTCTTTCGATCCGGTAGCAATTGATGAAGCTTCGGTGAAGTTGGTTAACGAAGTAGGAAAAAGGGATGTATTTCGCCAGCTCTTTCCCGGGAAAGATTGGGAATTTCAGCTCAATTACGCTCAGAAGTTAGGTATGGGAACAAGGAATTATGAGTTAGTGAGGATATAAATAGAGTGCGAGCTATGAAATTCTTAGTAGATTTTATGCTTGGCAGGCTTTGCAAATGGCTGAGGTTACTCGGTTACGATGTCTCCTACTTTGTGTCTGATAAGAAGAGTGATTTAATTTATCAAAGTCTCAAAGAGGCAAGAATAATATTGACCCGGGACCATCGATTGAGCAAGAAGAAAGCGATAAAGTTAGTTATAATTAATAGCGATTTACTGGAAGAGCAATTGGAACAGGTCTTTTCCGAACTAAATATTAAAGTAGACCCTGACGAGATATTCACAAGATGCTTAGTGTGTAATGAAATTCTTCAGAAAGTAGAAAAAGAAAAGGTTAAAGATAAAATCCCCACTTATGTTTTTCAGACACAGAAAGAATTTTCCTATTGTTCAAATTGTCAGAAGGTATACTGGAAGGGCACACACTGGGACCTGGCACATCAACTCCTCAAAAAATTAAAACGCGATAAAAAAAATTAAGCAGGGGTTCCCTCTCCCCTGGGGAGAGTGTTGAATAATAGGATATGAGGACGATAATATTTTGATAATAGTTGTTTATTTTTGCTTAGCTTTTGTTTTTCTTTCTTTTTATTTGTTTTGTTCTTTGAAATAACCGCAAGCCTGTCTTTTAAGGACTTGCTCTTGCGGTACCGGTGCAAGTATCAGGCTGTTGTGCAAAGAATTTGGCCAGGCGTTTCAGGTTAATTGCAATGGCAGTAAGGTAAAGCTGTATCTTAAGCTTCCAAAGCCGCCTGAATCTAGACCTTAGCATGCCATGATAACGCTTAGCTTCAGCAAAAACTCGTTCTACACAACCCCGCTTTTTGAAAATGGATCTGTAACGCTTAGTTCTATTAAACTTAATAGCTTCTTCCTTCAATAAGTGGGCCTGATGTATCTTCACTTGTCTGGCTTTGCCAGTAGTACAGTTTTTCTTTAATTTGCACTTATCACAGTCTGTGCCTATGAATGTGTGTGTTAACTTTTTGCTATTGAAACTCAAGTATTTAAGCTCTTTCTTTGCTGGGCAGATGACTTCTTTATTCTTTAGGTCTATCTTGAAGGCATCTTGCTTGTATAGCTTGAGTTTATCATGCTTGCTTGCTCTGACTGGTATCGCAGCTTTTATCTCTTGCTCTTTGAAAGTACGCCTGACGCTGTAAGAGTTATAACCTTTATCTAAGGCTGCTTCTTTAGGTTTTATGCCTTTTTTAATCGGTTCTTTGATAAATTCTTCTTCAAGGTTATAATCTTCAAAGTTTGCTGGCTTGGCATCTATGTTAAGTACGCAAGAGCTGTCATTGTCAACCATCATCTGAGCCTTATAACCGAAGAAGCCTTATTTCTTAGACTTGCGGCCATATCTGGCATCAGGGTCATTAGGAGATATAACCTGCTTGGTATCTGTTTTTGCATCTCTGGGTACCTTGACATCAGCTAAGACAGAGGTTGAGTCTACTGAGATTGACTTTGGATGAGCTACGCCCAAGTCTATTATAGCTAACAGGATTCTTTGGAATATCTGTTTGAATAGCTCATCCCCCAGTCGGTTTCTTAAGACACTAAAGGTTGAATGGTCAGGCACCGGGCTATCTAAGTCAGTCCCGGTAAACCACATGTATCTTAGATTGACATTTAACTGCTCAACCAGCTTTCGTTCAGAGCGGATATTTTCAATGTACATTACAATGAGCATCCTGAACAGCCGCTGGGGTGAATAGCCGATTGGGCCTAAGTGCGAATAGCGAGGTTTCACCAGTTCGTCAATAAAAGAAAGGTCTATTTTCTCGTCGATAATGCGAAATATATCGTCTTTTGGTATGCGTTGTTCCATCTGTTGTAGGTAAAAACTGGTCTGCTTCGATTGGTTTTCCCAGTTCATTTTACCATCACCTCCCGACGATAATTATATCATTTATTGACGAGAAGTGCAACCAATTTTCAAATAACAAAGACCCTTATTATTCAACACTCTCCTGGGGGGAGAGGATTAAGGTGAGGGGGGAAGGTAAAGTCACTGGAAAAAGCTCATGGGATACGAAGTTGCTATTTCAAAAGCGTGGGCAGAATTAGAAAATCTTAGCCAGAAAAAAAGTCATATTGTTCGCTTTCTGGATGATGAATATAATATTGATTTAGAGAAAAAAAGCATTTTGTCCCTATCTACCAATGTTCCCCCAAAGACTCACATCAGCATTTTGCTACTGCATTATCTTTCCCGTAAATTAAAAGGGCTACCTAACCCAACAGGAGAATGGATTTCCTTTAAGCAATTAGATGGCGGTCAGTTTTATTATTCTGTTTTCAGGAAGCGTGTCCTGGAACCTATAATTAGAAAATATGGAGAAAATCCTCAAGGCCTTATTTCTGAATTAACAAAGCGCTTTAAAGCCAAAGAGGTCAAACAAGCAGATGCAAGCGTTGTTTTAGACGTATTTGATGGCATACCATTATTTATTAAATTGTGGCGAGGCGATGAAGAATTCGGCCCTGAAGCAAATCTCCTCTTTGATAGAAGCATCAGCGAAATCTTTTGCACAGAAGATGCAGTGATTACAGCCGAAGTCGTAGCCTCTACGATTTGAATACTATGAAAATCACTAAAATTGAAAAGCAGAAACATCTCAAAAAAGCTCGCGATTATGCATTTCTTCTTTTATCCTATCGTGCCAGGAGCTGTCAGGAAATCACAGAGAGGCTGCTTAGGAAAGGCTATGAAAGAGAGATAGTTCAGGAGGTTGTTGAGGAATTAAAACGTCTCCATTATCTGGATGACCGCGCTTTTGCCATAGAATGGGTAAAAAGTAGGTTAAGAGAGAAACGGGGAAAGATACTAATACGTCGGGAACTTTTGCAAAAGGGAATAGAAAAGGAGGTAATCGACGATTCCATAACTGAAAGCTTTAAGAAGATTACCTCAACTGAGGACGAATTAGCCTGGCAAGCAATTACAAAGAGGATTCCCCGATACCAGAAATTGGAAAAGTCGAAAGCCTACCGTAGAATAAAGGATTTTTTAATTCATCGAGGATTTTCCATTGAGACTACCGAAACTACCCTCGACAAATTTTTTCAGAACTACAGGAAAGATTCTGAATAGAGTCATAGTATGAAAAAGTTTATAAGCGGCCTGGGAACTAACATCTTCCTTCTGGGAATAATCAGTCTCCTAATGGATGTCTCCAGCGAGATGATGCTGGCTGTCCTCCCTTTTTTTATTGCTTCTCTGGGTGGAGCGGGAATAGCTATTGGGCTTATTGGCGGCATAGGAGACAGCGTGGCTTCCTTGCTTAAGGTCTTTTCCGGATACTGGTCGGATAGATTGAGAAAGAGGAAACCTTTTGCTTTCTTTGGCTACTCCCTTTCCTCTGTAGCAAAACTTTTCTTTCCTTTGGTCTCAAGCTGGACGCAACTTTTAATCTTAAGACCACTGGAAAGAGTAGGGAAAGGTATACGCACTGCTCCCCGTGATGCTCTAATTGCTTCCTCAGCTAAGGCGGAGGTTAGAGGAAAAGCATTCGGATTCCATCGGGCAATGGATTCTTTTGGCGCTTTTTTAGGAGCTCTTTTAGCCTTTATTCTCTTCTGGTTTTTAAAGTTCGAGTTTAAGCCCATCCTGCTTATTGCGGCTCTAATTAGTTTTCTGGCTCTAATTCCCTTTATCTGGGTAAAAGAGAAAGTGGCTGATACCTATCCTAAAAGTAAAACTTCCTTTAGAATAAGTTTGATAAATCTTCCTCCATTCTTTAAAAGATACCTTGTGGTCGCAGTCGTCTTCGCTTTAGGAAACTTTACTTATATGTTCTTTATTCTCAGAGCCAGGGATGTCTTCCAACCTTTTTTTCCTTCCAGGTTGGCTATGGCTATTCCCATTCTACTATATTGCTGGTTTAATATCGTTTATGCTCTATTTTCTTTACCTGGAGGAATGCTCTCAGATAGAATTGGTCGAAGGAGAACTTTGAAGATTGGCTATTTCATATATAGTCTCTCTTGTCTCGGATTTGCACTCACGAGAACACTCACGTCTTTCATTATTCTGTTTGCCCTTTATGGAATCTCTTTTGCCCTGGTGGTAGGGAATCAACGCGCATTTGCTTCAGATTTTGTAGAAGAGAATCTACGAGGAACAGCGTTAGGCACATTCCACACAGCAATAGGTATCTCTACGCTCATAGCAAGCATTTTTGCCGGAATCTTATGGACCTATAGTCCCCAACTGACATTTTCCTATGGAGCAGTCCTGGGTCTGGTAGCAGCCATAAGTATTGGCTCCATTGGGAAAAAGATGTAGCGGCAAAGCGTCCCGATTCATCGGGACCGCGCTCCTTTTCCCGATTTTCAATCGGGACTCGCAATGACACGATTATATAGCAGAGCTGTTGCTCTGCGGCTACAACATATTTTTGACTGGGGTTGAATTCGCCCGATGAATTAGGTATAATAGCCTCAAAAGGAAAAACGGAGGATAATCTATGGCCAAAGTTTTGATTATTTACTATTCCCTTACTGGAAATACAGAGAAGATGGCAAACATAGTAGCAAAAGGAGTAGAAAAAGAGAAAGTAGAAGTGGAAATAAAGAAAGTTGAAGATGTAAAAGTTGATGAGCTCAAAGATGCTGATGGAATAATCATCGGGTCGCCAACCCATTATGGCTCGATGGCTTCACAGATTAAACAACTTTTTGAGGAAAGCAGAAAGTTGCAGAGACAATTAGTGGGCAAAGTAGGAGCAGCTTTCACTTCCAGCCATTGGGTAGGTGGAGGAAACGAGACGACAATTATGGATATTCTCCGGGCATTCCTTATTCATGGAATGATTGTTCAGGGGGAAGCAACAGGCGACCACTATGGACCTGTTGCTCTTTATGCGCCTGATGAAAGAAGCAGTAACCAATGTGAAATATTGGGGCAGAAGGTAGCCAGGCTGGTGAAGAAGTTAAAAGAGGAGGGTAAATGAAGATTCTCTGGACTCCTTGGAGGATAAAATACATCTTAGGGAAAAAGGAAGGATGTATATTCTGCGATAAAGTGAAGAAAAATAAGGACAGGGAGAATTACGTACTTTTACGTGGGAAAAGTGCCTTTGTAATGCTTAATACTTTTCCTTACACTAATGGTCACCTTATGGTCGCTCCTTATAGGCACGTGCCCGATTTAGATGGTCTGGAGGAGAGTGAGTTGGGCGAACTGATGAGGCTTGTTAAGACTTGCACTCAAATTCTCAAGAAAACCTTGAACCCGGAAGGTTTCAACATTGGAGCAAATCTGGGCAAAGTAGCCGGGGCTGGCGTTGAAGGACATATTCACATTCATATTGTTCCTCGCTGGGAAGGAGATACCAGCTTTATTTCTACCGTGGGGGATACAAAGATTATTCCCGAATCTCTGGATGATACTTATAAGAAGCTTCTGGCAGCTTTGTAAATTTTTTTTAAGGAGCAAAAAATGATTAAAAAGAGACTTGTAGTATCTTTCATTAGCGTATTCCTTGTCTTACTTTTTTTCTCGAGGGGAATATGCAGAACTGAAGCAGATGTTCATTTCGAAAAAGGTGTTGACTACATCAATCAGGGAGATTATCAACAGGCAATTGAAGAGTTCAATCGGGTAATAAGTATTGATTCTGAATATGTCGACGCCTACTGCGGAATCGGCATAGTTTACCTGCACCAGAAAAATTATAAAAAAGCAATAGAAACCTTTGAGAAAACAACAGTTCTGGCTCCCGATGAACCAATTGCCTATTATCTTCTTGGTAGAGCCTACAAAGAGATAATGAATTATGAACAGGCAATTTCTGCCTGGAATAAATTCCTCGCTCTGCATCCTAGAGGGAAACGTGCCAGGAGACTGAGGAAGCATATTAAAAGATTGGAGGAATTTAAATAATGAAACCTAACAGGATCGTAAACTGGCTATTACTCTCTGTTCTTCTTTTCTCTTTTTTGGCTCTGTTTTTCGGATGCGTTCCCCGCACTGCAATAAAAAAAGGATACGATTTCACCAGAATCAATCGTATTGGCGTGCTGGAGTTTACCAGTTATAGAGAGCATATATACGCCGGAAATGCAGTGACCGATGAATTTATAAGGCAATTGATATTTAGAGATATTGATGTTGTTGAACGAGAGAGGCTGGAGAGCCTGCTCAGGGAACAACATCTGGCTGGTAGCAAATATCTCGACCCTGAGACAGTGAAGCAAGTAGGCAAGATATTGGGGGTTGACGCATTGATTACAGGGACGGTTACCAAATATATTGCTGAAGGTAGAGAGACTATCTATTTTAGGGACGAGGATGGAAATATTAAGACGGAGGTTTTCCTGAAAAGGGCTGAGGTGGGAGTTAGCGCCCGTATGATTGACGTAGAGACGGGATTGATTGTCTGGGCAAGTTCCTACACTTATGAATCCTTCGATATGGAAGGGGCAATTCGCGGGGCAGCATCCAGGCTGTTGAACTCCCTGAAAAAAGTGTGGCCGCAGATGAAGTTATAAGTAGTGTCATTGCGAGCGACTGAAAGGAGCGTGGCAATCTCCTGCGGAATTACGAGATTGCTTCACTTCGTTCGCAATGACAGTTCATGTCAAGTCGCTTACGCTCCTCGCAATGACAGTTACATAGGAAAAACATAAATGCTGACCACTAATGAAATAAGAAAAAGATTCTTAGATTATTTCGAAAAAAAGGCTCACAAAGTTGTCTCCAGTATGAGCCTCATTCCTCAAGACCCCACCCTCCTATTCACCAGTGCTGGAATGGTGCAGTTTAAGAATATGTTTCTGGGCAGGGGTAAACTCGCTTTTCGTCGAGCAGCCTCCTCTCAAATCTGTTTTCGCACAACCGATATCGAAAAAGTAGGAAGCACAGCCAGGCATCTGACTTTCTTTGAGATGCTGGGCAATTTCTCCTTTGGTGACTACTTTAAAAAGGAAGCTATCGAGTGGACATGGGATTTCTTGATTAAAGAGATGGGCCTTCCCCAGGAGAAGCTTTACGCTTCAGTATACACAGAAGATGAAGAAGCTTACGAGCTCTGGAAAAGATATCTGCCGGAAGAAAGAGTAGTTAAACTGGGGAAAGAGGATAACTTCTGGGAGATGGGAGCCACCGGACCCTGCGGACCCTGTTCGGAAATTTTGATGGATATGGGAGAGGATATGGGATGTGGCAAGCCGGAGTGCGCTCCTGGCTGCGATTGCGACCGATGGCTTGAGGTGTGGAATCTCGTTTTCACCCAGTTCGATAAAGATGAGCAGGGTAATTTAAATCCCCTGCCCCAGAAGAATATCGATACAGGGATGGGGTTAGAGCGGCTGGCAGAAGTTGTTAATGGGAAGAATAACTGTTTTGATATAGACTTATTAAGGCCTATTATTGGTCATACTTGCGAACTGACTGGCTTAGAATACGGTAAAGACGGGAAAGTCGATGTTTCCTTGCGCATTATAGCCGACCATGTCCGGGCAATCACCTTCTTAATTTCTGAGGGAGTCTTACCTTCCAATGAGGGGAGAGGATATGTGTTAAGAAGAATACTGCGCAGGATGGTTCGTCAGGAACGCCTTTTAGGTGTTAAGCAAAGCTTACTTTATAAACTGACGGGTAAAGTTGTGGAAATTATGGGAGATGCTTATCCAAATCTCCGCTCGCGTCGTGAACATATCGCCACTGTGACCAAAATGGAAGAAGAGAAGTTTCAGGAAACATTAGATGCAGGAATGAGAATACTCGACGGATTGATTAAGGATTTAACCTCTCGAGGGAAAAAGAGAGTCATTCCCGGAGAAGAGGTGTTTCGGCTTTACGATACCTATGGATTCCCTTTAGATTTGACCAAAGAAATTGCTCAAGAGAGAGACTTCTCCCTCGATTTTCCAGGATTTGAGAGGGAGATGGAAGCTCAGAAGAAACGGGCAAGAGAGGCCTGGAAGGGCTCTGGGGAGGTAGATATGGGATTTTATGAAGAACTCAAAAAAGAGTTGGGTGAAACTCTATTTCGTGGATACGATTTCAGTGAGTTGACCTCGCAAATACGAGCCATCTTAAAACGAGACAAGTCAACCAATAAAGTTACCAAGACAGAAGAAGCAAAGGAAGGCGAAGAAGTGGAAATTATCCTTACGGAAACGCCCTTTTATGGAGAAGCAGGCGGACAGGTGGGAGATGCGGGTAAGATATTGAAGCCTTCCGGGAAATTGAAAGATATAAACCTTACAGAGTTAAAAGAAGAAGATATTGAAGCAAAAGTTGAGGTTTTTGACGCCAAAAGACCTGTTGAGGGATTGGTTATCCACCATTGTAAAGTGGGCACAGGTAGTCTAAAGACAGGCGATGTAGTAGTAGCTTATGTTGATGTCTCCGGAAGGGAGGATATAGCCAGGCATCACACAGCCACCCACCTCTTACAGTCTGCACTGCGCCAGGTTTTAGGCAAGCATGTGGGGCAGTCCGGCTCCCTTGTGGCGCCTGACAGGTTAAGATTCGATTATACCCATTCCAAACCCCTGACAAAGAGAGAGATTGACCGCATTGAAGAGATTGTGAATAGTGCCATATTAAGGAACTTTCCCGTACTAACTTCAGAAACTACTTTAACTCAGGCAAAGGAGATGGGCGCCCTAGCATTCTTTGGAGAAAAGTACGGTGAGAAGGTCAGGACAGTAATGGTCACCTTCGGAAGCCAGGCTGCGCCAGGGGAGGCTTTCAGTTTTGAGCTTTGTGGAGGAATCCATTGCCATTCTACTGGCGAGATTGGATTCTTTAAGATAATTTCAGAAACAGGCATAGCAGCCGGTGTGAGGAGGATAGAAGCTCTGGCTGGCAAGAGGGCTTATGAATATACCAAGGGAGAAGAGAGAATAATTGAAGGAATGGCGGAGGTGCTCAAGGTTCCCCAGGGTGAACTTGTTAGCCGTCTGGAAAAGATGGTCAAGGAAAATAGAGCGTTGGCGAAAGAGATAGAAGCTCTAAGGGGCCAAACAGTCTCCTCCTCCGTGGAAAAATTAGTCAAGAAGGCAAAAACAGTCGGCAAGATAAAACTCGTTTCTGCAAAAGTGGAAGCTACGAATAGAACTATTCTCCGCTCCTTTGGTGACCAGTTAAGAGACAAACTCAAATCCGGAATCATAATCCTGGGAGCCGTAATTGAGGGCAAGGTCGCTCTCCTTTCAGTAGTAACTCAGGACCTGGTAAAGAAAGGTTACCACGCAGGAAAAATCATAGGAGAAGTAGCCAAATTGGTCAATGGCTCCGGCGGAGGAAGGCCGGATATGGCCCAGGCCGGAGGCAAGTCCGTAAACAAACTGGACAGCGCCCTCGCCAAATCCGAAAAACTAATAGCCAAATTAAAGAAATAACTCGTAGGGGCGACACTCCGTGGTCGCCCGGTATTGTAGCTGCAGAGCGCAGCTCTGCTATATAGGTAGTGTAGGGGCTTGTCCCCGTAATGATTTTGGCCGTGTAGGGGCGACACTCTGTGGTCGCCCGGTATTGTAGCTGCAGAGCAACAGCTCTGCTAGAAGTTTATGTCATTGCGAGCGACTAAAAGGAGCGAAGCAATCTCCAAACAACATCAAGAACACAGTCGAAATGAAAAATACTATCCTTCTCTTAATCATATTTTCACTATCCACACTCGCCATCCCAAACAAATCATTCGCCGAACAATTAATAAGCCTCAAAACAGAATATTTCAATTCCAGAAACGACAATTTCGAAGAGATTTATGGTT
>JABUBO010000264.1_pt1 | contig 16516 bp, 12 predicted proteins | sample 7240361 | NCBI WGS metagenome assembly JABUBO01 (sample SAMN07256346, study PRJNA390944) | subsurface metagenome | isolation source: Methane hydrate marine sediment | place: Pacific Ocean: Eastern North Pacific, ODP site
TCATTACATTCATTATTTCTATTGTATTAGGTGGGTTGATTTTTCTATTTTTAAGCCCATTCTTTGGTGTATCCATTCCTGAAGATGCAAAAATGTTGGAAGACCTTTTTGGTATTGTAAAATTAAAATTTATAGGAAAAATATTTGGAAAAGCACTTTTATTTTTGTATAATATTAGCCCGTTTAATCGAAAAGAGAGAGAAAAAGTAAAAATTTAATTTTTAAATAGAATTATCATTTTTAACATGTCTGCAAAAAAAGGGAAAATTTCACGGGAAAAGTGGAATAATGACTTCATGGATTGGTTTTCAGATATCCTTCTGAAGGCTGAAATTATAGATTATAGGTTTAATTTAAAAGGATGTGGAGTTTGGTTAGGTTATGGCTTTAATCTTAGAAAACGAGTTTTTCAGATATTGCGTGATTTATTAGATAATACACCCATACCTCATGAAGAAACTTTATTTCCTTTATTAATACCAGAACCTCTTTTCATGAAAGAGGCAGAACACGTCAAGGGTTTTGAAGATGAGGTTTATTGGGTAACAAGAGGGGGATCAAAACAGCTCGATATTAATTTATGTTTAAGACCCACCTCTGAAACTGTAATGTATCCTATGTTCAAATTATGGATTCGTTCCCATCAAGATTTGCCAATAAAGGTTTATCAAATAGCTAGTACATTTAGATATGAAACAAAAACAACAAGACCATTAATACGAGTAAGAGAATTAACTACCTTCAAGGAGGCACATACAGTTCATGCTACTGCTAAAGAGGCCGAGGATCAAGTAAAGGAAGGATTAGAGATATATAGTAAATTTTATGATCGCTTGGGTATTCCCTATATTATTAATGTACGCCCTGATTCTGATAAATTTCCAGGTGCTGAATATAGTATAGCATTTGAAACTATTTTTCCTGGAGATCATAAAACTTTACAAATTGGAACAGTTCATAATCTTGGTACAATTTTTGCTAAAACATTTGATTTAACTTATGAAGCAGATAATGGAGAGACAAAATTTGTGCATCAGACATGTTATGGAATTAGTGAAAGGGCAATTGCTGCAGTAGTTACTCAGCATGGAGATGATGCTGGATTATGTCTTCCACCTGAAGTAGCTCCTATTCAAGCCATCATTGTTCCAATTATATTTAAAGGTAAAGAGAAAGAAATTTTGGAACAATCTAAGAATTTATTAGATAAGATGAATTCTTTAGGGATTCGTGCGAAGCTTGATGATTCAGACATAAGTGCCGGTAAAAAATTTTACAAATGGGAAATTAAAGGAGTTCCAATACGTATTGAATTGGGACCTAAAGATATTGAAAAAAAGCAATTTATTGTTGTTAGAAGAGATACAGGTGAAAGAATTACTTTAGATTTTAAGGAAGGAGTTAAAGAGATACCTAGAATTCTTGAAGAAATACAGAAAGACCTGCATGAGAGAGTGAAAACACTAATGGAAAACTCCACAAAAGAAACGGATGATATTGATGAGCTATATGATTTAATAGAAAAACGAGTTGGAATAGTTATTGTTCCATTATGTGATGAATACGACTGTGCAGAACAAATTGAAAAACGAACTGAAGGAAAAATCATTGGAACGCCAATTAAATATGTGAAAGAATTCAGTAAAGAATATTCTGAAAGGGAGTTTAATTTCAACTGCATTGTTTGTGCCCGTCCTACGAAAAAAAAGATGATTATTGGACGTCCCTATTAGAGAAGAGTATTTTTTTTCTTATTTAAATGATTAGTAAGCTATAAATTAGAATAGATTTTATTAAATTTTAATTTAAAAAAAATTAATAATTTCTATTTTTAAATAAAAAAGAATCGTAAATTAGATGAAAAATATGTCAGAAGAAAAATTAAATATAAAATTAACATTTTTCATTGGATTAGCATTCTTTACAACAGGGATTGCATGGAGCATATATAATACTCAAGTTAATGTAAGTCTTTTTTTTATCTGAAGTCATATGCTCTTGTAGGTATCTTGATGGCGATGGACAATGTAATTGGCGTTCTTATACAACCTGTAATGGGTTCTATTTCAGATAATACACGAACTCGTTTTGGAAGAAGAATGCCATATATAATAGTTGGAATACCCTTAGCTTCTTTCTTTTTTATATTAATACCATTTGAAAATTCTTTATGGATACTGCTTCTTTGGATGTTTTTATTCAATATTAGCATGGCTTCTTACAGGTCACAAGCAGTTGCCCTAATGCCTGATTTTGTAAAACCACAACATAGGAGTAAAGGTAACGCAATAATCAATTTAATGGGAGGACTTGGAGCTATAATAGCATATACATTTAATCTGATATTAGTTCCCATTAGTTTGGAATTAACTTTTTTTATAGTTGCGATAATTATGGTTGTATCATTAGTCGTGTTATTATTCACTGTAAAAGAAAAGGACTCATATAGTTTCCAAATAATTTTAGAGGCTGAAAAAGAGGGCAAAAAAATCGAAACTAAAAAAGAAAAACTAGGTTTAATTGAGAGTTTTAAGGATATTTTATCTGAAAAGGATAAAAGTACACTTTTTATGTTATTGGCGATCTTCTTCTGGTTTGTTGGATATTGTGGATTAGAAGCATTATTTACTGTATATGGCGTTGATGTTTTAGGTATGGACCGTGGTCCAGCAGGTTTTATGTTTACTTATGTTGCAATACCATTTGTTCTTTTTGCTTTCCCAGCAGGAATAATTGCTACAAAAATAGGTCGAAGATTAACAATTAAAATAGGATTGGTTCTTTTTATTGTTGCTTTATTTATAGGATTTTTAATTCCAACTACAACAATGATTACTATAGCGTTCGTTATTGCTGGGATTGGATGGGCTTTAGTGAATATTAATTCTATTGTAATAGTTTGGGAGATGGCACGTACGGAAAAGAAAATTGGAACTTATACTGGAGTATATTATTTTTTTAGTTTTATGGCTGCGATTATTGGTCCTTATCTCGTTGGATTACTTGTAGATGTTTTAGGTCCTACAACTCTACTTTTAGATGGTGCAATATTCCTTCTTGTTGCATTAATATTAATGTTTTTCGTAAAAAGAGGAGAAGTTGAATTAACTGAGGAGGAAAAGTTAGCAAAAAAAAAAGCAATACAAGAACTTTAAAATAATTATATTTCTCTTTTTTTTTATATTTTTTTTGGTTTGAAAGGATCTTTCAATCTTTTTTCTAGAAAAAACTCCATCTCTTTTCTTTTTTCTTCAGAAAAAAAGATTTCTAATTCCTTTTTAGCGAGATTTGTGTATTTTCCATTAATTAAAAAATTCTTTCTTTCTAAAAATTCAATCGTTTGATCATAATAATCGTAACTAAGTTGTTGGAAATTCTCGATTGATTTGAGAAAATGCATTAATTTCTTTATTAACCCGTAATAAAATTTTAGATGTGCCTTGATTTTTATCTTATCGTTCATTTCTGTGATATCTGGATATAATTTTAGAATCGAATTAATAGAACTGCTAATAATTGCACAAGATTTAGCAATTTCATCAGTTGGTTTAATAGAATGCTTTTCGAAAATATAGATTAATTCAGGTTCTTGGGTTTCTAAGGAATTAAATATCGTAAAAATCTCTTTAAAAATCTCACTCATTATTAGGTGAATATTAATTCAGTCTAATAAATTTGCGATGAATCAAATATAATCCTTTTTTTCACGGGAAAAAAGGGAAATCTTATATTTTTTAAATTTTAAATATTAGGAGTAATTAATTTGCTTATAATAATGCAGAAAATAGATAAAATTCTGTCGAAATTAAGAATGCGAAGAAATAAAATTGCTTTTTTGATCTTAACGACATTATTATTAATTTTTCTCTTAAGTGTATTTGTTGAATCCTCATTTGAACTAAATATGAATGTTGAAAATTTCACCGTCTATACTGAAGATCATATTCACTTGGAAGGAAGTATTTATTATCCTAATAATTTAAATTCTGAATCTAAATACCCTACTTTAATATATTGTCATTCTTTAACGGGTGATCGACATGAAAATAAAATTTTGAGATATAATCTGCTTGAGCACGGTTTTATCGTTGTTACTTTCGATTTAAGAGGTCATGGTTCATCTTTAGGTGGATTGGAAGTTGATAGATCATATATGGTCGAGAATTACGCGAATTCTCCAAAACATGGTTTAGATATAGATGCAGTTTTAGATTTTATTTTAACAAAAGAATTAGTTGATAATGAATCCATAGGACTTTTTGGTTTCAGTCTTGGAGGAGGTGCGTTGTCCTTTTATTCCTATTTTGATTCTTTAGATGAAAACCCACGAATAAAAGCATCTGTTACAATATCATTTCTTGGAGAATATCATAGATATCTTGGAGTGAATGAAACAAACCCGAGAAATTTTCTCGCAATTATAGGCGCTCATGATGAATTTTTTCCACCAGAAATGATAAATTTATCTTTAAATTTATTGGTAGGGAATAATAGTGCAGAATTTGGAACTTTATATGGAAATTATTCTAATGGAACAGCAAGAGAAGTTTATATAATCCCTGATGTTGGCCATACAAATTGTGGATCTTTATTAACCACTATTAATGAAACAGTAAAATGGTTCGAACAAGCCTTTTATGGAGAAATATCGAATAAACCTGTATTTCAGAGAGATTTCATATATTCTATTAATGAAAACTTAAAATCGTTTAGTGCATACGGGCTTCAAATTCTCATCATTTATTTTCTGGGAAACGCCTTTTTCATAAAACAAAAAAAAAAAGAGAGAACTGAGGAGTATAAATCTTTAAAATTATTAATCGAAAATAAAAACCCATTATATATTTATTTTATATTTATTTTTTTAGCGAGCGTTATTGTAATTGGAATGCAATATTTTATACCGGTACCTAAAATGTGTGCGCCAATTTTTATTACTATTTTTATCAGTTCAATAATACTAACCTTTTTGGCATTATTATGGAGAGGTGAGAATATCAATATAATTTCAATTTTTAAAGGTATTAAGCAATCTGTTGAGAAAAATTTTCTAAACAACTTGCTAATTATAATTCTTTCCTCAATAGGATTAATAACAATCGAAATTTTGAGTATTCTATGGATCGGGAATCGTTATAGAACCTTATATGAGATTTTTCCAACTATAATTTACACAATAGTTATATTTTTTTCGAATCTATTCAACCAAATATATTTATTTAGAGGATATGGCGGAAATCATAAAAAAAGTATTGATTTTAATTATAAGCGGAGCTTTATGAATATGTTTTTAGCTCATTTATTTCAATGTTTTTTGCTTATTTTTTACATGGCTGTTAGACTTGTGCATTATCTGAATACATTTTTGCTAATTCCATACCTTACAATGAATATATTCGCAATTATGCTTATGATAATTATTTTTCATCGAACTAGGTCAATATTTTTATCTTCTTTAATTCCAGCAATATATATGGGCTGGTTTTTAAGCGTGTCAATGCCTTTCCTTACAATTTTTTAAAAAGAAATTACAATTAATTTTATTATTTTATTGATATTAATTTAGATTATGTCTGGAAAGGATATGAGTAATAAAAACCCGGAATTCTATAATTTTATAATTGTTGGTGGAGGTCTTGCTGGATTAACTGCAAGTATTATTGCTGCTAGACAAGGATTTAAAGCTGTGGTCATAGAAAAAGGCAAGATTGTGGGACCTAAACCACGTGGTGAAGGTATGCATCATTTTCCTCTAACCGAAGAAATCCTTGGGGAGGGATTTTTACAATCAATCAATACATTTTCTCATACTGGAAAAATCTACCATAGTCCTGGAGATTTACACATGGTGCACATACCTGAAAAATCAATGGATCATTATTTTTTTGAGTGGCGTAAATTTATTGATAGATTTAATGAAGTTGCTGAAGGTTTAGGAGTTACTATTCTTTTAAATAGTGAAGTAATTGAACCAATTGAAAAGGAGAATATTTGTGTAGGAGTAAAATATAAGGATGATAGTGGAATTGTTAGAGAAATTTATGGAAATGCGATTTTTGGGTGTGATGGTTATGAAAGTGTTATTGGAAGATACTATAATATTCCTTATCAGAGAATAAATTGTCCTATAGTGAAATGCTTAATTAGTAATGGAAATACTGATATCAACAAGACAACTGATCTTCAGTTCTACTTAATTGGAAATGGAGATCTTGATTATGCGCCTAATTTCCCTCAATGTGTTGCATATGTATTTCCAATAGGCGGAAAAAACTTGGAAGTAGGTCTAATGCTTCGCATGACACAAACTTTTAAAATGAAAACTGTTAAGATTCCGACCGATGGGGAAATCATGGAGGTTTGGGAAAAACTAAAGAAGAGTTATCTAGGATTTAGTGAATTTTTTAAAGGTGCGAAAATTGATTATGAAGAATTAACTGGATTACCAAACGCCCAAATGGTTAAGAATTATATACCAAGTGAGGGTATGGTCTTAATAGGTGATAGTGCGGGATTTGTGGAAGCTTCTGGTTCTTCTGGTTTGCATTTTTCAATGGCAATGGCAAAATTTTGGACAACTATATTATCAGAAAAATTAAAAGAACTCTTTGGAGGAAAAACTGAGATTGCCGAGCATAACTCTAAATTATGGAATTCACAGAATATTGCAAGATATAAAAAAGAGTGGGAGAATACAGATGTTTATAAACACATAAAAAAAATATATTCACTACTTAGTAAATTTGAATGGTATATTTTCAAACGGAGAAGAACATCCGAAAGAATAAATAAAAGATGGAAATTAATCTCATTTTTATTACGGAAAGGATTATAATAAATTAATTAAAGCGCGTTTAATTTCATTTCAAGTTCTTCATTACATTGTTGGCATTTCAATTCAAATTTTTCAAAGCACTCATCTTCTTTTATTTCTGCCGCTAATTTTTGCCAACAAATTAAACGCTCTTCACTTTTAATCATTTCTCTTCCATGATGTTGAGGATAAGTTTGATATAATTTACATTTTTTGCAATATAAGTATTTAGCGCTTACATCAAAATCTTCTTCGGATAATTCTTGAAATTTAGATTTGTACCTAAACAACCGTAAGCTATTAAACAATGCAAATAAAGAAACACCCATGTCTCCGATCCCTACAGCAAGCATTAAAGTCATCAGGCCAAATATAGTTAAAATCGCCATAGAAATCTTGACAGTAATAGAGATGATAATATTTTGTTTGATTATGTTATTTGATTTTTTTGCAATATCAAGAAATACCAAAATTTTTGTTAAGTCATCATTCATTATAACCAAATCAGCTGTTTGTAATGCTATATCGGACCCAGACACTCCCATTGCAATCCCGACGTTTGAAGTAGCAATGGCTGGAGCATCATTAATTCCATCACCCACCATAGAAACAGGCCCAATCTCTTTTTGGAGGGTTTTTATTTTTTCTAATTTTTGATTTGGTAAGAGATTACCATATCTTAAATTAATTGATAGAATTTCACCGATAGAATCTACTGTATTTTGAGTATCTCCCGATAAAATCATAGATTCATAGTTTCGCTTTTTTAAGCCTTTTAATAAAATGGGTGCAGAAATTCTTAAGGAATCTCTAACTGATAATATACCCAAAAGTTTTTTATTAGAGCCCAAAAGAATAGGAGTTTTCCCAACTTTTGTAATTTCATCTATAATTGTTTCAGAATTTTCATATCCTAACTCTTTAAAGAACTTAACAGAACCAACTTCATAAATTTTTTGATTTATTTGCCCCCTTACCCCTTTTCCTTTAATCAGTTCAAAATTTTTAATCTCTAATAACGGTATTCTTTGATTTTTCGCCTCTAAAACAATAGCTTGGGCAATGGGATGCTCAGATTGACTTTCTAAACTCGCAATTATTGAAAGATTTTTAGTTTCGCTAATTCCAAATGGAATATTATCATAGACTTTTAGCCTTCCTTCGGTTAAGGTTCCTGTTTTATCAAATCCAAATACTTTAATTTTTGTAATTTCTTCGATATACTTACTCCCTTTAACAAGTATTCCCTCTCTAGATAATTTTGTTAGTGCTGCAACCATTGCTAATGGAGTTGATAATGTTAATGCGCAAGGACAAGAAATAACTAGCAATATAATACCTCTATAAACCCAATCTATTGGCTGCCCAATACTGAAAATTATCGGAAAGACCATAATCAATACTGAAATTAATAGAATTATAGGGGTATAATAATTTGCAAACTTTTCAATAAATCTTTCAGTATTTGATTTGTTCAATCGAGCAGTCTCGATATTTTCGACAATTTTTGCAAGAATTGTATTCCCTGATGTACGGGTCACCCACATTTCAATGTAACCATCACCATTTATACTTGAAGCATAAATTTTATCTCCTTTCTCTTTTAAAACAGGAATAGATTCACCAGTTAAAGCACTTTGATTAAAATATGAAGAGCCAGAAAAAATTACTCCATCTAGTGGCGCTTTCATACCTGGTTTAAGAACAATAATTTCATTTAATTTGACTTCACTAGCCAAAATTTCACGTATTCCATCTTTAGTTTTTAATAGTGCTTTATCAGGAGCTAGCTCTATCAGCTTAGAAATTGCTTCTCTAGATTTATCTGATGTAATATGTTCCAATTTCTCTGCAATAGAATATAGTAAAATAGCGGTTGCACCTTCCTGACCTTTCTGAATTATGAATGCGCCAATCATAGCAATTACCATAAGAGCATTTGCATTTAATTTTTTCTTAATTATTTCTCGCCCGGCAGATTTTATGACCCCCTTTGATGATAAAGCAACTGAAATTAATGAAAATATCTGGGAAACAATAATAACTTTAAAACTTATTTCAAAATAGAATGAAAAAAACAAAAAAATCGCAGAAATTACTATAAAATACCAGAAATATTTTTCAAAAGTACCTTCGCTTTCTTGTTTATTTATGGAATCAATAGAACAAGACATACTTTTTGAATCATTACATTGCTGGCATGAATTACCCATTTGTTTGCACTTATATTTAAATATTTCTAAGCTCCTGTTTAATTTTAGAATAACAGAGATATAAAAATTTCTATAAAGATTTATAAATCACAGAAGAAATACTCATATCAAAACTAAATGAGATAAAATAATTATTTATATAATATTCAAGAATGGATTAAAAAATGAAATTTTACTATTTTCCTTTAATTTTTATTAACAAACCAACAAACTTGACAAAATATTTAAATATTTAAAGAATCTTAAATTTTATTCAAAATAACTACTATAATTTTATATTTTCCATGGCTCAAATAAAGAGTGAAAAAAATGCGCAAATTTAAGATTATAATTATAATTATAGCATTATTTGTTGCATCATCTTCTTTAAATATTACAAATTCGGCAATGACTAACGCATGCCGGTGTAGGTGTAATCATAAGCCACAATTAACTGATGGAATAGTAACTCCTTCCGAGGGATATCAAACGACTTTATTCACATATTCTGTCAATTATTCAAATGCGGATAATGATAAACCTCTATTTATTTATGTAATAATAAATTGCAAATTTTATCGCATGCAAAAACAAGATCCTTCAGATAATGATTACACTGATGGCTGTATTTATACTTACTCGCGATATTTAGAACCAGGAAATTATAAATATTTCTTTATATGTTATGATGGCTATAGAATAGCGTGGACTTGTAGAAAGTGCGGTCCGACAGTGTTATGTAATAAACCACCCATTCTTTGTGATGGTAAGGTAGCACCGGAAGTAGGTGAAAAATCACAAGATGTATTCAATTTTTCTGTTAATTATATTGATGAAAATAATGATGCCCCAGAGTTTTTAAACATTACATTAGATGGAACAAATCATGCTATGACAAAAGTTGATCCGTGTGATTGTAATTATGAAGATGGCTGTTTATATTATTATACAACTAGATTAGATGAGATAGGGATTCATCATTTTAGATTCTACACATCAGATGGTTATTTTTGGACCTTTACTGAAACTTTTGATGGTCCTACTGTTCAAGATACAATAGCACCCGATTTGACTTGTTTATCACCACTTAATACAACTTATACTCCTGGTATTATTGATATCAATGTATCAAGTACTGCGATTGATATAGATAGATTTTGGTATACTCTTTATGATATCTCCAGTGAACAATGGATTGGTTATCCAGATGGAACTGTTATAGAAGGAGGACATGCAACAGTGGATTTAGGAACGGGTTTTTATAAAATAAACGTTTCTGTGAATGATACTGCTGGAAATATAAATTCTATGGTTATTTATTTTACTATTGCAAACCCACCTATTCTCTCTGATGGTCAAGTTTCTCCATCATCGGGGGAAAGATGGTTAACGTTATTTAATTTCACCGTAATATACACTGATGAGGATAATAACCCCCCAACATTTTTGAATCTTACATTAGATGGAGTAAATTATACCATGATAAAGGCAGATCCTTTCGATTGCAATTATGAGGATGGATGTATTTATTACTATGCAACAGTCCTTGAAGATGTAGGTATTCATCATTTTAAATTCTATACTTCTGATGGTATTTATTGGACCTTTAGTGAAACTTTTTTTGGTCCTGCTGTTCAAGATTCTATAGCACCTGATTTAATTTGCTCATCTCCTTTAAATACGACTTATAGTTCTGGTAATATTGACATTATTGTTTCAAGTAGTACAATTGATGTTGATTTATTTTGGTATACTCTTTATGATATCTCTAAAGACCAATGGATTGGTTATCCAAATGGAACTGTTATAGAAGGAGGTCATGCAATAATTAATTTAGGGACTGGATTTTACTTAATAAATGTGTTTGTGAATGATACTGTCGGAAATATTAATTCTACAGCGATTTATTTTACTGTTGCAAACCCGCCTATTTTATCTGATGGTCAGGTTTCACCTTGGATGGGGGAAAGATGGCTTACATTATTCAATTTTACTGTAACTTACACTGATGAGGATAATAGCCCTCCAACATTTTTAAATATTTCATTAGATGGAGCAAATTATACCATGATAAAGGCAGATCCTCTTGATTGCAATTATGAGGATGGATGCATTTATTATTATACAACAATACTTGAAGAGGTGGGTATTTATGAATTTAGGTTTTTTACATCTGATGGTATTTATTGGACCTTTAGTGATTTGATATGTGGTCCAGCTGTTCAAGATACCATAGCACCTGATTTAACTTGTTTATCACCACTTAATATAACTTATACTTCTGGTATTATTGATATCAATGTTTCAAGCACTGTTATTGATGTAGATAAATTCTTTTATACACTCTATAATATATCAAATGAACAATGGATTGGTAATCAAAATGGTATGATTATACTAGGAGGACATGCAACCGTTGAATTGGGGGCAGGATTTTACTTAATAAACGTTTTTGTGAATGATACCGTTGGAAATGTCAATTCTACAGCAATTTATTTTACTGTCGCAAACCCGCCTATTTTATCTGATGGTCAGGTTTCACCTTCTATAGGGGAAAGATGGCTTACATTATTCAATTTTAGTGTAACATACACTGATGTTGATAATAGTCCTCCAACATTTTTGAATATTACATTGGATGGAAAAAATTATACAATGATTAAAGCAGATTTAGAAGATAACAATTATTTAGATGGATGTCTTTATTATTATGCAACAACATTTCAGGAATTAGGGACACATCAGTTTAGCTTCTACACATCTGATGGTATTTATTCGATTTTTACTGATATTTATGATGGTCCTACTGTTCAAGACACTACACCACCCGAGATAATAATTATATCACCCTCAAATATAATTTATACTTCTGATATGATTGATATTAATGTTTCGAGTAATGCGGTTGATTTAGATTGTCTCTGGTATGTTATTTTTAGTAAATTTAATTGTGAATGGAGCGAGATTCAAAACGGGATTTTAATTAAAGATGAATTAACTACAATTAATCTAGAGAATGATTTTTATTTAATTACGATTTTTGCCAATGATACTGAAGGGAATATTAATATTAAATCCCTCTATTTCACTGTTTCAATTCCTGCTGTTACAGATCCAACACCCCCAGATATAATTGTTTATTCACCTTTAAATACAACCTACTCCACTGGCACAATTATCATCGATGTGTCAAGTACTGCACTTGATGTAGATGATTTCTTTTATACACTCTATGATATCTCAAATGAACAATGGATTGGTGATCCAAATGGAATATTACTTGAAAATGGATATGTTACAATTGAATTAGAGAATGCATTCTATTTAATTACTGTGTATGTGAATGATACAGTAGGAAATGTTAATAGTACTTTTGTTTATTTTACAGTTTCAATTGATGCAATGATTATTACTCCTCCTCCAGAATTTTGGTGGATAGTTGGTATTTGTTCTACAATTGGAGCTGGTGCTATGGTTTCGGTAGTGGTAATTAAAAGGAGAAAATCCAAGGCTCAAAAGTATCATCATGATAAAATATTTAAAAAACAAAAAGGTGGCGTCTTAATATTTCAAGATAAGTTAGAGAAATTAGAGAAAGATTTAGAAGAAAAATTAGTGGGTCTTAAAGCACCACCTCCACCACCCAGAAGGGACTTAGATAAGAAAAACCTTAAAGATACAGTTCTACCAAAAGAACTTAAGTCAGAGATTTCAGAAAAGTCAATTAATCAAGAAATAAAAAAAGATGAATTAGAAGAGTAAAAGGATAATTAAATATTTTTTCAAACTTAAATCTTTAAAATAAAGATTCAAAAGGCTGTATTTTATTTTTCATCAATATAGTGTTTTAAAAGAAAAGCAAAAAGTAAAAAATAGTAAATGTTAGCATAATATATGGAATTAAAGAAAGCAGTTATTACTTTTTTGATTCTTATCATTATTATTACTATTTTTTCTATTGATTTAATTTTCTTTCCAGAGCATAGAGAATTGATTGAAAATATTTCAAGTAAGGAACCTTTTCAGAATATGGAATCCGCTCTAATTATAACTTTTGTAGTTTGTTTGATTGGAAACCTCTTACCTGTCCCAACGCCATATACATGGGTTGTTTGCTATGGAAGTGCTCCTTTTATCGGGTTAAATCTCTTTATCCCTATTTTAGTTGGAATTATTGCATCTCTTGGTTGTTTAGTGGGAGAAATGGGGGGTTATTTAGTAGGACGTGGAACTGCTGAATTTATTGATATAGAAAGCAAGGAAACTTTAACAGGATTAAGAAAGTATTTAGTAGATCATCCAAAAGTAGCACCACTTATGATATTTTTATTTGGGCTCACACCACTTAATGATGATATACTGATCGTTCCATTAGGTTTAATAAAATATTCCGCCAAAAATACAATATTTTTCTGTTGGTTAGGTAAATTAGGATTGATGTTAATATTTGCATATGATCCTTTTAGTATATGCGGATATTTGGGAGGAGAAAATTGGATTCTTAGCATTTTAAGCTTGTACGGGATAATAATTGTAGTATATCTCCTAATAAGGGTAAACATTTTTAAGGTATTAAAGAAAAAATAAAAAAAATTGAATTTAGAGAATTTTATTTCAAAATTGATTAAAATTATCAATTTCTCTTTATATTTTTTTATTAAAATCAGTAAAAATTTTTAATAACTATGATCGTATTTAATAAAATGATGAGTTTTAATTTTCCAAAGGAATTATGGAAATCCATAAAGATTACAAAAATGATCACTATTTTTTTAAATCTGCATGAAATAGCTCATCGTATTTATCATTTTTATATCTGCTCTTGATTTTAGTAAAAAATCCCAAAATAATGGGAAGATTTTAAAAATCAGTTTAATAATAATATGAAAAGAGTCATAAGGTTTAAATATTAATTTATAAATTAATTTGTTATTTATTTAAATAGTTATTTATATAAAAAGAGATAAAAAGATCAAGGTGAAAAAAATGGAAACAAAAAGTATAGATAAACCTGTATTTTATCCAAACTTTATAGAAAATTATGGAAAAATTAAGTTTGCAGAGAATGATAATTTTTGGGTAAATGATTTTTATGATTCCTTTGTAAAATATTTTTTTAAGGAGTAAGTAAGTGAGATAGTAATTTTTTTAAATTTTTTCTAATTTTTTTATTCTGAATTTTTAACGAAATTGTTTTTAAGTAGATAAATCTATTTATTAAATAATTCGGAGAAAATTTCATTATAAACGATTACGTTAATGAATCTGAAATCTTTAGATGTAGCAATGGCTGCCATAACTGCTGCCTTATATATTGTTTTAGGCTATTTATTTCAGCCAATTTCATTTTTTGAAATTCAATTTAGAATAGCTGAAGTTATGGTTGGGATGTGCATTTTATTTCCGATACCAGGGCTAATTGGCAAAATTATTGGTGTGTTTTTTGTCAATATGACTTCTCCTTTTGTACCCCTTGATTTTATAAGTTGTATTGTGAATATTCCTGCTTTATATTGCATTATTTTATTTAAAAAACTTGGGAAAGATGGAAAGCTGATACGATATATTGGTGGAATATTTTATGCTTTAATCATTTCATGTTATGTGGCGTGGCTTATAGGATATTGGCTCAGTCTACCTATTGAGCTTTTCCCTCTGAATTTTTTATATGTATTCATATCCGAAGTAATATTAGCAACGTTGGGCATATACATTTTTTCAATTATTGAAAAAAGAGTAGATTTTCAAAGATATGAACATTTTCAAGATTAATATTTAAATGAAGACCTCATTAATAATATCTTCAATAGGTTTGAATATATTCAAATTGCCATCCCATGTTCTTAAAACGTTAAAATATATTTTTTCGATTTTTTGGACAAAATTTTTTAAAGTAATTCGAATTGATTCAAGATCTTCTTCACAAACTAGCACTCCAATAATATATTTTCCCGGCTGGAAGATCATGGTCTTTCCTTCTTTTTCAATAATAGAGAGATCCTTTTTATCAGTGATTGATTCTAATATGATTTGAACACTTGATAAAGCCCCCGAAGCTACAATTTCATCAAAAGATTTCCTTTTTTCTCGAAAGTGTTTAGTATATAGACAGAGTCCAGATTGCATAATTATATAAATAGAATCTATTTTTTCTTTCCAAAAGTATTCAGTTATTGATGATATAGAGAGAAAATATAGAGAAAGAAATATAAACCCGATTACTTGAAATACAGCACCTATTAATCTACCGACCAAACCAAATAGATTTACTATTACATCCGTGGTTAATGCAAAGCCAATATTAAGGAAAATAAATCCACTATATAATTCAAATAAATGCCATTTAAAGTTTTTCAAGATCTTTTTTAATTCCTTACTAGTACTAACTTTTATCATATAATGGAAGGTAAATACAAGATATATTATCCAAGAGAAAAAAAATGAGAATGTTTTTGTAAATACTGATTCAATAAAAAAACAGATAACAAAGAGAATCATAAATACTGTAAAAATAAAGGTAAATAGATATTTTTTAAAAAAGATTTGAAATTTTTCCATATTATAGATATATAATAGTCCAGATATCATTTGTACAAAATAAGCAAAATTCAATAATATAAGTCGTATATGTGAATCTTCAACATAATAATCTGAAATAATAAAAATTAACCACATAAGAGAATAGCCAAGACAAAACCAACTAAAAGCCTTCCATTGCAAATTTGATATTTCTTCTTTTTTATTTTTAGATTTAATCCAAAGAATAATACCAATTTCAAGAGCAAAAAAAATTACAATCTCTTCCATAATCAATAAAGGTTCTTGAAATGGCCCTTGTATCGGAAAATTAACTCCATTAAGCATAATTAACATTAAAATATGTTCTAATTCATTTTTAAAATATTTTTCATAATTGGATCAAAACTTGAAAATATCCTTTCTGTACTACTTCCATCTAGAAATTCTAAAATGGGAATTACATGTTTATACATCCATTGAAATTGATTTTTAATGGTTGTTAAAAAATATTTATTGCTATCCATTTCTCCTTTAACCAATAAAATAAAGAAAATATTAGAAATGGGCTCTTCTCCATATTCTAAAAGAATTGAAAACCCGCCTTGTTTAATTTGTTTAATTTTCTTATCTTTTGTTTCTGCAACGGCAGTAAAGATTTCAATAATTCCAATCATTCCATGTGATATTAATTTTATACTTTCATTAATATTTATGATAGATTTTTTTGAATTATCCATATCTTCTGTGTATGATGTGAAATTATACGAATATAGTTTTTTAAGTGTTTTTCGGTTTATAATAAAAAGGCTTATTAGATTTTGTTTCCAAAAAAATTCAAGAAAAACTGGAAATCTTAATGCTCCCAATAATAAAATTATTAATCCTAAACTTAGTGTGGTAATAAATGGTATAGCAATAAATATTTTTTAACAACCATTAAAAATCAATTTCAATGGATGTATAAACATGTAATTCCCATTTTAGAATTTCT
>JABUBO010000265.1_pt1 | contig 16421 bp, 16 predicted proteins | sample 7240361 | NCBI WGS metagenome assembly JABUBO01 (sample SAMN07256346, study PRJNA390944) | subsurface metagenome | isolation source: Methane hydrate marine sediment | place: Pacific Ocean: Eastern North Pacific, ODP site
AACGACCGCATGATCTTTGCCGAAAGGCTCACAGGTGACGCCGAGCAACTTCCAGCGCGCGGGCCACTCCACCCGCCAAGTCAGTTTACCTTGACCTTTGGTGAAGTCGGCCTCGCCCTCGTGACCACAGCCGGCTACGTAGTTGCTTCCCTCACACTTGTAACTTACGTAGTTATCGTGCCAGCTGAGTGATCGGGTAGTTGCAAGCCTACCGCATCGCTCGCACAATGCATCGTAGGGCAACCAGTCCTCGGGCAATGGCTTGGAGCGGTATCGGTTGAGAATTGTGCGGATTTTGTCAGCGTGCTTGAGTGCAGTTCGGGTTGGTTCTGCCATCTTCCCGCTTCGATAAATCTCTGCACCTGAGTAAATCTTCACATCGATCCCGAAATCGTCGAGCGATTCGATGAATGGGCGGGCGAAGAAGTCGACGAAGTTCTTGTAGTTCGGGTCGGGCGAGGGGATGTTAATGTAGGGTATGCCCAAGTACTGCTTGTACTTTTCAGCCAACTTGCCCTCGTTCAACGGCCAGGGTATCCGGCGCATGGGGTCGAAGTCGTCGGCGTACCAAAAGGCCTGCCCTTCCCCTCCCAACTCCTCGAGCGCCCTTCGAACCCCATCGGCTATGAAGACGTCGTTGCAATGGCCGATGTGGATGTTGCCAGAGACCGAGATGCCGCTTGCGATGACTGGTTTTTTGTCCCGCTTGAGCAAGGCTTTCGCAACGCGATCAATCCAATGCATGCCAACCGAAGTAGGTTTATATTAAACACCTAAAATCTTAGCGGGTATGAAGTTGAAGCCTGCCAAGCGCATGAATGAAATACCTCCATCGAGCACGTTCAAAGTACTCGGTCTAGCCAAAGAACTCGAGCGTCAGGGTAAGGACATCATCCACATGGCAGTCGGCGAACCGGATTTCGACACGCCGGTTCACATCAAACGAGCCGCGGAGGAGGCCCTCGCGCGCGGGATGACCAAATACACGCCGAGTGCCGGCCTGCCCGAGCTGCGCGAGGCGATCACGGAGCACCTAGCCACGAAGGGCATCACCACAACCACAAAAAACGTCATCGTCACCCCCGGGGCGAAGCATGCCATCTTCTGTGCGATGACCGCAGCGCTCGATCCCGGCGATGAGGTCATTATCCCCAGTCCTTGCTGGACGTACGAACCCATGGTGCGGGTGGTTGGGGCTAAGCCGGTATTCGTCGAAGCTTCGCAGGTCGACGAATTCAAGGTGAAGGCAGAAAAGGTGCAGAATGCGATAACGAAAAAAACGAAGATGATGGTGATCAATTATCCGAACAATCCAACCGGTGCGGTGATGCAGCAAGGAGACCTTCAACCCATAGTTGATATCGCAATCGATCACGACCTTTGGGTTTTGTCAGACGAGATTTACGATTGTTTGGTATACGAGGGAAAGCATGTGAGTGTGTTGTCGCTACCAAACATAGCTGAGCGCACGATTTACATCAACGGCTTCTCGAAAGCTTATGCGATGACCGGCTGGCGCCTGGGTTATGGGGTTGCGCCGGTCGAGTTGATTGCGGAAATAAATAAAGTACAGCAGGCATCGACATCGTGCGTCGCGGGATTTGTGCAAGCCGCAGGTGTAGCAGCCCTCCGTGGTCCTCAGGATTCCGTAGGAAAGATGCGTGATGAATATCGAAAGCGTCGAGACACAATCGTCAAGGGGCTAAACTCGATCGGGGGATTTGAATGTACAAAACCTGCTGGCGCCTTCTACGCGTTCCCCAGCATTAAAGAACTTGGTGTTTCATCCTTGAATCTTTGCGAATTCCTTCTGCGCGAGGCGGGCGTTGCCGCGGTGCAAGGGAGCGGGTTTGGTCCGTATGGTGAGGGCCACGTGAGATTTAGTTACGCGACATCTCTAGAGAACATTAAAAAAGCGATCGATCGGACAAAAGAAGCGGTCAAGAATCTTTAGCTTCATATCCCGCTCTCAAAACTCGTTTGATCTCCCTCGTTTTTTCCGGTCCGATGCCGTGTACCTGCCGCAATTCTTCTCCAGAGGCACTCATCACTCGTTCAACCGTACCGAAGTATTCGAGCAACCGTTTTGCGAGCACGGCCGATATGCCTGGCAGTCCTTCAACTACAAATCGCTGCCGCTCGGGTAGGGTCAAACCCTTGGGTTCACCACGTATCGCGACCTCCCGGGCCTCCTCCATCTGTTCGCGCCTAGCGATAGCGACGAGGATTAGCGCCGTTTCTTTTTCGTCCCGAGTCGGCAATATCGGGATTTTGAACTCCACAGTGAGAGCGGCAAGTGCACCGCGGATAGCATTCGGGTGAATCGCCCTCCGCGAGTACAAATCCTTGCCCTCCAAGATGAGCACAGGGCGCTCAAACGTTTCGCCCAATTGCTTAGCCTGATCCAGGAGCCGTTTGTCAACGATCGACTGCAAAAAATCGCCGACGGATTTTCGTTCGATGCCAACTCGGTCGCTGAGGATGAAATCACCGACGCTAAGTTGGCGCGCTTCAACCTCGACGCCGAGCTGGGTGAGTTCGTGCATGACGCCGGATGGTATCTCGCGATGATCTGCAATAATTTTTATTCTTTTTGCAGTGAATCCTTCAAGCGGCTTTTGCTCGGCCATCTCCCGGCCCCCCCTCAAGGTATGTGGCGAGAAGATAAAAACAGCAATTGGAATGGGTAAAAGTCGAGACATTCATCATGAAATTGCAATGTTGTAAGTCAAAATCCACAGGACTAACCACATGATTAAAAACCCCAAAAATCCTCTCTTGAACGCGGTCAGTCCCGTCCACCTTCCACCCGGGAACTCATCGGGGATGAATTTTAGGATATTGGGGGCCAGCCTATATGAAGCATAAAAGAGAGAGAAAAAGATTGCAAGGAGCGCCAAGCTGCCCTGATCTGTCGGCAAACCTCGTAGAAATCCCGAGAGGACACCAGCTATCGCTCCCCAGCCCGCAAACAGGAGGGTAATTTTAGCCACGAGTTCCATATAGCACACCTGGTGATGATATGAAGTTATACATGTCTGGCTTGGACATTATGGTCTGCGTCCGGGAACTTAAAAATGCTATTGGTGCTCGAGTCGATAACGTGTATGAGCTGAATGGTGTGTTTTTCCTGCGGCTGCGCTCGAAAGAGGGGCGTCAAGATTTGCTCCTCGAGCCGGGCCGTAGGGCGCATCTGACGAGCAGGAAGTACGAACCTCCAAAAAAACCGAGCTCCTACGCGATGCTCCTGCGCAAGTACCTGACGGATGCGCAATTATTGGCGGTTGAGCAGCCCGATCTAGAGCGTGTCCTCAAATTCAAATTCAGTGGGAAGGGAGAGCCCGTGCTCATCTTGGAACTTTTCGGCAAGGGGAACTTGATTCTCTGTGATGCCCAGCTCAATATAATCCAGCCCTACCGAGTCGAAGCGTGGCGGCACCGCGTGCTCCGCTCTGGCGAAAGGTACGTTCTTCCCCCCAGCAAGGGCGTCAACATACGAGAGCTCGATGTTCAGGGGTTGCGCCGTGCTCTCAGTGAGGCTCCCGATGTGGTGCGGGGCCTAGCGATAAACCTGAACCTTGGCGGCTCGCTTGCTGAGGAGATATGCGCTCGAGCAGCAGTAGCGAAAAATCGCAAACCGAGCGAACTTTCAGGACAGGAGCTCACGGCAATCACTCGATCCATCAGGAGCATACTTACACAGGGACCAGCGGCCCATATCGTCTATGAAGATAGCAAACCTGTGCATGTCCTACCATTCGATTTCAAGTCGCACGTGGGAAAGCAGGTGAAACGATTTGATTCGTTCAACGAGGCTCTTGACGAATTTTTCAGCATCCTCGCAGTTACCTCAGCAGCAGAAAAACAGAGGAAGCGTTTTGAGAGGGAGCTCGGTCGGCTTCGCAGACGGTTGGCAGAGCAGGAAAAACACTTCGCGGACCTCTACGCGAAGTCCAGCAATGTCAAGCGGAAGGCAGACTTGGCCGCAATTCACCATGCGCAGATAAATGACACGTTGGGCCGTTTGGAGAAGCTTAGGCGCGAGAAGGGGTGGCGAGCGGCAATCAAGGCGATGGCTGGAGCAAAGGGGGCCGGGGAACTATGGGCGAAGACCATCGGAAAGGTCGAGCCCAAGACAGCAAAAATTGAATTCGAACTGGCAGGTCAACCTGTCATCCTAGACCTTCGCCTGTCCGCGTTCGAGAACGCCTCGCGGTTATACGAGCAGTACAAGAAGTCGGCGGAAAAAGCGGCGGGGGCCAAGGACGCCATGAAGCAGACGAGGCGGGAGCTCGAAGAGTTGCTCACCGCTGGCATGCCTGAGCTCAAGGTTCCAGTGCCGCGCAAGCACAGGAAGCTGAAGTGGTTCGAACGATATAGGTGGTTCATCTCGTCCAACGACATGCTGGTCATCGGGGGACGGGACGCGAAGACCAATCGAGAAGTCGTCGAGAAGCACATGGAGCCCGGCGATCGATACCTGCATGCCGATATCGTTGGTGCCCCCCACGTCGTGATTAAAACAGCGGGTAGGGAAGTGTCCGGGGCTACCCTCAAGGAAGCGGCGGAGTTCGCGGCGATGCACTCACGGGCATGGCGGAAGGGGTTAGGAGCGGTAAAGGTTTACTGGGTGATGCCCGAGCAAGTTTCGAAGCAAGCTCCACCCGGTACGTACCTGCCGAAAGGGGCCTACATGATAGAGGGCAAGCGCAATTTTTTGAGAGTTCCAGTCAGGGGGGCCGTTGGTGTCGTGACGGTTGACGACGAACAGATGATCGCGTGTGGCCCTTCGAGCGCGATCGAGAAGCATTCACGAGTTGTTGTCGAAGTCGTGCCAGGAAAAATGAAGAAATCTGAACTCGCGCGCGAGGCACGGACACGTTTTAAGACCGCAGACATCGAAGTATCAATTGACGAGGTGGAACGAGCGCTCCCGCCAGGAAAGGGCGACATCAAGCGGGCGTCGAGCTGATGAACAAGCGAATTTTCGTGCTCGCGATTTTTCTGATAGCTCTTGGCTGCCTAGCGGCGACCCACGTCGGCGAGGCCCAACAGGATTTCGTCTACGCCATAGAGGTGGATGGGACGATCGATGCTGGCATTTCGAACTTCATCGAGAAATCAATCGACCGGGCTGAACAAGATAACGTTGTGTTGATAATCAAGCTGGATACTCCCGGCGGGTTGCTCTCGGCAACCGAAGATATCGTTAAGCGGATGTTAAGATCAAGAATACCGATTGTGGTTTGGGTTACACCGCGTGGCGCGTGGGCAGCCTCTGCTGGCACATTCATTTTACTGGCATCGACGGAAAACGCTGCGGTGATGGACAACGGCACGACAATCGGTGCGGCCCAACCGAGGCCTGCTGACCCAAAAATCACCGAGTTCACGGCGGGGTGGATATCGGAAATCGCGAAGGGGCGGGGGCGTCCACCTGAGGTTGCGCGGAGATTTGTCGAGCAAAATCTCACGATGGGTCCCGAGAACGCATTGCGGGAGAACGTAATTGATCTCATAGCGAGCGATGTCGAGGATGTGCTCGCTCACCTCGGGCTGAGTGGTGTAGAGGTAAGGGAAATGGAGATGGGCGTCTTCGAAAAAATGTTGAGGGTGCTCAGCGATCCAAACGTAGTCGCCATCCTGTTCATCGCCGGCCTACTCGGCGTCTTGGCTGAGATAACCACCCCAGGAATAGGAGTCCCCGGCATAGCTGGCGTGATTTGCTTGCTGTTGGCCCTCTGGGGTTTAGGGGTGCTCGAGATAAACTACGTCGGGGTCACGCTGATTTTGCTGGGGGTGGTACTGATCGCGGCCGAGCTCTTCACGCCCGGCTTCGGCGTCTTTGGAGTTGGGGGAGGAGTTGCCCTCATCTTAGGGTTGATGATGATCGACAAGGAGCCGTGGGTTGAGGTTGCGGGCAACGTGGCGAAGGGGGCGGCAATAGTTCTGCTCGCCGTCTTCGCCGTCTTCATCGTGCTGGCGAGACGTGCTATGAAGAGGCCCATAGCGGTGGGTAGGGAAGCCATGGTGAGCCAAGTTGGTGTCGCCATCACCGACATCGCCCCGGATGGGATGGTCAGGCTGAAGGGCGAGCTCTGGCGTGCGACATCCGAGAAACGAATTCGAGAGGGCGATGAGGTCATGGTTAAGGATGTGAAGGGATTGGTACTAATCGTCGAAAAACGTGGCAAGAAATAATTATTTTTACTTTTTCCTTTTTCTCTGAACTGCCGAGGTTAAACTGACCACTTCTCCAAGCTGGGAGCCGAGCTGGGTTGGGCTCACCACGATCATGTTTTTCTCACGAGCTATCTCGGTAAGCGTTTGAAGCTCTCGAAGTCTCATCGCGGACGGGTTCTCCTGATATTTCTTCGCGGCCTCGGCCATCTTCTTCGCCGCCTCGGACTCACCTTGGGCCATTATCACCCTCGATCTCCGCTCCCGCTCCGCTTCCGCCTGCTTCGCTATCGCGCGGAGCATCTCTTCGGGCAGGCTCACGTCCCTTATCGTCACCGAACTCACCTTTATGCCCCAAGCGTCAGTCGCCTTATCGAGGATCTTCTGAAGGCTCACATTCAGTTCATCACGCTTAGTCAGTAATTCGTCGAGGTCCCTTTGCCCGAGCACATCGCGCAGCGTGGTCTGGGCGAGCAGGCTCGTGGCCGTGATGTAGCGCTCCACCTTCATTATGGCATCGTTCGGGTTCACCACCCGCATGTAGACGACCGCATCAACATTGACGCTCACGTTGTCCCTGGTGATCACACTTTGTTTAGGTACATCGAGCGTTAGCGTGCGCAAGTCGACCTTCATTAGCTTATCGAGTATCGGGACGATAAAGAATAGCCCAGGTCCCTTGATCCCAACGTACCTGCCCAACCTGAATCTCACCGCCCGTTCGTACTCCCGCAGGACCTTTATCGCGGACATCAAAAATAGGGCGACGAGAAAAACTATGAAAACGATTAACCCTACCAACCAATCCGCGGGCACTGGTTCACCAAACTTTATTCTAGGTGCCAGTATTTAAAGCACGTTTGTTTCCTTTTACATATGTTTCAAGCTTGATAACTAAAACATCTCTGTAACTCACGGTGGACCGCATGATTTCAATTACACGTGTGACAGTTTGGGGTGCATCATGTTTGTTTGATGGATGGGTCAGGCCCCGCGTCAAGTCGAAAAGTAGGAGAGGGACGTGAATCGCGGAGCTTTAGGTTTCGCTGCACAATGAGATTTAGGTGGAGCCCCGGGCGGGGATCGAACCCGCGACCTCCGCCTTACCAAGGCGGCACTCTTGGCCTACCCATGGGCAGTCTACCAGCTGAGCCACCGGGGCATACCGTCGGATTTTATTTAGGTGCTTCTTATTAGAAAAACCTATCTCCCTTAGCCACTTTTGCAGCTGTGTAGAACCATAAATTTCTGTGTGAAAGACAGGGTGTTCGGTTCTCCTATCCTCGCGAACATAAATGTTGAATTTCATCTCTCCCAGTATTTCTGTAATTTGGCGAGCTAGCGGCGGGCTTGTTGTACATATTTGAATGCGTGGGTAGGGTACATCGTAGATCGGCCGCAAATCGAAGTATACCGTTCCCTCTGTATCGGCTATCCCCCTTAGGGCCCCAACGACAAAGTTTTGCCCTCCTTCAATAATCTCATCAGGAATCCTTACCGTGAGGTTTTTTCTGCCAAGTGGCATGTGGAACCGTTCCGTAAGAAGCAAATACAATGATTTTGAGTAAAAATTCATGCGTACCGTATTCTTCGACATTTTAAAACTTGAGCCAACGTTAAACAATCTTTGGGCAATCGGCGCGAGTGAGAATTTGAAATACTCACCCTCATAACGCGCATCGCCAGTAAATTGGGTTAAATAATGGTTGCGATATCGTCTCGTAAAACCATCCCCTATAAATGATCCAATAAACTCACAAAGTTCCGTACTTAATTCAAGATTGATATCGAAACTATGCATGTTATGCAATTCTAGTAGCTTTTGTAATCCGATCATGCGCCCCTTTTTAAAGAGATATGGGTACTTCTGGTAGGTTGTCAAACCGCCTTTTCTGCATCCTTCTTTAGTTGGCAAAGTTTCCCTCAAGAGACATGATAACAAATTGTCTTTGAGTGATTTTGGGGGAGAGAGGTCAGTGAAAGTAATTTATAAACTATTTAAAGAGACTTGCACAGCTTTATAAACTAAAATACTCCTGGTTCAAAGGCTTCCGAGGTTAGCACTTTAATATCTTTGAGCGATATGGATGCGGGAGCGAGATGAAGGTAGGTTTCATCGGATGCGGCAACTTGGGGAGCTCCCTAATAAAGGGGCTCCTAAATGCGGGCGCGCTTCGGGCGGAGGAGCTCGTTGCCAGCGACGTGAGCGATGAGAAACTCGGGGAGCTTGGGAAGTTCGGGATCGAAACGACGACTGACAGCAAAAAGTTAGTGGAACATTGTGACGTTATCTTTATCGCGGTGAAGCCGGACATCGTTGAATCCGTGCTGGAAGAGACCAAGAAGTTATCAAATGGCAAATTGTTCGTTTCGGTCGCGGCAGGAGTTTCGACAAAATTTATTGAAGCTAGAACGCGCGGACGAGTGATAAGGGTAATGCCAAACATTTGTGGGCTCGTTGGGGAGATGGCTTCTTGTTTCTCGCTCGGCACCGGAGCTTCGAGAGAAGACGAGGAATTAGTTGAGAAGCTTCTAGCTGACATGGGCATGACGTTCAAAGTGGATGAAAAGTTGATGAATGTGGTCACGGGGCTGAGTGGGAGCGGCCCAGCATATTTTTACTTCATCGTACAAGCCCTGCAAGAAGCTGGAGTTGAGCTCGGCTTATCGAGCGAGATAGCACTCAAGCTCGCCGCGCAAACCGCAAAGGGGGCAGGTGAAGTAATTTTGCGCGAGGGGAAGACGCTGGAGGAGTTAACAGGGATGGTGTGCACCCCGAAGGGGACGACGATCGAGGGGATCAAAGTGCTAGAAGGGCGAAAAGTAGCTAATGCACTCAGAGATGCGGTGAAGGCTGCCGCGAGAAGGGCAAAGGAACTATCGAGGTAGCGTCACTTTTCCGCTTGGGCTTCCTTCAAACGTTTTTTTATCTGGGCTGGCAGCTCCTTCGTCTTTTCGTAGGCTGCGCGGAGCTCGGCGAGGACCTTATCGACAACAGCTTGCGGGGGTGTTGCTATCTTACGCCTTCGCGTGCGATTTTTTTCGTAGATGACCTCCTCGAATCGAAGGGTGTGGAGGTCCCAGAGGTAATCGCCAATGAGGACGACCGCGTTGAAAATTTTTTTGCTCTCCCGGTCCTCAAAATGCTTCTCGGCGAGCAGCAGGGTATAAGAAATAAACCAATTAAACTCTTTCTCAAGCACCCCCAAGAACTTCGGTGCATTCACGCTTTTTCCTAATAACTCGATTTCCATAATCGTCCCCTTGAACTTCGTCGCATCATAATTTAAAGACTAGTGACCTATGATAAGCGAAGCGTGATCTCATGGGGGCCAAAGGCCGAAAGGAACTCATTACCGATGTCGAGGGCGTGCTCAATGCACTACTGGCTGGAAAAATCACCGCTAAGCAAGCCAAACGAAAGTTGGCGGTCCTCAACATAAGGCTGATCGGCGACCTAGCGAGATTGGATATAGGGAGAATTCACCGAATTGGAATTCCAGAAGTGTTGCTGGCAGAGGGAAAGAACCCTAAAACAGTTGCTAATTCTGCGGTTGTCCTCGCGAGCACGAGCGGCTACGCCCTAGTAACCCGGGTGAGTAAAAAACACCTTAAATTGATTCAATCAAGGCTTCGGAGGGACTTCGAGGTTGACTACAATCCTAATGCTAGGACTATCGTTGTCAAAAAGAAGGGCCATCGTTTCCCAAAGAGGGGGAAGATAGGGGTACTCGCGGCGGGTACAGCTGACGTGCCGGTCGCGGAGGAGGCGGCGGTCGCGGCCGAGGTAATGGGTTGTGAGGTGCTGAAGGCCTATGATGTTGGCGTTGCCGGAATCCACCGATTGTTCAAACCTCTTAGGCGCATGGTCGAGAAGGGAGTGACGGCCATCGTGGTCGTTGCGGGGATGGAGGGGACCCTGCCCTCCCTTGTCTCGAGCTTGGTTGACGTGCCCGTTGTTGGAGTGCCGACCTCAATCGGATATGGAGTGGGGCTGAAGGGTGCGGGGGCCCTCATAACGATGCTCCAGACCTGCTCCCCCAAGCTCGCGGTCGTTAATATTGACAACGGTTTTGGGGCCGGGATCTTCGCGGCTTCGATCGCGAGGCAGTCGAAACGAGGGTAATGTCATCATTTGAGAATTCTTGAGAGTTCTTTCTCCGATATCGGGCCTTCCCTGAGGATTCGTGGGGGGCCAGAGCTGAGGTCCAAAACGGTCGATGGCTTGCCCAGTTTACATTTGTCGGAGTCGAGCGCTAGGTCGACGTGTTCGCCCAGCTGTTCGAGCGCTCCCCTTAACGAAATTGGCGCCGGCTTTTCCGAAAGATTTGCCGAGGTTGCGGTGATCGGGCCGCCCACAAACTCGATGAGCTTGAGCGCAACTGGATGGTCCGGCACCCTTATTCCTACATTTTCGGTGCCAGCGGTTACGAGTTCAGATATTTTTCCTGGTTTGGCTTTAACTACCAAAGTGAGCGGTCCGGGTAGAAATTTCTTGAAAGCGAGCTCGGCGATGGGCGTCAGCTCAGCGATTCGATTAGCTAGTTCAAACGAATTGACCGCAACAGGAATTGGGTCCTCCAATGGTCTTCTCTTTGTGGCAAAAACTTTCGCTACAGCTTCGTTTGAACATGCGTCGGTCCCTATGCCGTAAACAGTTTCGGTTGGGTACACTACCAGGCCGCCAGTTCTTATCGCAGCGGCTGCCTCAGCGATCGCCTCGACCCGGGGGGATCGGCTATCGACTTCCAAAATTTTGACCATGGTTCACCAGCTATAGTGCGGGGGAAGGGATTCGGACCCTTGCAAGCCCTACGGCTACAGGATCTTAAGTCCTGCCCTTTTGACCAGGCTCAGGCACCCCCGCAGAATAAGCTTTCTATGGTAAAGCAATAAAACTAGCGCCCTCTTTTGTGGGCCTTGCGATAGACCGCACGGTACTTCTTGCGCTTTTTTTGCAGCTTCTTTTCAAGCTCATCTTCTTCCTTCCACCCCATTGGAAAGTCCCCATCTACCACCATTTCTTGGCGAGAGGCATGGCGATAACTTCGCGTATCTCCAATCGTTTATTTGTATCGCTTCCCAGCATGTCCTCGGGGGTCGCTGCCTTCACAATTAATGCCGTATCAGCACCCTCCCCAGTTCCCCCGATTCCGATCACGTCTTCAGATGGTTTTACTGCCCCTTCGGAAGTGGCCATGGTTACAACCTCAACGGCGACCTTGAAACCTTGTCCGAGCGTATAATAGACAATCTTCGCTGGAACCAAGTCCTTCGCTCGAAAGGCGGGAGTGCAGTTTTCATAGATGACGGCGCCGATTTTATTAAGCTCCGCCTTGATTTCCCTATTCAAAGCCTGCATCGAAATGACGACGAGTTTAACCTTCCCTTTAATTTTCTTGCTGAGCCTTCGCGCGGTCTCGCCCGAGTCGCTCGCGATTACTACAGTTTTTATTCCAGTTTGCTCTAGCCTTTCCGCAACAGCCTCGATAACCTTATCCGTGTTATCAGGCCCCGGTTCCTTGAAATAGTGGTCACTTCTAACGATATTTCTCAAAAAACCACCTTCACAATTATCACGACTCCTTCCAGAAGTAATCCTTGTTAGGTGGTAAAAATTTTACTGCCAGCTTTTAGATGATAAAAAATCAGATAGTGGGAAGTAATTCGAGCACTCCCATTCGATTAAATTCATTTGAAAAATAAAAAATCGGGTCCCACTGACGTCCGAAACTCAAATTGACTTGCCGCCGGTCACTTCAGTCCGGGGCCTGTGCCCAGTAGAATGGTATTTCCATGAACTCCGTCTCGAGCTCCAACTTTCCTGCCGGGTCGGCCTGCGACCAGTAAAACGGTATATCCATGAACCTCGCCTCCAGGTCTACCCTCCGGACGGTGTAGCTCGCTATCGTCGAGATCACGTTGCCGGTGTCGTCGGTGGTCAGATCCAGCTTGGCTTTTTCCACAGGCTTGCCCCCCGGATGCATGATGCTCTCGTTTTCCTCCTCGTGCCAAGGCGGAGTGAAGGTCTCGATGACGCCCTCATTTTCAAAAGCATCCGAATAAGTGTAGAACTTTACGACAAGCTTTGAACCCTGGTGAAGGTCAAGGTTCTTTTCTAAACGGACCGCATGAAGATTTTCAAGCCCCCTGAAAATCGCCGTCCCTGTATTTACCACGATGTTGTCGACGAGTGTATCAGCTTCGTAGCTTGCTATAGCGATCCCTCCGGCAGGTAACAGTGAGATCCTTTCGTCCGTCACATCGGCCCATAAAGCTCCGTCAACCCAGATTTTGACGTTATTACCGTACACCGTTGCTTCAACGAGGTGCCAGCTACCATAATAGGCTGGCTGTCTGTTTTGAGTACAATAGCTTCGTGGTCTCCGTCGCCGTTATTATCTTCGGTGAATAGATAGAGAATCCAAGACGAATCATACTCTAAACCCATGTGAAAAGCGATCCCTACCCAATCATTAACCTCAGGATAAGCACCACCGAGAGCTGGTAAGCCGCTAGCCCGCAGGATTACTCGAGCGGAAGAATAACGCCAATATCCTATCGTATTAAAATCTATGGATGCGGAGAAGTCAGTCCAGCTTGCATCACGCCAGACGTACGTGCTCCGACCCCAACCGCCCACGTGCATGTCAATATAGAGTTGACCGTTCTCTACAGAAACATTTGAGGTGTAATAGGGACTGTCCCACGCCATTTTCCAGCCCTGTTGTTGCAACGATTCCCAAGTTTCCCCATCGAAATCTTCTGAGAAACCCTCTTGTTGTACGGATGCCGCCACGCAACTCGCGCTATCGCTCACCAAGGCGTATTCAATCGAGGTGGCGGTGACGGTTATGTTATCCTCGACAAACGATGTCGCGTTTTCGGGTATGGTGACGCTAAGCGTAGCTATCCTGTTTTCACCGGGCTGGACGTTCTCGAACAGATAATTATCTAGAGTCGGTCCCCAACCCTTGTAGTCGCTAATAGTCAATTCGTACTTGTCATCTAATGTGCCTGTGTTGGTGATGGTAACAGTGTACTCGAGCGTCGTCCCGGGCGGCCCGCTCTGGTAGCCCGGCGAGATCGCCACGGCCACGCCCCTACCGAGCACCCTTATGGTTATTGGGTCTCGATTCCAAAATCCCGGGTATTTTTCGATAATTATGATCCCACCAAACTGCCACGGGATCACGTGGTCGCCCGGGATATGCGGGACCCCACCAGCTCCGTACGCGCCTAGGGTTATGTCGACGTTGAACTGCCCGTTCCTAGAATCCTTTTGATCGGCGGGACATTTCACGCTCAAAAGGTACCTCGTGCTGCCCGGGTAGTCCGGCGACGGGGCTGAATCCAGTGCGGCGGCGGCGAGTATCGAGTCACCCACATAATCGCCCGTGGTGAAGTAAGCCGAGGCTCCCACGAACGTGAAATTCTCGTTCTCGTGGTTGTCGTAGCAGTCCCATGCCATGGTAACCGAGTACGCTCCGTCCTCCGGCTCGTCCCACTCGAGCGTGTGCCTGATGAGGAAGGTGCCTCCCTGCGCGACCTCGATATTCTCGCCGCCGGGATCATAGATTAGGTCTCCAGGACTGGCGAGGGGTGCAACCAAAATCATTGAAAACACTAAGGCAAAGGCTAGCAAAATGGAAACCATGCCACGCTTAAAATCCCCGGTCCTCACTTATTGCCTCCTCTATCAATTACACTTCAGCCATAAAAACCGTTGCGCGTGGAAATGATGCTTTATTCTGGCATTACAGATGAGAGAGGCGCTCGCGGCACCTCTTCGAGCTCCGTTTTTTATCGCCTTCTCCAGTATACCGCGACCGATGCGGCGGCAATCGCGATTAATGCGGCTAGGATGATCCAAGGTGCTGGCAAAGCTGTGCCGCCGACAGGGGTAGGCTGCACAAATTTAACCAAGAATGCATCCCCGTCCCCCGAGGACGTCTGCCCCGGAAGCGCGCCATAAGTCTGGCCGGCGACGTAGACGTTGTCGAAAGTATCAACCGCTACGTCGTATGCTTCGTCGTAGGTGGATGTCCCGAACTGCATGGTCCAGAGCTCGCTTCCGGAGCCATCGTATTTTCTGACGAATGCATCCCCGCCGCCCGAGGACGTCTGCCTCGGAAGCACGCCCGATGTAAGGCCGGCGACATAGACGTTGCCCGATGCATCGACCGCTACGCTCTCTGCATAGTCGTAGTCGGATGTCCCAAACTGCCTGGTCCAGAGCTCGTTCCCGGAGCCATCGTACTTTCGAACGAACGCATCCCCGCCACCCGGAGATGACTGCCCCGGGAGCGCGCCCCCTGTGTAGCCAGCGGCGTAGACGTTGCCGGAGGCATCGACCGCCACGCCGGGTGCATAGTCGTTGTCGGATGTCCCGAACTGCTTGGTCCAGAGCTCGTTCCCGGAGCCATCGTATTTTCTGACGAACACATCCCAGTCGCCTGAGGACGTCTGCCCCGGAAGCGCTCCCTTTGTTTCTCCAGCGACGTAGACGTTGCCGGAGGCATCGACCGCCACGCGCCATATAGAAACGTAGGTGGATGTCCCGAACTGCTTGGTCCAGATCTCGCTCCCGGAGCCATCGTATTTTCTGACGAACGCGTCAATCCCGCCCGAGGACGTCTGCCCCGGAAGTACGCCCAATGTCTCTCCAGCGACGTAGATGTTGCCCGATGCATCGACCGCTACGCTCTCTGCATAGTCGTAGGTGGATGTCCCGAACTGCTTGGTCCAGAGCTCGTTCCCAGAACCATCGTATTTTCTGATGAATGCATCGTCGGAGCCCAAGGATGACTGCCCCGGAAGCGCGCCCCCTGTGTAGCCGGCGACGTAGACGTTGCCGGAGGCATCGACCGCTACGTCAGTTGCATGATCGTTGGCGAATGTCCCGAACTGCCGGGTCCAGAGCTCGCTCCCGGAGCCATCGTACTTTCGGACGAACACGTCGCTGCCGCCCGACGATGACTGTCCCGGGAGCGCGCCCACTGTTTCACCGGCGACGTAGCATTTGCCTGATGCATCGACCGCTACGTCAGTTGTATAATCGTTGGCGAATGTCCCGAACTGCCTGATCCACCCGATCTCTTGCCCCCATGCCGCTTTCGCCGAGATAAGGAGCAAGGGGGACACCAGCGAGGCTATTATTAAGGTCGACAGCAAGGCGCCTTTGAAACTCTCAGTCCCCACTTATTGCCTCCTCTCCCAATTACGCCTCGGTCCGTAAAAAACCCTTTGCGCGCGGCCGGGGTCGGGTAAGGGTTAGCCGGAATGCCCAGTTATTCTCCTTCGAGCGCACCCATATGGATTGTTTCCCACTGTACTTTTCCTTGATCAATCACGAGCTTGAGCTTTCTTTCCATTTTGCTAAGGGTGGCAGTTTTACCGGTCTTGACATCGATAAATGTAACGCTTCTTGGATTTCCTTCCTTGTATCCATCGAACACCACGTAGTCCACGGGCGAGCCAAGAAATCGCGCGTCGGCTGGCTCATGCTTGAACATTGGCAGGAGTGGAGCAAGCTGTTCGCCTATTCTCCCCTTAAGTGCAGCTCGGCTTCGCTCGAGGATTTCTTGCTTGATTTTTTCTTTGAACTCGGCTTTCCACCGCTCAAATTGTACAACTAACCGCTCTCTAAGGTAGACATAGCATAGAATAATACCAATAAGGAACCCGAAGATAAGTACGACTATCTCGATCATCCACTCACCCCCTTTTATCAAATACCTTACAGTTCCCTAGAGTCTTTTGAACACGAGATAAAAGTTGTTGCTATTAGATGAACCTCAAGCTCTTTGCGAGCGGCCGGAGGTCGAGTCATGTGAAGGGTTTCACCTAACTTCCAGAGTGCCCGCGCTGCAAGAGCCGCAATTGGGGGGTCAAAAAAATAAAAAATGAGGATAAGTTAACGACACCAAAGTGGTGCCCCCGGCGGGATTCGAACCCGCGTCGCAGACTCGAGAGGCCTGCATGATTGACCGGACTACACTACAGGGGCACCATTCCCATCGTGCGTGCGCTTTTGTAAAAGGTTTCTGGCGGGCCCGCGGGGATTCGAACCCCGGATTTGCAGCTTAGGAGGCTGCTGCCTTATCCAGCTTGGCCACGGGCCCATGTAAAGTTTATCGTCCAAACTTATGACGGTTGCTAATCCAAACTTAAACTCTCGCGCGACGAAAGTTATTTAAAAAGGGCTACCCCATCAATTCTAGATATTAGGGGTGAAAAGC
>JABUBO010000266.1_pt1 | contig 16332 bp, 27 predicted proteins | sample 7240361 | NCBI WGS metagenome assembly JABUBO01 (sample SAMN07256346, study PRJNA390944) | subsurface metagenome | isolation source: Methane hydrate marine sediment | place: Pacific Ocean: Eastern North Pacific, ODP site
ACGGTTTGCACCTTGTTTTTGGGAATAAAATGGGTGGCCCTGTGGACCCTGATAATTTCAGACATCGGGTTTTCAATCCGCTGCTCGAAAAAGCGAAACTGCCGAAGCTCACCATTCACCAACTTCGACATTCTTATGCGAGTTTGCTTTTGGCGGCTGGAGCAGATATTATTTATGTGTCGAAAATGTTAGGCCACGCAGACGTAAGTACGACTTTGAATATTTACGCACATTGCATTCCAGGTGCAAACCGTGATGCCTTGAACTTGCTGGATAATTAACAAAAGAGCCTGCGGCTTTAGTAAGGTCGTAGGCTTTTTTTTATTTAATGACGATTTTTTTTCAGCCGTAACCTCTCATAAGTAAGCTACATAGAAAATTTCTTCAATCCTTACCACGATTCCTTTGGTTTTTCCTTGAGAGACACCTTACAAAGGGGTTATGGATGAGCCAATTATTATTGAAGAGTGGTTATTCTGGCGAAAACGTAAGCCGAGCGGGTCGAGATTGCTTCGGGCAATAAAGGACTGTCTACTCCAAAAGACGAATTGCATCCTTCGACTCGCTCGGACTTTCTATATACATGCACACGTGGGGGCAGGAAAAAGGAAGGAGGTTATTTTTGACGGAACATAAAAATTAACTTTTTTGAAAGGATGGATGATGAAACGAATACTTTTTATTTTGGCGGTGCTGCTGGTAATGCTACTTTGTTGCCGGTCAGCACAAGCAGGCTTTGTTTTTGACGACGGCCGGGAGCACGATGTTGATTATTCTGTGGTAGGCGATTGTCGGGTTTCAGGCAGTTCAACCGTCAACATTCTGGATGGTGCGTATATAGACGGGTATGCTCATTGGTATAAAGACAACGCAACTGTCACAATGACTGGCGGCCAAATTTTTTGGACTGGCTACATTCGTGCTTCGTCAATTTTTGTTGCGGACTCAGCCAGTTTCACGTTTTCAGGTGGAACGATTGTTGGTGATATTTATTCTCGTCCTGGCAATTCCACTGTGGAAATATCTGGCGGAAACATTAGTGGTTCGTTATTCGTTAGTTCGCCGAATCCGTTAATTGTTTCAGGATACGACTTGTCCCTTTCGCTTTCAACTCCGCCAGACTTTGACGCGATGCGTACTAACTATCTGGCAAACGGTTGGACTGAGACAGCAGTCGACCCTTGGTATTCACAGCAGTTGGCTCTGTTAAGTTCGAGCGACTTTTTTACTTTGACAGACATCTATGGTCAACCATTTCCGCTTGAAGGTTTTGTTTCCGGCACGTTGGCAGATGGAAGTGCTCTGGATAATTATTTCACAACAAATGCAGGCAGTTCCATTTTTTTGAACGAGCTTGCATTGCCTGACCCTGAACCTGACCCGCCACCTGCACCAATACCTGCACCATCAGCAGTTCTTCTGGGAAGTATTGGTACGATGCTGGTGGGGTTTTTACGCAGGAGGAGGAGTTTGATGTAAGGCGTACCGAGCAGTTGTAAATGTTCCGGTATAGGTCCTTTATTTTTCGGAGGGGTCGTCGTCACTTGACGGCTCTTCCTTTTATTCGGAAGGAGTGCTTATGGCCTGAGACTTTTGAAACACCAATACACTCCATAAGGAAGCCCTGTTGAAATTGACAGGGCTTTTTTTTATACCTAAGAATTCGCCAAACAACAGGCCAAGAACTGGGCTGGGAAGTAGGATTTAGTATCTGAACCTTCAGCCACATTCCAGCTTCAGCATCGGTATGATTCACCGTTTTTATTATGCTTTAACAGGCTATGATTGCTTGACTTACCATTTTGCTTCCAATTTGCTTGCGTTTTGCTGGTTAGCTTTGGTTGCAACAAGCCGGTTGAACCTCCATAACAGCTTATCAAAACAAGCACCAGCTTCGATGCTCAGCCCACTTCTTCTATGACTGAGGCAATCGGTTACGTGCGCCCGAGTTGGCCCTATAGATGCATTAATCCAGCCAGAGGCGTTTGCCCGGACGTGAAGCTTTAACAGCTTGCTATAGCCGTCACCAGGCTCGATTTGTAGCCTCTTTTCTCATCAAGTTGGGCAATCGGGTCAGATGCGAGCAAAACTGCACACAGGGCACGCTATTTGCCATATCGCTTCGATTGGGCTTTCGGCACCTTACCGCCAGTTAATCTGCCTTTGTTGTAACGATTCCGAACTGTCTGGACACAATCGAAAATAGCACTCTTCCTTTTTGGAAACTCTGCTTTCATCTGGCGACTGATTTGTGTGTCTGTCAATTTTTCCTTAGCATTGTTCTTGAAAAGAAGTGCCCACGTCTCTTGAACATTCTTGTTGTGGATTTTGCCTTTCATAATCGTTCTCCCAAAAAAATAAGGCGTCACTGTATTGTGTCCACCCAGGCTCGACAAAAACCCATCGCGACACTCAAGTGACGCCCACAAAGACGTCACGAATTAGCGTCGCGATTTTGAAACTTGTCGATTAGGATGGACGCTGGCTATATTGTATCAAGATGAGCTTTGAGTTGCAAGGGAAATAGTGAGGCAGGCGGGAAATCTCAGGTAGGCAAGGCTGGTGGTTTACATCTCTTGAACTTTTCTGAGGACAGAATAACATCTACTTCCTTTAAGCGTATGTGAAATTTTGCGGCGAGCTTTTTGCGACTCCAGCCTATGTGTTTAAGGAAATAAAACTTTAGTAAATCTTGGTCGTTCATAAAAAGGCGGGCAAGCCAGAGCGTAGAGAATTAAAGAGTCACCCCAGCCTGCCCTTGCACAAAGGCTAAGTTAATAAGAACAGCAAAAGCATCATTGCCAACACAGGCAATATCCCTGCCAGCAAAATTGCTAACATCAATATCAAAATGCAAAGCAGTTTCATAAACATTGCTACGCCTCCTCTGGCACGAAAACTAAGGCGGTTGAAACTGAGCAAGCGAGTTCAGAGTCAACACTCGTAACAGTTTTGTAAAGCCAGCCACCTGGAACTTCGATTCGATAAAGCTCGTTCTCAATAATTTCTTCCCACTCGTTCATAGTTTTTTCCTTTCTAATAATAGGCTGGCCAATATTAACTAAGGTATTGCTAGCCTAAAAAGTTTGATTGTTTCGTTGACATAGGATTGTCTTGCTTTGTCGCCAAGTTGCTGAACGATGAAATGGCCAAGGACTGTATCAATGAATTTTATGTTGCCGCTATATTCAATGTTGTCCTCATTCATACTGCCGCCATATTGAACACCATCAAAAGTGAGTTCAGGAAATTTTTCCTGCAACACAGCCACCATTTTCATTGGTTGAAACTTGCCGGTGTTATCGAAATATAATATTTTCTTTTCTCCAAATACTCTTGATGCAAATTTAGGATGAAATTTTGCTTTTGATTGTTTCTTTGCCTTCATCAATTTTCTCCTTTCAGTTAATAAAAGCAGGCGGTACACCAGTGAAAGGCGACAAACCAAGCCCAGCGTACCAACCTGCCAAAAGTCCAAAACCCACGAGACACTGACTTTTTGACCTTTTGAACTTCTTGAAGGATGAAAAGGTCAAAAGGTTCAATATTAAAGTGTCTAAGGAGTTTTGACCTTTTGCCACTTCATACACCAGAAAACTCAGTTTTTACGTTTTTTCATTTTGGCCTTTAAGCGAGCCTTTTTCTCGGTTTTTTGGGCGGGCAATTTCAAACAATATTGACCTTTCCATTTACCTTTTTCCATATATTTTGTTTTGATGTTCATTTTAAGCACGGCTCTTTTGATTGTGCTTTCACTAATCTTTTTCTTCTCGCTAAACTCTATGACTTTTTTACGTGGTATAGGTCCATCAGCCAGAGCCTTTTTCAAAAATTCTTCTGCTCGTTCTTCTTGTTTTGCTGGCCGACCGACAGGTTTCTTGTCTGGCGAAAATAAATTCTTTATGTTGAAATTCGAAATCGGTATGCTATCATATTTCATTATTGCTAACCCGTCAGTTTTGTCTTCTATGATTTGAAATCCAATTGGCGGTTGTCGTGAACCAAGACTGGGTTTACAGTGTGCTAAAATGTGACGGGTTTCATCATCAGGAAAATCAGGGTTGTCGTCTATCCCAAGAACAATTCTGACACGTGCACCGAAAGCTTGTGCACCAAGAATCCTGTGTATGAAGTATTGGCTTGTGTCTTTATTGACGTGTGCAACTGCGATAATTGCAATTTGATATTCTTCCGCAATATCTTGGAGCACTCTAAGAATTTCTCGTATTTGCATTTCAACGTTAATGTCTGTTTCTCTGCTAATGTATTCCACAGCAGGGTCGAAAACGATAAGCTGCAAATCAGGCATTTCTCGAATAAGTTTTTCTAATTCGTGCCTGTGTTCAAGAATGTTGAAAGCCACTTTTTCACCTGTCTCTTCGTCTACAAGGTCAGGTGGCATTTCAATTTTGTCAGGGTCGCCACCGAATTTTCTTATTCGTGGTCTGATAGTTCGGGCAATATCTTCTTCGGCACTGTATAAAATTGCAGAGCCTTTACAATCAACAACAAGACCATTCGGCCAGCAGCGTTCTTCTTTTGAAGTTATATCAGCAATCCACTTCTGAACAAGAGTTGACTTGCCTTGTCCTATCAGAGCAACCATAAGATTGACAAACCCTTTTGCCACCCAATTTTTCCAAAGCCAGTTTATAGGTTTTTCTTTAATCTCTGAAAGTCTCCTGCGTTTAAGAACAAACCGAGATTTCATTTTGACATCTTCAATCCACTTGACTTCTTTCCAAGGTCTAAGACGTTTCTTTATTCTGCTGAGACGTTGCAAATTGAATTTAGTTTTCTTCTTCAAGTCTTTATAGAAGTCGTTAATGTCGTGCCCGTGCTTTTCTTTGAATGGTGTTGACTTGGGCCAAATGAAAATTTCTATGTTCTTTGTGTAGACAGTTAACTCGTTCAAGGCTTTTCGAGTGCCAGCTTGCCCAGCTTTGTCGTGGTCGTAACAGAGATTGATCTTATAGTCTGCCAAGTCTCTCGCCCAGTCTGCTTTGAATGTGCCTGCACCTGGAACACCAACAACGATATCGGTTGGCGAATTGCGAAGCAAGTGCGAAAGTGTCCAAGCGTCTTTGTGCCCTTCAACAATCCAGACAGTTTTTATTTTTTTGGCTCTTGCTTTCAGGCGGTACATTCCATAAAGTTGAACTGGTAAACCCCACAAACATTTTTCGAATTTCCCTTTTTTATTGTAAAGAGCGATGTTTGTTACTGTGTCTTTTGAGTGCCGGTAGTGTACCAAGAAACGCACACCGTTCCAACCGACAGACCAATCTTTGAAGACACGTAAAGGCAATCCAGTTGTTTTGACTAATGGTTCGAATTCTTCGTCTGTTGTCTCAAGGTGAATTTGTCTTGTGTATTCACTTAAAAAAGTGTAGATGTTCCCTTCTTTACCGCACGACTTGCACGACCATTGGCCTGTATTTCTGTTGACATAGAAGTGTTCTTTTTTGTCGCAGAGCAGGCAGGTGCCAATTCGTTCATCGCCGGAAATGTTAATAAATTCTATGCCAAGATGATGAAAAGGTTTGAGTGCAGGAAACTTCTCGAAATTGACTTTAATGATTTTCATTTTGTCGCCTTTCAATTTAACAATCCATTGTTTTCACCGGCCAAGCCACGGCTTGCCGAAATCTCAAACCATCCATTATAAGGCATTTGTCAAGGAAATGCTCGAAAAATCCAAAATTTTTTTCGATTTTTAGTCCTTTTAAATAGAGCACTTAGGAAAAAGACGGGTTTTTTCCAAAATAGGGCGAGCGTTTTAGCGAGAAATAGTTTACAATGTTAAGTAGATTTTGTCAAGTAATTCGCCAGTAGGTTTGGCGGAAGTTTGTAAATGAAGTGACAATGACAAGTTGGAACAAATTAATTCGGTTAAGGTGAACGTTGAAGCATGACCTGGGCAGAAGTGAAATTTAATTCAAATGTAGTTATAGGCACATGGATTACAAGAGCCGAACTCGCTGAGCTTCGCCGGACATCTTCTCTGGATGGTATTCCTGTAAAAAGTTTCAAGCATTTTAAGGAAAAGAAATATGAAGAAGAAAAAAACTAAACCGAAAATTGTGTTTCTTCGGCTGAATGTGCCTGAACAAATTGCCGACCAACTGTCCGTGCTTCAGGCATTTTACACTTGTTCCAAAAAAGGCCAGATGATGGAAGACTTAATCTTCCAGAGAATGCTAGAAATTGGTAGTGGTTTGGAACCTGCTGGGCTTACACCAGTCCAGCGTAAGGCTTTCTTGTATTGCCAGTGGTTTGCCAGCAATTTATTGGACATGAGCGCACCAAAGCGATGTATGAAACTATTGCTCAAGCCGAAGAAAGAATGGCCTCTATCTTTGAAATCTTTATTCGATGGGATTCGGCAATGTCGCAAGAAACCGAAAAAATCCAAAAGCAAATAGACCGCCTTAGATATTCAGTTCGGTTTGCGAAAGTGCAGACTCTGGTTGTTGATATTGAACAACAATTAGCTCGCCTGGAAAAACTTCAAGCCGAAGAAGAGTTTGAACCTAAAGCTGGAGATTTACTCTGGCCATCATTTTCAAAAAGAAAGGATTAATTATGGGATTCGAAGATTTATTTGACAAACACAAAAAGAAACATGGGAAGCTGAAAGACATCAACGTTAATGAAGTCAGTATGGTCAGTTCACCGGCCAATGAGGAACCGTTCCTGTTTTTCAAGAACCAAGAACGAGGCTCGTTGTCGCTACAGGATGTTCTTGAAGCGGAAGCGGAGAATTTTGATGCGAAAGAACTTGTCGCTGTGAAATCTGCATGTGTGCAACTCCAGAAAATATCTGAAAAAGAAGCCGAAGCAATTTCAATTTTGGTGCTGGGTTCGCATGGAGATTCGCCAGCTGTAGTAGTGGACGAAAAAGAAAACATTAACCTGTCCGACGACCTTGAAGATGATGACTCTGAAGTTTTGTCCGCTGCGATGGAAACACTTGGTGATTTGGACACCGACCAATTATCTGCCGTCAGAGTTTTGCTGAAGATGGATGAGGGGATTGCGAAGGCAATTTGGCCGAGTCTTTCAGGCGGTTCTGCTGTTGATGACGATGAGCCAGTCAAAAAGAACACAGGCGAGTTGATTTGGCCTTCCTGCCACCAACACATCACAGCTACACAGCCAGTCAAAAAAGATACAAGCGGTCTGTTATGGCCAAGTTTGAGTGGAAGAGCAGCTGGATAAAAATATTCTTGTACTGTTTTTAGCATGTGCTAAGCCCATTGCTCACGCACAGCAGGATGCAAGATTATGCATAAAAAGGACATTTTGTTGTGCGAGGGCTTAGCATTAAAGAAACGAAATGAAAATTCCTAAACACATAGTTCCATTGATGGGAAATACGATAAGGCGAGCAAGAGCAGGAGATGACCCAGAAGATGTGCTGGAATTTACGCCAGGCCAAGCCGAAGCTCGGCTGTCAAAACAACTGAAGAATGACCGGCAACGAGCAATTGTAAATCGCAGTCGAGAACTGAAACGTGCGAAAGGAGCACTTCAAAAAACTCAAGACTTGCCATTGCGGGAACAGCTGAGACAGAAAATAAACCGCCTTGAGGCGGAGAACAAACAAGAACAGCGTTTTTTATAAAGGAGAATTAAAATGAGACGAAATTTAGCTGTAATAGACCGCCATACCGGTTCAATGATAGGTAGGCCTTTGAGTGAGGCTATGGCTCACGGCATTGAGAACGACATGATTTTCGGTGGGCTATGTGAGAATCAAATCCAAATGCAGGGACTATGTGTTGCTCAAACAATTCAGAATTGCCTTGTATCGACCCGCAGAGTTACCTGGGATGGCAGGGTCTTTCGGTATTCCTTGTCTGGAGCAAGGTGCGATACTTTTATTGCGAATTGTTTTCATGATTCCATTGGTAAAGGTGCGGGCGATGTTGGAATCGAGTGGTCTGTGCTTCCAGACCAAACAAATTTAAACCACCCAGCGGAAGATGCAAGGATTGGTGACACAATTGTCACGATGACAAACCAAGGTGGACACACGATAGCCGAAGATGGATTGTTTGGCGGACTTTTGGTTCTGAATGTTAGCGTCGGCACTAACAACCACACCATGCAGCTGAGAAGGATAACAGGCAATTCATCAGCAACGCTAAATGGCCTCTGTGTTATTTCCTTTGCCGAACCTCTCGTTCGAGTATTGACCAAAGCAGCGGCTTACGCTTACTGCATGCCTTCGCCTTACAACCACATTCAAGCAATTTCCGGCCTCAATGAAACAGGAAAAGTCAGTGCCTGTGGTTACGCAGGCGGAGAGGTTGATGTCACCGGCAAGTTCCACTGGGAACAAACTTGGGGAATAATTTCAGCATCTTTGTATGGGACTGAAGTTGGCAAGACTCAGTACTTCCGAGATGTTGTTTTCCGCTATGACGGCAACCTTATTCCCCGTGACGGCACAGGCATTGATGGCTTGCAAGGCCAAAGAGCTGGACACATCATCGACAACAATGGTGCGGACAACGGAGCTACTTTGATTATGCTCCAACTCGACAAATAAAATGAAACAAGACCCACGCACAATGGATATTATTAACCCTGAGCTTCAGGGAATGCCACAACGTGACTATCACGAGGAGTTGAACATTCGTTCCCACAAAGCAGGTTATACTACCAGGAACGGCAAGCCAAAGCCTCTAAAAATTATGGCCAGAGGTTTTGGCCTTTCTAAATTAAACGTTTGGCCACGCGACGAAAACAACAATTTGAAAGGAGATTGAAGAATGAACATAACTGAAATCGAACAAAGGCAAGAGCAACTCAGGAAAAATATTTATAACAACGAAACTAAGCTCGGTAATTTACAGGCCAGACATCGCGAGTTGTCTGCCCAGTTCGCTGGCCCAGTTGAAAACGAATCGATGCTGCACAGTTTGCAAACACAAATCGATGACATCCAGAGGGACATTGAAACCTGTAAAAACGAACTTCCGATGTTGGATAAACATTTGGTAGCTGAACAAGCCAGAGAAACCAAAGCTGTAAAAGCTGCCCTCTCAGCCCAAAAAAGTTGTGCGGGGCAGATGGAAGCTTTGAGTCCGAAATTGGTAGCTGCGTTGGAAACGGCTCACGATTTGAATTTACAATTGCAAGCAGTTACCCAGAGGTATGTTGTCTTGCTGAAACAAACCGGTCAAAGCATTCCGATGAAAGGAGTAACCAGAGGTTCCGAGCAGATGCTTAAGGTCATATTTGAAACTTGCCAAGCCGAAGTAAAAGGAATTGCACAGCCGAGAATCTGTGGACGTCCGCCGTATACTTATATCTAACGATGGCACGCAATCGAAAGTGACATCTTGCTAAGGAAAAAGCACGTGAAAAGAAACGTAAAAAAGAAAAAGCTCGTAGCAAAAAAACGAAAGCCTAAGAAAGCTACCGGCAAAAAGCTACCGGAGCGTAATCCGAACGGCACGCTCAAGCATGGCTGGGGTAAAGGCAGTCACAATACCAAAAAATTAGCCAAGAAAAAATCACCGAAGAAAGATTCATCTATTAAACGGAGACGCGACGGCACACTTCTTCCTGGGCAATGTCTTAACCCTGCTGGAGCAGGCACCAAGTTTGCTTTGCAGCGGAACGAATTGCAAAAAGCTATCGAAGAAGTAGAGACTGAAAGAGGCGATAGTTGGTTGAAGGAACTCATCCGAAAAAGTTATACTGATACCGCTTTGGCGATTGCTTTGCTGTCGCGATTATATGCATCTTTGAAGGCCATCCAGGTTCAAGAGTCGCCAGGGGATTCAATGTCAGAAGAAGAAAAGGCTGAGATTCGGAAAGAGATGCGGCTACGTTTCTTGCCGGTGGAAGAGAGGATTGAAGAAGCGGTAGTTGTGGCTTTGAAAAAAGTAGAAACTTAAGTTTTGTTTCTTTGCATAGGCATAGGTTTTGCCTCCCTCCGAAAAAGGCTATCCATGCGGGTAGTCTTTTTTATTTTCAACCGTGCGGGTGCGGATGACCCTTCCTTTTAACACACAATCCTGTGCCACAGCCGACCACTGGTACTACTATCCTCAGAAATGCGTGCGATTGCCTCAAACTAACACAAAATGCCTTAAAATCTAAGCTCTGAGCCTCAGTGGTCTTGCCGGAAAAAAGCGGCGATTCTGCTTCAAAATCCCAAGAAGTAAGGACAAACTGACCTTGATGGTTTTTGCCGGTGAAAAAAAACTGAAAATTTTTAATATATTTTCTTAGCTCTTATGACAGTAACTAAGGTTTTGAATGTTTTTTTAGAAAGTACCAAAATAGTTCAACCTTTTTCTGCAATATATGTTATATTAGAGGGAGTGCTCTCAAGGAAAAAAGTTAATACTGCAAACCGACGACCAAGACGGCAGGTTGGGATAAGGATGTTGGGCAATTCTGTGGCAGGTCTGGATAAGAAGGGGATGCGAGAAAAACACTGCTTCGAATTGGATGAAGTTGATTGGGTTCGATTCCCAGCCGAAGCATTAACCCTATTGAAAGGATGGTAAAATGAAAGTCAAATATCAAATCACAATGGAAGTCGAAGTTGAATCCCATTCAACTACCACAAAAGAAGATTTGGCAAGTTATGCGAAATCAGGATTTATTGGTCGTGCTTACATGCGAGACCGAGCAAAGGTTAACAAAGTCGAAGTACTGCGAGTAGGTGTAACGGGAGTAACCCCGAAAGTTATTAGCAAAAAGCAACCACCCTACACAGGAAAAACCCAACAATGGCCGAAACATTGTTAAAACACCTAGCCCTAAACGGTTCTCTGGTTCAACTCCAGAATAGGGCATTAACCAAAATAAAACTTATTGAAAGGATGGTAACATGATGTGGACTCAAAAACAAACCTGGTGTTGCGGTGGTAATGAAGAAAATTGTGTTGACTTATATTTTGATGAAGACTATTTGATTATTGAATTGAATAAAGTCGACGGGCCACCCGCCGGTAAGACGTTCAAACTTTTGTACGGCGACTTCAAACCGCATGAACTCGACACAATCGTTGCTCATACTTGCAACTGGCTTTATTTGAGTATGAGTCAAGAAGCAAAAATTAGAGCCAAGATCCGAGAAATGATTAAAGAAGTCTTTTAAGTCGAAACTTTTCAGCACAGAGTCAACACCTAGCCCTAAACGGTTCTCTGGTTCAACTCCAGAATAGGGCTTTAACAATTATGCTAATTGAAAGGATGGTAACTAAAATGGCAAATCCAAATCAAACAAAAAACAAAGTAACCCAAGCAATGAAAAGCGAAGTTGGTTTAGTTGAAAGACAAAACGATTGTATTTTTGTAGAAGAAGATACCTTTTATGGACACTGGAAAGTTCTTCGAACAACCGAAGGAAGTAGTACAGCTTCTGCAATGTTTTCTTTCAGAACAAAATATCAAGCAACGGTTGCCGGACAAAAGATTGCCGAAGCAATTGGTGGAACATTCTTTGGAGATAAAGACCCAAGAAAATAATCACACCCAGCCCTGACAGAATTAGACTGATTGCGACTATCAGCCAGGGCTTTCCCCAATAGTTTAACGGATAAAACATTCGTTTTAGAAAACGAAAGAATGACAGGTTCGACTCCTGGCTGGGGCATTGGCAATTGTGCCTATTGAAAGGATGGTAAGAAATGAATGAAAAAATATTAGCCATCTTGATGGCAGCACTGGACTCGCTATACGACCTCGGTCAACCAGCAGATAAACCGATGGTGCGAATGCTCCAATTGATAGACGAATTTTGTGATGCAACCGGCCTCGATATGCCAGACGAAGCGGTCTGCGTGAATGTCGAACTGGACGAACGATTTGGTTGCAACGTGCTCATCAAAAAAATTATTTTTTAGAAAGGAGGCGGAATGAAAAAAAGCAGAATACAAATTGCTCGAAGCAAACTTGTGATTGAGCGGTTGGAGAAAAGTCCACGGACGGCTTTCAAGAAAAATAGTATTGTGACGGAGGCGGATAGACGAGGAGGCAAATCGAATGGCAAAATATCTACTAATTTGCTGCGTGGTTTTTAGTGTGTTGCTCGCAGCATTCAATATTAACTCAAACTTGAATGGAAGGAAAAATCATGGCAAAGGCGAAAACAAAAAAGAAAGCTTCGAAAAAAGTAGTAGCAAAGAAACCTGCTGAAAAGAAAGCACGAGGCGTCCGTGGAAAAAGCGGATTCACTGTCTGCGAAACATGGATTAAGTGCTTCGAAAACAAGAAGATTAAGACTGCCGAACAGTGTACTAAAGCTATGTTGGCTGAGTTCCCTGGACGTGAAAGTGCGATATTTTTTGTTCCTAATATCGTCATCGGTCGCTGTGCGAGAGGGCTTCTTGACCACGGCAAGAAACACAACTTCAAAAAGTATCCAGTGGCTAAAAAGAAAGCCTCTTAAGGAACGCACCTGCTGGCAATGCAAACCTCTTCTCTCAGAAATGCCGGCAAGCGTTCCATCATCAAGCCTTGCTGCGGGTATCTCGCTTTTAATTATGCTCACCCCTTTCCGCACCGCAGCAAGGTTCCTTTTTTCTTGTTGACAACAACACAATCCGCAAGTACAAACATAAGTAGCCTAAAAAGTATGACCTTAACTCAAGAAACCGGCGGTCTTTAGAATTTCCATAACAAGTGTTTCCTAAACCGAAGGTCAGAGGTTCGAGTCCTCTCGGGCGTAGTTGGGTCGATTTTAGAATGAATATTGCCGCCGGGACATAGGTGGCAGTCGATACAAAGTGAGAGCATATTAGACGGTAGAAATGTATCTTGTAAGATTGAAAGGAAAACACAACCTCTTCGAAAGCAAATCTCTTAAAAGCTTTTTATATAGCAGCCTTATTCTGTTCTTTTTAGTTCCTAATCCGGTACCGGCATTTGCAGTTCGGACCAACAAGGTGTCGGCACGCTCATCCGAACTTGGTTATAATGAGGCAATACGACGCGTCCGCAGTTTTGATTTTGATTCGCTTCGTCTGGCCGTCACAGACCTCACCGAAACATTCGGGCAAAGCTACCCAAAAGGCCAAGAGTATTTAGAACATCTGGACAGCCTCGAAGATTTAAGCAAAACTGCCCTTAGCTCTTTTAATCAAAAAGACAATTTAGCAAAGACCGCTCTATCAAAACTCGCACACGACCTCAACAAATTGCGGTATGATGCATTGCTTTCCAATTAACAAGTAGTTATGGAGTTATGGAGTAAGTTAAATATGAACATATATTGCATGAGGAAAGCAACAGCGTGGACATACATGTTTTTGGTGTTCGCCGGCATCACGACTACCGCTGAAGCTGGGAGGAGCTATCTCTCACCGGCAGCACTGGTCGCAGACAACCAGACCAGAACACTCTATATTGCACAGGCCACTGCGAAACAGGTAGCGGTTTTCGACATAGCCGCCGGCAGGGTAACCAAAACGTTTTCACTTGCAGGTAAGCCAAGCGGACTGGCCCTATCTGCCGACAGGTCGAGACTGTATGTTGCCTGGACCTCACCTAAAGGACGGGTTCAGGTAATCAATCTACAGGCTGGAAGAGTCAGTTATACTCTGCCCGCAGGCCACACACCTATGGCGCCCGTACTCAGCTTAGACGGCAAGACCCTCTACATCTGCAACCGGTTCAATAATAACGTCTCGGTCATTGATATAGCTGCCCGCAAGGAGCTGACACGAATACCCGTTCAGCGAGAGCCGGTCGCGGCGGCACTTACCCTGAACGGCGGGTTTATGTTCGTGGCCAACCATCTCCCGGCCGGCGCCGCCGACAGAGGAGATATCGCCGCGGCTGTTTCAGTCATTAACACTATGACCAATAAGGTAGTGGACACTATTGGGCTTCCTAACGGCGCCACAGGATTACACGGAATCTGCATCTCGCCCGACGGCCGATACGCCTATGTCACGCACATCCTCGCCCGATATACAGTGCCGACCACCCAGTTGGAGCGGGGATGGATAAATACCAATGCGCTCAGTATTATTGATGTCCGGAACAAACAGCTAATTGATACCGTCCTTCTGGATGATGTGGATAATGGCGCCGCCAATCCGCGGGCCGTTGGTTGCACGAGCGATGGAAAATATATCTGTGTCACCCACGCCGGAACCGACGAATTGAGCATTATAGATGCACCTGCTATGATGGACAAAATCAAAGCTCGACACTCGACTCTCGATTCTCGATCCTCGACGAGCATCCAGTATCGAGCATCGAACATCGAGAACGAACTGAGCTTTCTTTACGGGATTCGGCAGCGTATCAAGCTTTGCGGCAAAGGCCCTCGTGCACTTGCAATTGTCGGTTCCGATATTTACGTTGCGGAATATTTTACAGACAGTATGACGGTAGTTGATATAAACAAAATGACAGGGGCCAAAACTACTGCTTTAGCACTCGGAGCAACTCCAAAAATTTCTATAAGGCGCAGAGGTGAAATGCTTTTCCACGATGCTTCGCTGTGCTTTCAGCACTGGCAAAGCTGTGCAAGCTGTCATCCGGGCGGTGCCCGGGTCGATGCCCTGAACTGGGACCTGCTTAACGATGGTATAGGCAATCCTAAAAACACAAAAAGTCTCCTGCTTTCGCACAGGACCCCGCCGGCGATGTTTACGGGTGTGCGCGAAAACGCTGAGACGGCCGTGCGCTCCGGAATCAGGCATATCCTGTTCGCGGTACGCCCGGAACAGGACGCCGTTGCAATCGATGAGTATCTCAAGTCGCTCAAACCGGTTGCGAGCCCTTATCTGGTCAACGGCAAACTAAGCGCCTCAGCCAAACGAGGGCGAAGGATATTTAACAAAGCACGCTGTGATTCTTGTCATAAGGGAGCACTGCATACGGACCTGCAGCAATACGACGTGGGCATAGGCAAAGGGCTGGATAAAGACCAAAAGTTTGATACGCCGACTTTAGTCGAAGCCTGGCGGACAGCACCATACCTGTACGACGGACGGGCTGTTACCATTGAAGAAGTCCTCACAAAGTACAATCCGGATGATAAGCATGGACTGACGTCCAACCTGTCTGATAAGGAAATTACAGATTTGGCCAACTTCGTGCTCTCGCAGTAGTATTGGTGCGAAATATCGCACCCTGCATGACTGATGCTCTAATCACGGGCTATCTCTCTCTCCAAGAGAAGATTGAGTCATCCCTTCCAAGACGCAAGTGACCGCAGGCTGACCTCGCCATACAGACGATTAAGACGCCAGCCTTCTTCTCCAAATCGATTCAGACTCTGGAGGAGCTGTTCCTCATTGGGCTTCCCGGTCTCCAATTTCAGATAGTGGACCCTGTACTCGTACCGTTTCATCCAATTCTCCTGTTTCTACTGGCCATCTGTCTTGCAGCCAACAATGATTATACAGACTGCATAAACTCCGGTCAAAGCCCATCGACCGGACTCGAACGCCACTGGGCAATTATTTATTCTTCTTTTCTTTTTTCAATTTTCGTTTTTCCTTTGGATTAAGCTTGGCCTTTTTCTGTTGTTCCTTTTTGCCTTTATCTTTTTTCCCCTTATCTCCCATATTTGTTTCTCCTTGCTTGAAAATGATTTGTATTTCTTAACCTGTCCCCGGATGAAGCCGGTTTGTCATTCATCGAACCTTTTTTGCGGAAACCATTGTTAATGATTAGCACAATACAGCATACTGTGGACCGATGTCAATCGCGAGTTTTCGGATTTCGGCGAAAATCTTTCTTCGCCGGTAGATAATGCCAAGAAAGATTGAATTTTTAGATAGATTTGATATTCTATTAGAAAAGAAGCTTAGTCACAAGGAGATTACTAAAATGAAAAATGCCACTTGTACTACTCTGCGAAAGCTACGAAGCACGAGTCTTTTAACTTTGGCACTGCTTTCTCTGCCTTTAATTTCAATTAGTTGTCATACGTCCGAAGCTGGTGTTTCAACTGTGGCGGACGACGTGACTATCGTTTGTTCGTCGGATGCAACAACAGCAGAGCGTTTAGCGGCAAAAGAGATTCGCCGTTATCTGTATTTGCGGACCGGTAAGCTGCTGCCTATCGTCCGAAGCAAAAACAAACTACCTTCAAAAACCTCCCTGATTATCGTCGGGCAAAAGGACCATCTTGTTATTAAAACTCTAATTGCTAAAAATACAGCTCTGGCATCATCGGTAAATTCGTTAGAACCTCAGCAATATCTGCTTAAGACGATAGCTTTCGGAGACCAGCAGGCTGTACTTATTGCCGGCGGCGATTCTATCGGAACGCTTTATGCCGCTTACCGATTCGCCGAACATTTGGGCGTGCGTTTTTATATGCACGGTGACACAATTCCA
>JABUBO010000267.1_pt1 | contig 16327 bp, 14 predicted proteins | sample 7240361 | NCBI WGS metagenome assembly JABUBO01 (sample SAMN07256346, study PRJNA390944) | subsurface metagenome | isolation source: Methane hydrate marine sediment | place: Pacific Ocean: Eastern North Pacific, ODP site
ACGCTTCTTTGCTAAAGGTGTATCCCCCACCTCCTGAAATTCGGAGACTAGTTGCAAGTTCAGAGAAATTCAAAGCAGTTAAAAATATTAATACACCACCTAAAATTAAACTGATTAAAACACCAGGACCTGCCATATCTATTGCTGGCCCCAAGAGAGTAAATATTGACCCTCCAATACCACAACCAACCCCATATAAAATTCCACCCGAAATTCCAGTTGATCTTTCAGGAACAATTATTTTTTCTTCAGAATCACTCAAAATTTATTCCATTTAATCTGTAATTCAGGTTAATATAAAATTTATGATTTTTCTAAATGGAATATACCAGAAACTATTATTAAACCTGCTCCAACTAATGATAAGAGCATGATTAATATTGGGTTTCCTTCTCCAAAATCGATAATATTGAGCAAATATCCGAATCCAATAATTAAAAAGAATATGCCCATTCCAATTAATATTCCACCGAAAAATTTTGATGCCCTATAAATTAAAGATAATATTTCCAATCTATTTATTCGGCTTTCTTTATCTCTAATTTCTTCTTCTTGACCATCTAATTGGGTTTTTAACTGTTGAAATATTTCTTTCGATTCATTTATACTTTTATCTATGGTATCTTTTGCTTTAGTTAATTTCTCATGTTCTTTTTCTGTATATTCTAACTTTTCAGTTATAGATTTTAAGAGATTTTCACGTTCATTATGCTCAGCAATAGCTGTTTCAATTTCTACCTTTAATTCATTCAATCTTTTTTCATTTAAACTTATGAGGTTCTCTTTTCCTAAAATTTGTTCTTTTATAGTATCTATTGACTCATTTAATTCTATAATTTTTGTTTCTAAAGTCAATATTTTTTGTTGCCTTTCTTCTACTTGCATCATATAGTTTCTAATAACTTGATCATAAACATCTTTTCTCCTTTCTATTTCAGGAAGTTGTTCATTATACTCCTGAAATTTGAGTTCAATATTACTTAATCTCTCTTCTTTTTTCTCAATTTGTCCATTCAAAAGTTTTATTTCATTTTCTTTTGCTTCAATTAAATTATTTACATTAGAAATCTCTTCTTTATTTTTATCAATAGTCGCTCTTAAACCTTCATTTTCTGTTCTCAAACTTATTAATCTATTATCTAAAGTTTTAGATTCTTCTTTTAATTGAAGAAAATTTTCTTCATTTTCTTGTATTACTTGATTAAATTTTGCAATTTGGTTCCGTAATTCATCTTGATTTGCTAATTTTTCTTTTACTTTATCTTGGAGTACTGTTAAATCAATCTTTCTGGCTTCATAAGCATTATTGAGATCAATGATCCTATTCTGAAGGTCATTGTATTCAGTTGCTAGTTTTTCTTTATTTCCAATTACTATTGCTAATTCTTCATTCAAGGTATTCGAACTTTCAATTTTTCGATTGTATATTTCTTCCAATCCCGAAATCTTCTCTTCTAAAGCAATAAGATATTCTTCTTTATCATTTATTTTTTTAGTAACTACTTCAAATCTTTTTTCTAACTCTTTTATTTCTTCACTTTTCTCAAAAGTTATCTTCTTACCTTCTACTTTTTCTGACTCTACGTCGGTTTTTCTCGCATTTGAGACAATATCAATACTATTTTCGAATGTTCTTAATTTTTTATCGATAAGATCTCTACTATTTTTAGCCTTTTGTAATAGATCTTTATCAATGCGATCTACGTCTTTCTCTATTTTTTTTTCCTTCTCTTCTTCGTTGAATTCTTCAGCCATAAATTTCGCTCTAATTAATCAGTTTGATTATATATTCTTAATTTTAACGTATTATAATACTAATAATTAGATAATTATTATTATAAAATTTATATAATTCTTTATAAATGGAAATATTGTTAAAATTCGATTAAAATAATAAAATGAATTATTTTAAATAAAAACATACCAAAAATCGACTTTTCAAAAAAAAAATTATAGAAAAATTGGAGATAAAAACATTTATCAGAACAATTCGTTTTATTTAAAACAAATTAATCTTTAAAATTTACTTAATAATTCAAATCAAGGCGCTCAATAATTGAGTCATATTATTACTTTTAATGAAAAATTAAAAGATTTGGTTGATAAAGCAAAAGGATATGATAATTTAAAGAATTACAAAAAGTCAATAAAAGCCTGGATTGAAATTTCTGAGTTTTGTTTAAAATTTGCTGGGGATCCTAAGATTGATATAACTTATAAAAACATGCTTGTAAAGAAAATTAGAAATATTATTAATCACGTAAAATCTTTAAAATTAAAAATGCAACAAAAAGAACAGAGAATTATAGAACTTGATGAAAAGAAGATATCTGCATTAATAGATGACCTACCAGAACCTCCTAAAGGTGAACCTGAAGCATTAGATTCATCAGTAGATAATGGAACAATAAAGGATGATATCATAAGTTCAGATCAAAAAGTTAAATCAATAAAAGATTTAAAAAATACTCCAAATGGGTTTAAACAAATTAAACCCAAAATATATGATTTTAAAACAATCATTCCGAAAAATAAAACAAAACCTACAGTGAATTCAGAGAAAGAAAGTCCCAAAAAAGAGAATAAATTAAAGAAGCCGACTCGGTCATGTCCATTTTGTGGTGGAGAAATTGTAATTGACGAGAAAATATGTTCTCATTGTGGAACACCGTTGAGTAATGGATAATTTTTCTTTTAATCAAATTGAAAATCTTATCTTATTTTCTTATTAAACCTAATTCTTCCGGAATAGGAGTATATAATTCATCACATGGATGTTTCGACAATTTGAAAAAAAAACAATATCTTAATTTTTCCCTTATCGATTTAATTGGAGCATGTTGATTTAATTGGAGAAGTTCTCGATAGCGAACTAAAAATGCTCCGGTTTTTATTAATTTATGGATTAGGAAAATTCTTCTAAAAAATAAGAGTAATTTAGAATGTAAGGGAGATATTTGACTTTTGTGCTGAGACATAGATTCAATCGCGATTTTTACATCTTTAAATCGAATTCTAATAGATATATTTGTTTTAAATGAATAAAAGAAAAACACTCGTTTTGGTAATTCGGATTTTTTTAGTCTTTTAAGAGCAAAATATACAAGCCTTGCGGTATTCAAATGATCCCGATGGAAATCAATAGCGTACCAAGGATCAGGAGCAAAAATGATGTCTGGTTTCTCTTTTCTAATAATATCTATAACAAAATTTAATGAAATTTTATTTAAAGGAAGAAAACCATCAATAAAACCCGCCCAAATTAATTTAATGTGATTGCCGGTATATTTTTTATATACTTCTGCTGCCTTCTCCATCTCATGGATTCGGACTCTTTTGATCCGCTCTCCTTTAAAATCATTTCTTTTAGTTCCATATTCATCATTTGTCATTATAACTTCTGTTACGTTATTCCCTAGTTTTAAAGCCTCTAAACACATAAAAGGCGCCCCCATTTCTATATCATCCGCATGTGGCGCGAAAAAAAGGAATTTAATATTTTTACGCTTAGACATATAATTTAAAAAAATTTTAAGAAATTATTAAATCTATCATAATAGAGTTAATAAATTCTTATCTTAGTTGAATTATTTTTATGAATTCATTTTTTTAATCTTTTTTTTTTTTCCTTTTGATATATCTCAGGTTATCAATTTTGTTAAAATCATGAAATAATATTACAAAAATTTAATAGAAATTGTTTATACGAAGTTTGGAACATATCCCTTATTCGTACGGGCTGAAACCAGCAACCCCTATCGGATAGATCTTTAATAAAATCATCTCCGATTACTTTTCTGAGAATGTTCAAAGAACCGTTAACGTCGGCGTTTAAAATGTAATTTGTTCCTTTAAACAATCCCCTTTTAACTCGCTTCCCAACATATTTTACTTGTCTTTTTAAGGGTTCGAAATCCAGTGAACTACATTTTGATGTAAATGACTCGTCTACTTCATGTATTTTTATCCCAATAAGCTCGGATTTATATTTAATATATTGCTTAAGTCTTTGAATGGGGACGTTTACAAAATTCTGATTATTTTTTTTACCCATTCGAATGTTTTTCTTAATATTTTTTAAACTTCCAAGGCAAATATTTCCTATCTTGTTTTTCAAACAATACCCTACGATAAATCTCGCCGTCTTGTGCAAATAATCATTTACTAGAGAATTTCTATTAATATCAATGTTATCAAGCCGAGATGTCCATGTAAGATTCTGTTTATCCTTTATCGAATAGAATCTTGCTCTTCTTTTATTCCAGTTTTGATTAATCGACTTTAAAATCTTGCCTGAAATAATGATCGGTTTCCGATTCCTATTTTCTGTAGCTGTAATTAAATTGTTAAGTCCGAAATCTATTGATAAATATAAACTGTTATCCAATATCATATCTTTAATGGATTCTTCATAAATTATCCCGATTTCATAGAATCTTTTTCGTGGAAGGATCCTTACATGTTTAAAGATTTTAAAATTTTTATTTTTATAAGATGGAATTGAGATTTCTAAAAACTTCTTGAAATAAGGAAAAGTTTCTTTAAAGGTTTTGGACATCGTGAGGATTATTTTATTATTTGCTATTTTATAATTTTGATTTGTGAATATCAAGAGATTATAATCATTTCTTTTATATTTTGGCCGCTTTGGTCTTCCATTAAATTTCTTGGGAACTTTATACCATTCTTTTAAAGCTTTAAAATAATTTTTCCAATTATTACTAAAAAGTTTTAAAATTTGTTGCGATGTTTGTGCCTTGAGTAATTTGTAATTCCTTGTCTTTTTTAATATAAAATCGAGGTCATAATAATTCAAATAATTATCTAAATGAAAATAATCCTGTCTTACGTAAAAGTTTGCGTGATTATATAATTTTTTTGAAATTAAACATAGCAAGTCCAATAGTGCATTCTTAGGGAATCTAAATTTATATGTTAATCTCATTTTTGAATTGGTCCAATTAATCACATTAATATTAGTTTTTATAATTGCTTGGACCACTTAAAAATAAGAGTAGATTGCGAATTTGTTGATTTAATTAAAATACTTAATAAATTTTTGTTTAGATGTTTATGCCTTTTTAATATTTTTAATATTAACATTTTTATTTACCATATTTTTCAATAGCTCGATCTCTCCATATAGTTCGCCATCTTTTGAATCCAGATTTTACATATTTTTCTCGTCTATAGAAATCTCTGCAAACCCAACCAAATAGAATAAAAAAACGTTTTTTACCGCTTTCAATCGTTAAATTTCTTGATTTTACACCTAATTCTCTTAGATGATTTACATACCTACTTTCTACAGCATCTTGTAATTTCCCTTCTATTTTTGTATCTTCATAATTTTGATTGATTTCTATAAAATAACTTCGAACTTTATCAAATATATTTCCGCGACATATTTTTATTAATTCATTCTTAGAAACATTCATTTCAGCAAAAGTTTCTTTTACTAGTTCTACTGCTTTTTTTAGCGGTTCCTTGTTCTTAAACGGCTCTTCAAAAAATAACTCAACTGGTATTGTTTTAAAGATCATTTGATCAGTTTCTTTTCGATAAAAACCTAAAAAAGCTGCTCCAACTAAATCTCCGGTTCCAGAATCATCAATTTCAATCAAATTGGATTTTCAATCTCAATATACTTCAAATTTTCTTTATTTTGATAAGATTTTAAAATTTTTAAATCTAATCTATATAATATTGGAAAAAAAAATCAATATTTCAATATAAACAAACAAATAAATTAAAGGTGATATTTTATGCCATTTGTTCAAGTAAATGTATGGAAAGGGATTTCGGAAGAAAAAATTAAAGAAATTATAGCAGGAATAACTAAAGTTTTTGTGGATATGGGCATTCCTACCCGTGCTGTAGAGGTTATCGTATATGAAATTCCAAAAACACACTGGGGTATAGCAGGAAAACCAGCTACAGAATCCCGTCCAGGTGGAAAGCCACCTCAATAATTTTAGATAATTAAATGAACGAAAATGAAAAAAATAGAGATTATAATTATTGGAAACGAGATTTTAATAGGAAAAACGCGAGATACAAATTCATCGTGGTTAGCCAGACGCATAACTAAATTTGGGCATATAGTTACTAGGATTACCACAATTCCAGACGATGTAGATATAATAGCTACAACCCTTAAGGAATCTTTAAGCCGTTCGCCTGATGTTATAATTACTTCAGGAGGTTTAGGTCCTACTTGGGAGGATTTAACATTAAAAGGTATCGCAAAAGGGTTAAATAGAGAACTGAAACTTGATAAAATGGCATATGGTATGCTTAAGAGAAGGTATGATAATATTCATCGTATAGGAATTCTTCCAGTTGGTGGAATGACAAAAACTCGTGAAAAGATGGCATATTTGCCAGAAGATTCTTATCCTTTAAGTAATCCTGTTGGAACCGCTCCAGGGGTAGAAATTAAGGAAGGAAAATCGACAATTATTTGCTTGCCGGGAGTACCAGCTGAATTAAAGGGCATTGTTAAATTGCATGTAATTCCTATTTTAAAAAAAGATGCAGGAACATTTATGGAAAAAACTTTATTTTTTCAGGGTATAGGTGAATCAGAAGTTGCTCCCATGATTTCCGCAATTCAGAAGCAATTTCCTGAAATCTATTTAAAAAGCCACCCAAAACTTACAGAAAAATTAGATATTGAGTTATCAATTACTGCATTCAATATTGAAAATGCTGAAGAGATTATAAATCAGGTATTAGAAATAATTAAGAAGAAAATAATAGAATTGGATGGCAAAATAATTGCGTAATTTTAAGAGAATAAGAGATCTAATCGTCGTGTTATTTTTTTTAAATTTTTTAGAGAGTCTCGAAAATAGATATCTAGCTTTACTTCATGAGCATCCATTGCTCGGTTAAATTCGTTATTATCTCGATCAATTCTTAAAATATATCTAAATTTTTTAACAGAACCTGGTGGAAATTCTTCAATACTAAAAAATTTTGGATTAGGATTTTCCTTTAAGAATGATAAATATTTTGGGTGAGTAAACCGAATAATAACATCTTTTAAAGTGTAGTTAGTTGGATTTGTGATTTTAAAATTAAAGAAAACTTTATTTCCAAGGAGTTTAATGTTTTTAAATAATAATAGGTTACTCTCATCCGCAAAATTAATCTGCCTTTTTGAAGAGTAAAGCTTATTTCCAACAATTCTTCCCTTAATTTTATTATTTCTAATCAATTCGAAAATTTTACTCTTTAGAATTTTGTTATCCATATTAAATTTAGTTGCTATAAGCTCAATTGAAATAGGATTCATAATTTCTAAAAATTTATTTAATCGCCCAATAAATAAATGATCTTGAGTTGTGTTATTAAAATTTATCAACTTTTTTTCTAATAAATTTTTAGAATTACTCCAATTTTCTAAATAAGGTCTGAATTGACTTATCACAGGTTCTTGGTATTTAAATTGCTTATTTTCAAAGATCAAATGATTGAGTTCATAATCAATATCTTGAATAAATTTTTTTATTCTTTCTGAAGTTAATTTTTGAATATTCGTTATTTTTTCAAAATCACTACTTTTAAGGAGTACTTGAACTTTAATATGAAGATCTTCGAATTCTGAATAAAATTCGTTAAATTTCTCAATTGCTTGAGAAGTTATATTTTGAATTTGATGTTCAATAAGTTGAGATGCTATTAAAGAATTTAGGAAAACATTTGAAAATTTACTTTTAATATTTATTTCACTAACAGGCATCTCTTGTTTAACATCTTTCTTATCTAGATTGGTAACTATATCCTCAAAAGCCAATAAATTCTCATTTATATTATATAACTCTTTTTGGACGTCTAATTTAACATCAATCCATTGAATTATTAAATCCTTAAATAAATCCTTAAATTCAAGATTTTCTAACATCATCTGCCCAATTTCAGATTCAAATTTGAACAGTTTAGAACGAACTGCTGTGATTTGATTAAATTTTTCCTTTAAATCAGAGGAGTGAAATGAAGATAAATCCTTATGAGTTTTTATTAGACTATTTAATTTTTTATCGAAATCCTTTATGAGATCAAATTCAATTGATAAGATCTTAATGCGATCTTCAATATTTTTTATTTTATCACTTAATTTTAATTTATAATTATCTTTTTTCTTCTCTAATTTCTTAAACTCATATTCTTTTATTATACTTATTTCTTCAATTAGTTGAATTTTAATATCCTCCCATTCTTCTAAGATATCAACAACAAGATGTTTAACATTAAAAGATTTAATTTCATTATCAAAATCATCTAATTGCTTAAGAAAATCTTTAAAACTCTCATTTAACTCGATTTCGGCCTTATCAAATTGGAGGTTCCTAATATAAGAACTTATTGTTTCTCTAAACTCACTTGGATAATTAGTAAATCTTAAAAAATTATAATTAAAAAACTCAACATCCTGTTGGACTTTATCAATTTCAGTATCAAGATTTTCATAAGCATCTTTTAATTGGATCAAATTAATTTCAATTTCTTCTTTTACTTCTACGTCTTTTTCTTTTAAAAGTTTTTTTTTTAATTCAGAACCAATTAAAACGTAAATTTTCTCGCTTTTTAAAATTAATGCAATATCGGTTAAGAGATTAACAGAATTCTTACGTCTTCTCCACAGTTTTGACTCAAATTTATTGAATAATTTTAAAATTTCATTTTCAATATCATTTTCATTTTCATCATATAAATTAGTTAAAACCCTGGAGATTGTAGTTCTTATTTTTAGTAAAGGATTGTTTAATTCTTCAAAAATGTAAATAGATACATTTTCAATATTTTCTTGTGCTAAATAAAGCAAGGTTTCTTCAATATTGTTTCTTAATTCAATATTATCAGTATCCAACTTGGTTATTAAATTGAAAAATATTTCATCAAAATGGATTTTTGCAATCTTTATAAGTGAATTTATTGTTTTAGATTGAATAACATGGCTATGATCTCCTAATAAATTGATTAATTGTGGAATTAGATCTTTAATTTCTGAGGAATATTTATTACAGGTTTCCCCAATAATATCAATAATAGTTTCTCTAACTCGCCAATCATTATCCTTTAATAAATTCTGAATTAATTCAAAAAATTCTTCCTTAGGTATTGTAGATGAAAACCCTAAAAGTTTGAAAATTTTTCCAGCAAATTCTCTTATTTCTTCGTTTTCCTCTCTAAAATTATTTACGACACTTTTTATAAGAACATCGGTTTTTTTGATTTTAGAAGGATTTTCGGTTAATATCTTAACTATTCTTTTTGATGTTAATAATTTTACCCTCCATTCTACATCATTCAATTTTGTTATGAAATCTGAGCCAATTTCTGATAAATCTAAATGAGTAGAATTAATCAATGTCCCTAAAATTTTAACACTTAAGCTTCTTACAAAAGAATCCTTATCCCATAATCTTTCTTTAATGGGATCAAGTAAATCTAAAAGATCATTGGGCCGATATATACTAATCTTATAAAGAATTTCTAATGCAACAAGCCTTATCCATTCATCAGGATAGTTGATAAATGGTTCAATTTCTCTTATAATTTTAGAAACTACAGAAGGATTCTTGTCGCAAATTAAGTTGAGCAATTCTAAAGATTTATATGTAGTATCTTTGTCTGATTTAGATTCTGCGTAATTAATTAAATCAATAAGATCATCAGTAGCATTTTCATATTTCTTTTGTCCTATTTTAATAGCAATTTTTCCGTACTCAACCATTTTGTATTCCAGTCTTTCTTTAGTTGTAATAAGGCGACAAAAATTAATCAGTTGTTTTTCTATAAACATAACAAAAATATTGATTTATATAATTATTTTAAATGGTTTTATAACGAAATTATATTTCAAACACGAATAATCTTAATCATAATTTAAAAAAAAAAATTATTATTTACACTGAGAAGAAAATCAGTAAATATTTTTATTTAAAAGAAAATGAATCCTTCTTTAATTTACTACTTCAAGATTTGAAAATAACATTAAATTCTTATAACTCAATTCGTATTTAATTTTAATAGGATGAGATATTATTATTTTTATAAACTTTAATTTAATAAAAAGAATTAAATTGCTGAAATAAAATCTCTCTGGGAAGGTAGTCTAGCTTGGTATGATACTATAAAGATATTCTTTTTAGCAAAAATCTAGCTTTGGGAGTTAGAGGTCGGGGGTTCGAATCCCTCCCTTCCCATTTTTTGAATTTTTTTTTTATAATAATGAATACATATTAAAAATACTAATAAAAAGAGTCACACGTTAAATTTTATATAAGATAGGTAAATTAAATCAATGAAGAAAGATCAAATTATAATAAAATTAAACCCTTTAATTACCGAAATTATTGAGAATCTTCAGTTAGATTTAATAAAACTATTTAACGGAATTTTTGAAGATATACATATTATCGAGAATTCTAAAGGGATTTTAAAAAAATATTACAATAAACATAGAAATCAGTATAATGCTTCGAGAATTTTGGATGATGTGAAAGAGATTGGAATAAAAGAAGAATATTACAGGGTATTAGCCATTACATCAGAGGATTTATATACTGAAAGGTTGAATTTTGTTTTTGGTGTCGCTTTTATGCCATCACAATCAATAATTCCAGAAAGTGTTTCGGCCATTATTTCTTTTAAAAGATTAAAAGAAGAATTTTATAATCTACCGAAAGATAATGTACTTTTTAGAGAGAGAGTAATCAAGGAGGCAGCTCATGAGTTAGGGCATACTTTAGGACTTAAACACTGTACAAATAAATGCGTTATGCGATTTTCTAACTGTATTGATGATACTGATGAAAAACCGGCAAGATTTTGCTATAATTGCCTTAATAAAATTAAGAAAAATTATGGTTTAGGTTGAATGATTTAAACGCAAAATATTAAATTTTCATATAAATAACCTTCAAATTTAAAATGAACAAATCTTATATTCATATTATTAAATTTATAGTTTGAAATTTTAAATGGAAGATTTAATCCAATATTTAAAACAAAAAAAATTCATTAAATCAAAGAAAGTCGAGGATGCTTTTAGGGAGGTTCCATTTACAAATTTTGTACCTAAAGATCAAGTTGAGCGATTTTTATTTGATACACCAGTGATTTTCCCCCATTTAGGGAGAAATATCTCAGCTCCACATATGAATGCTATTCTATTAGAACTTTTAGATTTAGACTATGATGATCGGCTATTAATTATCGGTTCAAAATTGGGATATATTGGAGCCTTAGCCAAAAAGATTATTACAGATGGATTTATTTCAATTATTGATGCAAATTCTCTAGTAGTAGAACAAACCAGAAGAAATTTGGAGAGAGTTAAGTTAGATAAAAGTATTAATGTCCAAAATACACAACCCCTTGAGGGAGATATTGAAAATTCTCCTTGGGATAGGATCATAATAACTGCAAGTATTAAAGATATTTCACTAGATTTATTAGCTCAATTAAAAGTTGGGGGCTCCATTTTCGCTCCAGTAGGTGATTTACGTCAGCAAGAATTACTGCAATATTTTCGACAAAATCTTAATTTGAATAAAAATGATTTCCTTAAAAAGTCTTGGGGTCCTGTTGTATTTGGTCCATTAGACACAAATCTTGACATAAGTGAGGTTTTAGAAAAGGATTTGATTGATTCAAAAGAATTTTCCTCAGAATTTCATGAAGGTTTAAGAACTACAGAGGATTTAACTTTTTTTTGCCCATATTGTCAATTTAAATTTATTCAATTGCCTCTTTCTTTAAAATCTGCCGAAAAAAAGATAAGTGTGAATTATAAGATTGAATGTCCTAAATGTAGGAAAAAATTTAATTTGCGTGCTAAGTTGACTAAGAATGGAAATTTAGAAATAAATATAGAATAGATAATCTCTTCTGCGAATCTCTTATTCCAGCGATATTTCTTAGCGCAATGAAACTTGGTATAATTTCTTTCCTAATTGGATTATTTCTTTTGAGTTTTGAACTAACGCAATAAGTTTTTCAGGTATACTTTTAAACCCAAAATATGAACCTGCAATGGACCCGCCAATAGCACCACATTTCTTGAGAAAGCATTAAAACAACAAAGCGACGAAAGTATTTAAATAAAAATAACGATCCCCATAAAGAATTTTTCTTTAAATCTCAAAACTGACAACAAAGAAATAGTACGATCTTTTGCTAGGTAGATAAGCTTTTACTCTATTGTTTAACTTAAGTTTAAATATTAAAACTATTACAATTTAATAAATATCTCTCGTCTAATGGATAAGGGACTTAACCATATCTTTATATTCTAGGGGCACTAATAAAGAACAAAATTACAGAATTGATGAAAAATAGTTCGATTGTGGGAATTTTGCAAAGGATGGGAAGAATTAAAAGAAATGATAGAAGAAGAAATTCAAAGAGAATTCCGGTTTTCGAACCAAAAAATCCTTTTCTGTGATAGTTTACCATTTTTAGTTCACTTTTGTTTTTTTTTTTTGTCTTATTATCATAAATACAAATTTTCTATTTAATGTTAAATATTTTTATAAGGGTCTAACTTACACTAAAACTTTCAAGGTTTGAGAAAAAAACGGTACGATTCCTTGAATTCTATGAAAACACGAAACGAATTTATTTAAAGAAAAAGTGGTTTTAGATTAAAAAAAAAATTTGTTCGGGTGAGTTTTTGCGACTTTTTTTGTTTAAATATAATACTATAAATTTAAATAATAGACTATCAACAATAAAATGGTAACAAAAATGTCAAATCCAACAAAAGAAGATGCAGCATTATTACTTCAATTAATGGCGGTAATGGCTGCGGATGAAGAAAATAAAAAAGCTCACCGCTGGATCTTTGAAGATTTTGATGAAAAGAACTATGATGATTTCAAAACCAAGTATCCAATGGGAAGTGAAGGATATAGAAACTTCATGACACATGCTAGTAATGGGGAACTTATAGGCGTGCTTATTAACAAGGAACTTCTTAGTGAAGATCTAGTCTTTGATTTATATGGTTCTATGCTTTGGGAAAAAGTAGAACCTATTGTTCATGGTATGCGAAAAGACATAAATATGCCTAGATTGTTCGAAAACTATGAAGTTTGTGCTAAGAAATATCCAATGTGGGCAGAGAAAAATCCTCCTAAAGTTTAAAAAATTCAATTTTTTTTTTTAATTTACCGAAACTCTCTGTTTTTTTATTCTAACTTTATTATTTTAGAAGCGAGGGTGGCTTATGGTCTCGTTATGATCCCTCAATTTACGCTAGTTACCACTATTTTTTGGAAGATCCGAGCAAATTTTGGATTATGCATAACGAATTAGTCGACATCGTAGTTAACGCGAAGCCGAATCCAATTCATTACACGATTGTTGAACTGGAAAAACTTGGGAAAATAATTGCAATAATCACTCAATTGCCTCTTTCTTTAAAATCCGCCGAAAAAAAGATAAGTGTGAATTATAAGATTGAATGTCCTAAATGTAGGAAAAAATTTAATTTACGTGCTAAGTTGAATAAAAATGGAGATTTAGAAATAAATATAGAATAGATAATCTCTTCTGCGAATCTCTTATCCCGGCGATACTTCTTAGCACAATGAAATTTGATATAATTCCTTTCCTAATTGGATTATTTCTTTTGAGTTTTGAACTAACGCAATTAATTTTTCAGGTATATTTTTAAAACCAAAATATGAACCTGCAATGGATCCACCAATAGCACCACATGTATCTGTATCTCCTCCGACGGTTGGCAAAATATAAATACATTTCTTAAAAGAATCAAGATTTTTTAAAAAGATAAAAAGAGCACAAACAACAGTGGAGATCGTATAAGGATGGACAAAGCACTTATTTTCTAAACTTTTTATGTAGAAGGGAGATTTCACGCCAATTTGAGCATATTTTTTTAATCCATCGATTAAATCCATATCCAAATTATTCTGTAAGTCATTTAAAATTTTAATAAACTCTTCCCAAATCCTATCTTTTTTATCGGAGATTACGTTAATTATAGTTTGAAAAAACTCATTAATTGAAAATCCTTTATTGGGATCTTTATATAGAAGAAAAGCGATGCTTGAAGCCACAACTCTTGCTCCAGCTTCTGCAGCAGGATGAGAATGAGTAATATTGCTATTTAAACTTGCTGCTTTCTTTAACTGCTCAATATTATTAGAATAAAATAAACCAATAGGTGATATCCTCATCGCTGTTCCATTCCCACCAGAGTTTGAAGCTGCTTGTTTCCAAGGAACTCCATTTCTTAATGTTTTAATACTTGACAAGCACCCAAATCCAGGTCCAATAGGAGGAGCATCTAACCATTTAATAAATTCATCAATTAAGCTTTTTTCTTCAATGCCATTAGCTTTAATTATAGCTTTAGCAGTATGAATTGTAAGCTGAGTATCATCGCTATAAGTCCTGAAAATGCTACGATTCTTATCGATAAAATCATCAAAATCATCAAAATACCTAATAATTTGTTCTCTTATTTGTCCTTCAAAAGGAACACCTAAAGTATCTCCAATTGCTGTTCCTAAAAGAGTTCCAATAAACTTGTCTTCAAGACTTTTAAAATCCATATCAATCAATTTTACAAAAATGAGTATTACTAAAACTATTTTATGATTTAATATTTTAATATAATGATTTTATAGAAAATAAGGATAGTAAGTAAGATTTTTAACTAATTTTTTTCACTAATATTATTCCTTCTTTTTTCTCACAATAAAATATATGGATATGATAATTATTAATAACCCGATTAGATGAAATAAAGTGAAAATCTCTCCAAGAAATATTGCAAAAAATGCGGTGACTATGGGAGTGGGAGATGCGAGGACTGATGCTTTAGATACATCTAAATATTTGAGAACTTTATACCAACAATATAAATTAGCACTATAAACAACTCCCATAGCTAGAAAATAAAAAATATTAATGGGGTTAAATAATAAATTAAAATTTTCTATAGGAAAGAATAAAAAATATGTGCTGAATAAGATTATTCCACTTAAAACATTTCTTGAAAATACTAATTGTGTTGGTGTCGCTTCATTTTTATCTAATATTTTTTTTGTAATAGCGTGTCCTAGCATCCAAATTGCGGTTGTTATTAGCATTATTATTACACCTAAATTAAATTCGAGTAAATTAAAAGAACCTTGCGTAATAGCAAGAGTTACGCCAAATAATAAAAGAAAAGAAAATAATACTTGAGATTTTTTAATGGATTCTTTATTAATAATGTATCCAAATAATAAAGCAAAAATCACAGTTGTTTTTTGAGCAAGAGAACCATTAATTGCTCCAGCAAGTTGATATGATAGGAAAAATAAAATTTGAGCGATTCCAAAATTAATGCCAAGATATATTAAAAAGAGTTTATGCTTTTTCCAGCCGTTTAAAAGGGATTCAATCTCAATTGATTTTTTTGGGTCTTTTTCTTTCGAAATCTTGAAATTTCTGCGTTCTATCATCATAATAGGAAAAAATATGATAGATTCAATAATACAAGTCATTGCAGCAAAAATATACGAGTCAAGTTCAGCAGGTCTTGAATTTGCGATTATTGGTTGGAGTCCCACTAATATAACCATCGCAATTCCATAAAAAAGACCTTTTTTTAAATTTTCATTTGGCAAGATATTAAAAAAAAAGAGAAAAGATATAAAAATTATTTGGAATAATTTCCAAATTTAGGGAATTTTCTCAATTGGGTCGAATCGAATATGGGGCCATCTTTACAAACTGAAACATTATTTTCTTCCCCAATACAGCATGAACCGCACAGACCAACCCCACATTTCATTTTTCTTTCTAAAGATGCTTGAATATTAATTTTCTTTAATTCAGCAATTTCTAATACTCGTTTCATCATAATTTCGGGACCACAAGTCAGGATTAAATCTATGTCGTTTTTATCTATGATATCCTCGATTATTTCTGTAACAAAACATTTTTTTCCAATTGAACCATCATCAGTTGTATATTGGGTATTAGGGATTTGTAGTGTTATTCTATCACCAAATATTAGAGAAGATTTATCCTTAGCTCCAAATGCAGCAAAGATATTTTTATTATTTTTCTTTAAAGACTCAATAACTGAAGTAAGTGCAGCAATTCCCATTCCCCCACCAACTATAAGAACATTGGAAGCGTCTTCATAGAACCAAGAATTTCCATATGGGCCTCTAATCCCAATTGTGTCTCCTTCTTTCATGTGGAGTAATTTTTCTGTTCCTTCGCCAATTTTTTGAACAGTAATTTCGACTAAGTTTCCATCGACGTTAGAAATGGACATCGGTAGAAAATC
>JABUBO010000268.1_pt1 | contig 16319 bp, 14 predicted proteins | sample 7240361 | NCBI WGS metagenome assembly JABUBO01 (sample SAMN07256346, study PRJNA390944) | subsurface metagenome | isolation source: Methane hydrate marine sediment | place: Pacific Ocean: Eastern North Pacific, ODP site
ATCAACACCTTAATGGTGGGGTATCATGTAATGGATGGTGGGAAGCTACTACAGTAAAAAATCTTTTTGCGATTGGAGAAATTAATGGGAACCACGGAATTCAAAGACCTGGTGGGGCTGCATTAAATGCAGGACAAGTAGGTGGATTAAGAGCCTCACAAAAAATAGCGCATTTATATAATAGTTATCAATTAATAAATCATAAGAATTTTCAAAATAAAGTCAAAAATGAAATTGTTAATTTAATACATGAATTCGCTATTGTATTGGAAAATTCTCCTTCTGATAGTGAAAAATCCTTAACAACAAATAAACTATTAGACCAGATACAATATAGGATGTCAAAATATGGTGGAATTATTCGTCCATTAAAAGGTCTCGAAGCCGAAATTTTAGCAATTCAAGATCAATTAAATAAAATTAATAAATTAATAACACTAAAATTTAATACTGAAATTATTGAATACTTACGAGTAAAAGATGCACTTCTTACTCAGTTATTCTTCTTAAAAGCAATATTAAATTACCATCTCTCATTTGGAAGTAGTAGGGGCTCTTACTTAGTATTAAGAAATAAGTTAAATGATTCGTTATCCGAAAAATATATTATACCTCCAGATAATCTTAAAGAATATAAATTTATTTATAATAATTTAAATTTATCAAATAAAATCCAAACTATTCAGCTGAAAAATGGTAGAATAATCATCGAATGGGATGCTGTAAGAGATATTCCTTCCAAATATGGATGTTTTGAAAATACATGGAAAAAATTTCTGAAAAAGGAAGTTTTTGATTAGTATCACTTTTAATATAAAGAATTTCAAATACTAGAACCAAATTTTTGCAAAAATTATTTATTTAATTTATTTTTTCTCTTAGCTGAAATTGCTGGACTAAGAATTGTTATTAAGGGCCCTCAAGTTATGAAAGTCTATTGGAAGAGCCCTGAAGCTACTGAGAGGGCATTTTGGACCGTCACTAACACCGGTGAGAAATGGCTGAGAAAAGATGATATGGCGTACATCAACAAAGATGACTTCATGTTAGGGTATAATATCCAGGTGATATGGGGGAAAAATCTTAAAGCATATGAAATTATTTATGTCTTTATATTAAACCAATTTAAATTTTGTATTTTATAACTTTTCAACTTTTTCTTTTTTGCCGGTATCAGAGGATTTATATAACGCGGAAATCAAACTTAATACTTTAGAGCTTTCTTCTACCGTATTAAAAAATGGTTTATCGTATAAAACCCAATTTCCGAATGCCTTAATAGATCTTCCAAAATGGGAGAATCCTTTAGTATTTTTTTTAATTTTAAAATTCTTCACACCTTTCCATTTTAGGGAAGAAACAGGCCAAGGTCCTTTATAATGACAATATCCTTTTTCTCCGAAAATTTGCAACTCTACTTTTTCTTTAAATATAGATAAAGCAGGTTTAATGAAAGAGGCATCATTAATTTGGGCATAAGCACCGCTTTGAAACTCAACAATTCCTAATGCCAAATCTTCTACTTCAATATTTTTAAATTTTAGGGTATCTATTTTTCCCATAACAGAGATTGGTTCACCTAATGCCCATAACATTGTATCTACAATGTGCGAGCCATGGATTAATAAGGTACCACCTCCAGCGGTTTCCTTTTTAGTTCTCCAAATAGCCCTATTAAAATAATCCATCTCACGACTAAAATATATATTGCAATTTGCGTAATAAATTTTACCTAAATGACTATTTTGGATACCTGAAGCTAAGTAAAAACAATTATGGTCGTATCGATAATTATAATTAAATCCAAGTTTTAAAGAACTAAATTTTTTATCCAATTGATTTATTTCACGAGCATCTTCAATTGATATAGAAACCGGTTTTTCACATAATACGTGTTTACCCTCTTCGAAGGCTTGCTTAATCATAGGTTTGTGAAGATAATGTGGTGTAGCAATATAGACAACATTGAAATCTTCATTATCATACATTTTTTGAATATCCGTATAAGCATGTTTTTTTCCTCCAATTTTAATGGCCCTTTTCAAATCTAAATCCATGGCAGCTTCAATTTTTGTATTTTTAACTATTCTAGATATAAATTTATAAAATCCAGAAATAGAACCGCATCCAATAACTCCTACTTTTATAAAATCATCATTTCCTATAATAAACCACCAATTTTATTGACCCTCTAATACCCATTTCACGGCTCTTTTTATTATTATTTGATAATTCTCATTTTTCAAGGATTTTACCTTATGCCCTAACGCACAAAAAAAGATTCTTCCTTTTCCGTAGGTTTTTATCCATATAATAGGTTCAGGCTTTGGATCGTTTTTATCATAATAATTCCCTTCTGCTAAAATATATATATCTCTACCCATGGAAAAATCATGTCGATAAGGCTCATCTTTAATTCTAAAATCTTCTAACCCCTGAGTTATGGGATGGTTTTTATCCAGAATTTTAACATCGAACTCTCTAAACCTTTTATGACTGATAAATCGTCCACCAAGCATTTCATAATATTTTGGATGAGTTTTAAAAGAAGCAGAAGCACCATGAAGCCCAATTAGACCTTTACCGCTGCTGATAAAACCTAGAATATTTTTTTCTTGTTTATCAGTCAATTCGCCAAATTGACTAAAAAAAATGGCTGTGTCGTAGTCAAAAAATTCTTTTTTACCAAATATTAAAACATTTTCATACATATCTACAACATAATCGCTTAAGATATTCTTAAAGTAATTATATGTTTTATTTCTATAGAAATATCTTCCGCCTTGATACAAAATTATTTTTTTTTTAATCATCGTTAGAAAAAATGAAACGTTCTTTTTTGGTATTAATACCTTTTAGGTGATGCCAAAATTTTTTTTCTTTTACTTATTTTGTAAAAATTTAGATTGATACCATTTAAACTTATGGTTCTATTATTTTTTTTGTTTAGTAACCCGTCGATCTTTATTCTGCGTGGGGTCTCAAACTCAAGGGAAACATTAATATAGATGTTCTCCCATAATATAATTAGAAATTAAAAAATGGTGGCATAAAACGATTGATTATCCTAATTTAGATGATATAATTCGCATAAATATTTTTTCAGGTCCAAAAAAGCGGAATTCAAAATTAAATTCACAAATCACGTGTGCTCATGTAGGGTTTCTCGTATACGATGGATTTAACGATTTAAATCATGCAAAAAATCATAGAATTAAGTGTATGAAATGTGGGAAAAGGTTTGGGAATGATGTGAACACGTGGGATTTATTATCATACCAACAAAAAATTAAGATGATCCTTTACGAACTGTTTATTTTGAAATATCCGCTCACTGGAGTGGCAAAAAGGTGGGGAATTACTCAAGAAAAGTTAAGTCAGTTTAAAAAATCGTTTGTTTCGCAGGTTTTTCAACAAAATTCGGAGTTGATCGAGCAAAAATTAAAAGCCCTACCAAGAGGAATAATGTTAGGTGACGAGACATATCTGGGTTCTCGAGGCAATTCTGACGTAGAAATTGTGTTTATCAACAATGATTTTGAAACTCTTTCCACTGGATCCGCAGATGAGGGAGACCTCAAGAAATCAATTCTTGAAGCCTTCCATAAAATCCCTGAAGCGTGTAAAAAAAGAGTTAAAATCCTCATCACGGACGGAGAGCCCTCCTATAAATCTATCGCAAAAGAATTCGGTAATAAAGTCGTTCATGTTGTACAATTCCACAACCAAAAGCAACGCGGAGAGGTTATCGTCAGCAAATACGAAAAACTCGGTCCTCACTTCTTGCATTACAAGATTAAGACGCATTGGAAAGCGTTTTATCGCAATAAGCACGAGTTAAAGTTTAAGTGGGAAATTAAATTCGTTAAAGGGAGGATTCAAGCAAAGAGAGGCAGACCTCGAAAATCAGAAAATTCTCAAAATAGGAACGCTCGATGGCGGCAAAAATTGGAAAATTACAAATCAGATTCGTTCGAGAAAGAAGGGACTGCCAAAATTTTCGTAAATTTTGAAACCAATAAGTTATCCGTGCGGGCGGGCGGTAAAAAGTGGATGATTCAAATGCTAACACCTATATTCAAAATTTTTAAAGGAAAACACATTACCACCAACTTGATAGAAAGCAAGCACTCACAAATAAAGAGGAATGGCGCGGGGAAGAAACAGAGAGATAAAGAGTATGGGCATCAATTATTTGCACTCCAAGCGTTCCTCGTGGAATATAAATATTTACCATTTACAAATCTATCGGGACGCCCCTTGTATAAATATTTAATGAAAGACGGTAAAAAGAAAAAAATAGGATATAAAATTCCTGAAAACAATCGAATTTTTGTTCAAACTGTTCTAAGCACATACGAGTAAAAACTTAAATTCTTTGATCACCTAAAAGGTATTATACCCTCTTTTTTTATTTATTTTATAATAATATTGTTCATAATGAAAATAACTTCATCATATAAAAAATTTGAACCATTTACATATAGATCACTTAGCGATTTGAAAAAAAAGATAAAAGAATTAAGATTAGATATTCCAATATATTCTAAGGTTGAAATTTTAAAAGAGAGGGTAAAAATTGAGAATAAATTCATTCCTAATCGGTTAGCTATCCAACCAATGGAAGGATTCGACTCAAATATAGATGGAGCTCCAAGTGAATTAACTTTTAGAAGATATAAGCGTTATGCCAAAGGAGGTGCAGGCTTGATTTGGTTTGAAGCAACTGCAATTTCAGATAATTGTCGTTCAAATCAACATCAATTAGTTTTATCTAAGAATAATTCAAAACAATTTAAGAGCCTAGTCTCTATAACCAGAGAACGATGTAATCAAACACTTAAAAATTTGGGCCTTGAAGGTCAATGTTTTTTAATTTTACAATTAAATCATTCGGGAAGATATTCTAGAAGAGAAGGTAAAAAATATCCGATAAGAACTTATCACAACTCGGAATTAGATAATGCAATTAACGTTTCTAAGAAAGAGGGCTCAATTATTTCGGACATAGAATTAGAAATGATAGAAGATTTATGGGTTGAAAAAGCAATTTTGGCAAGCGAAATAGGTTTTGATGGAGTCGATATAAAATCTTGTCATGGTTATTTAATTAGCGAATTATTATGTTCGAGAGTGAGGAAAAATTCGAAATATGGTGGGCAATCTTTAGAAAATCGAACAAGACTTTTACTTAATATTTTTAAGAGATTGAAGAAAGAATTAACTGATAAAACTAATTTTTTAATGACAACTCGTCTTGGAGTATATAATGGTATTCCTTATCGTAATGGATTTGGTGTTAAACCGGAAAAAAATGAAAATTTTCCTGCATCAATTGATCTCTTAGAACCATTAGAATTAATCAAAAAATTATATAATTTTGGTCTAAGATTAATCAATATCTCAGCAGGAAACCCACATTATAAACCTCATATCACGAGACCTTATGATACCCCAGTAAAAGGAGGAAATTTGGCATCGGAACATCCCTTATATAGTGTGAATAGAATAATTAAATTAGTATCTCTAATAAAGCAACAGTTGCCAGAAGATATGGTTGTTATCGGATCTGGCTATTCTTATTTACGTCAATATGCGGGATATATTGCAGCAGGTCTAATTCATGAAAAAAAGGTTGATATTTGTGGATTTGGAAGAATGGCGTTTGCTAATCCAAATTTCCCCCGGCAAATTTTTCAAGATGGAATTATCGACAAAAATGAAGTATGTATAACCTGTTCGAAATGTTCAGAGTTAATGAAACTCGAAAAAAATGCAGGATGTGTTGTTAGAGATCCTCAATATCAAATTTAAATTTATATTATCTTTGAAGTTTTTAAAGCCTTTTTTATTATTTTCTTTTCCTCTTCAGGCAACTCCATTAACGGAGGTCGAACATTAGACCGTGGAATTATACCTTGCAACATCAATGAATATTTTGTTCTCGCACGATAATTTCTAACTGGAGACATAAAAATTATATCCACTAAGGGCTGAAAAAATTTACTTAATTCAATTGCTTTCTTATATTGTTTAGTTTTAACATAGTTGAAACAATCTACTTGCCAATGTGTGAATTGTGCGCATGCACCTAATAATCCCCCATCAGCACCCAGTAAGAACGATTCTAATATAAAATTATCATTTCCGGTTAAAAATGAGATTTTTTTATCCTGTTTTTTTAAAAATTTATATACTGATTTAAAGATGGATATGTCAAAACTTGCTTCTTTTATTGCTTTTACTTGGGGAATTGAAATCAATTTTTTTAAAGTCTCATTAGTATATAAACATCCTCCCAGATCGTCTTGTAAATTAAAAATTATGATATCTATATCTGTTTCTATTGCTATAGCCTCGTGATATTTGTAAATTAAATCAGAATTTTGAGGTTTACCTTTAAAATTGACATTTGGAAAAATTAGAAATGTATCTGCCCCATAAGAAACTGCATTCTTGGCTTCTTTTATGGCACTTTCAGTAGAGCCACCTGTTATTCCAACAATAATTCTTAGATCTCCAGCTAATTCCTTAGTATTTTTTAATAATTTCATCCGTTCTTCCGATGTTAAAGATGGACCTTCTCCCGTATCTACATTAATAGCAAATCCACTGATGTTCTGATTTTTTAACCAACTTAGATATTTTTTAAAACTCTCAAAATCAATAGAATAATCATTATTCATGGGAGTAATAGTTGCCGGAAATATTCCCTCAAAATCGGTCATGATATTTTTTAGTATAAAAAATACAAATTTTTAAATTTTTTCTTAAAAAAGAATATCATTGCTATATTCTCAGATTTTATCCTTTAAATATAAAATATATGCATATTCAATATTTACAATAAATGTTAATTAAAAGTATTAGAAAATTAAAATTTTTAACAATTCAAATATTAATTGAATCAATTAATTTGTAAAATTTAAAGGAGTTAAGATAATTTGGATATAGAAGAAAAAAAAATTTATTTTGTTTTATCACCTCACATTAATTATTACCATAGTTATCGAGGTGATTCTCGAAGCGCTTCTGGTTTCGGCAAAGATATTAAATTAATGAAAGAAATATTGGATGAGCTTGATAAGATTGAAGATATAGGCTTTTCTTTTGGAAACATGCGTATTACTTGGGATTATGCCGACACATTCTGGTCAATACAACTTCAAAAAGAATTCCAACAGGATGTGCTTGATGGAGTGATTGAAAGATGTAAAAAAGGTAAAGATGAAGTATTAATTGGCTCTTGGGGTAATGTTGCTCAACCAATCCTTGATACGGAAGAATTTATACAACAATATGAATGGTATTTAGAAAATTCAATGGGTATCGGCTTGAATCAATTATTTCCGGGAAGAGTTGCACCTTATGCCCGTTGTCAAGAAACAATGTTTACTCAAGGCATGATTGAATTATATAATAAATTAGGTATTCAGGGAATTTGCGTTTATTATTCTGTATATGAATTTGATGTTGCCAGACCTTTTTTAAAACCTCGTTTGGATTGGAATCAAAGATATGGTTTAGTCAAATTTAATTCTACAATTTCTGATGCTTCATGTTTAATGATACCTATGTATGGTTTTGGCGATATACTTGATTATCGTTCAATTAAAAGATGGTTTGAATTAATAAGAAGAAAGCAAAAAAGTGGAGAAATAAGCGGACATGCACTTATATTCTTAAACTCTGATATGGATGAGGATTTTTGGATTGGTGTCAAGATGCCAAAAAAATTACAATGGATGCCAAATACAAGAGGTCTAATGGAGTTTGCTGAAGCTGTGGATCAATATGATTTCGTTGAATTTACAAATTTACTGGAAATTATTCCTAAATTAGATATAAATGGTGAAACCACTCTAAGAGAAGATGTAGCTGATGGTATGTGGAATGGTTATTATAATTGGGCACAGAAACTTAATAATACAAAGTTTTGGAACGTAGGACAGAGAGCAAGATGGTTAAAATGTATTTCAGATACTTTGATCTCTGAAAATTTAGTTAATCGGTCAATTTCTGAAATAAATAAATACCTAAGAGAAGGAAATGATTTAGCAGAAACTTATCTTAAGAATAAAATTCTTTTTGCCTCTACTACAAATTTCGGAATGGCGTTGCCTTTTCAACACCCACATAGAAGAAAAACGGCCATGAATTATGGTTTAAAAGCATTCTTTGCCTCGGAAAAAGCAGTTAATGTTGCTGTTAAAGAAGCAGTGAATAAGTTATTAGAAAATTTTGATGGTAATGATTATATAATGACAATAACTCCAATAACTAACAGAGGTATTTCAGAAAAAGAAAATATTCTAATTAAATCACCAATTTTAGTACGATCAGAAGTCCCACCAGACTTAGTGGATATATTAAAGAAAGAAAATAAATCTTTAAGATTAATAAATCCTATTTCTAAAGAAGAATTAATTCACTACTCCATATATAAAAATGATTCTGAATCAGATTTTCTTATAGAAGCTATTATTCCTGCTTCAATGTTTAATCAAAACGGAAGAAAAACTGCTCTATTATCATTAAATATTTCCGAAGAAGCGAATCAAGTTAAAGATCAAGAATTAATAGCTACATTAAAATTTATTAAAAATAAATATATTACGCTAGAATTTAACGAAAAAGGTAAAATTGTATCTTTTAAATATAATAGAAAAGAATTTGGTTGTTCAAATTTTCTGGAATCTGCCATTATATTTGGCAAATTGAATAATGGAAAAAGATACACTTCAGAAAAAGACAATATAATTATTTTAAAAGATGGTAGTAACGGTTTTTCTGCTTCTGTTAAAATTGAAAGTGAATTTAGAATTATTGATAATTTAAAAGTATATTCTGAAAAAATTATTACAATATATACAGAAATACCAGAACTTTTTGTAAATGTCCTAATGAAAATTCCCGAAATTAAAGGAGAAGTTACAAGTGAAGATGGAACAACTTATGTAACCGAGAAATATGATGAGAGATGGCAAGAAATTATGCCATGTGAAATCAAACCTAAAATAGTAGGAAAAGAAAAGCCTTTAAGAATTTGGAAAAAAAATTTTCTTGGAGTTGTTGATTATTTTGATCTCGATATGAAGGAAGTTGATCCTAAAAATGTAGATATGGATTGTTTAGTTTCAAATATATCAGATGGCTGGATGGCTCTATCTGATCGAAAAAAGGGGCTTCTTATTGGTTTTAATTCTTTAAAAGCAGCCAATTTTGCGTTTTCTCCAATAAAAGTCAGAAATAAAGGCTTTGGAGATACTAATGTGAAAGGTCAACAAATAAGATTAAATCCCTTTGGTACATATTTTGGAAAACCATTTCATTATTGGACAGAAGGTACCGGACATGCTCAAAAATTTATACCAAAACTTTTCGGTAATGTACATTCTACTGCTCCTACTTTTAGTGGAAAAATAATCACTTTTGAACTGATCTTGGCACCATACTTAGGTGATTCTCCTCCAGATTTTATCCAATCATTTGCAGATCATATCACTCTGCCTCCTTTGATATTAATCGGAAAAAAAAGTGATTCTAATCTTTATAATAATTATTCCAAGTATTCCAAATTAGCAAAATCGTTAAAAGATGAATTTGATGTAGAGAATCTTATGAATATGTCTTATTTAGAATGGGTCAGAGAAGTAAATAGAGACTATGATCCTTCTGTTCAAGAAAAAATTCCTGAGAAAGGATTAAATATGAGTATTGGTTTAATGTTAAAACTCCTGATTGACGGAATCAGAGGTAAATAAAAAAATTCAATAATTAAATTTCACTACAAAAATTAGTTGATTATATTGAAAGATAAAATGAGAGTTTTATTATTCCCAGAACCATGGGTTGTAAAGTTAATAGAAATTGATATTCCCAAACCAGATGCCAATGAAGTATTGGCAGAAATGGTGTCTGTAGGAATCTGTGGAAGCGATGTAGGGATTTTTGAAGGTGGTCATTGGATAATCACTCACGAACCCGGCGGACACGGACATGAAACGGGTGCAATTGCGGTTGAAGTGGGAAAAGATATTGCAGGTATTTCAGAAGGGGATCATTTAGCACGAATGGGATATGGGTACGCTGAATACTCAACTCACGTAAATGTAGTTGGCCATGGAAAGGACGAATTGACTGGAGCACTTCCCATAGTTAGAAATGATCTTTCTATGGATGAAATCTCATTTGCAGATGCAGTTGGATGTGCTATAAATTGTTATGAACGTGCAGAATTTGATAGAATAAAAGGGGAAAAGAAAGCTATTGTGTTAGGGCTTGGTTCTATTGGATTAATTCTCACGCAAATTTTATTAAATAATAGAATTGAAGTTGCCGCTACGGAACCATATCATCATAAAAGAGATCTGGCTAAAAAATGGGGTGCAGAAGTTTATAATCCAAATGATTATTCCCGATCAACGCATGGAAATGAAACCGTTATAGATGAGATTAAAAAAGAATTTGGTGAAGCCCATGCTGTTTTTGAAATGGTTGGACATAATGATACTCTTCTTAATGCAATTAATTTAGTAAAGCCAGGTTATCGTGTTTTAGTATTTGGGGCTCAGAAAATGCAGTATATTCCGTATGTTAATTGTCGAAAAAAGGGTGTGGAATTGATTTATCCCGAAGCTATGGTTAATTCAAAAGCAGATAAAGATTATTGGACAGAAGCTTTGGATATGATAGCGAGTAAAAAGCTTGATTTAAGAAGTCTTATTACTAAAAAAATAACATTGGAAGAAGCCGTTTATGCATTTAAATTTTATGATCGTGAAAAATGGATAAAAATTATTGTTGAACCACAAAAAAAATAACAAAATAAAAAAAATTAATGAAATTTTAATTTAAATTATTCTTTAACTAAAGTCTCCTTAACTTTAAGAAAGAGTGGAATAGAACATATAAAGAAAATTGGTGCGAAAACAAAAATGAAAGATTCTGGGACAAATCCTGTGATTACGAAATAAGTTATTACTAATCCCCCAACTATAGATCCAATAACTTGGGAAATTGTAAAAACTATATTTACTATTCCAAAGAATTTTCCTCTTTGATTTTCAGGTATCAAATCTTGTGACCATGTATTCATTGGGGTGGCAAGTCCTAAAATTCCTATTAGAATAAATGGAAGTACAACTACAAATAAAACAAAATTTACTTCTGTTCCAATCTTTACAAATGGTGCTAAAAAATAACCTATACATGTAATTAAGATCGAAATCGGTATATACTTTCTACGTCCATATTTATCAGCAAGTTTACCTAAGAGCGCAGTTATGATAAACAGAATAGGAAATCCGAATGCAACTCCAATAAGTAATTCTACTGTTTGTAAGTTTAATGCAAAAATCCAAATAAACAAAAAAGGCATTACTGTATAAATTCCTGAATAATATATAGTTTGGGCAAGAATTATTTTAAAAAGCTCTTTATTAGACTTTAATTGTTTTATATTAACTATTTCTTTAAGTTCAACAAAAAATTTCTTTTTTGGAGGTAATTCTGAAACCGGTTTTTCCTTTATAAAAAGAAATCCAATCAGACCAGCAATTATAATACTAACTCCTCCGATTGAAAGAACAAATAAATGCCCTTCTTGTCCTATAACCGTTTCTCCAGCCACTTCTTGCCCAAATATAAGATCTGCGACTAAAAAAGCTGCAATAGCAATCAACAAACCTAAATATCCTATTATATTTATTCTCCCATTCGCTCTTCCTCTAAGTTCTAACTCAACTGTATCGGGGATTAATGATCTTTCAGATACATAATAAGCATTTGAAGCAATACCAATAATAACTACATCCAATATAATACAAATAGTATAAGCAACCATGACATCTCCTCCTCCAAGGTCTATAGAAAAAGCAAATAAAATCATCGAAATTCCTGTTATAATCCCAAATAGCAAATATGGTCTTCTCCTACCAAATTTAGAACGTGTATTATCACTAATTATTCCCCAACTAAGGTTCATTATAAGACCCACAACCGCTGATAAACTAACCATTACTGATATAAATAGTGGACCTAAATTCAAAACTTGGTCTAAATAAGTATTTAAATAATTTTGTTCGAAGAACCCAAATATTTGGTCGCCAGCGAAAAGTATTCCGATTAAAAGAACTTGCCTGCGTAAAAATTTATTAAAAACTTTTTCTTTTTTTTCCATTTTAATTACTGCTAAAATTAATTTAAAAAACTTTATTTGATTGTAATTTTGTTCTTATTTCTTAAAAAGATGACTAATTCCTATATTTTATGTATATTTAAATGAAACTTTTTTTAATTAATAAAATTGCGTACTTCACCTCCAAGTTGAAGTTTCAGTCGATTTTCTATGAAATTAAGGTGTTGTCTATTGAAACTTGTTTTAAACGGCGCTTTCACCTTAATATTAATCCATTCTGTATTTGTCCGACAAGCTTTTGATAATTCTGGGTGTTTGGGAAAAACATCTGAAAATGCGATATTCTCATTCTTATGTCTTTTGAGTGTCGATATAGCAGTATTTAATTTATCAGAATAAGTTGGTTTTTGCATTAAGACGTCAATTTGATGTCCATCTACCAATTCATAAGGGGTTCGATAAATTTCTCCCACCATTAGAGTCATTTCACGATATTTGTTAAGAGTAGGATGTTGTTCTAAAAACTTTTCTAAATGAACCGCAATCTCTGGAGTGATTTTTTCGGGTTGTAAAAAGAGAAAATTTAACTCTTTACTGAATGTTGTAGCTTCCTCTTCTAAGGGTTTCCTGAAATTGAGACATAAAGTCTTGAGTTTTTTTAAAAGTTCCCCTTGAACTCTAGTACGTCCTTTAATCGTGAATTTCCGTTTCGAAAACTTAGAGTATATGGAATCGCAAAACTCATTTAAAACTTCACCATATTCTTTTAGAAGTCCATCGAGTGTAATGTCAAGCGCATTAAAAAAAGAGTGAGGTTCTTGGATAGTTAATATAAAAAAGAGTTTATTAAACGCATCCTTACATATTCTTGTGCTATAATAAGAAGATTGAATACTTTTCAATACGGGAAGTTGATCAAAACTGAAATTGTCGTTATTTTTAAATTGCTCCTGGAGAGCGTTAATAAAAGAACGAAGCTCCAATAATTCATTAACCTTTACTTTATATAAGTTTTTAAACATTCAAATAAAATAATTATATACAATAAAATCCACTTTCTGATGCAATCTTTAACTTTTAAATATTTTTTTACCCAATCTAGCTTATTTTGTGTAATTATAAGACCTTTTTATTTAATAGTTCTAATTTTTCAATTTTTTTAAATTAAATTTCTAATTTTTGTAGTAATTTTCCGCTTTATAATTAATGTGCAGATAGCTATAGCTAAACCAAGGAAAAAAATCAATATAATCCATGGATATCCAACAATTGCGGTGGTATAACTTCTGAACTCGTGACCTTAACAAAGACTGTATCAATTGCAGTGTTATTAAACGCATCCGAGACCACAATTGTGTAATTATAAGTTCCAACGGCAAGTCCATCTACATTAATTTTTATTGGAATACCAGAAGCACACCCACCAGAATTAACCTCTATGCTATCTTTATAGATCACGTAAGTGCCAAGATTATCATCAGTTGCATTCCAACTTATAACGTGACCGGTTGTGCCTTCCTCATATGTAATATCAGGAGGGCTGTCTACGGCAGGTGGAGTAGTTTCACTTAATTTAGCGGTCTTTTCACTCGGACTATTTGAAATATTACCATAATTCGGAATCTCATCGTAAGCTTTGATTGCAAACCAATATTGAGTATCAGAATTAAGTCCAGAGAGTACATGTGTTTCGGTACTACCTGCAGTAAGCGGTATCCATGCTTGGGTATAAGTGCTTGTTGAATCCCAGTTGGAATCAGTTATTGGTCCCGATGTAGAGTATTTTACTACATAACCTGCAGCTATACCTATATTTTCGTCATCACCAAGTGCAGTCCAAGTTAAAGTAATTGACTCAATTGCACTATTAATTATGGATAAATCATTAATAAATGCTGGAGCTATTGTATCTTATGCTGCGATAATATATGGATAACTCCAGATTAATGAGGGCTTATTTGCAGACTCCTTAGAATCAATCATTAGATATTGCCAAGGAAATTCTCTATGAGGTTCATTTCCACTTATAACAATTGATATTTCAGAAGTTGTTTCATTAATATATTTTGTAATATTTATTTCCAAATATCCAGAATCACGCACAAGAAAGGATACAATATGCTTATTCTCGCCATAAGGTATCAATTGAGGCTTATTTGCCCGCATAAACCATCATCCCAATTATTAGAAACAATCCAAACACATGCATTAAAAAAAATGGATGTCGGATATTCTTCAATTACTGGATTTGATAAACCTTGAGGAAAGTGAGCGGCAAACTTTAGAATATTTATTTAATATAATGAGAAAACTACCTGCTTCCATTACCGGATATCACGGAGCATACGACGGGGGCTTATATGACCATGTCTTGCTCGTTGCAAACTTCTCTCTTAAACTTACTGAAATAATCGGTGCTAAAATTCCAACCGATAATGTGCTTAAAGCTGCTTTATATCACGATTTTGGGAAAGTTATATCATATTGTCCTAAACGTGATATAGAATTTAAGTTTCCTATAACAAGATTCGATTTGACAAAAATAAATTTCTATGTCAAATTTAAATTTACTTTAAGGGGTTATGATACACATATTGATCAATGCTTGGCTTTAATTCAAAAGGCTCGATTAAAAATTAATAAAGAAATAGAACTCGGTATTATTTTCCATCACGGTGGTTGGTCCCGTTATAGACCACATAAGACTAAAGGATTACCCGCTTTATTACATAGTGCAGATATGTGAGCTTCACAGGTTTTAGGTGTCTAAATTTAAACATTTATTTATTCAAAATGATTATTGTTTCTATAAAGAATAGATGGTTGAAAACAAAACGGAAGACTCCAATTTTCTAATAATCTCTAAGGATATATTGTTATACAAAATAAAGAACGATTTGCAGGAGAAATATTCGAACGATTTAATCAGCATCTACGGAATCGGAAGTTATTTCGATGAGAACCTGCCCTCTGATTGGATGAAAAATGATATTGATATAATTGTAATCCTCAGATCCTTAGAAAAGGCACCGAAATTAGATTGGACGAATGTTAGGTTTGATAAAAAAGAAATCGATGACAGATTCTTATGGTTGGGGTTTTATACGCTGAATTTATTTAAAGATAAACAAATGTTCGAAAAATATTCATTTTCCAACTACAAATGGAGTCTTATTAGCTTGAAAAATAAAGAAAACTCTAAGCTAATTTACGGGAAGGATATTAGATATCAATTACCCGACCACTCTAAATTTGAATTCAATTATGACGATATCCTGCTAAGAAGCTTTTATCACATTGAAAAAAGTTTAAAAAATGAAATAGAGTTAAAAAATATTCATGAATCAATGAGAGATTTCACAAAAGCGGTTTTCAAGTTTGCTTTTTATATTTGCGTCTATTTCGATAAAGACTTTCACCTGACCTCCATCCGAAAAATCACCAATAAAATTGAAAGTTTGTATAAAAAAGGAAATATTAACAGAGGGTTATTAGATTTTCTCAAAGAGAACATTTATTTCAGAAGGAAAGACCAATTCGAAACGAATTTTTCAAAGTTAAGATACAAATTCATATTATACCTTTTTTCATTAATTTCAAAAGGAAATTTACATAGAAAAATGAATTATAACGAGCTGGTAGCATTTTTAAAAGATTCCTTTAAAGGATTACCCTATTTAATGCAAACCGCCTAAAGAATAAAGAATATATATTATAAAACAAAAGGTAAAAAATCACTTAACCCGCAAAATGTTTAAATTCATATAAATTATTATTTTTCAATTTAAATACCAAGATTGTTATTAATTAAATTAGAGTATATATAATGAGAAGACAATGGAGAAGGGGAAGGAGAAGAGGTAGAAAAAGAAATAAAGAAGAGATATGGAGATGTCTATGTATAATAGTAATTATCTTTGCGATTATCTACGGAATTAGTTATGGAATTTATTATTTAACAGCTATAACATACGGATTAATTTGGATTCCTGTTATTGTCATTATAATATTGATTATTTATAAGAAATCTAAAAGTTATAAACTCAAAAAGAAGGGAGAATATTCAGTTTATTACCCTCCCCTTCCTCCTACAACAAGATATAAAGTAGAATATGAGCAAAGCAAACTGAAGCAATTAAAGGAAAATAAAATTAGAGAGATGCAAGCAGTGCAACGAAAA
>JABUBO010000269.1_pt1 | contig 16317 bp, 15 predicted proteins | sample 7240361 | NCBI WGS metagenome assembly JABUBO01 (sample SAMN07256346, study PRJNA390944) | subsurface metagenome | isolation source: Methane hydrate marine sediment | place: Pacific Ocean: Eastern North Pacific, ODP site
ACGAGAAAGACTCGATTATTAAAGAATACTTCGAAACATATGGTATAAAACAAACCAATGGCTTATTTTTAGTTGATACTATATTAGCAATTCTTCTTCCGATTTGGAATGAAATATTGGGCGGATAAGGGAGCAATAATAATATAATACATTCAATTCTTTCAATATCAGACAGATAACGGATAATATCTTCAATATCTTTATCGAGAACCGACCCAGTTAAATCAATAGGATTATTAAAAGAAGCAATTTTTTGAGCTACAGGATTCATTAATCCTTTTAAATCTTTTTTCTCTTGACATTTTTACCAAAAGGGTTTTTTCGATGAGATAACACATCATAAACCTTTAAACATGTTAATAATTCTCTTTCTGAATTTGGTTGAATTATTTGATATTGCCTTAACGCAGCTGAAATGATTTTAAAGTCTCCTGCCAAACTGGCAGTATGAGACTGAGTTGCAACTTTTCCCTCGCTCGTTTTACCTCCAAAAAAAGTAATAATGGTATCTTCTGATTCCTTTGCTAGCCGTAGAAATTCTCTTGCTTTACCCTCTTTAAATCCTTCTAAATAAAAAGCAATATTACTTGTTTCTTTATCAATTTTGCTAAAATATTCTAATAACATAACCTCATCAACAACTGCTCGATTGCCGATAGAAACCGCCGTAGAAACTCCTATATTTCTCTCCTTGAACTTTACAAAGAATTGGTCTATTAAGATCCCTCCCGATTGGCTTATCAACGCCACAGAACCTTTTGGAGGTCTTGTAATACGTTCTGTAGGTAAGAATATCGTATCAACTAATGGAGGTGCGTAAACCCCAATGCAATTCGGTCCAAGAACGGCTATATCATTTTCAAAGACTATTTTCTCCAATTTCTTTTGGCGTTTTATTCCTTCTCCTCCAATTTCTGCAAAACCGCCGCCAATTATAACACTAGCAGGAATTCCTAGATCTACGCAGTCTTGTATATATCCTAACGTGTCATCCGGTCCGATTGCTATTACTAATATATCAGGAATTTCTGGTAATTTATCTAAACGGTCATATAATTTAATTCCCTCAATTTCTCCGCCACCAGGATAAATCCCGTAAACTTCTACATCCATTTCGAATTCATTTTTAAGTAAAATAATGCGACCTGGACTAAGATGATTTCTCTTTGAAATTCCAACAACTGCCATAGATTTCGGTTTAAATAACTTCTTTAAATCCATTTTAACCAGAACATTATTGTGATTTTCATTAATTTATATTAGTTAATGATTAACTCATATTTATTTTTGTCTTAAGTTGGCTTAGAGAGAGAATTCAATAGTAAAAATGGGTAAGGATTGAGAAAAAAAGAAAAAAAAAAATTGTGAAATACGATACATCCAAAAATTAACAACACGGCACTAATACTTAATATAAGGCTGGTAAGCTAATTAGCGTTAGTAGCGTTATTAGCGTTAGCTTAGTGTTATATTTCCATGAAATTTCCCGGGGTCGTGGCGCTTGCATTAAGAATATTGAAACCCAAACACAGATGTGTGCATTTATGCAGAAGAAAGTATTCTGTCAACGAAACAAATGTTGTTTTATTCGGTTGCAATTTTAGGTTATACCATAATTTCTGTTTTACTTTCAGGATTTATCTTAAAATATGCAGTATGTATATTGGACCTTTTTAGGACCGTTCTTTGGTGGATTGAGTGATAAACTCAGTATTGAATCAAAAATCGGCAAAAAATATGGAAAAAAAAAAAAAAATTTAAAATTTATTCTATAGTCTTTAACTTAACACGCTTGATTTCCAAAACGAAAATGTAGGCAATTGGTACGAGAAATAAGCCTCCCAAAACGAAAAGAATAATTTTCTCATCAATGTCAGCTGGTAAGCCAATTATCGTTATTAGCGTTATTAGCGCTATCGTTATTAGCGCTAGCGTTATTAGCGTTAGCTTAGCGTTACGTTTCCCGGAAATTTCCCGGGGTCGTGGCGCTTGCATTAAGAATATTGAAATCCAAGTACAGATGCTAAAGTAGGCAGAGTGCCATATTAGAAAACCAAAACCCCAATCCCTGTACTCTAGCGATGTTCGCGTTCTAATTCCAAGGGCATTAATTATCGCTTGTAAGCCAGTTTCAAGAGGAGGTAACCCCGTTTCTAATAAATATAACGCCCTGGCCCACATTCCCGGTAAAGTAAAGATCCACCTGTACATACAATAAACCACGCACCAAGTTGCAATTATTATCGCAGAATACTTCAGTATTCGTAGCCGTTCTACTGCCTCCTTATCTTTTATCGAGAAAACACGGCGCAGTTGTATAATAGCAAGTGGGAGTACTGACAGGAACCCAATCCCCCATAATGTCTCCACGAATACACCCCTTAATGCAAAATGGGTGACCCCCCCCCATGTGTCAATGAATTGTGATAGAACTAAACATCCTACTAGGATATAGGGAGTCTTTGTTATGAATGACTTGAATTTATTAGCACGTGCGTCGTCGGTAGCAGGCAAATAAGTATTAAATCGTAACATCGCATATGCAAATAACCCCGCGAATGAAACTTCCGCTACCGTGTTCGGTAGTCGGAAAGTATATGGTAAAGACCATACACCAATCGCTCGATATGCAGAAACTAACGTAAAGATTACCCCCATAATTATCATCCATTTCCGATATGTTAAATCCTTTCCATCCCTTGGAATCAGGGATCGTTTGTAAACAATTGCACAATACACCAGGCCCACGACGTTAACAATCACCATAGTCGTATACCAAGGGATTGCCCAAGCTGTGTCAAATTGCAAAATCATATTTTTATCATCTTCATTTTTTTAAATTACAGTAAAATACTTTGTCATTTAATTATATAAATGTGATTATTCTTTTAGATTTAAAACTCTTAATTCTTCTAGGGTGCCAAATAATTACGCGACTTCGTCTTTTCAAAGAAATTTTCATGGAAATCAGACTCTGAATTTACCTCTCCAGTCTTGTTGTTGAATAAAGTTTTCCAATTTTCCACAATGCATCCCTTTTTTTTCTAAGTATGTTAATTGTCTTTCTATAAGATGAACAAGTTATTCTCTTTTCAATTCCCTAGAACTTTAAACGAATTACCACTGAGTATCCTTTCGGTTAATTCTGCATCCCACGAGGTAAAATTACTTGCGTAATTACCTTCTTTAAAAAATATTGAGCCCGGTCTTATAATACTCCTATATTTGCGGTCTTTGAGGAGATGACCTTGATTCCTTAAAAAATTTCCAATATATTTCAGAATTTGTTTATCTAATAGTTAAAGATTTAACTCATATTTATTTTTGTCTTAAGTTGATTTAGAAAGAGAATTCGAAAAGAGAAAGGGGTAAGGATTTATAAAAAAAATAAAAAAAAAATAAAAGAAAGTTGATTAAAGTTGTTGATTGAATGAATGAGGTATTATGATTGAATCTAGGTAATTTTTCCTCGCTTGTTTTACCTCCAAAAAAAGTAATAATGGTATCTTCTGATTCCTTTGCTAGCCTTAAAAAATCTCTTGCTTTACCCTCTTTAAATCCTTCTAAATAAAAAGCAATATTAGTTGTTTCTTTATCAATTTTGCTAAAATATCCTAATAACATAACCTCATCAACAACTGCTCGATTGCCGATAGAAACCGCAGTAGAGACCTTCACTCATATCTTTCATTTCATAAGCAATGATAAATCCATTTTGGTCAACCAATGCTACTGCGATAAGGTCAAGCTCTGCCCTATAATTTTTTAAGATAGTTTGTAATTTATTAAAATCCATGTTAAAATAACTTATTTATTGTTAATATTTTAAAAAATCAAGTAGAATAATAGTTATAAAAGCTATTTTATTTTTACTATTTTATTAAAATTTTTACACAAGATAATTATTTAATTTGCAATATAAAACCAACTGAAATATCAAGATATTATATTGATAACATACTACTTTTGTGGTACTATTGTACCCCCGCGATATATGGTTTAGCTAAAAGGATTATCAAATTTTTAAGAGATCGATGTAATCTCCAACCAATTTTTTTCTCCTTCGCGCTAGTTTAACGCGCGCTCTTTCTAATTTTTTCTTTAATCCATTCAATTTATCTAATGAGATTTTTAATGTTGAGATATTGAATTTATTGTTTTTTGTTTGATTTTTTTTCAAGATAATCTTTATACTTGACTTATTAAAAAAAGACTTTTAAACAAGTTTTTTGATAGGTTTTTCAATATTTAAAAATTATTAATTATCGTTTTAGAGAATCTTATATCTTGAACTAAATATATGATTAAATTTAAGACTAAATTAATAAAAAAAAAGAATTTGATAAGGGATCTTATCAAAATATATTTATTTTAAGCTATGTTTTTTGCGTCTTTAATACAGATCTCGCTACTTCTTCTCGTCAGTATGAATCACGATATTTCCTCCTAGCAGAAAGCCATACGGTTCGAAGCCTGCCTCATGATATATCAGTCCGATCTTATCGTAGACTCTTATCTGGAAGACGTCATTTTTTCCATCTTTACTATGATCCCAGACATCGATCCTGAGCTTATAATTGCCCTCTTCCCAGACTATTTCACCCGTTATGGAATTGATCTTCTTTACATTGCATTTTGCTTCGAAAAATGAGTGATTATTTTCGTGATCAATAGCCATTCCTATCCAAGCATTAGCTTTGACGATAAACACAAAATCACCTTCCCTGTAGACATAGGTTGCTTGACCCTTTGGAAGACTGTTCTTCTTATATTTTACATTGAAACCAAAATTGCCTTTGTTACCCACTGTATCTTCAATCCATCCACCACCCGTTACAAAATCACCTGTGGGTTTATAGATTATAAGAACAACAAAGTCTGAGGGTAATCCCCAATAATAGTCGTTTTCATCTGAATTAAAGCTAATCTGGACAAGATAGGCACCTTCAACTAAGTTTTTGGGAATCTCTATTATTGCTACTCCTACTCCGTCAACACCGGTGAAATCAACCCATAGACTGTGGGTTTCAATTAGGATGTAATTTTCTGAATAGATAGTGAAGGTGACATAGATCTTAGTAAGATCGCCCCAATTGCCATCATCTTCATCAAAGACTGTTGCTCTTAGCATGATAGTGTCTACTGTTGTTGGAATGACTGTAGATCCAGTGTAGATTGCATAGACATGCTCCTTCTCGAGTGTAAATGCGTGTATATCAGAAGAGGCGAGATACTCCTCATCCCCTGCAAACGAAGCAGAAACAAAATAGCTCCCACCTGGTTGATCTAGAATGAGTGTAAAACTAGCAACTCCATAAATGTCTGTTATAGCATAAACTGTTTGACTACCAATGTTAAACTCTATTGTTTTACCTGGTATTGCTAATAGTGTTGCTTTATCAATCAGTATGGCTTCAAGTAAGACTGGATCAGAATAATCACCACTAAATTCTCCTGTGTAGATAAGCTTGGATGCATTGACGATGACTTCCATTGAGTTTTCCTCTTCCACGTTACCTGACTCATCGATACTATAATAATATACCGTATGAAGCCCTATATCGGGTATGGTGAATGTGAGTAAATCACCAGCATGAGTGGTCCAAAGACCATCATCTATTCGATATTTTATTATAGCGACACCAAAGCCATCACCGTCTTCGGCAGACAAAACAAATTCAGTAGCTGTAGAAACAAAAAAAGGCTCTTCTGTTCCTTGATAAGGTAGTTGAATAGTAAGTGTTGATATTGGAGGAGTTATATCTAATACTGTTACCACTAATGAATCAGTGTCACTGCCTCCATCATCATCAGTTACAGTCAAAGAAACTTCATAAGTTTCAGGTATTTCATACACGTACGATGGATACCTTCCTGTAACTGTGGGTGAACCATCGCCGAAATCCCACTCATAGGTGTGAGAATCCAACCATCCAGGGTCGGTAGCACTCCCGCTGAAACTAACCGTATCACCTTCATCGACTGTCTGGTCAGGTCCTGCATAAGCCGTAGGAGCTACATTATTAACCGTAATGGTTAGAGTATCTGAACTAACGCCACCATCATCATCAGTTACTGTCAAGGTGACAGGATATACACCATTATCTCCATATTCATGAGTTGGAGCCAAGGTTTCAGTTGCAGTATTTCCATCACCAAATTCCCATAAGATTGTGTGGTCATCCAACCATCCCGGATCGTCGATAACACCATCAAAACTAACCGTATCACCTTCGTCAGCTTCCTGGTCTGATCCAGCATCAACAATTGGAGCTATATTATTAACCGTAACTATTAGAGTATCTAAACCAACTCCACCATCATTATCAGTTACTGCCAAGGTGACAGTGTATACACCATTATCTCCATATTCATGAGTTGGAGTCAAGGTTTCGTATACGGGATCAGTACCATCTCCAAAATCCCATTCAATAGTATGAGTATCCAACAATCCCGGATCGTCGAAATCATCAATGAAACTAACCGTATCGCCTTCATCGACTGTCTGGTCAGGTCCTGCATCGACAGTAGGAGCTACATTATTAACCGTAACAGTTAGAGTATCTGAACTAACGCTATCTTCATCATCAGTTACTGTCAAGGTGACAGGATATACCCCATTATCTCCATATTCATGAGTTGGTGTTAAAGTTCCTGTAACTGTGGGTGAACCATCACCAAAATCCTATAAGAATGTGTGAGTGTCCAACCATCCCGGATCGTCGAAACCACCAATGAAACTAACTATTTCACCTTCATCGACAGTCTGGTCAGGTCCTGCATCAGCCGTAGGAGCTACATTATTAACCGTAACAATTAGATTATCTGAACCAATGTTTCCATCATCATCAATAACCATTAGGGTGACAGGATATACACCATTATCTCCATATGCATGAGTTGGTGTTAAAGTTCCTGTAACTGTGGGTGAACCATCACCAAAATTCCATAAAATAGTCCAAGCAAAATCTCCAGGATCAGTAATGGTTCCACTAAAACTAACACTTTGTCCCTCATCGACTTCCTTGTCGGGTCCAACATCGACCGTAGGAGCTACATTACCAACTCTTACCTCTAATGTATCGGTGCCAACACCACCATCATCATCTGTCACAGTCAGAGTTACTGTATAGGTTCCGATATCATAGTAAATATGACCTGTTGTTAAAAATCCTGCAGATGTGGTTCCATCACCAAAATCCCATTCAATAGTATGTGTATCACCAATTCCAGGATCGTCGAAATCACCATTGAAAATAACCATTTCACCTTCTTTAGCGACTGTCTGGTCAGGTCCTGCATCGACCGTAGGAGCTACATTATTAAGTACTAACTCTAATGAGTCAGTGCCAGTGCCTCCATCATCATCTGTCACAGTCAGAGTTACTGTATAGGTTCCGTTATCTGCATATCTATGTAAAGGATTATCAGATACAGGCTCTCCATCGCCGAAATCCCACTCAACAGTGTGGGTATCATCCTTTCCAGGATCAGTGAAATCATTAGTTAAAGTGACCCATCCCTCATTAGCTTCCTTGTCGGATCCGGCATTGACAATAGGATCTTCGTTTGAGATAGTAATCGGTGAACTATCAATATTCGTATATACATAATCCCAAACTTTTACCCTGACGAATCCAATATAATCATCATTCCACGTATGTGAAATAGTTGCGCTCGATCTCCAACCAGTATCCCATACTCCGTTGTTATCAAAATCCCATTTATAACGTAGTGTATCTCCGGTAAGATCGGAAGAACCACTTGCATCGAGAGTTACAGATGTCCCTTCAAAACCATCATACGGACCGCCAGCATCCGCAAGAGGCACATAATTTAAGTGTACGCGTAAATCCCATACATTAACTTGAACAGAAGGTCGATCTAACCAAGTATGTTCGTAAGACTCCCCGACAATTTTAAAATTCATAGAACCGTCGTCCCTAATATACTTAGATGGATTCATACCATGATATAGTGGATTCCAAGATACATACCATGTATACGATACATGATCAAGACCGGTCCTTGCCCATATTACATCCCACGTATTATCATCATGTAATGCGTATAGCTTTACGTATCCAGAATCATCGTTCCAATTTTTATATCTGATCTTACATTTAACTGTATATTGTGCTGGTGCGCCAGCCTCTGCATAAACTGGATTATTAAAACCGAATTCAAGCCTTGCTCTGGTAGTCATTGGACTAAAAACAGCAACAAACCCCCTAATATGGAAATTTCCATCACCTATATTGTTTAAACTCTTAGATAATACATTATCAACATCTCTTTCAGAGGTATATTTCTTACCGACAGTATACACTTCACCTACAGGACGTATTTGAGCACTATCATATCTTAATCGGACCTTTAAATCGTTTATGTTAACTTTACAAGAAGGTTTATAACCCCAACTATGTTCTCTTGATTGACCAACAATTCTAAAATTCATAGTACCGTCGTTCCTATAAAACCATTCGTTTCCCGTCCATGATATAGTCCATGTTTTATCTTTATGAGAAAGACCGTCTTCAAAAAAAATTAGATACCAAAATCCCCAATCATGTAATACGAATAGGGCTACATATCCATCATCATCGTTCCAATTTCGATATCTGATAGAACATGTAACTTTATATGAGACTGGGTTGCCAGATTCTTCACGATAGGGATTATTAAAGCCGAAATCAAGTCTTGCTCTGGTAGTTGAGGTATCGAAAAGAGCGCATGTCCTCCCCCTAATATGGAAAACTCCATCACCCATATTGTAAACGCCTAAAGCATCTATTTCTTCAACTTTATACTCTTTGGTAAATTCCTTACAGACGGTATATACTTCTTTATAAACGTAGGTAGGACTAGATGTGGCTAGATTACCTTCTTTATTTTCAACTTTATTTTCATCTGTATCGCTTATTGGTATTGTTACTAAAATTATTCCTAAAATTAACAAAAGAGAAAACAAAAAGATTATTTTTTTTTTTACTGAAGAATTCATTGATTTCACATTTTTAATTTTTTATAATTTGATTTATTTTAATTTTTAAGTAAATGAATTTCAAATTAAACCAAAAGCAAATTAAGCTTATAAATATTTCGACAACCTTGTTATTTTTCACTTTTTACGATTAATCATGATCGAATTCATTAGCTAAAGAACGGGAAATGATAATTCAATTACTCGAAAATCATAACTCCCTTTCTCTAAGACAGATTCAAGAAGAGACCAATATAGCGGAAGATATCATCTTTAAAATCATTTCCGATATGAATCTATTTAAAATCACATCTACGGGATGGTTACCTTACGATGACGGATATGACCAACCAGCAAATTATTGATCGCTACTTGAAGCGGTTCTCCCATTCCAAGCAATCTAAATCCATGAGGAAATATTGTCTACAATATTTTTTCAGTTCCAAATTCTTTGGTTATAGCGGACACATCTTTAACCTAGCAAAGTGGTACAATTTAACTTAAATGGTTAAAATTTAAACGGTTAAAATTAATGGATAAGAAAATCGTTTTAATTGGGGCAGGAAGTACATCATTTGGACCAGTAACATTAATCGATCTTTATGCAAGCAAGGTTCTAACCGGTTCTACAATAGTTCTTCACGATATTAACAAAGATAAATCGGAAATGGTTTATGAGGTCGTTACTTAAGATAATAAGACACTTGAGGGACAATTATCCACGCTTTAACTATTCCTTCGTATTCAAATTTAGTTATAAAAGTAAAGTAATTTACTCCAAGGAATAATAACTCAACTTTTTTTTCTAACAAGAGTTTTGCTTCAAGATTATTCATGAAACACGGAATATTAAATCCAAAAGAACCTGCATCGATATAAACCAACGTTGAAGGTTTATTTTTTATCATGTTCAACTATTTTTTGAATTTAATTATTAGATTAAGATAATTTTAAATTTTAAATGGTTTTTTTATATGATTAAAATGGTTTCTTTTTAAGTTTAGAAATTGTTCAATAAACAAAGTATATTGATAGTGTATCATTATTGTTAACACTAATAACATTTTCAAAGATTATTGAAATTGTTTTCTGGGTAAGCTTCGTTTCATGCGTAATCTCACTGTCGTTTAATTTCGTTACAATAGAGTTAAATCTTTTCTCAGTATTTATAACTTCTAATTCTACTTCCTTTAATTCTAATACGCCATTGTGTACAGTAATAGTATCAATTTGTTTACTTTTTGTTCTCTTTTGTTCTACTACACCCCAAGATTTTGAATTGACATAAACCGAGCTAAAATCATTAACAGCTATTTTGGGCTGAAATCTAAACAATTTGCTAATAGTATTATAATAATACCCTTCTAAGGCCATTAAAACACACCACACATCCATTGCACGATAATAATGATCTCCACATTCAACATGACTCCAAATCATACCCGCTCTGAGATATCTATCGTAGACATCTTTAACGATTTCGAGGCTTTCTTTAATCATACCTTCTTGAATGAACAATGAAGCAACGCAAAACTCAGTTCCAGTCCAAGGAGAGTCAGATTGAGAATTTCTATCTATTTTTTCAACTTTATTTTTATTTATTTCATTAGAAAACTATGATTATCTAAACATTTTAAGCTATGTTTTTATGAATACATTCAGGGAATATATTATTTAAATTTAATTTAGTTAGACATTTAGCTAATATACATAATATTGGAGTAAAGTGGATTAATTGTCCTCATTGTAAGTTTAAAACTAAAACTAAGAATACTTTAAAAAATCATTTAGCACGAGAACTTCTATTAATAGAAAGTAGTGATTGGCAATTCTTAATAACCACTTGGTCTAATCGAGATTATGCAGAAAATAGAATTGCGTTACACTATGAAAATTTCAATAGACTCTATGATATTGCGAATAAATACACAAACGGAAAAAATATTGATGAAAGTGAATTGAATTTTCTCGGCATTATTGAATCTGTGGATGATATATTTGAAGCCTCAGATCTTGAACCATTTGCTAAGAAATAAAAATTTATATATAGCTTAATATAAATGGATATATCTTTTCTCCACTAAATCTATGACCTTCTTTTTGTACATAAATTAACAAATTCTCGGTATGATTAGTTTCCTGATAAGCTTCTTTGATTATCGGGATAGAGATTTTAGTCCCTTTGTAGGGGAAGATCTTATCTTTTTTCCCTATCGTAATCGCTAAAGGGCGGGGAGCTAGAGATGCATACACATCATATAATTCAAGATATTTTCTTAAATCTGCACTATAATTACAACCACAATGATACATAGCTAGAATTGAATGATCCCAAGTACTAAAGTATCCAGAAGTAGCACATACTTTAATTCTATCATCAAAAACTGTAGCAAATAAAGAAAGAGTCCCCCCTCCTGAATGCCCTATTATTCCTAATCGGTTAGGATCCACATCGTCATGATTTTCTAAGAAATTTATTAATGTTTGTACTTCAGTTATACGGAGTCCTAACATATCTAATCCTATGAACCGAAGCCAATTAGATCTTTGCCCTTCATCTTGGAGGAAAAATAAATATTTATTCTTAAAAGATTCTCGAACCCCACTTCCAATCCAATCAAAAGATAGAGTTATTAATCCTAACTTTGCTAATTCATATCCAAAATATTCTTTATTCTTAGATTTTTTCATTCCAACAGTATTATATATATTTTGACCATGTCCATGTATGCAAATACAAGCAGGTACTTTATGTTCAATATTTTCAGGAATACACATTATTCCAGGTACTCTTAATCCTGGAATTGTCATTAAGGAAAATTGGATAAATTTTATTCCATTTGATGTTGTTTCACCAACCATTTTAAACTTTTGTTTATTAAAAGGCAGGGGTTCTAAAGTTGGGATCTTTTTTAAGATTAATTTTTTAACTTGTTGTTTCCATGTTTCAAAACTCATTTCTGGTGGTTTTAATTTATAGCACAATTTGGGGGGGTGATCTCTTAACCATTTTGTAACAAAAGGTTGCAAAGAATAATTCAAGTTGTCGTCTTTTCGATTAATTTTTCCTATTTTTTTTTTACTTTAGAAGATATTTTGAATGGAGACATAGTAACAAATTTAATTCTTTATATGTATAATCTTCTCTTTTTTGAGGGATCGATCTGCTGCAAAAGACATTAGATGACTTTGAAGAGACTCGCGGGCAGTTGTTAATGGTTTTTCCTCTCCTCGAATTGCAGCTAGAAATCTTCTAATTAGAGGATAATCCTCATATTCATGTGGGTTTTTTGTAAGTTTTATTTTATAATGAATTGATTTCCCTGTTAGATGGTCATAGAGGGTGATGGGCATTCCCATTAATGTAAATTTTCCAATTAAACTTGCTTTTGTTCCATCAATTCGAATAAATCGCCCTTCTCTATAAGAGTGTCCATGCATCGTTAAAGTAGCAACGATCTGATTTGAAAACTTAATATTAATTATTTGAGCTGAGGGTTGATCATTATCACAGTTATATACACATCGTCCATAAGGACCCTCTTTTAGTGCTTTGGATATACCTTCATCTGATAGATCTTCTGAGATCGTATTAATTGGCCAACCACGGTATGGGGTATTTTTTCTGAATTGAGGTATTAATAAATTAGAAATTTTAGGATGATTTTTCCACAATTTAATTTGTCTAAATTTTCTAATATTATCTTTTTATTTTCATACATTTCTTCAAAATTTCTTTTTCGCATTACTTCTAATTCAGTTGTATCAAATCCTATTTTTTTAATTTGGTTTAGAGTAATCAACACATCTTTAAGTTTAAAATTCTCCGCATATTTATTATATTTTGAAATGGCGTAAAGCCAAGCGCAACTAAATTTTAATTTCAAGAAAATTCTCTCTCTACTATTTTTTATTTACAATACAATTCAAGAACCTATGGAATATCTCTAAACTGTAAAATCTCTCTAATTATTAATTGATATAAGGCCACGATTTAACTTTAAGACTCTTATCTGGGTGATATTTTTCTTTTCTTGCAATGTTTCTTTTACATAATTCACCTTTTTCAATATAGTATTTGATCTTTTTTAAATCGCTGTAATCCGGGATTGATTCAGAAAAATTGGGCAACCAGGCTTTCTGATAATATAACATGTTCATCATTAAAGCTTCTATTTTTTCTTCATCTTCTATAAAATCACACATAGGGTCAGCTAGTAATGCTTTAATTAAATCATCAGGATTACCAGATAATGCAGCATCTACCACTAATTGCTGATTCTTCGCCTGAAGATTAACCCATTCCTTAATTGGACTAGCTAAATTGCCTATCTTTACTTTATAAATCTCCTTATTTTTGAAATAACAAGGTATTTCAATTACACAATTATTTGGTAAAGATGGGATTGTACCATTATTCAATACATTACATACATGATGTCTTGAAATGTTCCTCTCTTTATCTTTAGCCATTAATAGTGCTTTTTCTATGCCTTCAGTTGGGCGTAAAAATAATTTAATAATCCAACTAAATCTTTTTGTTCTTAGAGCTTTCATTAATGAGTACATTAATTTTCTTTCTAATTGAACTCTATACACGCTTCTTAATTTAGTAATATTAAAGGGTTTATCCCAATGATTAAAATAATTATAACATTTTGGTAAAAATTCAGCTACATGCCTATCTTCTACATATGTTAAATATCCTGTCTGTTTTAAGAGATAAAAATTAAAAGGTCTGCCAAACTTTCCTGATTTATACATATAATCAGCCATTTCTCGCAATATTGGATAAAGATCTTCTTCGCCGTATTCAAACTTAGTTATCCAAGAAAAATGATTTAATCCACCATAGAGAATTTTAAATTTCCTTTTGGGCGATGTATTTATATTACAATATTTTAGAACTTTTCCAAATTTTTTTGATTCTAAATAAAACAATTCATGACATAGTCCTACTGATTGAACTTTCGGCGCTATTTGATAAGTACTAAGCATTATTGTACTTTGCGGGTTTGTATAATTTATAACTAACGCATTGGGGCATAATTCTTTAATATCTTTTAAAATTTCAACAATAATAGGTATTGTTCTAAGACCACGAAATATCCCTCCTGGACCCACTGTATCCCCTGTATTTTGGGGTATTCCAAACTTCAATGGAATATGAATATCAATCCATTCAGATTTTTGAATCCCTACGGATATAGAAATTAATACATAATCTGCATCATGAAGTGCTATTCTTCTATCAACTGTGGAATAAATCACTATCTCTTTTTTATGGAGCTTAACCATACGCCAAACTACATCTCTTATCAATGATAGGGAGTAAACATCAATATCTACTAACCATAACTCAATAGGATTAAAATCCTTAGCGAAATCTAGTATATTCATTGTGCATGGAATTGCAAAACGATATGATCCTGCTCCGATGTAAACAATCTTATATTTACTTTTACTCACTTTTATCTTTTCTTAATTTTATTGTTTCTGGTACTCGTAAGAAAAATGGAATTCCAATCCATAAAATAATCCCCGTTATAAAAAATACCGACAAAATTCCAAAAATATCTGCTAAATAACCTGCAATAAGGACACCTGGTACTTTTGCTATCGCATTTCCTATGTTTATAATTCCCAAAAATCTTCCTCGTGATTCTTCTGGAAGTAGATCTAGTGTCCATGCATCTGTCGCTAACCATAACCCAATGTTAAAAGGCATCATTATCCCAAATCCTAATAATAATAATTGATAACTGGATCCAAAAAATGTTATAATAAAACAACCTATTGGAGAAATTATCAAACTTATTAAAGCTACTTTTTTTCTACCGATAGTATCGACGTATTTTCCTAGAAGAAATATCCCTAATCCAATAGCGATTGCTACAAATGGTAAATATATTAATATTTCTAAATAACTTAATGAAATCTCTTGGAGTAATATTAATAAGAATGGAGTAAATGTATATTGACTCATTATTAGAAATAACATGGCAATAAATAATCGCAGAAAATCTTTATGTTGCATCATTTCTTTACGATTTAGCAATTTCTTAAGATCACGAAGCCAGTTTCTTGGAGGGTAATCTATCTTAGGTTCTTTTACTAATAGAGTTACGATAATCCCCACAATGACTAATAATAACGCACCTCCTCCAATAAAGATGGAATGGACTTCTCTAGAAAAAGTTTCCGTTCCTTCGGGTAAAAGAATTATAGCAGGAATCCAAACTGTCATGGAACCCATATTTGTAGCTATAAACAAGATGGAATTAATTCTACCTCTTTTTTCTATAGGAACTAAATCTCCAATTAAAGATTTATTGGTAACATGGAACATATTCGAAGTAATTGCCACTAGAAACCCTCCAATAACTAATAACAGTAAATAATAGGTTGTTAAAATATATAATATCATTAACCCTGCCGTTGATACAAAACCAATCAAAATTATAGGAATTCTTCGACCAAGATTTGTACGTAAATTATCAGAAATTGCTCCCCATGCTAAATAAAAAATTGTACCAAATATTCCAGCTAATGCAACCATAATAGAAACACCAAAATAACTCACATTTGCAATAACACGTGCAAAAGAAGAAAACCATTGCCCTTCGATTTCTGAATAAAGAGTTGTACCGAAAGCCAAAAAACATAAAGCAATAATCCAAGATTTACGAATTTTTAACTTGTTCTTCTTTTTTGAAGTTTTGTCTAAGAATCAAATTCTAAATTATTTTTCATAAATTTATTTATAATTTTAAATGTTTTAAAGATTGCTTTATAGAGATTAATTTTATTCGATTGGTAATTGTAAAAATATTATTTAGTTTCAATTTGATGATTATTTACTTAAAATAAGATAATATTCAGAAATATTTTGCCCATCGAGAAATTCCGATATCAAATCGATATGAATTTTCTTGAAAATTTTTTGATTTAATCGGATCATTCCAAATCAATTTTAGTATAATAAATTTTTTGTATCTAATTGAGGATAAAAACTTAAGTTAAAAGAAAGAATATATAGTAATAATTAACTTTTAAACATTACATAATACAATTTAACTTAAATGATTAAAATTTAAACGGTTAAAAATAATGGATAAGAAAATCGTTTTAATTGGGGCGGGAAGTGCATCATTTGGACCAGCTACATTAATCGATCTTAATGCAAGCAAGGTTCTAACTGGTTCTACAATAGTTCTTCACGATATTAATAAAGATAAATTGGAAATGGTTTATGAGGTCGTTGCTCAAGATAATAAGACACTCGGAAATAAGTACAATATAGAACAAACAACTGATAGAGCAACGGCCTCATA
>JABUBO010000270.1_pt1 | contig 16290 bp, 17 predicted proteins | sample 7240361 | NCBI WGS metagenome assembly JABUBO01 (sample SAMN07256346, study PRJNA390944) | subsurface metagenome | isolation source: Methane hydrate marine sediment | place: Pacific Ocean: Eastern North Pacific, ODP site
CGGAGAGCACAGGCGGATTCATCCAGCCCCTGAGATTCGATTTTTGCAGGGACTGGATTCACATAAGGAGGTTTAATTTGAGACTACTAGAGGTCTTGATAGGTCTTTTTTTTCTCATCATCAGTTTGGGTTATCTCTACCGGCCAACAATTATAATAAGGTTTAACGCCTGGGGCCGAAAGTATCTGTTTAACGATCAATTATTGATAACCCACCGCAAGAAGATAGGTGTGGTCCTTTTAATCATTGCCATCATTTTCCTCTATGGGGGACTTATAGGGAGATAATGTTCCAATCTTTAGGTGAAAAGGATTTAATGTGGACTATTCAAAAATAGGCGAGGAGATAATCGAACGAGTTTGCCGTTCAAAGGGAGAAGAAGCTGAAGTTTATATAAAGACATTTCGGGCAATCGATATTGATGTTTCCGAGCAGAAACTGGAAAATTTCAATACCCCTTATAGTTCTGGAATTGGTTTAAGAATATTTTCTCAAAATAGGATGGGTTTTGCTTATACTACTGGTTTTGACCGGGAGAGTATTGAGAGGTTAATTCAACAGGCTAAGAATAATGCCTTAAACGCTACTCCCGATGAGTGCAATTGCTTGCCCCAAGTCAGCAGGCAAAAAAAGTCGAATAGGTTTTTATATGAAGATTTATATGACCAAGAGTTGACTAAAATTCCCGTGGAAATAAAAATCGACAAAATTAGAGAGATGGAAAAGAAGGCTCTTGCTTACGATGAGAGGGTAAAAAGAGTACTTAGGACATCCTATAGTGATAGCCAGCAGGAAATATTTATCTTCAATTCGAAAGGACTGAAAGCAGGTTATAGAGGTACCCACTGTTCTTGTGGCCTGATTGCTGTGGCTGAGGCTAAAATGTTTCTGAGGGAGAGAAGTAAAGAGATTCAGCTTGGCTCCGATTTTGCTGAGAAGAGGAAGTTTGGAGAGCTCCATTTCAAGGAGCTTGCTGAAAATGCAGCCCGTCGGGCTGTCTCTCTTTTGGGAGCGAAGAGGCTAAAAACTCAGAGGGCATCTATCGTTTTAGAACCGCTGGTGGTCTCCAGTTTTCTCAGGTTTATCGCCAGAGGTCTTGGCGCCGACTCTGTACAGAAGAAAAAGTCTCCATTTGCAAAAAAGAGAGGAAAGAGGATTGCCAATAAGATTGTCAATATTATTGATGATGGCACCTTGAGAGGAGGAGTAGCTACCTTTCCCTTTGATGACGAAGGTATACCGAAAAGAAGGACAGTTCTGGTTAAGGATGGCATACTTTCTACCTTTCTTTATGATTCCTATACTGCGAGGAAGGACAGAGTCGCCTCAACCGGCAATGCTTTCAGGAGCTCTTTTAAGGCTCTGCCCTCTGTGGGGTTCACTAACTTCTTTCTGGAGAAAGGAAGGACCAAAAGAGAAGAATTGATTGCCATAGATAAGGGGCTCTATGTAATGGAAACTATGGGAATGCACACAGCAGATCCTGTCTCTGGAGACTTTTCCGTGGGAGTTAGTGGATTATGGATAGATAGAGGAGAATTTTCCTTTCCTGTCCACGGAGTCACCATAGCAGGCAATGTTCTTGACCTTTTGAATTCTATCGATGCCGTTGGCGATGACTTAGAATTTTATGGAAGTTTAGGTTCTCCTACTATAAGAATCTCCAATTTCCTTATTAGTGGTGAGTAGATGAAACCATCTGGTTCTACAAAAATTGTGAGATTGATTGGCTATCCGGTAGAGCATTCGAAAAGCCCACTTATGCACAATGCTGCTTTCCAATCTCTGGGGCTCGATTTTGTATATCTCCTCTTTTCGGTAAAGCCCTCTCATTTGAAGGAAGCAATAATGGGTTTAAAAGCATCGAATGTCGTGGGGGCGAATGTAACTATCCCCTATAAAGAAGAGGTTATGAAATACCTGGATGAAATCACTCCTGAAGCTAAATTCATTGGTGCTGTAAACACGATTCATAACCGGGAAGGGAAACTTATAGGTTATAATACCGATGGTCAGGGTTTCATCACATCTTTACTCACTGATGGCAAAGTAAAACTCGAAGGTCAGAAGGTTTTTCTGATCGGCGCAGGAGGGGCAGGAAAAGCAGTAGCTGTAAAATTGGCTGAGAGGGGAGTGGAGAGACTGGTTATTACTGATAAGATAGTGAAAAGAACAGAAACTCTGGTAGGGAAACTTCGAGAAAACATTCCCGATTGTCCAGTCTATGCCCTCTTTCCCGATGACAAGGAATTTGCAAAAACCCTCCTGGGAAGCACCCTTCTCGTCAATGCCACGTCAATGGGCATGAAGAAAGGAGATCCCTGTGTGGTTGACCCTGAATATCTCCATAAAGACCTTTTTATTTATGATGTGGTTTATAATAGAGAAACTCCATTAATTGAAGCAGCAAAAAAAAGAGGATTAAAAGCTCTGGGCGGAATAGGAATGTTGATACATCAAGGAGCAGCCTCATTTGAAATTTGGACAGGTCAGAAGGCACCTATAGAAGTAATGAGAAATAAAATTCTTGAAGAGCTTTTAGGGCAATGCTAAAAGTAAAATGTTATTCTGATTATAAAGCTAACCAAAAACCTATCAGTTTTACCATTAGCAACAGAGAATTTCTCATCAAGGAAATAATCGATCAATGGTATAGCCCGGGTTGTCTCTATTTCAAAGTAAGAGACAACGACAACCACATTTATATTTTAAAATATGATCAGAACCGGGACTTATGGGAGCTCGAATTTTTTAAGAAAGGAGAGGAATAGAAACTTTCAAGGGAGGGCGCTTATGTTCCGTTATGTTACCTCTGGTGAGTCTCATGGGAAATGTTTGCATGCGATACTTGAAGGTATACCTTCAGGGTTAAAATTGAGCGAGGAAGAGATTAATAGAGAACTTGTCCGACGACAGAGAGGTTTCGGCCGGGGCGAGAGAATGCAGAAGATTGAGAAAGATAGAGTGGAAATTACTTCTGGTTTACGTTGGGGAGAAACTATCGGTAGCCCCATTACTATGACCATAATTAACAAAGACTGGGAAAACTGGAAAAAATTGATGTCTATTTATGCCTCAGATAAAAAAATGGAAGGGAGAATGGTTCGTCCCCGACCAGGTCATGCCGACCTGGCTGGTGCCCTGAAGTATGGCCGTGAGGATTTAAGGGATATCCTGGAGAGGGCCTCTGCTCGGGAAACTGCTGCCAGGGTAGCAGTGGGAGCTGTGTGCAAGAGGCTGTTGGCCGAGTTTGCCATCAAAGTCGTGAGTATGACTGAAGAAATTGGTGGTATCCAGGCCGGAATTTCAAAATTAAGTTCAGAACAGATAGAAAAAGCGAGTGAGTCGTCTCCAGTTCGCTGTCCGGATAAGGGCGCAGAAAAAAAGATGGTAGAAGCAATTAAAAAAGCAGAGAAATCAGGAGATACCCTGGGCGGAGTGTTCACCGTGTTAGTTATTAATCCTCCACTAGGGCTGGGGAGCCATACGCAGTGGGATTTAAGGCTTGATGGCAGGCTGGCTCAGGCATTGATGTCCATTCCCGCAGTGAAGGGAGTGGAAATTGGTGAAGGATTTGTCATTGCCAGAAAGCCTGGCTCTAAGGTACACGATGAGATTTTCTATGAAGCAGGTAAGGGTTACTACCGAAAGACTAATAATTCTGGTGGAATTGAGGGCGGAATAAGTAATGGAGAAAATATTATCACCCGGGTAGCAATGAAGCCACTGTCTTCATTGAAGAAACCCCTCAAATCGGTAGATATGATTACAAAGAAAGAGGTTCCCGCTGAGGTCGTCAGAGCCGATATCTGCGCTGTTCCTTCAGCCGGCGTAATTGGAGAGGCAGTAGTCGCTTTGGAGATAGTCCGGGCAATGAGAGAGAAGTTTGGCGGCGATTCTCTCAAAGAGATGAAATCGAACTTCGAGCGTTATATAGAAGAGCTTAAAAATCGTTAATCTTTTAAACTAAAATGGCTTACAGATATTATCATCGACCCTTGTTCTCCCGTCAATGGGGTGGGGCGATAAAATGGCTAATAATCGCCAATGTTTCTGTTTATCTAATCAACTGGTTTGCAGGAAGAAATTTTTTGTACACTTTTGGTTTAGTCCCTTACCAGGTGGTGAAGAGTTTACGGCTCTGGCAAATATTCACCCACATGTTTCTTCACGGGGGGCTATTCCACCTGTTTATAAATCTATTTGTCCTGTGGATGTTTGGAAAACCGATAGAGAGAGAATGGGGAACTAAATCCTTCCTTAAGTACTATTTTACCTGTGGTTTAGGAGCTGGCTTTTTTATCTTCATCACTTCACTGAATTCCAGAATCCCTGTTGTAGGAGCTTCAGGGGCAATCTACGGAATTCTAGTCGCATTTGCAATGCTATATCCCGATTCTATAATCTATCTATACTTCCTCTTTCCTATCAAAGCAAAACATTTTGTTATTCTGATTGGAGCTGTTGCCTTGTTGGCTGGGATTTCAAGGGGGAGGTCTAACATTGCCCATTTTGGTCATCTCGGCGGTTTATTAGTAGGTTATGTATATTTAAAGTTCCCTCTCTGGAAACATCGTTTTCATCCAGAAAGACTACTTACATTCTTACGGCTGCCAAAAATCAGTTTAAAAAGAAAGAAAAAATACGAAACTAAATCTTACAAAATTGAAGAGAGAATTAATCAAATTCTTGACAAGATTCTGCTACACGGTGTTGATAGTTTAACCACAGAAGAGAAAAAAATCATGGACGAATACTCACGAAGAGAAAAGCACTAAAAAAGCACCTGTCTCCTTTTCCTCCCCTTTTCCTCCTTTTTTCCGCAAAAAAGTACCTGTCACTTTTTTTGAAAATGTACTTGACAAATAGCAGGAACTGGTATAAGATTAAACCAGTGGGTCGGGTTATCGACCAAATAGTCCATTCCCGGAGGGCGGAATGAAAAGAAAAGAAAGGAAAGAGAAAGAAAAGGTTGCCAGAATAGAAGGGATTCTGTCCGCAGCCAAAAGAGTCTTTTCCCGAAAGGGATATGAAGCAACTACTGTGGAGGATATTGCTTTAGAAGCTGGCTTTGGCAAGGCTAGCCTCTATTTCTATTTCAAGAGAAAAAAGGAAGTCTTCTTGAGTCTCATCAAAGAGGGACTGGAGGGACAAAGAAAATTGCTTAAAGAGGTAATGAATAGCCAACTTTCCAATGTGGAAAGATTGGAAGCAGTCCTCTCCAAAATGTTTGAATACGTTCGAGAGAATCAGGAGTTCATGCGAATTGTACATTCCGAGTCCCAGAAGCTATACGCCACTACTTTGAAGGAGGTTCGTTCTTATATCATAAAGGAGCACAGGAACACAATGGAAGGAATAACTTCGATAGTGCGAGATGGAATAAAGTCCGGGGAATTCAGGAAAGTTGAGCCAACCCTGGCAGCAGCCTCCTTTATGGGGATAATTAGGTCGGTAATCTTCGACTGGTTAGTTAAGGATGAGAAAAATCCTCCGGATAGATACAAGCCTATGGTAATGGACATTTTTCTTAAGGGGATTAGCAAATGATTCACGTCCGGGTTAAAGTAATCTTAAACATCATCATTCTTCTGTCCTCCCTATCACTCTCGCCTTCCTGGGCTGAGGAGACAAAGGAACTGACTCTGGAGAAAAGTATTGAGATCGCTTTCGAGGGGAATAAACAAATCCTGGCAGCAAAAGAGAGACTGGGAATAGCTAAAGGAGAATTGATTGTGGCCAGAGCTGGATTTTTACCTACTCTCTCTCTTGGAGGCAACTATCTTCGGCTTGGTGAGGGGCAGAAAATATCAATCGGGGGAGGAAATGACGTTGTCGTTAGGGGCCAGGATACGTATTCAGCTACGGCAACGATTGAACAGTCTATCTTCACCTGGGGAAGAATCAAGAATAGCTACAGGCAGGCTAGTTCAAGTCAGAAGATTCGAGAGGAAGATTATAGAAAAGAAAGGAATCTTCTAAGATTCAAGGTAACCGAGTCTTTTTATAATTTTATCCTGGCCGGAGAACTTTTGAATCTTTCCCAGGAATCCTACGCTCAGATGGAGAGACATCTCCGACAGGTAGAGGAGCGTTATGAGAATGGGCTAGCTTCTAAATTTGACCTCTTGCGGGCCAGAGTTGAGCTTGCCAACCTTAAACCTCAATTAATCAGGTCAAAGAACAGTCTGATTCTGGCTGAAAACCGCTTTAAGTCATTGCTTGCATTTCCTTCCCGGACAGAAGTGAGACTTCAAGGTGAACTCAAATACGAACCAATGAAGACAGAACTCTCCCAGGCCATAGAGGAGGCTCTAAGAAATAGGCCAGAAATAATTTCCTTAAAGGAACAGGAAAATATCGCTCTCGCCGGGGTTCGATTGGCAAGTGCCTCCAATAAGCCACTCCTTTCAGCCATTTATAATTACCAGTTTCAGAAGCCTTACCACTGGAAGGATGAGTGGGGAAAGGAATGGAATGCCATGGTAGTTCTGCAGTTTCCAATTTTCAGCGGGTTTTCCACAAAGGGAAAAGTACTTCAGTCCCGATCGCAACTCAAAGAGGTGAAGTATAACCTGGAAGGCAAAAATGAAGAGATTGAACTTGAGGTAAGAGAAATATACCTTAATCTTCGCCAGGAAGAGGAAACAATTATTTCTCAGCGTGAGAATATGGGCCAGGCTGAAGAGGCGATGCGGATTGCTGAGAAGAGGTATATTAGCGGAATGATAACTAATTTAGAGTTTATGGATGCCCAGCTAGCAGTAACCCAGGCCAAGACTGACTATTTACAGGCTCTGGCAAATTATCTAATAGCAAAGGCAAAACTTACAAAAGCAATGGGTAGGTGATTTTAAATTATAAAATGTCATTGCGAGGCGAAGCCGTGGCAAACCGACGAAGTCGTTGCGAGCCCCGAAGGGGCGTGGCAATCTCTACAATAAAACGAGATTCCTTCGCTTTCGCTCGGAATGACACTGCGTGTCAGATTGCTTCACTTCGTTCGCAATGACAATTCATATTAAGTTAAGGCATAAAATAACGAAGGAATATTAGGGAGGATTAGATGGGAAGAAAAGTTATCTGGATAATAGTTATTGTTCTTATCATTGGAATAGGCTATCGAGTAATCACAAGGAAAGAAAACGTAGATAAAAAGATGAGGGATGTTGGTGAAGGCCTTGTCCCGGTAGCTATCCAGGAAGTGAAGTCCGGAGATTTAGAACTGATCCTCTCCTTTGTCGGGGATATTAAGGGAGAAGACCAGGTGACCGTTTATTCTGAAGCCACGGGCAGGCTTTCTCGGTATCTGGTAGAAGAGGGGAACTGGGTAAAAAAGGACCAGGTCATAGCTTTAGTTGACCGGGCAGTCACTGGCATGGAGTTTGAAGAGGCAAGAGTGAAATCGCCTTTGAGCGGAACTGTGGGACGTCTTTACCTGGATAAAGGGAGTACAATCGGCCTGGAAACTCCAGTAGCACTAATTGCCAGGATGGACCGGGTTAAAGTAGAATTCAGTATTCCGGAAAAAGATATGGTGAAGGTTTCTAAAGGGCAACAAGCGAGGGTTAGGGTTGATGCTTATCCTGATAGAACCTTTAATGGGAAAGTAACACGCCTCAGCCCCGTCGTCGACCCTATCACGCGTAGCGCCTATGCCGAAGTTACCCTTTCCAACCCTGATCACAAGTTGAAGCCGGGAATGTTTGCTGAGATAGACATTGTTGTGGTCTCTTCAAAAGGAGCTGTGGTAATCCCCAAGGAAGCAATCCTGGAGGACCTTAATTCAAAGAGTTCCTTTGTTTTTGTCGTTGAAGGTGGTAGTGCTGTGAGGAGAAGCGTAGAAAAAGGCATATCTCAACAGGGACTGGTGGAAGTAAAATCTGGCCTCTCTTTTGGCGAGAAAATGATTATCACTGGTCAACACTACCTTGAAGACGGAGATAGAGTGGAGGTTGTACAGGAATGAGCCTCTTCGAATCAGCAATCAAAAGAGCTGTAACATATACGATGGTGTTCATCGCCATTGGTGTCTTCGGAATAGTTTCTCTTCTAAGATTAAAACCGGAACTTTTGCCTGACATCACCTTCCCCACGGCAGCAGTCATAGTTAGATATAGTGGGGTCGGCCCGGAGGATATTGAGACATTGATCGTCCGGCCCGTAGAGGAATCTGTGGCTACAATAAACCGCGTAAAGGAAATACGCTCAACCTGCCGGGAGGGAGTGGGCACAACAATTATAGATTTTGAATGGGGCACAGATATGGATGTGGCTGTCTCTGACATAAGGGAGAGGGTAAGCCTTGTTAAACACCATCTTCCCGAGGACGCAGAGGAACCGATAATATTTAAATTTGACCCGTCGATGATGCCTATCCTCTTTGTTGGACTTTCGGGAGATTTGAGCTCTGACCAGATGAGGGAGATTGCTGAGGATAAAGTCGAGCCCAGACTGGAAAGAATAGATGGTGTGGCCGTGGCTGACACGCACGGCGGGCTGGAAAGGGAAATTCAGGTTCGGCTTGACCGCAGGCGAATGGAGGCCTTCGGGCTTTCCATTGAAAAGGTGGTAGGTGCTGTCAGGGACGAAAATCTGAATCTGCCTGGTGGTGACATAAAAGAGAAGCGGAGTGAGTATCTACTCAGAACGCTGGGTGAGTTTCGTTCGGTTGACGAAATTGAAAATATTGTTGTGGCTACAAGAGAAACCACGCCTATCTATCTCCGTGACGTGGCTATGGTTGAGGACAGCTTCAAGGAAAGAGAGCGGGAAATGAGGCTGAACGGCAAGCCTTCCGTAATGATTATTATTCAGAAGCGCACCCAGGCTAATACAGTAGAGACTGCCGATAGGGTAAAAAAAGAAATAAGGCGCTTGAATATGGAACTTCCTAGAGGAGTGGCGATTGAAATAATTATGGACCAGTCTGAGTTTATCAAGAAGTCAATAATAAATTTGTCAAATGTTGCCGTTCAGGGGGGAATTCTCGCAGTGCTTGTATTGCTCTTTTTCCTTCGTTCTTTGAGGACCACCATTATTATCGCTCTTTCTATTCCCTTCTCCATAGTTGCCTGTTTTGTTGCTCTCGATTTCGCCGGGTTGACCCTCAATATGATGTCTCTGGGAGGGTTGGCCTTGGCAGTGGGACTTCTCGTAGATAATTCTATTGTTGTTCTGGAGAACATCTTCCGGCACCGGCAAGAAGGGGAGCCAGCAAAAGAGGGGGCCATATGGGGAACCAGAGAAGTGGCTATGCCTATTATAGCCTCTACACTTACTACTATCGCCGTATTCCTTCCCATATTTTTTGTTCCCGGGATTGCCGGCGTGTTGTTCAGAGAGCAGGCTCTTACCGTTACTCTTTCCCTCACAGTCTCATTATTTGTCGCCCTGACTCTGATTCCGCTTCTTGCCTCCAGACTTATTGTCGTCAGAACCAATAATCCATCTGGAAAAATGACGTCTAAAATTTATCGGCTGGTCGGTAACTGGTTCGGCTGGCTGCAAAATAGATACGAAAAACTCCTGAACTGGTGTCTGGACCATAGAAAGTTGACGATAATGGCTGTGGGAGGGCTTTTTCTTATCAGTCTTACGCTTGTATGGCCTCTCCGTCTTGTAGGGACAGAATTTATGCCCAAACTTGACCAGGGAAGAATAGAAATGAATTTAGAGCTTCCCGTTGGTTCACGGCTGGAAGCTACGGAAGAGGTGGTCAAGAAAGTGGAGAAGATAGTACAGTCGAATACTCCTGAGTTAGAGTACGTTCGTTCAAGAATCGGGACGGGTATGGGTTTCGGCGGTGGACGCGCTGGTGCCCATACTGCCCAGGTTGCTCTGGAGCTGGTTGATTTGAAAGAGAGAAAGAGGTCACAGTGGGAAATTATGGCTATGCTGAGAGAGAAACTAAAGAATATTCCCGGGGTAAGAATGAATCTTGGCGGGGGCCGCGGTGGTAGAATGATGATGGGCCTGGCAGGTAGCCCGATTTCCGTAGAAATATATGGATACGATTTTGAAAAGGCTAAAGAGCTTTCCCAGCAGGTCAAGGAAATTGTGCAAGGCACGCCCGGCGCAGTTGACGTGGAGACTGACTTTGAGGAAGCAAAACCGGAATTCCAGATATACGTAGACCGAAAACGCGCCTCATCTCTTGGACTAAACGTTTCCTCTATCGCTCATACCATACAGTCCAGTATCTACGGCGAAGTGGCAACTCAATTTCGCCAGCGCGGGGAAGAGTACCCGATTCTGGTAAGACTCAAGGAGAGCGACAGAAAAGACATAGAAGACATTAAGAATATACCAATCTTTACTTCTCAGGGCAAGAGGATTCCCTTGGGCACTCTTGTCGAAATGAGACCGGCAAAGGGACCCGTAACAATAAATAGAAAAATGCAAGAGCGGCTAATAACCGTGAGTGCAGATTATGAAGGAAAAGACCTGGGAGCTGTCGTCAGGGATATTAGCGGGAAGTTGAAAAACGTTGTGGTTCCCCGGGACTTTTCCGTAGTAATGGCAGGCGAAGCAAAGGAACAGAGGGAGTCATTTATGTGGTTGGGGATAGCACTTCTGGGGGCTATTTTCCTGGTCTACATGGTTATGGCCAGCCAGTTCGAATCTTTGCTCGACCCTTTTATCGTTATGTTCACTTTTCCTCTCGCAATCATCGGGGTGGTCTGGCTTCTTTTCTTCTCCCATACCACGTTTAACATTATTGCCTTTATCGGGGTAATCATGCTTTCAGGCATCGCCGTCAATAACGGCATCGTGCTTGTGGATTATATCAATCTCCTCAGGGCACGGGGGCTGGAGCTCAGAGAGGCCGTTGTTGAGGGAGGGAAGACCAGACTTCGCCCCGTGCTGATGACTGCATTGACTACCGTTCTGGCAATGAGCCCTATGGCTTTAGGAATCGGTGAGGGTGCTGAACTCCGTTTTCCCTTAGCCAGAGCTGTAGTGGGAGGACTTACGGCGGCAACATTTTTTACATTGGTGTTCATCCCCGTGCTCTATTCTATTTTTGAAACTCGCATCGCCAGAAAAAAGAATGCAAGGAGCAGACGATGAAACTCATCTTTCTCGTCTATAATGTTGTAATTGAAAGCAAAGTGATGGAAGAATTAGAAAAAGCAAAGGTCAAAGCCTACACTAAACTACCTTCCATCCATGGCGCTGGTACCCACTCCGTTCCCCACCTCAACACCCATGTCTGGCCGGAGGTGAACCACGGACTATTTATTGCTGTTGAAGAAGAAAAGAAAGACGAAGTATTAAACAGAATGAAAGAGCTAAAGTCTATCTACAAGAAGGAAGGTTTAAAAGTATTCGTCCTTCCACTGGAAGAAGTTCTTTAGACTGTCTCTTCCAAGTGAGGTTTTCCTTTCTACTGGACCGGGAACGAGATGAGATATCCTCCCGGTTCTCCTGCCGCTGGATTAAAAGAGAATTTCCCTGCCTGTTACTACATTTTTCTTGACTTTTTAATCAAAAAAACATTAATATACTTATCTGAATGTTAACCGTAGCTAGACCTTCAATGGGCGAAGCACATTAGCCCATTAATCTTCGATTCCTTTCTGGTGGCGAGAATGGAAAGAAATCTTCAGTCTTTGTGCAAATTTGCCAAAAAATTGGGAGCGGTTAACGCCAAAGTAATTTCCGTTGACACTGTTGTCACTGCTCCCTGGGTGAGGCTGAAATGCCAGTATGGCTGCGATGCCTATGGAGAATATTTGACCTGCCCTCCGTATTCGCCCACGCCAGAAAAGACACGGGAAGTATTGAAGCACTATAGAAAAGCCATCTTAGTCCATGGAGATGGTTATACAGATATTAGCAAAATAGTGGCCAAGCTTGAAAGAAAAGCATTTCTCTCAGGTTATTATAAAGCCTATGGCATGGGGGCGGGTCCATGCGATCTGTGTAATACATGCAATGTTAATAAACTCTGCAAAAAACCATATGAAGCAAGACCTTCAATGGAAGCATCTGGGATAGATGTTTTCAAGACTGCCAGAAACAATGGATTTAAGATAGAAGTGCTCAAAAGTCCGGATTGTAAAGGAAACTATTTTGGACTTGTGTTGATACTTTAAAAGTAAATAATGGAGTGTAAAGCGTCCCGACAGGTCGGGACACTCCAAAAGTTCTCTCTCCCTTTGGGGAGAGGGTTAGGGTGAGGGGGTATAAATTTCAAACATTCCCAAATTAGCTTTGATTGGAGTCTTAGTGCTCTTTTCTAATTTAGGATACGCTTTTGAGCCTGTTTTGAGTGGGTTCTTTGAGGCGGGGAATAGAAGCACAATAGAAGCCATTGAGGCAAAAAGCACCTTGGCTTACGATTATGCTAAGTATTATCTAAGATACAAGTACCCAATCAAAAAACCACTCAACCTGACCCTTGTGTACAATTCATACGCCAAAAAATATAAAGATAAAAAAGAATTAAATAATAATACGATATCAATTAAGAGTTATTGGGACTACTCTCTTTTCGTTAAAAAGGATTCCAGCCTAAAATTGGATGTCGATTTAGGCTGGCGGGAGAAGAGATACAAAGAAAAAGACGTATATACTAATAGTCAATGGTTGTTAAAACTAAAGTCTACTTACAAGATAGAAGATTTATGGAGTATCTCAGGAGAGCTGGGTTATAAAGACTATGACTATTTCCTGAGCGAAGGTAAAGACAGAAGGGAATTCTCTGAAAAAGTGGAGGGGAAGAGATATTTCTCCAATAAGAGGCTTCAGTTTCTCGCTCTTCTCAATTTCCGTCAGACAGATTTTAACTCCCAGCCGAATACAAATCAATTTATTTATAGGCTGGGGGTTAAGGTGAGACCAGAATTTAGCTTCCTATCAGAGATGACAGGGAGAATAGAAGAAGGGAAGAAGTATACGGATGAGGATATAGAAGAAGAACAGGAAGGCGACTATTATTTTAGATACCGCAGGTGGTGGCTGAAGACAGAGCATTCTCTCTTGGAAAGAATGTATACAGTTCTAAAATACACCGATTATAATAAAAATTATACAACCGCTGATTATGATTACAGGTGGTATGAGATAGAGAATCGGTGGAGGTATATATTCTTAAAAAATCCTGTGAAAAGGTTATCCCTTACCTTCAGTTATTTCCATCGAGAAACAGACTATTCCCAAAGGAAGATTTCAAGCTATGATAAAGATTCAGTAGAAATGCAAACCCAATATTCCTGGAGGAATAACTGGAAGGCTTTGCTAAAGTTCGGCATAGGCTTTTATGATTATACTATTGGGAGAGAAAGAGATAAAAAGACCTATTCTATAGGTATTCAATTTGAGAAGGAGATTGTCACCCGTAAATTAGCTTTGGCAACGGAATATAAGTGGAAATTGAAAGACTATGAATTAAAGCCTGATGTGACCCAGAACGCAGGGAGAATTTCCATAGATTATAAGTTTTAGGTAAGTGTTCGATTTATGAATCCTTTACAGAAAGAGATGAATTTTTGAAAGGAGGGCGGAAATGAAAGCAGTTGTTGACAAGGAATTGTGTACTGGCTGTGGAGTCTGCACTGATACTTGTCCGGAAGTGTTTGTGCTCGATGATGACACAGCGCGGGTCGTTGTGAACGAAGTTCCCGAAGGAGCAAAAGAATCCTGTAAGGAATCTGCTGAAAGTTGTCCTGTTGATGCAATAACTTTACAGGAATAAATAGACAGCTATTTTAGGGCTTGGCAAAAATAGTTTGCATCCCGATTTTCAATCCCGATTGAAAATCGGGATGACTCGGGACAAAATGGGAGGTATAATTCTTATGAAATCTTATACGGAACACCTTTGGTTTAATACAAAAAATAGACGAGAGTTCATAAACATAACTCCGCAGGTTGAGGAAGTGGTGAGGAAAAGCGGGGTGAAAGAAGGTCTTTGCCTTGTCAATGCCATGCACATTACGGCAAGCGTATTTATTAATGATGATGAAAGTGGTTTACATCAGGATTTCAGTGAATGGCTGGAAAAATTTGCTCCCTATGGAAAAGAAAAGTATAGACACAATTTGGCCGGAGAAGATAATGGAGATGCTCATTTGAAACGGACTATTATGGGCAGGGAGGTAGTGGTTGCCATAACCAAGGGGCAATTGGATTTTGGACCATGGGAACAGATTTTTTATGGTGAATTTGACGGTCGAAGAAGAAAAAGGGTTCTAATCAAGGTTATAGGTGAGTAAAATTAAGAGGAAGATATATGGAAATCGAAGTTACCTATCCAAATTGCAAAGAGAAGATATTAGTGCTGGATAATAAAAAATACATAGAATGCCCCTATTGTGGCGAGGAGTTCACTCTGCCCGTTGAGGGCAAATAAAGAATATGCGACACAAAATTCGAGACATCAGGATAGAATATTATAGGAGCAGGGGACCAGGCGGTCAAAGGAAGAATAAGAAGGAAACAGCGGTTCGAATCCGCCATATTCCCACAGGGATAACAGCAATTGCCACTGAGTCTCGTTCCCAGGCGAGAAATCGACAGCTTGCTCTGAAAAGACTTAAGGAGAGATTGGAACGGTTAAAAAGGAAAAAGAAACCAAGAATTCCCACCAAAATATCAGCTTCAGCAAAAGAGCGAATCCTCAAAAAGAAGCGGTTAAGGGCGGAAAAAAAGAAACTGCGACATAAAATAATAGTAGAATGGTGAATTGATAAATCATCTTAATTCCGGTTAGAAAAGTATGATTCTGGAGGGAAACTATGTGGTTTGTTGTCTGGGTTGGCTTGGCAGTTCTGATTGGTTATTATTATAAACAGAAGGGGCTAAATAGCGTTCTCGGCTTTTTGCTGAGTCTTTTTGCCAGTCCACTTATTGCTTTTATTGTCGGGGCACTACTTTCTCCGGAGTCGAGGGTTTTTGAGAAATCGAAGAAGTGCCCACAATGTGCAGAGTTTGTCAAAGCTGGAGCGAAAATCTGCCGGTTCTGTAATTACGAGTTTAAAGAAGAAGAGATGAAGCCCGAAAGACCATTGACTGAAGAGGAGTGGCTGGAACAGGAGATGAGGAAGAAGAAACAGAAGAAATTGAATCTGTTTTTCTTTGGTATTTCCGTTTTGGGAACTATAATTGCATTTTTATTGATATGGGCTTTTATTAACCGTCAGGTAGAGAGCACTAAGAAAACTGATATGATGAGAGGAAGAATCGAGGAAAAAAGGTGAAAGGGAGCGACCAGTAAGGTTCCTATCTATTTCTCCCAGGAAATTGGATGCAAATTCCACTATTTGCCGTAATAATTCTTTTGATTTTACTCTTTCTCCTCATTCCTGCTTTCAGGTTGAGAGGCAGGATAATGGGGGAAGAGAAGGAGACTTTTGTGGTAATTGATGGAAGTACTTTCTGGTCTTCCCGCTGGGGAAAGGTGAAAATTTATGAGGCAGAATCACCTCAGGAAGGAGAGCCAGAATATGAGGAGGCAAAGAGATTTCTATCAGATATGCTCAGCTCAAGGTCGGTAAAAATAATACCTATTAGGAAAGATAGGGAAGGAGGAATAGTGGCAAAAGTTCTTGTAGGCGGAGAGGATCTGGCTGAGAAAATAAGAAAAAGGATAGAGGGTCGTTAGAATTATTTATTGACTTTTCTTTTAAGATTTGATATAAATAAAAAACATTTTTTCCTGCCTTCTGACCAAAGCCAAGGATACAATGTTGGTGGATGATTTGTGAAGTTTGATTTTTTTGCTGTAACAAGGAGGAGAGAATAGAGATGGATTTAGGTTTTCGGTTAAGAGATTTAAGACGGCGCCACAAAATGACTCTGGAAGAATTGGCTAAGCGAACGGGTCTGACTAGCAGTTTCCTTTCCCAGGTAGAGAGAAATGTCACTTCACCTTCTGTCAAGTCCTTAAGAGAAATCGCTTCTGCATTAAATACAAAGGTTAGCCGCCTCTTCGAAGAAGAAAGGAGCAGAGATTTCGTATTTGTTAAGAAAGGTAAGAAGAAAAAATCGGTTAACAACAAATTAAAATCAAGGAATGAAGTATTGGCTTCGGGTTTCCTGGATATAAGAATGGAACCATCCCTTCTCATTCTCGAAGTAGGAGGGAAGATAGAGAAGCAGTCAGATTCTCTTGACGGTGAAGAGTTTGGTTTCGTTCTCAAGGGTAAAGTAGAACTCCTTCGCGGTCCGGAAAAGTTTATTATGGAAAAGGGAGACAGCATCTATTTCAAGGGTGTAAAATCACATAAAATAGTGAACGTAGATAACAGTGAAGCAAAACTTTTGTGGATTGTTTCCTCGCGG
>JABUBO010000271.1_pt1 | contig 16285 bp, 17 predicted proteins | sample 7240361 | NCBI WGS metagenome assembly JABUBO01 (sample SAMN07256346, study PRJNA390944) | subsurface metagenome | isolation source: Methane hydrate marine sediment | place: Pacific Ocean: Eastern North Pacific, ODP site
TTGTTTATCCGAATGGCTTCTACGGAGGCACTCTGGGCAGTCGAAACACCTTGCATTCATACTCGGGGTCAATCCACTGGGAAGTTATGATCCGACCGTCTGATAATTGTCCGATTAGACCGCAATCATTCAGCAGTAGCCGGCCGCTTTGTCGATTGAAAACTTTAGTCACTCCTCCTTTGGAAAGATTAGCAATTACATAGTATTGAGGTTGATTGGAGACAAAAATTCGGGATTGAGGAAAATATCTGCTAAAAGGCCTTTCTTCATATGGTAATGGAGGCATCTCAGACTTTCGAGGAGTGTAATCGAGGTAAGCTTGGAGGTATTCGGGAACACGATAAAAAACATAGCGGTCAGAGATTATCTCTGGAGGAACCAGTTTTCCTTCACTCAGAGCTTTCAACATTTTCTCAGCCACTGCTGCTGCCAGGGGGATTTTCCCTGCTATAATCTCGAAACCATGGGGATAGAAATGTAAGGTGTTTCGACTGCCCAGAGTGCCTCCGTAGAAGCCATTCGGATAAACAAAATAACTGCAGAACTCTATTGATTGGCGCAAAACTTTGAGAATCTCCGGGGAAGGATTGGTTTGATGAATCTTTGCCAGAAAAGAAACGGTTGCTGAAAGGTATCCAGGATCTGCCCCATCATATTCTAAAGACCAGCCTTCTTCAGAATTGTGAAGATTCAAGAATCCATCCCAGAGCTTTTGGAAACCTGTTTCCAATTTGCTGTCACCCAGCAATTTATAAGCTTTCCAGACTGCCAAGCAGGCCATGGCATGATGATTTGCTAAGAAATCTTGCTCGGATTCCCCCCGAGCAATGAAATATGCTGCTTGTCGGATTGCTGTCAATATTCTTTCTGCGGCTTTATTATGTATTTCTTCTCTCAGGAGTTGAAATGTTTCAATAGCTGTATAAGTAGTAAAAGCTGTGGGACCTGCCCATCCCCGTTCATAAGGATAGAATTCATCAAATGAGCCATCTTTATGCTGAATACGGATCCAGAAATCTAAACTAGCAATAGCCCAATCTCTTATTTTTTCATTTCCCTTATAGATGTTTCCTGGAAAATCACACTTATAAACTAGGGCAAGGGCGTGCATTCCAAATTGCCTAACTGCGTCGGGAAAATCTGAAGTTTTATCTAGCCAGTAATCTCTATGAAAACATCCATATGTGGGAGAAAAAACATTCCTGTCTTGAAGGCTTAATAAGCGAGGAATCTGAGAAAGTGCTTTATTAGCGTAAGTTTTTCGTGGATTTTCCATTTTTTTTCGTTATGAGTTTAATAGTGTATTTAATTCCTGTTGGCTTTTCCTTTATACCAGGGCAATGCTTGTAAACAATGATACTATATAGCGAATGCTCAATAAGGTGTGGCATTATAAGCGACCTCGCTTGTCAATTAAATCAGCAATCATACCAATGGCGAGCAATTGAATACCGGCTACAAAGAGTATAATAGTTGTAACATCCATCACTCGCCCTGATATCCAGCTTATAATCAACACAGCAGCACTCGCTAAGAAAAAAGCAAAGCTAATAGGCAAGAAGATTTTTAAGGGATTAAAATACATTATAGTCCGAATAATTAACTGAATGAAATTTATAGTATCTTTAATTGGATGTATTTTCGATTTTCCTTTACGCTTATAATATTCAATTTGGGTATATTTTACAGAATATCCATTAGTCAGGAATGCAAGGGTAATTGTTGTGGTGAATGAAAATCTTTCGGGAAGGATTGAAAAGAAACGCTCGACTTTTTCTTTGCGCATTGCTCTAAGGCCAGAGTTGATATCGGGAATTTTTATTCCGGATAAATGATTGGCCAGATTATTTATAAACCATTTGGCTGGCTTGCGAAAGAAAGGGATATGTGCTTTTTTCCCTACCCTTGCTCCTACAACCATATCAGCGTGTTCCATATCTACTAAAATAATAGGAATATTTTTGATTGGATAACTTCCATCGGCATCAGTGATGACAATAATTTCATTTTTGGCATGACGAATTCCTGTTTTCAAAGCAGCTCCGTAGCCCATATTTTGCTCATGACGGATTACTTTTACACCGTTGATTGAAGCCATTCTGAAAGTCTGATCTGTGGAACCATCATCGACAACAATTATTTCACTTTTTTCTCCTAGATTGAGAGATTTTAGCTGAGCCAAAACATTTTCAATCCCTTCTTCTTCGTTGAAAGCAGGGATTATCACAGATACTGGTTTATTTTTTTTATTCATATCTCGTTTGTTATTGAATTTTATACCATCCGCAATATTTCTTCCAATTTCGCGTCAATGTATATACATAAACATATTAGACCTTTAACTCCTGCATAGTCTGGCCTTTAATTTCTTCGCTAATGATATTTTCTTTTTTAAATAATGTAGTAATCAATATAGACATAATTAAAAAGAGTAAATTCATAAATATAAGCACTACAGGAACTAATCTTATTATCCGGCTTATCTCGAGAAAATAATAGGGATAATTTCTGGATAGAAAAAAAAGTGTCGGCAAATAAAATGAAATGGAGACAATTAAAGAGTATTTAAATATTCTATTATGATTTGCGAAGAGTTCTTTTTTGTAAAGTATGGCCATTATAGGGATTGTCGGAAGCAGAGTCGCAAAAAAATATTCCCAGATACGGCTGTAGCTTAAATAAAAAGAATATATAGCTAAAATAACAGTAAGTAATAAAATCAGAATTCTGACGTTTCTTTCTCTTATAAACAAAATCATAATTGATGGGATGAGTACTAAAATAATTGGAATTTTATAAATTAAAGGATTGATTTTTTTAAGATATAAGCTATCGATAAATGTAGGTAGAGAGAAAAATTCGAAGTAGTCAGGAGATGTAACGGCATTGAAAGATTCAGAATCACCTGTGTAGCCTACATTGGAATGATGAAAGAGAAACATCCAGTGCATAATGTTATCTGATTCCGGATTCAAAAAAGGCACAATAAAAAAAATTGCCGTAACTAATGTATAGACCAGAAGACAAGCAATAACTGTGCGCCTTGTTTCTTTTGAAAAAAATAAAATTGGGAAAAACAGTACCACAATAGGTTTAGTAAAAAGTGAAGCTAATAAGCCTATTAATAACTTAATATTGATTTCACCTTTGTCATGTTTTTTCTTGTTGGTGAAAATTTCTAATAAACTAACCATAATCAGAGTTGCTGATAAAACCGTAAAGACATGCATCTGGGCATTCCACAGCATCAGATAGGTTGGGAAAGTACATAAAATTGCAAAATAGGCAAATCGCTTGATTAAAATATTGCTGGTTTGCTTTGATATAAGAAAGGCACAATAGATTAAAATTATTATTGAAATTAAGACAAACAGCATATAACTTACCCAAGGCTTAAATAAAGATAGCCATGATCCAGCAAGAATAGATAAAGCAGGATGGTATGCATACATACCTCCGTATGGGCCGTAACTTGAAAATCCCGTGCTGCTGAATATGCTTGTTTGTTTCAATAGATTTAAAAAAGATCTTGGTACAGAAAAAAAATCATTGCCTATTCGTCCATGCCAGGAACCCACAACAAAGATATCCAAAAATCTATATTTCAATGATAAGAGCATCAAGAGAACACAACTTGTCGTCAGGAAGGGTAACAATTTAATTAGATATTTCTTGAAAGATTTCATATGTAGAGTTACCTAGCTGAAGAGAATTGTTTTTCTCGCAATGAAATTCCAGAAAAAAACAACAACTGTCGAGAATATCTTGGATATCAAATAGTGATAATGAATAAATTCTGTAAAAAACCAGATGATTACCTCGTTAAGGCCGAGTCCTACAAGGCCGATAATCGAAAATATCAAAAATTCGGTTCGCTTGCTGGCGAACGCTCTTTTAGGAAAAACCCAGAGAATACTAATGGCATAATTTACTAAAAGGCCCAAGATAAAAGCAATAGCAGCTGAAATTAAATAATGAATTTTGACAACCTCTGTTAGAAAGACGAGAAAGCCGAAATCCACGCTATAAGCAATTCCACCTACAAAGCCGTACTTGAACAATTGAACAGATGTTTTGTCGCTTTTATTGAAAATAAAACTTTTTATGTGTCGATCAACTGAATTTACTATTGCCTTATTTTTAATGTTCATTTTTCTTTGAATTTTTATCTTCCGGCTGTTTTTCAAATAGCATCCGAATTTAAAATATTTTCATTCTTTATTGTTTTCAATGACTTCATGGTATTCTTCATCCACGTTTATATCCCAAATTGTGTGCTTTTCGCCTAAGATATTACGGATTGCAAAAATTGCACTCAGCATCGAGTGGTCTTGATTATTATATCTATGAAGGCCATTTCGTCCCATTGTTTGTAAGTTTTCGATTGTTGACAGGTAGTCTTTGATTATCTCAATTCTTTCTTTGTATCCTTCATCATAAATAGGATAGGTTTTTGGCGACCTTATGACAAAACCATCAATAATTTGATCTATTGAAGCAAATTTAAGCTTAGCAGCCTCCTTTGTTCCCAATTCGATTAATTCCTTGTCATCTTTTTTCCATATATCATCTGTGTCGAAACAAAAGTATTCCAATCCAAGAGATGTCGTTTGAGAATCAGGAACCATCTCAGGACTCCAGTTTTTAAAATTTTGAATACGACCCACTTCAACTTCTGGTGAATGAATGTATATCCAGTTGTCAGGGAAGATGGAAGGCTTGTCGATGACCATCCCTACAGTGAAAAAATCCCTGTATTTGAGTGCTTGAGCAGCTTTGAGAACATCATCCGGAGCAGCAGGTTTTATAGACTGAACTAACTCTCTTAAGGGAATCGTGGATAGAAAATAATCTCCACCTATTTCCTGAAGAGAACCACCGCTTTTTATGAGAGCCGATATTATTTTATTGTCTTTTTTGTTGAGTTGAGTCACTTGAGAGTTAAGTTCGACTTTTCCTCCTTTTTCTATAACTATTTGTTTAGCCTTATTCCACATCTGTCCTGGACCTCTCCTTGGGTAGCGAAATTCATCGATTAGAGTAGTAACCCGATCCTTTCCTAAGAATCCGATTGAGTTTAAGACAGCTTTTCCCAAAGATAAACCCTTGATTCTCTGGGCTGCCCAATCGGCTTGAATTTCTTTGCAGGACATTCCCCAGACTTTTTCTGTATAGGTCTTGAAGAATATGTTGAATAATTTTTTCCCAAATTTGTTTGAAACCCATTCCTCTAAATTGTTAACATTCCTGTAGGGCTTTATCTGGGAATAAATATAGCTTAACATTACCAAGAAAGAGTTAATCAAGCCTATATTCATCAAGGCATTGAACGGCTTAATTGGGTAGTAAAAAAATTTGTTATTATAATAGATCCTGGATAATCTGGGTCTGACTAAAAAATCATCTCCTAAGATTTCATTCCAGATGATATTGACTTCGTCAAATTTTGTGAAAAAGCGGTGACCTCCTATATCGAACAAATAATCTTTATAATTGACAGTCCTGGAAATTCCTCCAACCTCCCTGTCTTTTTCAAAAACAACCGGGCTTAATCCTTTTTTGCATGCTTCATAGGCTGCAGTTAATCCTGCTGGTCCAGCTCCGGATATGATTACATTCATTTTTTGATTTATTTCTGTTTAATGGATTAAAATCCCTTTTCTGGAATAAGTTGGTATAATTTTTGGTGCTTCGGATCATTCATCTTTATATTTTTCATAATTTTTTTTGCTTCGTTGTTTCTTCCTGTTTTGATATAACAGACAACCAAATGGTTTAAAACCAGCGCTCTTATATCTGGATGCTTTTCAATTTGAAGAGCTGCTTCAAAACAGAAGGCGGCTTTCTTGAAATTTCTCTCGTTTCTATAAAGAGTGCCCATTTCGATAAGATTAGCAACATCTATACCAAAAAATTTGTTCCTTTCATAAATCTCGTCGAGAAAATGTTCAAAATCAGGCGAATAGATATTATAAAATTTCTGAGGCTTGTCTATTAGTTCGATATATTTTTTTCCCTTTTTGGCTGAGGAAATGGGAACCCCATATTGAATCTTATTTGCTTCTTTTTTTAGGGGAATGAGCATGCCTTTTTCCAGGGTCCCTAAATAGAAATAAAATTTCCGCTCTGGGAAACATTGAAAAAGATCAATATTTTCCTCGTCTCGGTTATGTGCATAAATAATTTTTTCCTTAAGTTGGGGGTCATTATAGAGAAAACCAGAACCCCACCACCAGTGCTTCGGCGCAAGCCTAAAAGGATAAAAAAGAAACTTCATAATAACCACTGATTGCCCCAGGGATTGGGATTTTAAAGTGTTATTAATGTTAGGAGTTACTCTGCAAAAATTGTTGGCAAATGTTTCATAATTCCATTCATTGTCTTGAGGCCAAATCCAAGTTGGGAAACGGATAAAAAAAGCATACGCTGTTAAGGCTACTAAAATTACTGCTAAGATTTTTTTGGCGCCAAGGGGATTAAATTTCTTGAGTTTTAAAGAGAGATGGCGATGTAACTCACTGATTCCATGAGAACTTAGCAAAAGAAGGATTGGAATAGTTTCAAAGTACATTCTTGCTCCAATAAAGACCTGAGTACCCCAATAAAAATATAGACCAACTGACAAAGAAACAAAACCAGCAGCCAAAAGAAGATCTTTTTTTAGATAATCTGGTTTTATTTTAACAATCAATAAAAGAGGCAGAATAGCCAAAAAAGAAGAAAGTGGCCATCCAAATAAATAATTGTTTATTGATTCCAAGCTTTCACCAATTTTGAATGCACCAAGAAAAGGAGTATGGGGAATCTCCGTGTAGCCTGTTCGGCCAAGGCCGATACCATGATCAGGACCATGGGAGACAATATAACCCATGCGCAGAGGGTGCCCATTCGTTATTTGATTATAAACCATTAAGATGGAAAGGGAGATTATAATTATCAGACCAAAAGCCACGGCATTCTTTAGTCTTTTCCTCAAATCTTTAGATAGGATGACCGCATAGTAGATTAAAAAAGGAATTGAAATTAAAACAATATTATAAGGACGAATAAGAAAAGCCATTCCAAATCCCAGCCCAGCGAATAATCCGTTTGTGATTGATGGATTTTTGATCGAACGGAATAAAAAGAGGAGAAAAAGAGAGGTGAAAAACAGGCAGCTGGTGTGGGACATCATCGTGGATGACATCACTAGGAACCAGATTGATACGGCGCCTAAAACAGAAGCCAGGATACCTACCTTTGAGTTGAAGATTTCTTTGCCCAGAAAATAAAAGAGAATGATTGAAAGTGCAGCCAAAAGCGGATTGATTAGCCATGGTGCTTGGACAAGAAGGCCGAGCAAAAGGAGAAAAGGATAACCTGGAGTGTACTGACTATACCATTTGCCGTTATTAATCATATGGGCAAAATCAAAAAATTCTTTTGCACAGGGAGAAGGTACATACATTCGGCCTGATTTAAATATTTTTGCCTGAAATAAATAATCAATTTCATCATGTACGTGGGGAATATGATCGAAAATAAAATAAGAGAATAGATTGGTGAAGATAAAAACAAAAAGAGCACAGGCGAATACCGGCCAGGGAATGTTAATTTTCCTTTGCATTGGAACTTTTTTTGTTAGATTAATTTTAGATCCTTAGCGGCATCAGAATAAGCTCTGATCTTTCCAATTTGCTGGGAAGGCTGAAGTAGAGGGAGTTGTTTTTTCATGTTACTGCAGTCGTATTTGCAGGAAGCATTTTGGCAAAAGCGCAGTGATTGGTCAATCGTCTTTCATGGTGAATCCTGGGATGATTTTTTTCTACATTTTCTCATCTGAAAGGGTGAGGCAAAAATTTTAATTAATCTATCTTGTTAGTCCTATCGTATTCCGTGAATTTTATGAAGTTGAACGGAAAGCCTTATATTTTTCAGCCCAGCCTTCAAGGCTTGCTTTAAAAGTTTTATTCCCAAAATAACACTCCATTTCCTGTTGGATTGAGGCTGGAGCAAGACCGGAGTTTTCTCTGGAAACCGCATTCTCAGACGGCGAATCGATTCAAGATCCAGATTTTTTGTTATGATTATCTTTACTTCTTTTGCTTTTTCACGGTATTCGGGCCGGTATTCGTACCTGTCCGGTTTAGGAGAGATGGAGTACCAATCAACAGGTAGAGTGCGGTAGAGAGTGGCATTGGTCTCCACCTGAATTTTCAATCCTTCCTTTTTCAGGGCCTTGGTCAATCCATCAATGTCCTGCAAAAGAGGCTCTCCCCCTGTGATGCAGATCCACTGGGCTGGAAAGCTCTGTCTTATTTTTCTAACCTCTTCCAGAACCTGATCCACAGAATACTGTTGACCTTCTTCCCAGGCATATTTGGTGTCGCAGAAGGAACACTTCAGGTTGCAGCCAGAGAGCCGAATGAAGATGGTGGGTTCTCCTTGTCTTAGACCTTCGCCTTGAACGGAGGGGAATATTTCAGTTATTTTCAGAATATGTCGCTGCGGCATCTTCAGATTCCCACACTGTCACTCTAGCAACTGGGAAGTGTTTTTTCAATTCGAAAAAAAAGTGACGGGCCAGGTTTTCTGCCGATGGATTAAAATTATAAACCTCATTGAGAAGAGTATGATCGGGCAGTATTTTAGACAATTTTTGCTTTATTTTGGTAAAATCTATGCCGATTCCTGTTTTATCAAGCTCCTTCACCTCGATTTCAACCTCTACATAAAAAGTATGACCATGGATTTTTTCGCACTTTCCCTTATACTCCTTCAAAAAATGCGCAGCCTGAAATTTTTCCCTTACTTTTAATATCCAGCTCATATTTTTCCTTCTTCCTCCAATCTAAGAATTAAGGGGTCTTGAAGTCCAACCTCTTCCCAGGCTTTTTGTCGTAAGACACAGGAAGAACATTTCTGACAGGGAATCTCTTCTCCACAATAACAGGATATAGCGAAAGAGTAATCAACGTTCAAAGAAAGACCTTCCTTTATTATATCTGACTTTTTCATTTTTAAAAAAGGCGCAATGATTTTAATCTTTTCCGGGCTGAGGGATGCTTTTGTTCCCAGGTTTATAGCTTCCTGCATAGCTTGGACAAATTGCTTTCGAGTATCAGGGTAGTTCGGGGAATCTATGACGTTAAAGCCGCAGACAATCTCCTTTATTCCGACCACTTCAGCCCAAGCTGCGGCCAAAGCCAAGAATATTCCGTTTCTGAACGGGACATATGTTGAGGGCAGACCTTCTTCGCTTTCTTCCATCCTTTCATACTGAGGTAAGGAAAGTTTGGTATCGGTAAGGGAAGAGCCGCCGATCTGCTTGAGGTCCACCCGAAGAATCTTTTGAGGAACACTGAGTTTTTGCGCTACCTTGCCAGCCATATCTAGCTCGATCCTGTTGCGCTGTCCGTAATCAAAGGTCAAAGCAAAAACTTTCTCGTAGCGTTCTAGAGCCCAATAGATAGCGGTTGTTGAGTCTAAACCCCCAGAAAATAGAACTATGCTTTTTTTCATTTTTGAAGGTTCTATGCCTGATGATAAAAGATAAGCTCTTTTTTTTCAAGGAGCTGACTTGATAGTAAGCATTTCCAATGTCGTTATTTGAAAAGGTTTTGGGAAATAGCCTAGCTCCCTTCAGATTTTTAACGCCATTCTTCATTCGCTCTTCACGGCGGCTGCGTAACTCACTTCGTTCAGACATACTCGCCGCCCGACTACGCCGGCCTCCCTCGAAGAGCGAATTCCGAAGGCTAAATCTTCAATGGTCGCTGCAGGTATTTCCCAAAACCTGTGCCTCAACAATTAGCTATAACGGATTAAAAATGTTTCTGACCTTGACAACCTTTTATGCGATGCTATATGTTTTGAGGCTTAAGGCTTCAAGGCTTACAGCTTAGACGTGCTATAGAAGAATGAAGGAACTCGGAGGTCGGAAGAGAGGTGTTTAAGGACCTTCAACAGGCAAATATAGGGCGTAAATAAACAGGGTAAATTATAGATGGCAGACGAAAGCATAAAAGACAAAAATGTGGAGCTTCCAAAGAAAGCTTACGAGCTTCTTTCCCGGGCTGGCAAAGGAACGGATATTACAGTAAGAGATGATCAGCATGAATTTCCTTGGCTTCTGGATTCTGTGAAGCTATGCCGAAAAAAAGGCGCTCGCTTTCGCCTGATTGACTCAGGCAAACTCGATCGCTTCCAGCTTGAGTGGCTTGCAGGAGCGGGAGCAGACCTTTACACCTCGGATGAAGCACGGGCCGAAGCGTCTGAACTGGAGTATGTGAATAGAACCTGCCAGAAAGGCGGAGCTTTCGTTGCTTATTTCCATTACGGGCCTTTGGAGTCCGAAGAAGAGTCAGGTTCCATTTCTTTTTTTGACCTCAAAGATATGGGAAGAAGTGGAATCTATTTTTATCTTTCCAACAGGGAAATGAAAAGAGAAATTTCGAAGCTTAATGAATTGGCGCATGCTTGCCGAAAAGGGGGAAGCTGGCTTGTTTATTATCTTCATGGTTCGTTAGAAAATTCTCTTGAGGATCTGGCAAGAGATGAGACTTGGATTCATGTTACCGATCAAATATTTCAAGAGCCTGAGGATCCGACTCTTGTATTGGATAAGGTAAGAGCTGCTGTTTCTGCGGGTGCAAAACTAATTCTTCATGTGGAGAAAGGATTAGATCTCTCTCTGCTTCGCGATGTTATCAAAACTCAGGCTTTTGTCCTTTTTAAATCTTCCCTCTTTGACTACAAATCCCCTTTTGGAGCTTTGGAAAGGAAGGCAAGGAAACGAAAGCTGGATTTCCGTGCTTACTATCTTTATCCGGCCTTTCTGCCCTGAGTAAAAAAATTTCTTTTTCCTTCTTGTAGGGGCTTGATTCATCCTGCCCACCTTAAAATCTTGAAGGAGCGTGATTCTTCTTTTGTAGGGGCTTGATTCATCAAGCCCACATTTTAATTATCTTTTTAGGATTGAATAATTATTTCTGCTAGGATTAAAGAACTAGCCCCCAATAAGGTATATTGGAGCCGGTTAAAATTTTTTTTTATTGTAAGGATTTGATTCATCATACTCGAATGTTGATTTGGCCCAATCCAAACCTACCCTATTATCTTTTTTTCTTTAAAAAGGAAAAGGTATTGGATATAATAGCTTTTCCTATCTTCTGCCAGAGAAAAAAGCCTGGAGGAAAAGCGGAGGAAAGAATCTTTTTAAGAAAATAAGTAATTGGCCATGTAGAAAATAAAGGATCGAAAAGATGGGCGAAAAAAAAAGGAAAAGCGATGTCCTCACCGCTGTAGAAAAGATTAAAGAAGTTGAAGAAAAAGCCCGTGGAATCATTCAAGACGCTAGGGAAAAAATATCTTTAAAAGTCATCGAGGACGCCTATGAGGAAGCAAAAAAAAGCAAGGAAAATAATTTAAATGAGGCCCGTAAAAAAGCTGAAGAGAAAAAGAAGGCCATAATTCAGAGCGCTTCTAAGGAAGCAGAGAAAATAAGGAAAAAATCTGAGGAGGACGCGGCTGGTATGAGTAAAAAAGCTGAAACAGCCATGTCCAAAACAGTTGAAAAGGTCGCAGAAAAAATCAAGCACTTTTTCGAGGGAGGAAAGCTTTAACTCATGGCTATAGCCGAAGTTCAGAAGGTCCAAATTCTTGCCCATGCTGGTGTGAAGATGAAGGTTCTTTCCGCTCTCCAGGACGAAGGATTGGTTCAACTTGAAAGAGCAAACTGCGAAGAATTAGACCTCGAATCTTCCCTTCCCGAAGTTTCTCACCTTGAGCACCGTCTTCATCGGCTATCATATGCTTTGGGCTATCTTTCCCGCTGGGAGGAAAGGGGATTTGGAAAAAAACTCTTTGCTCAAAAGCCACAAATCAACCGCCAGGAAAGAGAAGAAATATTAGACTTTGATTGTCTTCCTGTTTTGGACAAGATTGAAAAACTCGAAGCTGAAAAAAACGAGTTGCTTTCAGAGATAAAATTTTTAGAGAAAGAAAAGGAGTTTCTTTCTCCGCTCGACGGCCTAGAATTACCTCTAAAGTCTTTGAAGCCGACTGATTCGGCAGAAATCCTCCTGGGTTCCTTGCCCCTTTCTCAGGAGGAAGCATTCAAGGAGTTGGCAGAGAAAGAGGCCATCTGGTTTGAAGTCATAAATCGTGGGAAAAGAACACTTTATGTTTTTCTTATTTATCATAAGAGGGAAAAGGATTATTTTGAACAAATCCTTAAAGATTTGAACTTTATCCAAATCTATTTCACCGAGAACATGTTGAACAAGGCGGATGAGGATGACAAGGTGAAAAAAATCATGGAGAAAATCCAGGGAGAAATAGAGGAAAAAGGGAAGAGGCTTGAAAAACTGGAGGGGGAAGGTCAGAATCTCTTCGTTCACCGTGAAAAGCTCATGCTCCTTCATGATGTTCTTCTTAATGAAAAGAAAAAAATATTCTCCTCTCGTCTTCTGGGCGAGACAGAACGTGTTTTTTACACGGAGGGATGGATCCGCTCTTCGGATGCTGAAAAACTTAAATCAAAGCTTCGGTCTTACTCCGATGCGATGGAGATTTATTCTCGCGCTCCTCTTCCTGAGGAAGAACCACCAGTTATCCTGGAAAATTCGAAGTCGTGGAAGCCTTTTGAGCTAGTGACCAAACTCTACGGTCTTCCCCAGCGCGGCTCCTTTGATCCAACTCTTCCCATGGCTCCATTTTTTTTCCTGTTCGTAGGCTTGTGTGTCAGTGAGGCGGGCTACGGACTGCTCGTTACGCTTCTAAGCTTGCTCTTAATCAAATTCGCAAAACCAAAAGGAGGCCTGCTTCAATTCTTAAAGCTTTTTACTCTCTTAGGAATCTCAACTATTATTCTTGGAGCTTTGATCGGAGGCTGGTTTGGTTTTCCTATCCGCAGGCTGATGGTTTTGGATCCTCTCCAAGACCCGCTTTCTTTCTTAATTCTTTCTCTTGTCCTTGGTTTTGTTCAGGTCTGGTTTGGAACGTTCCTCAATATGATCAACGGAATAAAGAACAAACTCTACCTTGAATCCATCTTTGGCCAGGGAGGATGGTTATTGCTCCTTCCCTGCCTTGTTGTTTATTTGCAGACCAAACAGTCAATTTGGGGGATTCTTTCGCTCGTGGGTGCCGCCGGCATTATTTTCTTTGCCTCTCCCAGTCGTAATCCATTTGCTCGTTTTTTTGGCGGGCTGTATAGCCTCTACGGTATCTCGCGATATATAGCTGATGTTCTTTCCTATTCACGTCTTCTGGCTCTGGGACTGGCAACATCCGTAATTGCCATGGTAGTGAACACTCTCTGTCAGACAGCCCTTGGCATCCCCTGGGTTGGCTGGTTGTTAGCTGCTTTGATATTTATCGGCGGTCATTTGTTTAATTTATGTATCAGCTTTTTGGGCGCCTTTGTTCATTCCATGCGCCTTCAGTTTGTAGAGTTTTTCAGCAAATTCTTCAAATCTGGCGGCAAACCTTTTAGTCCTTTTGAACTTGAAAACAAGTTTGTTGAATTTATCTGAATAAATTTTTTTAATGAAAATATGAGGAGGTGGCAGAAATGGAGTTGGGATTCACTTTAGCTGTTTTTGGAGGAGCTCTCGCCGTTGTCCTGGGTGGCATTGGTTCAGCTATTGGAGTTGGACTAGCTGGCCAAGCCTCCAGTGGAGTCATGAGTGAGGACCCAGAAAAATTTGGAAGCTATCTCTTGCTTGTGGCTCTTCCAGGTACTCAGGGCATTTATGGATTTTTAAGCGCTTTTTTGGTCATGTTAAACCTGGGTCTTGTGGGAGGTGCCTTGAAGTCTCCAACGATTTACCAGGGCTGGCAGATACTTATCGCCTGTCTGCCTGTAGCCTTTGCAGGACTGGTTTCAGGAATCCAGCAAGGAAAAGTCTGTGCTTCTGGTGTTTATATGGTAGCCAAGCAGCCCAAAGACCTGATGAAACCAGTGATCATGGCTGCTCTGGTGGAGACCTATGCAGTGCTTGGGTTACTCATTACAATCCTCCTGCTAAACGGGATAACGTTGAAGTGATAAAGCTTTAGAAGCTTCGAGAGAATCATGAGCTTAGAGAAAATCCTGGAGAAAATTATTGATGATGCCCAGGCTGAGGCAGATATAATCATCCTTGAGAGCAAGAAGAAAGCCGCGGAAAATAAGGAAAAGGCCCGAAAAGAAGCCTCTGATTTAGCAGAAGCGCTGGTAAAGGAGGCGGAGAGGCAGGGCCACCTTGAAGCAAGCCGCATTATTACCCAGGCTCGGTTAGAGAAGAAAATCAACACCCTCTCGCGCAAAAAAGAGCTCATTGAAGAAGTCTTAGAGAAAGCTTTCCAGAAAGGGGCCAAGGGAAAAGAGAGGCTTAAAAGGAAAATCATCATGAAAGAGGGAGAAAGCGAAGAGCCCTATGATGAGGAAAAATTAAAGGAAGAACTTCGCTCCAGACTTGAAAATGAAATATTAGAGGCCCTAAAAATATGAAGAAACCCTCCAGACTCCGTTATGCCTATGCTGTAGGTCGGGTGCGCGCGTTAGAGAATAAGCTAGTCGAGCGGGCAATTTTCAGCGAAGCTTCGGAGGTGAGTGATTTTTCTTCTGCTATGAAGGTCATATTCGATGCAGGAAGTTTTTCAGAAGAAATGGTTCAAATCAGGGATTCGGACGAGTTGGATGAGTACCTCGAAAAGGAAGAAAAAAATCTTTATCATTTGCTGGAAGAAATTCTCCTTGAAGGAGATATCCTAACAATCTTTCTCGAGGAAAGCCATCCTGAGAAGGCGATGTCGGTTGCTGAGAGAACGGGTTATTCCTTTATCAAAGACTATATCAGGCATAAAATTGATTTAGGCAACATCAAGATATTTTGCCGTGTGAAGTATTCAGGTCTTTCGCTAAAAAAGTTTGAAAGCCTGGTCTTAAAAGGTGGTTTTCTGGATGAGAAAATATTGCTCCAAAACTTTGATCTCTCTTTCTCTGAGATTGGAGAGAGGCTTCGTGCCACTCCTTACCAAGACCTCTGGACAAAAGCGACCGATGCTCTCGAAGAACGGGAAACTTTTGTTGAGTTAGAACGCGGGATAGAAGACTTTCTTATGAACTACTTAAAGAGAGCAAAGTATATCGTGTTTGGGCCTGAGCCAGTCTTTACCTACGGACTGGCAAAGAGAAGAGAACTAAGCTTGGTGAGGCTTCTTGGAGTAGGAAAAATCAACCAAATTCCGATCCCCATCTTAAAAGAAAGGATAAGTGAGACCTATGTTTGATAAAGTTGCCGTCGTAGGAGATGCTGACATCATTTTTGCTCTAAGAGCACTGGGAGTAAAGATTTTTTCTCCTAAGAGCCTGGAAGAAGCCAAGAAAGTAATGGAGAGCTTAGCAAAGGAAAATTTTGCTCTTTGCTTCTTGCACGAGAGCTTCCTGGAACCCCTAAGGGAAGAAAGGGAGGCTTTAAGAAAGAAATTTTGTCCTGTAGTTGTCGGATTCTCGGATTACAGAAAGGTAACAGATCAGCTGGAGCGAATGATGAAGGATGTAGCCATCAAAGCTACAGGTTCAGATTCTTTGGTTAAAAGAAGGGAAGAAGATGAAAGAAGGTAAAATTATTCGTGTCGCTGGCCCACTGGTCGTCGCTTCAGACTGCCTGGGAGCGAAAATGTACGACATGGTTAAGATTGGAGAATTAGGACTCATAGGAGAAGTCATTGAACTAAAAGAAGACCTGGCATTTATCCAGGTTTACGAGGACACAACAGGAATCGGCCCGGAGGAACCAGTGTTTTTAACTGGAAAGCCCTTAAGTGTTGAATTAGGGCCGGGTTTGATAAGCTCCATTTATGATGGAATCCAGAGACCCTTAGATGTCATAAGGAAAAGAGAGGGAGACTTTGTCACACGAGGTATTGCATTGCCGCCCCTCAAAAGGGAGAAAAAATGGAACTTCACTCCCCTGGTCACTAAGGGTCAGGAGGTCGAAGAGGGAGATTTTCTGGGTGAAGTGGAGGAAACTCCTCTTGTTAAGCATAAAATCATGGTTCCTGTTGGCTCAGCCGGAAAAATCGTGGAGATAAAAAAGGGAAGTTTATCTATAGAAGAAGTGGTGGCCCGGATACAGGCCCCGAAAGAGGTGAAAGAGGTAAAGATGTTCCAAACATGGTCGATCCGCAGAAACAGGCGCGTTCATGAACGTCTTATGCCCGACGAGCCCCTAACCACCGGGCAGAGAGTACTTGATACTCTCTTTCCCTTAGCGAAAGGTGGAACAGGCTGTATCCCCGGTCCATTCGGCAGCGG
>JABUBO010000272.1_pt1 | contig 16225 bp, 14 predicted proteins | sample 7240361 | NCBI WGS metagenome assembly JABUBO01 (sample SAMN07256346, study PRJNA390944) | subsurface metagenome | isolation source: Methane hydrate marine sediment | place: Pacific Ocean: Eastern North Pacific, ODP site
GGCTCAAAGTCGCATTTTATAGCACGCAAAACTGCCGGAGATTCTACGGTGTAACTCTTGGGTGCCCCATTGGAACCAGGGCAGTAGACACATTTCCCAGGACAAGGAAATGGCTTTGCCATAACAGCCACCGGAGTTACCCCGGAAATAGTCCGTGATACTTTCTTCATGCTACCTCTACGGCAATTCTTTTAGACCTTTCACCTCATTCAGGGTGACAATGGGAGTTATGATTCTTCATTCCGCTTCGCTCCATCCAGAATGATAATAAAAGACTACCAATCATCAAGGTTTCACTATGATATGCTAAAGTTTAGCAGAGTTTTTTCTATGTCCACAAATAGAGAAGTATTTGACCAAATAGCCGAAAGCTGGTATGGAGTAAGACACTGGCCTTTATTGCGGGAAGAGCTGGAGGAGCTAGCTCGAAGATGGCACAGCGGAAAGCTGCTCAATGTTGGCTGTGCTCACGGCCCTGATTTCCTGCCTTTCACAGAGGGCTTTGACCTCTGGGGAATAGATTTTTCCGCGGGCATGCTCAAGCAAGCACAGAGATACTCAGGAAAGTTCAATTTTTATGTCAACTTTGTGGCTGCTGATATGCTATCGCTGCCCTTTTCTAACAATACATTTGATTGGGCAATATCAGTAGCTGCCTACCACCACATCAAGGACAAAAACGCCAGGGAAAGAGCATTCCGTGAACTAAAACGAGTGCTAAAACCCGGTGGTGAAGCTTTCCTGACCGTGTGGAACCGAGGGCAGCCAAGATTCTGGCTAAAATCCCCAGAGCAAGAAATCCCCTGGAGGCTGAGAGGTAAACCAGTCTATCGCTATTATCATCTCTTCTCTTACGGTGAGCTTAAAAGACTACTTACCAAAGTTGACTTTGAAATTATCACTATATCCCCGGAGAAATCCTATCACTTCCCAGTAAAGAACTTCTCCCGCAATATATGCGTCCTGTTAAAGAAATCCTAAATCCCAAGCACTAAATTCTAAACAACTCCAAAATTCCAAATTCAAATACCAAAACTCACTTTGTTTTTTCTGCTATTGAGCCGAAGATTTTCATAAGTTCAGTTGCCTCCCCAATTAGCGCTTCTCTGCTCTTCTCCTGGTCTTTGGTTTCTACGAGTTTTAACCAATAAATGCTTTCTTTAGACTCTTTATGGCTTATCTTGATCCTCATCAGGAAATCCTTCGTGCTTAAGGATTCGTTTGCTTCGATATAATTTGCCCCAATAGAAGCAGCAGACCTGATGAGTTGTTTTGCTATTTCTGCATCAGCAATGCTTCTTGGAAGCCTTTTTACAAACCGAATCACCTCTTTGGCAAACTTTAAAGTCCGTTCTTCCAAATCATATTGTTTTGAATTTTTGTCATTAGTGCTTCGATATTGTTTAGTATTTAGAGTTTCGTGCTTAGGATTTATCATATTTTGCATTTTTATTTCGTCTTTGTGATTTGATGTTTAGGATTTCTAACTGTATTACAAATTTGCTTGCCCGCTGGATGGCTCTTTGTCCGCCTCTACCTTCTCAGGAATGCTAGCTTTTACAACACCAATGAAGACCTCCACCAGCCTGGGGTCAAACTGCTTGCCAGCATTCTGCTTAAGCTGTTCTATCACCTTATCTTCACAGAAGGCATCGCGATAAGGACGGACAGAAGTCATGGCAGCAAAGGCATCAGCTATAGCCATAATACGAGCATCCAGAGGAATGGTCTCGCCTTCAAGCCCCTCAGGGTAGCCAGTGCCATCCCATCTTTCATGGTTATATAAGATGCCACTTACGCAGGGAACTAAACCAGGCACATTCCCCACTATATTCGCCCCCAATCTAGGATGAGATTTAATTGCTTCCCATTCCTCATCAGTAAGCTTCCCTTTCTTGTTGAGTATTCTGTCGGAAATGCCAATCTTGCCAATGTCATGAAGTAAGGCAGCGGTGCTTATTCTAGATACCTCATCAGGTGATAGGCCAACAGCTTCGGCTAAAGCTACAGCATAGGTATTAACTTTCCTCGAATGTCCGTAAGTATAGTGATCCTTGGCATCCACTGCCGAGGCTAAAGCATAAACAGCGGATAAACCACTACCCCTGGCGTAAGTCCCTGTCTCATTTGGCAGCTCTGATAAAATTTTGGAGGAAAGATACGTTCGATCCCCACCTGTTTGCTTGGCATAATAGAGAGCAGTATCAACTACAGTAACAAGTTCGCCACCCATCACACCATCTGAAGGATAGCTGGCCAAACCAATACTGCAAGTCACTGCAACTTCCTTAGCTTTCATTTCAGCAGCAATATTCTCCCGAATTCGCTCAGCTACCACATAGGCTTCTCCAGTAGTTGTCCGAGGCAAAATAACAGTGAATTCATCCCCACCATAACGAAAAGCCTGGTCAGAACCCCTGACAGACCTCATAACTATTTCGCCTATCTGGCTGAGAAGCCTGTCGCCAGAGGGATGTCCATAGATGTCGTTGTAGGTCTTAAAAGAATCGAGGTCAATCATGAGCAAGGAGAACACGTTTCCATAGCGGGAATGCCGCGCAATCTCCTCTTTAAGCCGCTCCTCAAAATGACGACGACTAAATAGCCCGGTTAGCTCATCAATGCGAGCTCTCTGCTCAGCTCTAGCATAAAGCTGGGAGTTCTCGATGGGCACAGCAATTTGCAAAGCCAGATGCTCCAGAAGGAGTATTTGCTTGGGGCTATAGGCATCAGTGCGGCGGCTGGCTATAATTAAACTGCCAATAGATTCGTCCTTGACAATCAGTGGCAAATAAACAATAGAGTTGACTCCTTGCTCAAAATGATGCTCTCCAGTCCAGAATCTTCTATGCCGTGCCATATTAGCTTCATAGACCGATCCCTTCTCCCTGACCACCCACTCAGTAGCTGTTCCCTTTAGTGGTATCCTCTCATCCTGCTCCCAAGCTGAACCTATAGTGCTGGATAGGGCCAAAAATCTAAGATTGTCTTCCTCAACCAGAGCAATTGTTGCCCAGTCAACTTCAATAACTTTCTTTAACTCCTGAGCAAAACCCTCAAAAATATCCTGGATGTTCAAATTTGAGGTGACAAGCATAACCAAGCGGCTTATAATAGCCAGCTCTTCTCCCTGTTCTTTCACCTGTTCATAGAGATATTCCTTTTCCATACTGGCTGCCACGCGTTCGCCAATAGACTCCAGTAAATCAATTTCCTCAACCCTGTAAAGCTTTTTATCTCGCTTATTACCCACTGCCAATATAGCCACAAGCCTATCGCCGTGCATTAAAGGAACGAACATTTCCAGCTTTGCTGACTGAATGTCTTCCTTTTCCTCCCGCCACAAACCTTGAAATTCAGGAAGTATACTGATATTCCTTACAGGTAATATTCGAGCATTCCTTTTGAGCCATTCCACGATAAGACTATCACACCTAAGCCGCAACCCCTTCAGGGCATTATCTCCCACAGGTGGATAAACAAACCTGGCAGCAAAATTCGTACTTCCATCTTGAGGTAACAGTAAACAGGTTCTCTCAGAATCAACACACTGAGAGAGAAGAGATATAAGTTTGCTGCCAAAGTGTTCCAGTGTGGGGACATCATAAATTCTGGTGACAAAATCAAACAACTGCCGGCGAGAGTAGTATTTCTCTCCAGCAAAAGTTTGCTCTATTTTGTCTTGCCACCTTACACGTACTAAGTTAAACAACAGAAGGGAGACTGGAATTCCTGCACCGATGGCTGCCATTAAAGTGGCAATATCAGGGTTAAAGTCGAGGGTCAAGTGAGCCAGGAATATCACCATCATTATGATAACAACTCCAGCACTATAAAGACCCGTGTACATCACCACTTTACGCAGGATAACTCTCGCATCCAGTAAGCGATATCTCACAACGGCATAGGTCAATATGCCGGCATTAATCAGACTGCCAATATGGGCAAAAGGATATCCCCCCCCAGCCGGAGTAAAAGAGAATAAGACGCCAACTATTAAAGCACTAACGCCAAGGAATAAATATATAATCTGGTTACGCTCTGCCGGGTCAGCTAAAATACTGCGTCTTCGTGTCAGGAAATATATATCCAATCCACCTTCAATAAGAACAACAACAGCTAAGCCCATAAACCAGAAACCATACGAAACGTGAATGGCATCGGCAGTAACCATAACAGATTGTGGAACATAGCCCAGTGCCGTAAGGGCAATGGCGCTTATCAGCACAATGTAGACCAGTGGTATTTTGATACGCCCAGTCCGATAATGAGAACGTAGGAAGTAGTGATACTGAACCGCCATCCAGATGCCAATACAGAGGACAACTTTAACCAGAAAGAGCTTATCCTCCATAAACCAATCGCTACGACCAATGAGGTCGCTGGCGCTCCACATCACTGCGGAAAGCAGATACAGGAAGAAGAACTTTTGCTTCCTTTGCCAGGGACGGTTAGCCAATAATATGGCAAACAAGGGGATATAAACGATGGTGGCGATTAAAGGGACCAAGGCATGTGTATTCATAATATAAGGTAATTATTGACATAAATATGAGAACTGTCAAGAGAGACTAAAGTAATGCCCCTAAAAGTTAGGGCGAGGCTTCAGCCTCGCCCTGCTTACCACAATTACTATATTTAGCCTCACCGAGCAGTGGCTCTCTCCCCTTCGGTTACCGGCACAGCTTCCACCACAACCGCGGGAGCTCCAAGTGCGGCAAGAACTTTATCAGAGGGATTAATATGAGGCGGCTTAAGTGCACCCAAATCAGCACCCTCAGCTTGCCTCTGAGCGATATAACTGGCAAAAGCCCCCTGTGGAAGTAAGGTAATATTTATTGGTTTCAATTCTAATGTTGTTTCAAGGTCACCAACTAATGGGTAAGGGTTGTACTCATAGACACTCTCCAATTTTTTGAGTTCTTCACGAATTGCCGCTGCAACACTTTCCCCTTTGGCAATGTAGTTACCTTTAAGCTCCATATAAATATGCAATGCCGGTTTATCATCAATGACTTCTTTACGCGCTGTCCAATCCACATAGGGAATCTCCGTGTTTTCAATTGCCTCCCAAATCAGTTTTTCCGTGATATACCCCAGCCCAGTGAGGATTATAAGTTCATCTGCCCTTCTATAAAACTCCACCTGGGGCATATCAATGTGCAACTTTTCATTTCGCAGCGAGGTTATTCTTACCATATCGCCAATTCTATATCTGCTCAGTATGCCCCCATGAAGATTAGTGATAACTACCTCATAGTTCTCACCAGCTTTTACCTCATCCAGCAAAACAGTTTCTGGCTGATAGGAATGGTCCAGTTGCCATTTAAAGCGTTCCCTCTCTGGAATGAACTCATAAAAATTCAGGTTGGGCACAAAAACCATCCCCTCGTAATCCCAGGTCTGGGTGGCATAGACACCTCCTTCGGTGCCAGCATATACTTCAAGTGGACGTCTCCCCCACAGTTCCTCCACCCTCTTTGTAAAAATAGCACTGTCTGTTCCACCACCCACAATCCCCTTGATTGACCACAGGTCCTTGGGCAACATAGGGCGACGCGCCAATTTACTCCGAATCAATCCTCTGGTGACTCGGAATAGTGCTTTGGGGTGAGATAGTAATGGTCTAATATTCGTCTTTTCTCTTTTCTGTTTGAACTGCTCCCCTACAGACACCAGAACAGAAGGTAAACCACCAAAAGCATCAAGACCTCGATATAAAGCTTCCTCAAAACCCGCTTTTATCTTCTGCTGAAAAGACATCCCACCAGAATTAAAAGGCAGAAAATCATAGCCAATCGCCTGCTGCGCCAGGTAACCGCAAAGTCCGGAGCCATACTCCGGGGGAGCCATGGTATATAACACCTTCAGGTGTTCCTTAATGTGGGAAACATCACCCCGGTCATGGCAAAAGGCAAAGAGCGTAAAACCACCGCATACCCTCTCATATTCTCTGGTAAAGTCCTCTGACATAGGCACCCATTTAACATCATACTCTCCCGTCTTACCCGACGTACGCACCCAGTGAGCCACCTTAGCTGGCAGCACATCCTCCCTTTTCTCCGCAAGCTCGGGAAGATAATCAGCATAGTTAGTCAAAGGCACCATCTCTCTGAATTCCTCTACAGTCTCAGGCATGGCGCCCCCCATTATCTTTCTGCCCAACTCACAATTCTTCAATAGCTCTATCTGCTCCAGAAGCAGCCTTTTCTGGACTTCCATAAACTGCTCCAGACTGAGGTCAATAAAGCCACAGCACATCTGCCATAGCTCCTCTTTTCTGCCCTGTCGCAATAAATCAATAGGCCTTATCATAGCTATACCTCCTTCTCTATCTAGCCGCTTTCAGCATCCTTTATGCCACCCTGAAGGAGCGAGGGGCTCAAGATATAGAAACACCTGTTCAGAGTAACAAAGAAAAACCTACTCGCTGTAAGATAATATGACAGGCCTTGATTTACCTGGGAAGTGATTATGTTCTAGAAGATAGTTCTATTTGAAGCTGTAGATATTATGACTGAGGAGAAAATGCGAGGAAATAATGAGGTTTAACTGCTCTTGCTTTTTACCGAGCCCCCCAGAGCTTGCAACCTCTGGCTCAACTGCTGAAATTCCTCATCGCCAGTCTGCTTGCCCAGCTCCAACCCATAAGTGACAAAGAACTCCAGGAAACTGCGCAATAAATCCTTCATCCCTTCCTGAAACTGGCCGAATTCCTCCCTGCTTACTCCATTGCGCTTTATACTTTCATCCCTCAACTGGTTATCAATGAGCAAGTTAATAAATTCAGAAATGCTCAGGTCGCCTCGATTTTCATCTATTCTCTTCACCATTTCAGCATCCACTATCAACATTCGCTTATCAATCATATCAAACTCCTTCTCATCATTCTGGGCATATCAAAACCCCAATCACAGCTAATCACTGCTCAAAATGACATCTTTCTATTATATTTAACAGGGAGTGACCTTCACAACTTCTGTCCGGTCAGCCTCCCTGGCCCCTCGCAATACTTAAGCTCTAAGCCCCGTTCCCATTTCGGAACTCGAGCACTTCCATTATACCATCTATGTTCCTGAGCAGCCCCAATCCTTTCTCCGTTACCTTATAGGTAACTACCGGATTGCCCACCTTCACTTTATGAATAAAACCATGACTCAACAGGAAACTTAGATATTTCTGTATCTGGCTGTAGCTCATATTGGCGCTGTACATTATCTCCGTTTTGCCAGCACCATTTTCACCCACCCGCAACATATCAGCTATTATCTCAACATTAGACCGGCGATGATTCATTGTCTCGCTCTACCTTATATTACTATCGTCCTACTACTATTTTACCATAGTCGGAAAAGTTGTCAATAGAACAATGTTCTAGTCTTAATGCTCCAGCCCTACATAAATTCACCCAGTGAGACTGAAGCCTGGATACTACGAGCCTCCCTGCCATTGTAAGGGCACGAATACCGAAGCAATCTCGCTGGATTGGGCTCGTCAATGCTTACCGCCCTGTCAGTGGTAATTATCCGACCTAAGGGTGTATGCCAATTGAGCTAGGACTAAATAGCCAGTGAGCTAGGACTAAAAGGTCATTGACAATACAGTGCATTATGTTAATGTTTAATCATGATGCAATCAAGCTCTAAAGAGCAACTGGAGCAGATTAAAAGCCAGGCTGCTGAGGAAAGAAAAACGTCTAACTCTCAAAGCGCTGACGAGGACTTGCTAAGCACAGCACCAGAGGTAAGTCCAGGAAAAAAGCCGCTCAGGCGTATAATTCAGCCTGAGGTGTTGCAGTTGATTCCGGAAGCCATGGCCAGAAAATTTAATGCCATGCCCGTAGCTGCTACAAACAGCACCCTGCAGGTAGCTATAGCAAATCCCGCTGACATCTTCGCCCTAGAGGCTCTGGCGCTGCAAAGTGGGATGAGAATAAAACCTATAGCCGCCAGCGAAAAGGAAATCCACGAGGCTATCGACTTTAATTACAAAGATTTCAGGCAAATAGAGGAACAAGTGGCCCGCATCCCTGGCATTGAGGTGACTGGTGGAAGAGACCTCGTTGAAGCTGTGGATAATGCTCCCGTAGTCAGCGCCCTGCATCTCATCATTGATGAGGCAGTTAAGGCTAGAGCCTCTGATATTCATATTGAGCCTGAAGAAGATAGGGCACGAATCCGCTACCGCATTGACGGTGCTCTTAATGATGTTATGTCTCTGCCATTAAAAATACATCTTCCCCTCACATCTAGAATAAAGATAATGGCAGATATGAATATCGCAGACCACCTCCGCCCCCAGGCTAAAGGAAGGTTCATAGATGTCCGCGTAGCTACTTCCCCTACTGTCCATGGGGAGATGACAGTTTTACGTCTTCTGAATAAGTCAGTAGCAATTATGGATTTACATCAACTAGGCTTTTCTACCGAAGCCCTAGCCAAGTATGAAAATATGCTCAAAGTCCCCTTTGGCATGATTTTGCTTAGCGGTCCTACTGGAGCAGGAAAAACCACCACGCTTTATGCCTCAGTAAATAAGCTGGATAAGATATCCCGAAACATCATTACCATTGAGGACCCTGTGGAATATCGCTTTAAAAATATGAATCAAATTCAGGTCAATCCTAAAGCAGGACTCACCTTCGCTAGTGGGTTGCGCTCCATATTGCGTCTCGATCCTGACGTAATATTGGTGGGTGAGATTCGTGATGCTGAAACTGCCAGGATAGCCGTTCAGTCAGCTTTGACAGGGCACCTGGTCCTGTCCTCCATCCATGCCAATGATGCCATCGGCGTCATATTCCGCCTTCTTGATTTGGGAATAGAGCCTTTCCTGGCATCATCTGCTGTCACTGGAGTGGTAGCTCAGCGTATGGTACGCCGCATTTGTCCTGATTGCTGCGCTTATAAAGAAGCCACATCAATAGAGCAATTAGCCTATGCCAGGGAAACAGGTGAAACACGAAATGAGTTCCTTTACGGTGAAGGCTGTGAACTATGCTCCCATACTGGATACCGCGGGAGGATAGGCATCTTCGAGATCCTACCCTTGAGCGACAAGATAAGGATGCAAATACTGAACCGCGCCAGCACTTCTGAGGTTCGAGAACAGGCAATTGAGGAGGGAATGATACCGCTAATCAAAGATGGTATGCTCAAAGTGAAAGCAGGTATTACCACTCCCTCCGAAGTGCTACGCAACGCCTACTTCATAGAGTAGAGGCTCCTATGCAATATATCTACGTTGCCTGTAACGAAGACAATAAAATCGTCAAAGGCAAGCTCTCTGCATCTGGCGAGGAAGCCGCCAGTGACATGCTGGCTTACAATGGCTATCGAGTGCTCAGTCTCAAGGAAATTGCGCCGTTTTTCCCCGCAGCGAAATCTACCTGGCGGCTTCGCCCCATAAAGCCAACCGAGGTAATAATGTTCTCCCGGCAGTTAGCTTTGCTGCTTGAATCAGGCACGGATGTAGTTACCTCTCTAGAATTACTAAGAGCTCAAGTAACCAACCGTAGTTTAAGGAGAATAATCGGTGATGTAGTTTCCGATGTTCAAAGTGGTAGCCCCTTATCACAGGCTTTAAGTAAGCATCCCCACGCCTTTCCCCTCATTTACCACCGGCTGGTGTCCGTAGGAGAAAGAGGGGGCAATCTAGAAGTAGTATTAAGGAGAGCAGCTAATTACATGGAAAGGATAGCTACAACCAGAAAAAGCGTCAAAAGTGCCTTAGCCTATCCCGTCATCGTCTTTATCGTCGCCATCATAGTCGTTGCTGTATTAATAACCTTCGTTTTTCCTGCCTTTTCCGGTTTTTATGCCTCTTTCGGCGTCCAGTTACCAGCAGCAACCAGAGCACTCCTTACCACCACTGCTTGGCTGCATCGCTATGGTCTCTGGCTTCTGGCAGGAATAGTAATTGCTGTGGGCGTGGGATATATTTATACCAGAACACCAACAGGCAGATACCAGTGGTGTAAATCAATGCTTACTCTTCCCTACATCGGGCATATCAACCTTCTCAACGAGCTTTCCGGGTGTTGCCATACCCTGTCATTGCTGTATGGCAGCGGTTTACCCCTGCCTGAAATAATGGCGCTGCTCGTCCAGGGAACCAACAACAAAGCCATGGCTAGGGCATTGACCGAAGTTCAGCAAGATATGATTGCCGGCCAAGGCCTATCCAATCCCATGAGAAAGAATAGCTTGTTCTTGCCCCTCATGGTACAAATGACCGCGGTGGGCGAGGAGACCGGCAATCTGGATAATACATTAACCACCGTAGCTGAGGCTTATGAGGCTGAGGCTGATGATAAAACTAAGTCTATGGTCGCTCTTATCACTCCGGCTATGACTATAATCATTGGCCTGGTAGTTGGCTTTATTGCTCTGGCCTTACTTTCAGCCATGTACTCAGTCTATGGGCAGGTATCATTTTAAAAATGAAAGGAATGCAACTCAGAGGTAAATCCAGAGGAGCGGGCGCTATTGAAGCAATAATAGCCCTGGGCATATTAGGCCTGGTTGCTGTCGCCTTTATTGGCGGCTTGTCCACTACGCTCAAGGCTGTCTCTGTCGCCGATGAGCAAAGTACTGCTCAAGCCATAGCCCAGAGCGAAATGGAATATGTCAAGAGCCTTCCCTATGAATACGGCACTACAGGATATGGCACAGACCCAAATCTTGCTCTCAATGGCTATGCTTTTGCCGCTGCTGCTGCCCCTTTACATGATCCCGATGATGGTATTCAGAAGGTAATGGTCACCGTTAAGCATCATGATAAAGAGGTACTCACATTAGAGGACTATAAGGTAGACCGATGAGAAAGTTAATTAAAAAACAAGAGGGCTTCACCTTTATTGAGCTGATAATAGCCCTCGCCATAACGGGTATTATTGCTGCTGCCGCCGCTACTGGCATACATCAGGTGATTTTGGGCACTGCCCTGAGTAATAACTACAACACAGCCATAAACCATGTGCGAGATGCTGGCTACTGGATTAGCCGGGATGCCCTGATGGCTCAAAATGTAGCGGCTGAGAATCTGACTGCACCGAAAGTCCTGATTCTAGACTGGGTAGGTTTGGAGTGGAAGGAGGAGTCCAGTGGAAATACCTGCCTTAACATCTATCACGTCGAATACTACCATGGCGATAATGAGCTTGAGCGCTACCAGAAGATAACCACTCATAAATACGGCACTGACGGCCAGCTTGTGGAGACGGTTGAAAATGAAAACACTGCTTTAGTTGCTGCCCACATCGCCTCCATATCTATTCCTGACCCAGCGCTGAGTAGTGGCAAACTGATAATAACCGTAAAAGCCAGGTGCCATGAGGCTGAAGAGGAGAGAACCTACGAAATCAAACCCAGATCCACTGTCTGATACCTGAAAATAGGGGCTGAAAGATTAAGATGCTAAGGAAAATAATCAAGATGGAAAACGGGCAAGCTTTGCCCATAGTCCTGATTTTGCTGGCCCTGGGTGGACTGCTCCTTGCTCCTGCTCTTAGCTATGCGTCTACCACGCTTAAAGTTGACCAGATACACGAGCAAAAAATGGCTGAACTGTACGCCGCCGATGCTGGAATAGAAGATGTCATGCATAAGATAATGACTGATGATGCATCATTGGAAGACTTAGGAATAGGGGAAACCTACGAATACCCGGCAGAAAGCCTGCCGGTGATAAACAATTTACAACTGGACTCTATCACCGCCACCAAATTGCCAGTGGTGTATAGCATACTTGCTGAAAATGAATATCAACTAGACAAGCCTCATTCTGGCTGGATTCAGCCCGGAGCACCATACGAGACAGTTCGGACCGATGAGTATGTTGAGTATTTGTATGACATCACTATCGATTATGATTATGAGACATACAATAAGAACATATGGGTAACAGGCATAGGTGCTTTTCTTTCCCCTTACCCTGGCGATGAAAGCCTGATTATATGCCCCTACGATGTTGTTTACTCGGGGGTTCTAGCATCTGTTGCCCCCACCAGCTCTCAAACCAAGCTTGTTACTAATGGCTGGGCAGTAATCTGGAGATGGGATAACGGCGTCAAGTTTGATAAAGACAATAGAAACGGGAGCCTTGGCTTTAAGTTTAAAATCCTTGACCCTGATTGGGAGCTAGGACAGTATTTCGCCTTTTTGACTACCCAATCGCAGGATATATCCTACTCAGCCAGCAGAGACTTATACAGGTGGGTAATCAAAGCTGAAGTTGGGAATACTATTGTCAAATCGTGTGTGCTAGAAGAAGAGGACACTAATTACCTGGACATTCTAACCTGGGAAATCAACCCACCGGTATAATAGTTAAGCTTTGATGCCTATCGAGGAGTATTCAAGTAAAATAATGGCAATTAAAGACACAGGGCAGAAGAGAAAGGCTAAATTCATTGAAGATAAGTAAAACAACTCGGTGGATTTTAACTATCGGTATCCTGGTTATTCTTCTGGTTAGCCTGGGTGTAAATTATAATCGCCAGAAAACCGAGCAAAGTAGGCTAAGTGCCAATATAGTTCAGGCACAGCAGGATTTCATCAGATATACAACCCAATATTCAGACCAGAGGAAAGATTCGGAAGCAAGGCTCAGTAAAGTTAATCCAAGACTTGCCGCTCTCCAGGACGAATTTGAATCTCCCACCAAATCCATAGAAATCAGCACCGCCTTATTTGAGGCGGCTGGTGCTGCCAATGTCACCATGCTTAGCTCCTCCACTCCTGCAGGTGAAAAGGTAAATGACATTGCCTTTCATGTCTTCTCCCTGGGCATCTCTGCGGAGGGCGATGTGGAAGCACTGCTCAACTTTATGGCGAACTTGAGTAGTAGATTCCCCAACAGCAGCATAAACTCGGTAAACATCAGCGTTTCTGAAGAAAAGGCTTCATTGAATTTGAACGTGAAAATTTATACTTATGAGGCTAAATAATGGCCAAAAAAACGACTACCATATATATAGATGACTCTGCTATCCAGGTGCTGGTGGCAAAGGGGACAGAACCACGAAAATGGCTCAGCATGCCTCTGGAGCCTGGACTGGTCAAGTATGGAGTTGTTCATGATGAAGATGACGTAGCTGCCAGGCTAAAGAAGCTGTGGAAAGATAATAAAATAGGGAAAAAACGGGTAATCGTCGGCATCAGTGGCATTAACTGCCTTTATCGTCTAATTACACTTCCCGAACTGCCTAAAGATATGCTTCCTGAGGCAGTGAGGAGAGAGGCAGCCAGAATTCTAGCCTCACCCCTGGAGCAGCTTTATCTCTCCTGGCAAACCCTGCCCTCCCCAAGGGGCGAAACCTTAATCTATCTGGCAGCCTCTCCAAGGAACTCCGTGGATGCCTTAATTTCCACCATGCACAAGGCAAAATTAAAACCTTATCTTATGGACTTAAAGCCCCTGGCTCTAGCCAGAACAGTGACTGAGCCTCGAGCTATCATAGTTGATGTCCAGCCTGCCAGTTTTGACATCGTAATTATGGTAGAGAGAATCCCCCATGTGGTACGCAGCCTGCCTTTGACTCAAGAAGCTTTGCTGGAGGAGAAAATATCCCTTATCCAGGAGGAACTTGATAGGGCTATCACCTTTTATGACTCAAGCCATACGGATAAACCCATTGAGGCCACTACCCCTCTGCTGGTCAGCGGCGAGCTTGCTGAGCAGCAAGATACCCAGAAACTTCTCTTAGAAAAACTACAGCGCCCTATCCAGGCACTTCCCTCGCCCTTTAAAACACCCAAAAACTTTCCCTCAAATCAATACGCTACCAATATTGGACTGGCCCTCAAAGAGGTGCTGCCTTCAGAGAAGGGTAGCATTAACTATTCCCTGGTCAATTTCAATGCTCTTCCTGAGGCTTACATTCCCAAGCCTCGCCCTGTATCGGAGCTTCTCTTTATACCCACTATCGTGGCCGGCATTGCCCTGGTAGCTTTAGGCGTCTCATTCAACTACACAGCCTTAAACGACACCGCTAACCTGCAATCTGAATGGGCAAACACAAACCAGATGGTTGCCTCCAAACAGGCTGAAGCCAAGGATATAATCGCATTGAATAAACAGGTTTCCTCCCTGGAAACTACTGCTGACGCCTTCACCACCACTCTTAGCAACTTCGCCGCTGGCAGAGTTGAAATCAACGGCGATTTAGCTGAGATAAACAGGCTGCCAGAAGGTCTAGATTTTCACAGTGTAACTGCTGGCGGAAACACCTTGACAGTGTCAGGCTCGGCTGATGATAAATCCACCATCTTTAACTATGCTCAGGATTTGAGAGCCAGCGGTAGATTTGCCCTGGTGGTCATCACCAATATGCAACCCAAAGAGCAGCAAATAGGCTTCACCTTGATACTCATAAAATAAGCAGGACTATGGATAAGAGAGAGCGAATGTCACTCTGTAGTTGCCCAATTTATTGGGCGAGGAAGGCCTGATAAATCAGTCAACTACAAAATTTGGGGGAGGGCTCAGAATGACAAACAGTGTTGCTAAACAATCTCAAGCTAATATTTTTGATTTGCTTCGGCTGGCAAAGGAGAAAAAAGCCTCCGACTTGCACATGGCAGCTGGTTCACCACCCATGCTGCGCATAGATGGCTCCCTGGGTTCCATGGAGGAAATGACGCCGCTATCCACAGAGGAAATAAGCGAAGCTTTTGTCCAGCTAGCCACGCCTGAGCAAAGGGAGGAGTTCCAGCATACTCTAGAGCTTGATTTCGGCTATTCCCTCAGCGGCGTTGGCAGACTTCGCTGCAACGTAGCTCAGCAAAGGGGAGCTCTCAGTTTTGCTATCCGCCTCTTGCCACCAGATATTCCGACTATAGATGAGCTGGAGCTGCCCCAAGTATGCAAGGAACTAGCCCTGAAACCCAGAGGTCTGGTGATAGTTTCTGGACCCACGGGAAGCGGCAAAAGCACTACCCTGGCAGCCATGATACATCACATCAATACCAACAGGACCTGTCGCATAGTAACTATTGAAGACCCTATAGAGTATAACCACCCCAACATTAATTCAGTCATCACACAGAGAGAACTTGGCACCGATACCCTATCCTTTGCCGCTGCCTTGAAGCATGTATTAAGACAGGACCCCGACATTATCCTTGTCGGTGAGATGAGGGATTTAGAGACCGCCGCTGCTGCGCTTACCGTGGCAGAAACAGGGCATCTGGTGCTCACCACAGGTCATGCCCCCAGCGCACCACAGGCTATAGAAAGAGTGGTGGATTTATTTCCACCTCACGAGAGGTCGCTGGCCCAGGCCAGATTAGCCTCCTTGATAATTGGTGTCCTGTGTCAGGCATTGGTGCCCCACGCTGATGGCTCAGGAAGGATAGCTGCGGTGGAAATTATGCTGGGTAATTCTGCTGTGAAGAACATCATAAGGGAGGGCAAAATTTATCAACTTCCCAACATCATCCGCACCAGCAGCCAGGAAGGCATGATAACCCTGGACCAATCGTTAATCAACCTCTACCATAAGGGAACCATCAGCAGGGAGAACGCGCTCAGGTTTTGCCAGAACAGAGACGAGGTGGAGAAAACGATTGGTAAGACGTCGTCCCCTGCCAGATAAGAGAGGCGCCTCAGCCCTGGTTTTTAATGTCTTTGCAAGTCGAAGTGAAGCAATCCCATCAAAGAAATGGAAGGCCCACACCACCAATCACCTTATTTGGCAAGGGACAAAGAAGAAGGAGGCCCACACCACCAATCACCTTATTTGGCAAGGGACGTGTAGTGGCGGGATTTATCCCCGCCTCTACCTCGACAGATAAGAGAAGGAGTGGACAAGGGCACCCTTTTTGGTTGGGGGCAAGCCCCAACCCTACAAGATTGCCTGGCCTATTCCGAGCACAAGCGAGGAATCCTGCCCTACGTAATTACAATAAAACTATGAGGGCGAGGCTAAAGCCCCGCCCTCATAATCTTCCTCCCACAGTAAGGAGATTAAAAGAGGCTATTAGACTAGAATCACTTCTATATTGTTTCCCAGCCTGTCGAACCCCACGTAAGCCCAGCCCACTTACCAGTGCCGGTAGCGTTTGCCGAAACTATTTCACCACCCACGATGGTATACGTCGCTTGCAGGTTTCCGGTGTAGAAATCCGGTGGGGTTGTTCCCTCTAATGGCGTAGTGCCACACGAGAAATCTTGGCCAGGGCCAACAGTGCCGCCGTAGGTACTCCAGTTGTTCTCTACCATG
>JABUBO010000273.1_pt1 | contig 16207 bp, 14 predicted proteins | sample 7240361 | NCBI WGS metagenome assembly JABUBO01 (sample SAMN07256346, study PRJNA390944) | subsurface metagenome | isolation source: Methane hydrate marine sediment | place: Pacific Ocean: Eastern North Pacific, ODP site
AATCCTGTATCCGGTTGCGCAAAGCATCGGCGCTGAAACCGCCAAAGACCACGCTGTGAATAGCTCCAATCCGCGCGCAGGCTAACATGGCTATAGGCAATTCCGGAATCATGGGCAGATAGATAGCAACACGGTCGCCCTTCTTCACTCCAAATTTCTTCAAGGTGTTGGCAAATCGACATACCTCTCGGAACAGCTGATGATAGGTCAGTACACGGCTATCACCAATATCACCTTCCCAAATTAATGCCGCTTTATTCTTACGCCAGGTTCCCAAATGCCTGTCCAGGCAGTTATAACAGACATTAAGTTTACCACCCACAAACCACTCATGTTTACCTTCTACGAAATTTTCCACCAGCACCCTGTCCCACTTCTTATACCAGTCAATCTGCTCTGCCATCTCTCCCCAGAATCTCTCCGGGTCACTTATAGAACGCTGGTATATCTGGCGATATTCATCGACACTCTTTATGTAAGCTTTTCGGCTTAATTCTTCAGGGGGATAAAATATCCGCTTCTCCCCCATCACTGAAGTAATTATTTTTTCTTCTGCCATAGGACCTCTCTTTCCTATAAATAAATATTTTTTATTCCCTTGTTCTCCAACTCCAGCCAGCTGCCAAATCCACAACCGCGGCCCAGTCCTTCTCTCAGCCATCCACGGTTAGTTATAAATTTGCATCCTGCGACGTAACACCCATTAACTGGATAAAAGCGTTATTTAGCCTCAGTGCTATCAGAGTAGCTAAGCCGCGATAGATTTGACTACAGATCCCAGTATTCTTCTCACACAGCGCAATCAGGTCCTTAGCGCTGAAAGCCAGGGCTTTGGTAGTCTCAATAGCTTTAGCAGTAGCACGAGCCCGGTAAGGCGGCAACATAGAAGTCCAGCCGACCATTTCAAATTCGGAGGCAGCCTGAAGCAGCCGATGCGTTATTGGGCCTAGCTCCAGGTAAATCCCCACCAACCCGTCTTCAACCAAAAAAAGCTTCTCTGCCGTTCTACCCTGCTTGACCAGCAGTTCCCCCACCTCATAAGTCTCTTCCTTAGCTAGCTTGGCAATAGTTTTCAGCTGCTCATCACTCATATCCCGAAGCAAGGAGCACCGCTTCAACACATCAAATTTAGCCATTACATATCCTCCCATTAATTATACTTTTCACAATTGCTTTAAAACGATAACGCCTGCTCTTTCTCGCCTCATCCATAATCTTTTCTATCTCTTTACTTCGCTCACCTCCTTCTTTAACATAACTAATGCGTTACGAATACTGCCACAGGGTCTCATAATTGCCTGGCAGCCAAATTGCGCTTAACCACAGAAATCCCAACACCACACTATCGTAAGGTGACTATTCTTATACATTATCGTTTGACGGGACAGATAGGTAATATCGTCCTTCTGTAAACTTCGTTGAGCACCTGAGCCAGTCCGGCATAGACCGCGGAAAGCCCGCAGATAATTCCTACGTAACCTGCGATTTGTTTCACCAAGGTGCTGCCAGTGGCGTCGGCGGTAGCCAGCATAAAGAAGAGAATGGTCAGGGTCGCGAAGATGACTTGAAGGGCGCGGTTGAGTTTTAACGTCGCGAAGAACATGGCCCCAGTGAAGATTCCCCACATTACCAGATAGGCTACCATAGCAGAAATCTCCGGCGTTGTGCCCCATCCAAGCACAGGCATCACCAGTAGACCAACCAGTGTGAGCCAGAAAAAGCCATACGATAAAAAGGCTGTGGTGCCGAAGGTGTTATTTTTCTTCCATTCCATGATGCCGGCGATGACTTGAGCGAGACCTCCATAGAAGATACCCATCGCTAGTATCATAGTATCGAGGGGGAATAAACCGGCGTTATGCAGATTGAGCAATATTGTGGTCATGCCAAATGCCAGCAACCCAAGGGGTGCTGGGTTGGCGGTAGTATCTTTCAGTTGTACCGAGGTCTCGTTCATTATTGACTGCACAATTTCACCTCTAAATTTTAAAGAATTAGCACATAATCACGTGCGAAGCAAGAGTCAAATAACACTGGAAATACCATAATTGTACCGCAACCTTGAATTTGTTTTTATTATTGCGTGCACATTATTGCGTGCACATTTTCAGCTTGCGACTTTAGAAGATTAGCATATAATCACGCGCAAAGCAAGAGTTAAATAACACCGGAAATAGCATAATCCTAGCGCAACCTTGAATTTGTTTTTATTATGAATTAACCTTCATTCCGATATTTGTGTGGTGGTAATAAATTTCAGGTTTGAGTAAATTCAAAAGATGGCATCACAACCAATAATCAAGTTGCTCACCAGCTCCGGTATCGGTTCGCGGAGACAGGTAGCTGCCCTTATCAAGAGGGGTAGCATAGCCGTTAATGGGGAGATAGTCCAGAGCTTCACTGAGCCGGTTGACCTCGCGAAGGACGTTATAACAATTGATGGTAAACACACTTCAATCACAGCGGAGCCCGTTATTTATCTCATGCTTAATAAGCCTAAGGGAGTTATTTCCAGCACCAGTGATAAAAGAGGAGAGAAAACGGTAATCGATGTCCTTCCGGACAAATACCGTCACATCCGTCTTTACCCAGTCGGTCGCCTGGATAAAAATTCCACAGGTCTGATTCTCCTGACCAATGATGGCAAGTTAACTTTTCGATTGACCCATCCCCGTTTTGAACAGGAAAAGGAATACCTGGTCCGAATAGGGCAAAGCCTGAAGCCGGAGGACAAAATGAGGCTGGAAAAGGGAATCCACCTGGACGACGGCAAAACGTCCCCGGCCGAAGTCAAGGCCCTTAAGTATCTGCCCTTCAGTTACTCCGTGACCATTCACGAAGGTAAAAAACGTCAGGTACGCCGGATGTTTGCCGCTCTGGGATATAAGGTCCTGGAGTTAAAAAGGATAAGATTATGTAGCCTCAGATTAGGCACACTTCCGGAGGGCGAAATCCGCGAACTTACCCCCAGGCAGGTCCAATCACTCAAAAGGGGACGAAGGATATAAATGGCAGCCAGCCGCAATAAGGTCGTCTGGCGATTGCATCGGACGCCTATCCGAGGCAATTTGTTGTCTTGAAGTTATGTTACGATCAATTATGTGAAGTTCAGCGAACTGGTCAGACTCCTAGAGCAGAACAGTTTTGAACTCACAAGGGAGAAGGGTTCCATCAGATATTGTGCCAAGTAAGGGGTGGATAAAGTAATCAGAATTGATTATCAAGGTTCTAAAGAAGTACCAACCGGCACTTGTGACGCGATTCTGAAAGCGGCGGGATTGAAGGGTAAAGGTAGAAAATATAATGATAGACTTAAAATATTCTCTGATCATAGAAGCAACCGAAGACCCCGCATTCTTTACCTTTTATTCACCAGACCTGGAAGGTTTCACCGGCGTAGGGCACTCAATAGAAGACTGCGTTTACAAAGCTAAGTGGGGGATGGAGGAATATATTGCTCTTCTTAAGGATAGCAAGCTACCCATCCCAAAGTCTAATCCGAACCCCGTCATTGCTGTCCAGAACGAGGAACGGCTGGCGGCAATTAGTTAGAGTGGCTTTGTCAGCACTACAAAAAACAAAATTGAAGCTATACCCAAATCTAATGGGACACCCCCATGTTCGTCCGGTGGTAATAAATTTTAGCTTCGAGTAATTTGAAAAGAGGGCGTTTGGCGGTCGAGTCAGGCGCCTTTTTACTACAACCCTGGACTCCAGCACATAATCTGCCGGAGGGGTTCTCTTTTACTGTCTCAGATGACCCCGTTTTTCAACCTCCGCTGACTATGCACAGTCACATTCTTCGGGGGTATATTCTATCTTGACACAAATGCTGGACACGAATAGACTTATGGAAATACATCGGAATTCTGACTTTTCTGGTGCCCAGGAGTAGTAATATGTATTGTTCAAAATGCGGCAAGGAAATTGAAGAGTCCAGTCAATACTGTAAGTATTGCGGAACCCGTGTAGAAGGGGACACGTTGGAAAGCGCACATGGGCACTCAGAGGAATATAGCAAAGATATTTCGACCTACGAAACACCTAAGACGATTCCTCTGGATATGATGGAGAAGAATGAAAGGATTGTCTTTGAAACGCATCCAAGCAAAATGGGTACGTTTTTTAAGCACATTGCAGGGGCTATTCTTCCTCTTGGGGGCGGCGTCGCCGTATTAATTGTTCTTAGATTGGAAAGATGGGAAATCTTTGGTGCAGTCCTTATTGTTGTCGGGCTGGTGATAGCCCTCATAGGCTATCTTAAGTGGCGCTCGGTCATCTATGCCCTCACCACGAAGCGTATAATAGTGCTCAAGGGAAGATTTGGCAAAAGTCTATATGAAACTCGCCTGGATAGGATACAAGATATCAGGATGGAGATTACTCCGAGGCAGCGTATGTACAATTGTGGAGATATTTCCGTATCAACGGCAGGTACATCTGGTGTCGAATGCATATGGCGTAATATACCAGACCCGCGCAAAAAACAAAGGCTGTTAAGGATGCTGGTAGCAAGATAAATTCATAACACTTTTCGAAAAGCATCCTATCGCTTGGGCAAGTTACGCAAAGCAAGCTTCTTATTATGGGTTAACACATACTGATATTCATCCAGCGCCAAATTCATATATCACACCCTAAATTAAAGCGACCTATACGTCTCCCGGCGATACCCGAGGCGCAAAACGGTGACGAGTTGTTGTTTATCGTCAACGGCATAGATTATTCTGTAATCCCCCTGGTGTATTCGACACAAATTAGTGTATCTGACTTTTCAATGCCTCTTGAACTAGGTGTTTGTGCTAAGTCTTTCATAGCTTCAACTACTGCCTGAAAATATAGCCAACAATGTCAGTGCCTCACACGTCATTCAATTTCACCTGGACTCCTCAGAATGACATTACCAAATATTCCCAGAGCAAGAACGTTGAAGAAGCGCTGAAAGATTAATAAGTTGCAGGAGCGATTAAGCTAAGGCAAGCCCACAAACACTATCACCAGACCTACCGCTATCATTATCACACCCAAAGCTAATAAACCAATCAATAGCTTCATGTTCATATATATAGAATCCTTGCCAAGCAGGCAGCTTGTATAATACTAGAACGCCAAACAAAAGAAAAGGCTTGGTGCCGTACTTTATGTAGCATGTCCAACCAAATTATCCGATAACAAAAGCAGGACGGCTGGCAGGTCGTCTTCTGTCCACCCCGTAAAACTAGCGAGTCACCTTTAATTAGATTCACCCAGTTGGTGAATGAAATTAAAGATGACTCTTTCCCTCTGTCATTCCTGCGCAAGCGGGAATCTAGCTCCTTTTGGATTCCCGCTTGCGCGGGAATGACCTGCTGCCCCTAGTTCCCTGATTGCTGAGCCTGTCCGGAACAGGCTTTCAATCGCTAATTTTGGGTCGGTCCTGAGTACTTGAATAGAGTCAGCGGGCGGTATCACAGGCAGGATAAGAGTCGAAGAGCAGACTCACACCAACGGATACCGAACAGCAAGAAACCATATCAGCACAATTTGACAAAGAGCCCACACTGTATTGACATGATCCTATGGGCGAGCTATAATCCTTTCTGGAACGAGATATAAGGTATGGAAACGAAATCATCCCCAGATCCTGACTATAAACGACGACAGATTGTCATTTTCGTTCGATGGTGGTGGGGCTTGCTTTAGTGTAGGCCTGTGAATGAGGCGTGTGCGCCCCACATCCCAGCGGATGTGGGGTTTTGTTTATCTATAACATGAGCGAAGATTTTACTGGGAGGCCGTCATTGGAAGTTCTGGATGAGAACACATTCAAAGAGTTGCTGGAGAACAAGCAATACAGGGCGTTGCGAGAGAGGCTAGCAGCTTCAGAGTCTAAAGACATCGCCGACCTGCTAGCAAGTATACCGTCAGACGAAGCGGTGATAGCATTTCGCCTCCTCCCCAAGAGTCTTGCCATTTCTGTTTTCGACGATATGGATGGAGCGTTTCAGAACCGGCTGCTCGAGGCGTTCAGTGACCAAGCGGCAAGGAATTTCCTGGAAGCAATGCCCCCTGATGACCGGACGGAGTTACTGGACGAGGTACCCGCCAAGGTAGCCCGCAGGCTGTTACAGATACTTTCGCCTGACCAGCGCCGTGTCACCCTGCAGTTGCTGGGCTATAATGAAGAAACGGCCGGGCGTGAGATGACTCCCTTATTCGTAGACCTGCACAGCGATATGACTGTGGCACAGGCTCTGGAAAGAGTCCGACAGCTGGCCATCACCCGGGAGACTGTTTACGAGTGCTATGTCATGGACCGCCGCCGCTATCTTATAGGCACTGTTTCGCTCAAGGACTTAGTCATCGCTGACCCAGATGCCAGGGTAAACGATATCATGAAACCAGACCCACACTTTGTCTCCACCCACACCGACCGCGAGGAAGTGGCCAGGGAACTTCGGGAACATGACCTGCTGGCAATTCCCGTGGTGGATGCAGAACAGCGTCTCGTCGGTACCATCACCTATGATGATGTGGCGGATATCATGGAGCGAGAGGCCACCGAAGATATCTATCGCTTTGGTGCGGTACCGGGTACGGAGCGAGGTTACTTTGCCAGCCGTATTTTCAGCGTTGTCCGGCGCCGGACGCCATGGCTCTTCCTGCTTATCGCGGTCAGCCTGGTTATTGCCCCTATTATTTTTGAGCAGGAAGAATTGCTCGCCGAGGTATGGATACTGACTGCCTTCATTCCTTTGGTGATTGCCACCGGCGGGAATGTGGGAGCGCAATCAGCCACCGTTGTTATTCGCGGGCTGGCTACCGGAGAGGTGAACCCGAGACGGGCTCAGACCGTGGTCTTGCGCGAAGTCGGGATAGGCGCTATCATGGGCGTTGCCCTCGGCACGGTTGCCCTGGGCCTGGCTTATGCGTTCGGCCGGAACCTGGAGGCCTCGATCGTGGTGGGCATGACCCTGGCGGGCATCTCAGTAATGGCAACCCTGGTAGGCGGAGCCCTACCATTTGTTTTTCGTCGACTCAAGATTGACCCGGCCTTGGTGTCGGCCCCTTTTATAACTACAATTATGGATATATTCGGCGTGGCGCTCTACTTCGGCATTGCCCATATGATACTGGTAACGTAATCAGGCTGTTGAGCGAAGCCGAAGCGCTCCCCCACGCTGGCAAAAGGAGATTGATATGACGAATAGAGTTGTCGAAGAGCCAAAGAAAAAGCCCATGATAACACGATTGCAGAAGCTGCGAACGCCCGCTGCCACAGAGCGATTCGATGCCCTCCTGGTTTCCCAGCCGGAGAACCGCCGCTACCTTTCCGGCTTCACCGGCTCCTCAGGATGGCTCCTTATTTCAGAGAAAAATACTATTCTGGCTACCGACTTTCGCTATGTAGAGCAAGCTAAGGGAGAGTCGCCAGATTGCGAAATTGTCCAGATTAAACGAGAGTTGAGCGATTGGCTTCCTGATTTGGTCTCTGATTTGAGGTGGCATAAATTAGGCTTCGAGGCAAATTCTACCTCTTACAATACTTACCACAAGCTTAGCGAGGCAGCAAAGACCAGGCAAGTTAACCTTGCACTTGTTCCCACCACTGGCATAGTAGAGCAGCTTCGCTCCATAAAAGAGCCCGGAGAGCTGGAGTTCATCACAAAGGCAGTAGCTCTGGCTGATGCCGCTCTTGAACAGGCCAAGGCAATAATCCGTCCGGGCACAACAGAAAAGGAGGCAGCCTGGGAGATAGAAAAGCTCCTTCGTCAGGAAGGGAGTGAAGGCATCGCTTTTGAGGTCATTGTGGCTTCAGGCCCGAATTCGGCTTTGCCTCATGCTAGGCCTGCGGAGAGGACGATTCAGTCCGGTGAACCGGTACTCATTGATATGGGAGCGAGATTCAACGGTTATTGCAGCGACCTTAGTCGCACGTTGTTCTTTGGCCAAGCCGACAACACCCTACGGCGGATCTACGACATAGTGCTCAGAGCACAGACCGCTGCTATAGAAGGAGTTGAAGCAGGCATGGACGCCGCGCAGGCAGACCGGCTGGCTCGAAGGACAATTGAGCAAGCTGGCTATGGAGATGCCTTTGGTCATGGTCTGGGACATGGTGTCGGGCTGGCAGTGCACGAATCCCCAAGGCTTGGCTTTAATTCCTCCGATTCACTTGCAGATGGCATGGTTTTCACCATAGAACCGGGAATTTATCTTGCGGGACAAGGTGGTGTTAGAATTGAGGATATGGTAGTTTTGGAAAATGGCAAGGCCAGAGTGCTGACCAAGGCTAAGAAGGATTTGTCCTTCTGACACCTATAACAGAGGGTGTTTAAAAATGCCGCACCCCGATTCTATCGGGGTGCGGCACGACTCTGAAGGGTCGCACTACAGAATTTAGAGGTGAAGAATCTCAGCGACAGCAACGACAAATTTGAGTCCAAAGCCAGAGCAAAATTAAACAGCCTAATAATAAACATGGAGGTCATCCTATGATCGATGCCGGAGAATTAAGAAAGGGAGCTGCTATAGAGCTGGATGGTGAAATATATCAGATTCTGGAATATCAACACGTTAAGATGCAACAAAGGCAGCCTGTAGTCAAGTTGAAACTTCGTGATGTTCGTAGCGGGAATGTCGCCGAACGGAATTTCCAATCCGGGGACAAAGTCACACCAGTATTTCTGGAGCACCGTCCTGTCCAATACCTTTATAACGATGGCGACATTTACTATTTCATGGATAACGAGAGTTACGAGCAAATTATGTTAACCTCAGCTCAAATAGGAGAGGGCACAAATTATCTAAAAGAAGGGCGGCTGCTAGAGATTCTGACCACCAAGGGAGACATAGTGGCTATAGAGCTACCTAATTCTGTGGAGCTTCAGGTTATGGAGACAGAGCCCGGCCTCAAAGGGGACAGGGCAACAGCAGGCACTAAAGCAGCTAAGCTGGAAACAGGGGTAACCATCAAGGTTCCTCTCTTCATTAATACAGGCGACCTCATCAAGGTCAATACACGCACCGGGGAATATCAAGAGAAAGCAGGCTAATACCGCTTGATTTGCCTTTTACCTATTAGTAATGCTGGCTCCTTTCCCCAGAAGTCTTAATACACTGATGCTGAACGAATTTAGCTGCAAACTTTAAGAAATCTGGTATAATCAGGTAACAGGCGAAAGGGACAGATTCTTCAGTCGCTCAGAATGACCGATAGACAACAAGAGACAGGTAAGCTAATTGATAAAAGCTGATTTACATGTCCACACCTGCTATTCTATGGATTGTCTCACACCTTTGGAACAAATAGTCGAGCGCTGCCTCGAGCTAGGCATAAATTGTATTGCTGTAGCTGACCACAACACAGTTGCTGGCGCCTTAAAGTTAAGGGAATTCGCCCCGTTTAAAGTAATCGTTGCTGAGGAAATCTTAACGCCTGTGGGCGAAATAATGGGGCTCTTTCTTAGTGAAGCAGTTTCTCGAGGATTGTCTCCCCAGGAAACAATATCTCGAATCAGAAGCCAAGGCGGTCTAGTGGCTATTCCCCACCCATTTGGCAGGTCACCGTTCCGGCATTATAAGGAACTAACATCAACAGAAGTCATATCTCAGGTTGATATCATCGAAACTTTTAATTCTCGTACGCCATTTTCCAGTAGCGTCGCCAGAGCACAGAAACTAGCCGAAGAGCAGGGGAAGGCTGCCAGCGCTGGCAGCGATGCCCATACTTTAGGCGAAATTGGCCGAGCATATGTGGAAATGCCCGAATTCAATGGATCTGACGATTTCCTAAATTCCTTAGCTCAGGGCAAAATATTCGGGCAAAAATCCAGCTATTTAGCTCATTTTGCTAGCACGTGGGCCAGGATCAGGAACCATGTATTGGGAGATCCTTCGCGGAGTTTACCCTGAGCGCTGGGAGACTGCTTCGCTAATGACAAAAAGCGAAGGGCTCAAAGTGACATAAGTGCGGAGGGAAAAGCGGGCTCTTGCTAAACATTGGTTGGTTTTCCACGGGAAGAGATAAAGCTGCCCGACAGCTTTTGCTAGCTGTGCAGGATAAGACCTGCAGCAGCGATATTAAGGGAAAAATTAGCTTCGTGTTTAGCAACCGCGAACCTGGCGAGGCGAAGGAGAGCGACCTGTTCTTTGAGCTTGTTCGGAGCTACAATATTCCTCTTGTCTGTTTATCTCACAAGAAGTTCAGGACTGGCGGAGAAGAAAAAGATTGGCGCATCAAATATGATAGAGAGGTAAACAAGAGGATTGAATCATTTGCCCCTGGCCTTTGTGTTCTTGCCGGCTATATGCTCATCGTGAGCGAAGAGCTATGCCAGAAATACGATATGATTAATCTTCATCCAGCACCTCCCGGTGGTCCTACGGGTAGCTGGCAGGAGGTGATCTGGACGTTGATACAAAATAAAGCCGACACAGCCGGGGCAATGATTCACCTGGTTACCCCCGAATTAGATAGGGGTCCGGTAGTTAGCTACTGCCTCTTCTCTATTAAAGGTGCGCCCTTTGCTGAATACTGGCGCAAAGATGACAAAGAGATGCTGTTTCGGCTTATTCGCCAGCATGAACTCGTTAGAGAATTCCCTCTTATCATCTTGACATTACAATCTCTGAGCCGGGGCGAGGTCAGCATAAAGGACGGGAGAGTAAATGATGTTCAAGGAAAGTTAATCAGCGGCTATAACCTTAGTGGTAAAGCAGATGAGGAGGTGAAGAAAAGTCTGGAATGAACCTGATTTGCTTTGACCTCGAAGGACCTTTAGCTCCCCAAGATAATGCCTACGAACTGATGAAACTATTCCCCCGTGGCGGCAAAATTTTCGAAGTCGTCAGCCGCTATGATGATTTGCTGACTTTAGAAGGTCGGCCTGACTATGAGCCAGGAGACACACTTGCTCTCATCGCCCCTTTCCTTGCTTATCACGGAATAGAAGAGGAGCAAATCGCTGCTATGGGGCAAAAGGCCGGGTTAACCCCAGGAGCCGCTGAATTAATCTCCACACTTAAATCTCGAGGGTGGTACATATTTTGCATTAGTACCAGTTACGAACAATACGCCTTCACTATCACACAAAGACTGGACATACCCAGCGAGAATGTAGCTTGCACTTCCTTTCCCCTAGCGCAGATTCGCCAACTATTAAGCCCGGATGAATTTGCCTTACTGGAGCAAACAGAACACGAAATTGTGAAGCTTAATCCTTTTATTGACGATACTAGAATAAGGGAATATCTGGACTATTTTTATGCGCAGAAATTGCCTCAAACAGGCTCGGGAGGAATTATAGGTCAGGTGAAACCAGTAGGGGGGAGGCGCAAAGTAGAGGCACTGGAAAACTTTAGCACCAGGATGGGAAAACCACTTTCCCGTTGGACAGTGATAGGGGATAGCATCACAGATTTCAAAATGCTTCGAACTGTAAACAAAGCAGGTGGCTTAGCCATTGCCTTCAACGCTAATGAATATGCCTTGCCCCATTCCACTCTGGGTCTGGCGTCGGTAAGCTTATCTGACTTATGGCTGGTCTTGGAAGCCTGGGAGAAAGGTGGTCGCCACGTTGTTGAAAGGGTGGTTAAGGAAAGGGAGGAGACTGGAGGCACAGAGGATAGAGTGTGGTTTCACTGGTTAGCTGGAGCAAAGGACGTAACTACTGCACTGGAAATCCATAAAAGAATCCGACTCCTGGTTAGAGAGGAAGCTGCCCAACTGGGCTAATATAAATTACTTAATCCCTCCTTCCGGTCTCACGGAAGATCCACACGAAGGTGACAATAGCAATCACAGAAATAACGATGACGACAATCAAGCCCCCTCTGCCCAACCCGCCAAACGCTTCACCGGCAGCATAAACCGTAGCACTTGCCTCTATCCAGTCTACTATCATCTCACCTATCAAAACAGTGAAACCAATGCCTTATGAAACCCCTCTCTCGAAGGGAGAGGTAGCGCATCCATTTTATTTTTTGGCTGGCTTGCTAAGTATCTCATCTATAATGCCGTATTCCACTGCTTGTTCAGCGCTAAGATAAAAGTCTCTGTCGGTATCGTGGGCAATCTTCTCTACCGGCTGACCGGTGTGATTAGCTATAATGTTACGTATCATTTCCTGCATCCTCATGATTTCTCTGGCAGCAATTTCAATATCCGCCGCCTGCCCTTGAGCACCGCCAACTGCCTGGTGCAGATGTATAGTAGAGTTGGGTAAAGCGAACCGTTTGCCTTTAGTTCCAGCACAAAGAAGCAAGGTGCCCATGCTAGCTGCTAAGCCAATACAAATGGTGGATACAGGGCAGCGAAGAATCTGCATAGTATCGTAAATGGCTAAGCCAGCGCTGATAATACCCCCAGGGCAATGAATATAAAGGTTTATATCCTTTTCTGGGGCTTCTCTTTCTAAGTAGAGGAGTTGAGCAATAATAAGATTGGCTATCTGGTCGCTGATCGGCGTGCCCAAAAAAACGATTCTCTCTCTGAGCAAGAGCGAATATATATCGAAAATACGTTCACCCCTAGCACTAGTCTCGGTCACTGTAGGAATTATCACTTGAGCTATTGTTTCCATTATTCCCCCTTTACCATATTCTCAGCATTGCCAATGGCTATTTGTAATAATCGGTCCATCGTCTTCTGAGTATGCAGAGATTGTTCAATTGATTGCCTAACTTGGGGCAGTGAGAAAAACTGCCTTGCTTTTTCCTTATCCTCAGCACCATTGGTAATCTCATCTACCTTATTATCTACCTCTGAGGAACTAATTTCAATCTTTTCCTCTTCAGCTAATTTCCCCAAGGCAAGACCCTGAATAAGCCGCTTTTTCGCTACAGGACGCAGTTCTTGTTTAAGTTCCTCCTCTGTTTTACCACTTCTCTTCAGGTAATCCCCTAGCTCCCTAAAGCCCAAGCGCTGTGCCTCGTCTCTAAGAATTCCGTTAATTTCCTCATCCTCCAAAATAGGGGGGTAGTTTACCTCGCTGATTTCCACCAGAGCGTCAAGCGCCTTTTGTCCCAACTCCGAGCGATTCCTGGCTTCAGCTTTGGCTCTTAAATCAACAGCCACTTTCTTCCTCATATCCGCCAGGTTATCATAGCCGGCACTCCGAGCCAATTCATCATCGAGCTCTGGTAACTGTTTCTCCTTTATTTCGGTAACAGTAACTTTGAAAGTGCCTTCTTTGCCACACATTTCTTTAATGGGGTAGTCATCAGGAATAGTCAAGCTGAAAGTCATTTCTTTATTTTTTTCAGCGCTCTGCAAATGAGAGACAAACCCAGGCACAGGTGAACGTGAATCCTTATCCATTTCATATAATATGTCTTTGTGATTTAACCAGGGTCTCCCATCCACATTGGCCTCGATGTCCATGGTAACTAAATCACCCAGCTCAACAGGACGGCCTACAGGCACCCACGCCCCTTGTTTTTCCCGGAACTCTTCCATGGCAGCAGTAATTTCTTTCTTGGCGATTTTTATTACGGGGCCGGGCTCCAGCCTTATGCTATGGCAATCGCCAAGCTTAATTTCAGGTTTGAGTGACACTGTGGCTTTGAAAACCAAGGGCTCAGTTTGAACAACTTCTATTTCTGGTCTGGCAAAGGGGTCGATTTCCTGAGACTCGATCGCCTGTTTATAAAGCTGTGGTATAAGATACTCCAATGCCTCTTCCAACAAACTTTTCTTTCCTATGTGCTGCACCAGAATAGGTCGCGGTGCTTTTCCTTTGCGGAAACCAGGTATGGATACCTCGTTAACCAGGTGATGATAAGCCTCGTCCAGTGATTTATCTAACTCACTGGCTTCAGCCTCTATAGTAAGGGCTCTCTGACAATTCTCCAAATTTTCTGTGCTTACTTTCATGTGCCATGCTCTTTCTCATCGTGCCGCAGAATCTCATACTTTAGCTTGAGGTTTAATTCGTCAAGCTGGTGCTTCTCAACATAGGAAGGACTATCCAGCATGAGATCAACGGCATTCTGATTTTTCGGGAAAGCGATAACCTCCCTTATGCTCCGCTCCCCGGCAAATAACATTACCAACCGGTCTAGCCCTATGGCAATACCGCCATGGGGCGGTGCTCCATATTCCAGTGCCTCTAAGAGACCTCCAAATCGGCTCTCCGTTTCTTCTTTACTGTAACCAAGGAGGCTGAATGTTTTTTCTTGAAGCTGACGATTGTGAATTCGGATGCTGCCGCTGCCAAGTTCACAACCATTGCACACTACATCATAATGTTGACCATAAACCTTAGCTGGTTCTGTATCAAGAAGCAACGCATCTTCTTCTCGAGGAGCAGTAAAGGGATGATGCATGGGTTCCCAACGATTCTCAGCCTCATTCCTCTCCAAAAAAGGAAAATCGACTACGAAGGCAAAAGCCAGCAGGTCAGCATCGGCTAGATTAAGTCGCCGTGCCATCTCGCGTCGCAACTCATCCAGTGTCTTATTGACTACCGCCAGCTTATCAGCCACGATAAGTAAAAGGTCACCAGGCCTTGCTTCGAATCTACCGGCTATTTCTTCCAATTGTCGAGAGGTTAAATATTTAGCAGCCGCCGATTTCACCTCACCCGAAGTTATTGCCTCCCCCGTAAAAGCCATGGTCATCAAACCCTGGGCACCACAACTCTTGGCCAAATCAACTAATTCATCAAGTTGATGGCGAGTATAATGACCACAACCGGGGACGCATATTCCCTTCACCTTGCCATTATTATCGAGGGCCGAACGGAAAACCTGAAAGTCGGTACTGGCAGCGATATCAGATATATCCTTGAGCTCCAGGCCAAATCTGATATCCGGTTTATCTGTGCCATACCTCTCCATCGTTTCTTTATAAGAGAGGTAGGGAAATGGCTTAAGTAACCGCATATCAGGTTTAACATTCTTCACAAGCGAGGTGAAAAGTTCCTCCATAAGCTGCAATATATCCTTTGCTTCGATGAAACTCATTTCCATGTCAAGCTGGGTAAACTCAGGCTGGCGGTCTGCCCGGAGGTCCTCATCCCTGAAGCAACGAGCTATCTGGAAGTATTTGTCAAACCCGGCTACCATGAGAAGTTGTTTGAGCTGCTGTGGAGATTGAGGAAGGGCATAAAACTTGCCGGGATTGATACGACTGGGCACAAGGTAGTCGCGGGCTCCTTCTGGTGTGCTCTTAATCAAAATAGGTGTTTCAATTTCAATAAATCCCTTAGCGTCGAGGAAATCACGAATAAACTTTATCATCTTGTGGCGTAGGAGAAGGTTGTCTTTCATCCTCGGTCTTCTCAGATACAGGTAGCGGTTTTTGAGGCAAAGCGATTCCTCAACTTCCTCATCTTCACTTATGTACAACGGTGGCGTTTTCGACGGATTAAGGATGACAGCCTCTTTGGCTACGACTTCAACATCTCCGGTAGCCAATTTGCGATTCTCTGTCCCTTTAGGGCGGGGAGCAACTTCTCCAGTAACCTGAATCACATACTCGCTACGGAGCGAACCAGCTACCTGGTATGCCTCTTGTGATACCTGGGGATTGAACACTACCTGAACTATGCCTTCCCGGTCACGCAGGTCAATGAATACCTTTCCACCGTGGTCACGACGCCGATGCACCCAGCCGGCTAAAGTCACCTTTTGTCCGGCATGGTTTTCCCTCAGTTCACCACAGTTATGGCTTTTAAGCAAAGATAGTCTCCTTTTCTGGACTGGTCATTATAGCCTATAACAGACTTGCCTTCAATTGAACAAAGAGATCACAGCTCTGCTAGCTCTTGGAGAACAGCTAGCACTTCCTTTTGAGGCACATCACTACGAATTACTGTTCTGCCGATATCTTGTAACAGCACCCAGCGAATTGCTTTTTCTTTCACTTTTTTATCCAGTTCCATAGCCCTGGTTACTCCGGCAAGGCTCAACTTGAGATTGCTTCGCTTCGCTGGCAATGATGTGGGTAGGCCGAATTTCTGCAATAGGGCTTGTTGGCGCTCCACTGCCGCTGAAGGCAAAAGACCTAATCGCTGACTGAGCTTAGCGGCTCCCATCATGCCTATGGCTACCGCTTCGCCATGAAGGAATCGCTTATATTGTGTAGCTGCTTCCAGACCGTGAGCGATGGTATGTCCATAATTCAAGATGGTGCGTTTCCCTTCCCTTTCCTTTTCATCCTGGTTGACGACCTGAGCCTTGATAGCAGCGCTGCGGGCAATAGCTCGAGTGAGCAACTCCGGCT